>Ga0307378_10000345_pt1 | contig 82718 bp, 76 predicted proteins | sample UN1MG_FD_202238 | JGI IMG/M metagenome (GOLD analysis project Ga0307378, IMG submission 202238) | Soil microbial communities from Risofladan, Vaasa, Finland - UN-1 | ecosystem: Environmental > Terrestrial > Soil > Coastal area > Acid sulfate soil | place: Finland: Risofladan, Vaasa | collected... | reverse complement strand
TCAACCGCAGGATATTCAATATTCCCACCCTGCTTATGGACACCATAGGCGCCGGCACCGGGATGTACGTTACCATCGACCCCATCACCATGCGAATTACCGTTGGCCCCGAGAGCGCCGGGGCCGACCCGGGACCGGTCTCCTACGATATGGGCAACGAGGTGCCCACGGTCATGGACTGTGTCCTCATCATGGGTATCCTGAACCCGGACAATTACCTGGGAGGCAAGCTCAAACTGAACAAAGAGAAGGCCCTCGAGGCTATCAAGGAGAAATGTGCCGATGTCCTGGGCGTCGACCCCTATTACCTCGCAGAGGGGGTGTATAAGCTCATCAACAGCACTATGAAGGAGCACATCAGGGCAGTGCTCTATGCTCGGGGATTCTCCCCGGCAGATTATCACCTTCTGGGCTATGGCGGAGCCGGCCCGATGCACCTCGCTGGCTACACCGAAGGCCTGCCCTTCAAGGGAGTAGCCACCCTGCCCTACGCAGCGGCCTTCTCTTCATTCGGTTCTGCTGCGGTGGACATCAGCCACCGATACCAGAAGTCCACCACGGTTATGATTCACTTTGGAGCCGATGATGCCTTTAAGTTGATGATGGGTCAGCTTATGCTCAATCCTGGGTGGGAAGAGCTGGAGAGGCTGGCACAGGCTGACTTCGCTGCCGAGGGTCTGCCATGGGAGCAGGCCAGGGTGCGTCAGATAGCCTACGTGCGCTACGGGAGCCAGATGGACGACATCGAGGTGCCATCGCCGGTACCCCGCATAAATAGCGCCGAGGATATGGACAAGCTCATCGCCGCGTTTGAGGATCTCTATGAGAGGGTATATGCCGGCGTGGCCAAGCACCCGCAGGCGGGGTATCAGATCTTCGAGCTGGGGCTCACCGCCACCATTCCCAAGGTCAAGCCTAAAATAGTTAAGAGATCTCTGGAGGGAAAGGATCCACCACAAGAAGCCATCAAGGGGGAGAGGGAGGTGTACTTTGACGGCGAGTGGCACAGGGCCGTTATCTACGACATGGACCAGATCAGGCCGGGGAACGAGATCGAGGGGATAGCTGTAGTTGAGGCTCCGGCTACCACCTTCTTCCTCCCGCCGGGGAGACGGGCCAGGATGGATGAGTGGTCGATGCTGTGGCTCACCTGAGGATATCCCAACTGGGAAACGGCGATCAGAGGAGGTTATGATGAGCGAGAGCAAAGGAATAGGAGAGGGCGGCAAGACCATCAGGCAGATGATGGAGGAAAATGAGAGGCTGTACCGGGAGACCGGTTGCTATGCCGGCATCACCGAGCCCCATCTACTCAAGGAGAACCCGATCAAGGGCGAGCTTTTTCATTCCCGGATAATGGCGTCGCTGATAGCTGGCAGGGAGACCACCCGTATGGTTTCGGGTTCTCCCTTTGTCCGGGAGGTGGCCGAACTATGCCTCGGCCTCTACACTCCCGAAGGGGACAATATCGCCCAGTCCACCGGCATTCAGATCCACATCAAGCTCATGGGTGACAACATACAGTGGATGATCAATAAGAACTACGAGGAGGAGGTGGGGATTAATGACGGTGACTTCTTCATATCCAACGACCCGGTCATATCCGGCATGCACGCTGCTGATGTCTACGATATGCTGCCCATTTTCTGGGAAGGCGAACTGATCGGCTGGGTGTCCACGGTGATCATGGAGATGGACATCGGCGCGGTAAGCCCCGGCTTGATGCCCACACCTAACGTGGAGCGGGGCACGGACGGGCTGAAGTTCTGCTGCGAGCGAATAGGGTCAAACGACAGGTTGAACCGGGACTTCGAGCATAAGATCGAGATCTGCCTGGATATGTCGGACATCTTTTTGCTGGATCGCAAGGGTGCTATTGCGTCCAACATCCGTGTGCGGGAAGAGATCAAGCGTATTATCGATGAGTTCGGGATCGAATACTATAAAAGGGCGACCAGGGAGCTTATAGAGGAAGAGCGGCGCAACCAGATTGTCCGCATCCGGCAGCGGATGGTTCCCGGCCGATACCGCGGCGTGGTGCCTGCGGAGTTTCCCATGGCGGATCAACCGGTAGCGTGGCTCCCGGCTAAGCGGGACACCATACGTCTCATTCCTATACAGATGGATGTCCTGCCCGCGGGAGGTCTGGTACTGGACTTCGAGGGAGCTGGTGAGTGGGGCTGGCACCCCTTCAATGGTACACCCCAGGCAGTCTGGGGTGGCGTCTCCATAGTCACCGTGCAGACCCTGTCATACGACGGGCGCGGCAATCTGGGGTCGCTTCTTCCCATTGAGGTAAAGGAGCCGCCTGTCGACTCCCTGCTCAATCCAAGCCAGATCAAGAAGCTGGCAACCTCCACTCCGTGGGCCCCCTTACTGGACGTGTTCGGTATGTGGACGCATCTCTTGGGTATTGCCTTCTATCTGCGCGGCTTCAGGGAGGAGACCTTTAACTACCGATCTTCGGCTGGCTGGCAGATGGCCGGCTATGATCAAATGGGTAACAAGCGCCCTCTACTGGCCGCTGGAACCGGTTACTTCGGCCCGGGTGCCTGCGGGGTCTGCGACGGGGTCGATTGTGGAGGGTGGCTGGCTACACCGGAGGTCGACCTGGGAAGCGCAGAGGTCTGGGAGCTCTTCGTACCCCATATGGAGATGTCGCACCGAATCGAACCCTATTCGGTAGGCTACGGAAGGTTCCGCTCCGGCCTGGCAATTCCCCAGGTGGTGATGATTCATATAAGTAAGCAGTTAGTCGGCAGCGGGGCGCTTGGTACCGCTTCGGACGGTATCATCCCCAACCTTGGCCAGTTCGGCGGATACCCCGGCGGCAGGCGGAACACCCTGTTGCTACGCTATAAAAACCTCCCCGAGTTAATGGAGAAAAGGCAGCCGCTGCTCCACGAAGTGGGCCACCCGGCAGACTTAGAGGACCGCTTTCCCGGGGAGGTCTTCGACCTTGGCCTTATACCGGTGCCGACGGAGATCTACGAGGGTGACCTCCTCATTTCAAATAGTGGTGCCGCTGGTGGGCTTGGCGATCCAATCGAAAGGGACCCGGCGCTGATAACCGCTGACATGGACAACGGACTGACCACCGAGTGGCAGGCCACTAACATCTACTGTGTTAAGACTAGCTACGATGAGGAAGCGAAGCAGTGGAGGGTGGATGATGCTGCCACCAGGGAACTGCGCGAGGCAAAGCGCAAAGAGAGGCTGGTAAGGGGTGTGCCGGCGAAGGAATGGTGGCAGAGGTCGCGTCAGCAGCTTATGGAGCGCAATGTCGATGACAAGATTCTGGAGATGTACCAGAGCAGTATGAGGCTCAGCGATGCCTTTACCCGGGAGTTCAAGGACTTCTGGGCGCTGCCCGATGACTTTAATCTGTGAGGTGAAGAGATGTCATATAGCAAAGAGGACTTAAGAGACCTTTATGATGGCAGGCTACCCTGGCACAAGACGTTCGAAATCATGAGCAAGCCCAAGGACGATGATAGATTCGACAAGTATGTTGAGATCCTTCAGGAGCGCGTCTCCTACCCTGAGAGGATACTAATGCCCTTGGGCGACCACCTCAACGTGGTGCGGAAGGGCGCGGAGAGGGTGGTGAAGTGCGACTGCGGGCACGAGTTCGGGGACTGGCGGAAGAACTGGAAGCTGAACGCTCTCATCTTCGCCAGAGACGACACTGCGAAGCTGGAGGAGGTTTACCCCGGACTGAAGTGCCCCGACCCCGACCTGTGCGAAGTGCGAGAGTTCTACTGCCCGGGGTGCGGCAGTCTGCTCATGGTGGAGGCTGTACCCGTAGGCTGTCCGCTCATCTTCGATGCCCTGCCTGACCTGGACAGTTTCTACCGGGAGTGGCTGGGCAGGCCGCTTCCCGACGAGGAGGAGTTCCGGGATATGACCTACGATGTCACCGCGGAGTGGGGACGGAATCTCAAGTGAGGCACTCTGATAGCGGGGCTGTAAGAGGCGAAGATTAGACGATAGGTCAAACCAAAGGTGAGCAGTATATTTTTAGGATAGATGAGCGAACCCTTTAGGGATTTCTTTCCATGAGAGGGTTTTCTCAATTAGAGAATGTCACTGGTGATTTGTTAAAGAGCGCCTATTTCATAGGTGCACATCAGAGCAGTAAAGTCCAGCGCTTTACGGATATGTTAATGCAACAGTCAAGCCCAAAGAATAGCACCTCACAGCTCCTAAGTCTCACATGCTACCTAGACCGATTTCTGGGGGATATGTCAATTGTAAGAAGTGGTGAGAGTGAATACAATGATAGAGCCTACGGTAAAATCTTGGCCGCCGGTGAGTTGATAAATGCGCAGATGGCGGGGATTCAAAGCTTAATATCCCAGTAAAAGAGGAGTTTGAATTGTACACATCAGAACTTTTTTTAAACGCGAATGGAGAAGCTTATGCATAACGAGATAACCAAGGCACTCTATGAGATGTTCCCTGAGGATGAGAAGAATGACTTTTATCACGCATACATATTCCTCAAATATCCGGACCACTTTGTTTATCATTTATCTCAAGCAGGAGGACTTCCCGCAGAGAGACCTCAGACAAAGCTGGATGATGATGTCGATGCGATGATCCAAGCCGCTGTATGGCGAATCAGTGAGACTGCGGCGACTCACGATACCAGCACTTATCATCTTAAAGTAGTTAAATTGAGGGATGCGATTCAGTTGGTTACCCAGAAGGCAGATGTAAGAATAAAAACACCCGATAGGGTAATGCATTACAAACAGGCTAGAGATATTATTATCAACAACCCGCATTCAATTGCCGTTGGGGAATGTGCCTGCCGTGCCATTTCCAAAAATCCCTGTCTTCCTCCCCCCATGGAGGTTTGTCTATTTGTTGGTGATCCATATACCTCTTTTATTGCGGAGGAGAATCCTAAGTTCCGTAAGATATCTCAGGAGGAAGCGGTCCACATCCTTCAGACGTCGCATGAGAAAGGCTTTCTCCACACTGCGGAATTCAAGAAAGAACTGGGCAGGCGGCTTATTGCTATCTGCAACTGCTGCAGTTGCTGTTGCGTCGGAGTGCAGATGTGGAACATACTGGAGGGGCAAGTTCCATTCATTGCCCCTTCAGGCTATGTATCTCGAATAGGTGATAACTGTAGTGGTTGCGGTATTTGTTTAGACATCTGTAATTTCAATGCAATACGAATGGATGAGGATAGTAATAAGGCTGTCGTAGATTTTAATAAGTGTATGGGCTGCGGCATTTGCGAAGATAAATGTCCTGATGGAGCGATAACACTTCAGAGGGAATCATCTAAGGGCGATCCCTTAGATTTGGAAGAGTTGCTACGGCATCAGAAGTAAGGGATGACCAGCCCCTGCTTATTTTACCAGTCAATAAATCAGAGTTGGTGGCGTGTAGAAAAGCTTTGTAGCTTCTGGGGCTGGAGGCCGATGCCCCAGAGAGCTGCGCGGTCCGATAGGGTTATAATCACGCCAGCTCTCGATAAGCACCTAGGGGAGGTAAAGTATGAAGACACTAGTCACGGGAGCTACTGGCTTTATGGGCTCAAGTATTGTAAGAGAGCTGCTGAAAGACGGCGCGGAGGTAAGGGTTCTGGTGAGAGAGAACAGCGATACCAGAAACATTGACGGTCTGGATGTCGAGAAAGCGTACGGGGATATTCGGGATGGCGAATCCGTGAAATCGGCATTGAAGGGGTGTGATACCTTCTATCAAACGGCAGCCTTATATGTTTTCTGGGTACCAGACATGAAAGTGCTCTACGATGTCAACGTAGAGGGCACAAAGATTGCCTTGAACGCAGCCCTGGAGCAGGGGATAGAAAAGGTGGTTTATACCAGCAGCATGGTAGCATTAGGTTTTCACGGAGCCAAAAGTCCGGCTAATGAGGATGCTGAGTTCAATCTCTGGGATACCGGAGACCATTATGCTATATCAAAGTATCTGGGGGAAGTTGAAGCCAGGAAGATTTGTGAGAAGGGGCTTCCCTTGGTAATCGTAAATCCGGCCACGATTATTGGGGTGCGAGACATAAAGCCAACTCCCTCAGGAAAGGTAATATTGGATGTTATCAACAAGAAAATGCCTGCATACATCAATGGAGGCGTGAATCTCGTCGATGTTGAGGACGTGGCTCGTGGCCACATCTTGGCTGCCCAGAAAGGTAGAATTGGCGAAAGGTATATTCTGGGTAACGAGAACATGTCAATAAGAGATTATTTTAGGTTGATTGGGGAAGTTGCAGGGGTTAAACCGCCAAAATTTAAAGTGCCCTACTCAGTTGCCATTACCATGGGATATGTGTTCCAATTTCTTTCCAATATTATCAGGAGACCGCCAGTCATGAACGCACCAATGGTGCGCCTTGGCAGCAGATATGCATATTTTGACAGCTCTAAAGCTATCGATGAACTGGGTTTTCCGCAAACACCCGTCAAGACGACTATCGAGAAGGCGGTCAACTGGTTCAGGGAGAATGGGTACGCGAAAGTGAGCTAAAGCAGCGGCAGCCGTTAATTTAATTGAGATAGGGAGGCAATCATTAAAGAGGGATAAGCAAGTCAAACTGCAGAAGGTGTTGCTGTTGTAAAGGCTGCCGAGTGATTGTCACCAAAGGGTAGAACGTTAAATATGTCAAACGAAAAAGGTAGAACCGTTCGGGTGGCGGCGGTGCAGATGGAGTCGAAGAACGGCCTAATTGATGGTAACCTCAAACACGCCACGTCATTAGTTAACCGGACTGCGCAAGAGGGAGCCAAGCTCATCGTACTTCCCGAGTTCATGCCCACCGTCTATATATTAACCACGGAAATATGGGACGGGGCGGAACCAAAAGAAGGGCCGACCGTCAAGTGGCTCAGGGAGAACTCCACTAGGCTGGTCGTCTGGTTGGGAACCAGCTTCCTCGAAGCCGAAGGAGAAGATTTCTTTAATACGTTCGTTCTAGCGACCCCTAGTGGGGAGGAAGCTGGTCGGGTGAGGAAACAAACGCCGGCTGCTTATGAGGCGTACTTTTTCAGGGGAGGCACCGGCCCACACGTGATAAACACCGAATTGGGTAAGCTAGGAGTGGGTATCTGCTATGAAAACTACCCTTCCTACATTCCGCAGATGATGCACCAGCAATCGGCAGACCTTCTGCTTATGCCCCTCTCAGCCCCAACCCCAATGCAGAGCTTCTTTTTCCGTCATAGGCAGATCGAATACTACAACAATGTAATAAGAGAAGGAGCTCGTCGCATGGCGCGCCTTATCGGGGTACCTGTGGTCATGGGAAACAAATGCGGCCGATGGCAGAGGCCAATGCCTGGGATACCATTTTGGAAGCAGGATTCAAGGTTTCCGGGCCTATCGACTATAGTCGATTCGGATGGGACCGTTATAGCGCAACTGGGGGATGAGGAAGCAATCATAGTCGGGGATGTTAGACTTGACCCATCCCCGAAAAATCCACGAGCCACCGCAATGCTACGGCCGGTGGGCTTGGGAAGGCCATTGGTTGAGGAATTCATTGCTGTTAATAGGAGCCTATGGAAAGCTACGGTATTCTCTCAGCTCCGGGCGAAAGAGAAGGGCGCGGAGAATTTCATCTGTTGCTGACAGCATAGAGAAGAACTAAAAAGCGATCACGTCCTGACGATTGATAAACGAATGCCTAGCCCAGCAACTTGCTGAAGGCGCAAGAAAAAGCGGGTCTAGATGATTAGGGCCTTTTGCCCAGCGATACCTCGTCGTTTCGCCCCTTACCCCTTGTTACCCATGCCTGTCATCGGCAATTGTAGGCAACCATTGACAACAGTTCCCCTATCGTCTACGATGGCCCCACCAGTAATCAGCATATAATTCGCACAGCCTGAATGAAAATGAAATGCACAAAGTGCCAGCTTGAAAACCCAGTGGGCATGAAATTCTGTGGTCAATGTGGTGCCAGACTAGAAACCATTTGCCCAGAATGCAATTTTTCAAATCCAGTTGAGTTTAAATTCTGCGGTGAGTGCGGCCATGACCTTGCCGTTACATCTCTGGCACCCCCCGTAGAGCTCTCCTTTGAAGAGAAGCTAGAGAACATCCAGCGCTACTTGCCTGGTGGTCTCACCGAGAAGATACTTGCACAAAGGGGCAAGATAGAGGGTGAGCGCAAGAAGGTCACAGTCATGTTCTGCGATGCAGAGGGGTTCAGCATCCTCTCCGAGAAGCTCGGCCCTGAGAAGGTCTACTCCCTCATGGACGAGGTCTTCGAGATGCTGATACATAAGGTCAACGAGTTCGGGGGCACTGTGAATAAGATGACGGGTGACGGTGTCATGGCTCTGTTTGGAGCGCCCATAGCTCTTGAGGACGCTCCCCAGAGGGCAATTCGTTCAGCGCTGGCAATACAGCGGGAGATAGCTAGATTCAGTGATAGAACGAAAGCAGAGACTGGCTCACCTTTGAGGATGCGTATCGGCATACACATAGGCCCTGTCGTAGTCGGAAGCCTGGGCAATGATTTGCGTGTAGAGTTCACCGCTGTAGGTGATACAGTGAATCTCGCCTCAAGGATGGAGGGTCTTGCAGAGCCTGGGACGGTATATGTCACCGAGGAGACCTTCAAGCTCACCGAGGGCCTGTTCAGATTTGAGGCGCTGGGGGAGAGGCAGGTCAAAGGAAAGGAAGCGCCCGTCAAGGCATATCGTGTTATAGCTCCCAGCACCAGGAGAACCAGGTTCGATGTAAGCGCAGAGCGTGGCCTGACACCGTTCCGTGGCAGAGAGCGTGAGCTTGAGCTGTTGCTGGATGGCCTTGACAGGGCCAGGTCGGGCAGGGGACAGGCGTTTTCCATCATGGGTGAGGCAGGGGTGGGCAAATCCAGGCTGCTCTATGAGTTCAGGAAGGCAATAGCTAATGAGGATGTCACCTTCATTGAGGGCAGATGCCTTTCCTACAGCACCAATGTAGCCTATCACCCTGTTATAGACCTGCTGAAGGCCACCTTCGACATTCGGGATGCTGACTACGATGACCAAATCAGGGATAAGGTGAAAACAGGTCTCAAGGGAATTGGAGTTGATGAAGCATCGACACTCCCTTTTATATCGGAGATGCTGTCGGTCAAAGCTAGTGGTATAGATGCCCTGAACTTGAGCCCTGAAGCGAGGAAGGATAAAACCCTGGAGGCACTCAAGAAAATCGTGCTCAAAGCTTCTGAGATGCGCCCCTTAGTCATGGCAGTTGAAGACCTCCACTGGGTTGACAGGAGCTCAGAGGAAACCTTCAAGGACATGTTGGATGCCATATCGGGGGCCCAGTTGCTCCTGATATTCACCTACCGCCCTGAGTTCGTGCATACCTGGGGCAGCAAGTCATATCACAACCAGGTGAATCTGAATCGCCTCTCTAACCGTGAGACACTGGCGATGGCATCATACATCTTAGGAACTGACATTATGGGCGAAGACCTCCAGGAGCTTATCCTGAATAAGACAGAAGGCATCCCCTTCTTTGTCGAGGAGTTTATAAAATCACTTAAAGACTTAGGGATGATTGAGTGGAAGGACAGCGGGTATTATCTGGCAAAGGATATACAGGATGTAGCTATCCCCAGTACTATCCAGGAAGTAATCATGGCCAGGGTTGACTCTCTTCCCGATGGAGCAAAGAGTGTGCTTCAGACGGGCTCTGCCATCGGGAGGGAGTTTAGCTGTGAGTTGATAAAGCGGGTGACGGGCATACCCACGCCAGAGATGACCCCCCATCTTTCTGTGCTGCGTGACTCGGAGCTATTGTATGAGCGAGGGATATTCCCGAGGGCGACCTATATCTTCAGGCACTCACTAACCCAGGAGGTAGCATACGACAGCCTGCTCCAGAAGAAAAAGCAGGAGATACATGAGAGGATAGGGCAGGCTATAGAGGAACTGTACTCAGACAGGCTGGAAGAATTATACGAGGTGCTGGCCCAGCACTACTCCAGGAGCGAGAACCACGAGAAGGCCTACCGTTATCTGAAGTTATCAGGTGACAAGGCAACGCGAAGTAACTCCCCCTGGGAGGCTTTCCATTCCTACAAAGCAGCGATAGATGCTCTCAACGTACTGCCTGACAACGAGCAGAGAAAGAGGAGAAGTATAGAGGTGCGCTTATCGATGCTGCCCTCCATGTCTCGCCTGGGCTATCATCCCGAAGATTCACTGGCAATCCTTCAGGAGGGTGAGAAACTGTGCCGAGAACTAGGGGACGACATGAGCCGTGCCAGGCTTGCAGGTTTCATGGGCGTGGCCTATTCATTTGAGGGAAACACTGTACAGGCACGAAAGTACCACGAGACTGCCTTTCATGCGGCAGAAGGTACTGACGACATCGAGCTAGTAGTACAAATAGGGTTTGCGCTCTGCTCTTCCTATAGCGTTGATGGGCTGTATTTAGAGATTGCTAAAGTCGCACCCACGGTCATAACCCGGCTTGAGAGCAGCGGAAGAGAAGGCGAAATTGAGACATTGGGCAGAAGCAATGCATACTCTATGCTCCTGGCATACTATGGGGTTGCTCTTGGAATGCAGGGGGATTTCGAGCAAGGGTCAGCGCACTGCGAAAAGGGACTCCGCTTTGCCCTGCAACTCAATGATCCATTCACTCTGTCTAATGTGCAATTACTTATTGGTATATTGTTTCTTACTAAAGGTGAAAGCCGAAAGGCTGCTGAGCATCTCGAGAGCGCCATCAAATACGCTGAGGAGGTACAAAGCTATTATCTCTTGGGAGTATCTTGGGTCTTGCTTGGAGTTGCATATTACCTGCTTGGTGAGCTGGATACTGCCCGCAAATATATGGAGAAAGGCCTGAAGGTTTACCAAGACATAGCAATGCCTGATTTAATGTCACAGATGACCTATGGTTGGTTGGGCGTGGTTTATACCGATGAAGGTAACCTGGAGGCTGCCAAGAGTTACCTAGAGAAGTCCTTGAAGGCGTCACAGGATAGAGGTTCAAGGTTTTGGGAAGCGTGGTGGTTAGGCTGGCTGGCAAGGACATACAACTGGGCTGAGGTCTTAGAGTCATCCCAGGCCGAAGCAAGTTTGCTGCATTCTATAGAGGTTCTGGGTGAACTGGAAATGAAACCGTGGTGCGCCATAGCGTACTCTGTCATCGGAGAGCTCTACGGTGACACGAGCCAGAAAGAAAAGGCACTGGAAATCCTAAAAAAAGCCGAAGGGATGATGCAAGAAATGGGAATGGACTACTGGCTGCGCAGGACGCAAGAGGTACTGGAGAGGGTGGATAGCTGATATAAACGTCAGGGAAAGTGGGGGCGGGAGATCGAATAAATCGCTGTTAGCCGAAGTTGACGCGGCGGCCCTAGTGCTGATATGCTTTATTTCAAGAGTGGGGGTAAAGCAATATGGATAACAAAAGGTATGAGTTCCTCATCGTAGGTTCAGGAGCAGGCGGAGCTACGCTGGCAAGGGAGTTAAGCAAAAGGGGCAAGGAGGTGCTAGTAGTAGAAAGGGGAAAGTATGAGGAGAAGATCGGAACCGTCTGGACATCTATGCGATACTTCGACGGAACTAAGTTGACCTTGACGCCCCGAAAGTCGAGGGAGGGCGTGATCCTGTGGAGGGCCCTCATGGCGGGAGGCTCTACGGTCGTTTCCAATGGTTGCGCGACTCGATGCCTGGAAGAAGAACTGGCAGGTTTTGGGATCAACTTGGATGAAGAATTCGCAGAATGCGAGGAGGAAATGGGAGTCGCTCCCTTCGACGAGAGACGATTGTCGAAAGGCTCCAAAAGGATGCTTGAGGTATCTCGGGAGCTGGGTTACCATATGGAGCCGATGCCCAAATTTATCAATCCTAAGAGATGCAAGAGGTGCGGGGGTTGCGCGATGGGCTGTGTGAATGGTGCCAAGTGGACGGCCCTGGATTACCTGGAAGAGGCGAGGCAAAATGGAGCCGACATCGCCTATAATACCAGGATTCAACGGGTTCTGGTGGAAAATGGGAAAGCAAGAGGTGTCAGGGGAACAGGGCCACATGGTCGGATTGAAATCCTATCGGATGTGGTCATCCTTGCCGCTGGGGGATTGGGAACCCCTGTGATCCTGCAGCAATCGGGAGTCAAAGACGCAGGCCAAGGCCTTTTCATTGATCTCCTGGTGGAAACCTATGGGGTAACGAAGGGTCTCAACCAGGTCGATGAGCCGCTGATGGCGCTCGTTGATTATGAATTTCACAAGAGCAAGGGATTCATTATATCCTCATATATGAATCAGACAAGGCTGACCAGGTTCTTGGAGCTTGGAGTTAGGGGATTTGCCCTGCCCACCAACCGGTTGCTCGGCATTCAGACCAAGATTGCGGATGAGCCTGCGGGGCGTGTCTACCCCGATGGAACGGTCTCAAAGCCGGTGACCGAAAGGGACTGGACAAGGCTGCGGGCGGGATCGGCGATATCGAAAGAGATACTGGTCAAAGCCGGTGCGGATAGCAAGTCCATCGTGGTTTCGAAGGTGCAGGGCGGTCATCCCGGTGGAACCGCCGCCATCGGAAAGGTGGTCGACGAAAATCTGCATACCAAGATAGATAACCTTTTCGTTTGTGATGCCAGTGTTTTTCCCACAGCATCTGGAATGCCGCAAATTCTGACAATCGCTGCCTTGGCTAAACGTTTGGCCAAGATGCTGGCACCTTAGCGCCATTTCGATCGTTACTCTACCCATCCCCTTGGTTTAATTGCCCTCTTTTTGCTCCCCTTTGTCCTTGAGAAATCGCTCTATCTCCTTAAGAAGCTCCTCAGTCTTGTATTCCGGCCCAAGCTCCTCCTCGCTGGTCTGCTCGGCTAACCGCGCAAAATAGTCGATGAGCTCTTTGGCCTCTTCCCCGAAAGACTCCTTGAGATTACTTATCTTTTCCTCTATTTGCTCACCCGTTTCTCTGGCCCAGCGATCGATGTCCGTCAGGTCAATTTTCAAATTCGACATTTGAGCCAGCACCTGGAGTACCGCTCTGGACGACATGGGATTTGCGATGTGGGTGGTGTAAATGGGTATCTCGCCCAGCAGGCAAATGCCAGCCATGTTTCTTTTTTTCGCCGCCCCTAGCAGCAGCCCGTTCATGCCACTGATGCTACCCTGCTTAAGAGGGGCCACGTCGTATTTCTCCAGCCGGGGGATCAATCTGGGCTTGTTGACTACTGCTAACACCCTCGGCTTCTTGGTGTGGTAGATATGTGTGGGTGCAGCAGCAAAGGTATAGAGCCTTTTGACCTCAAATCTCTGGGCCACGTCTAAAACCAGATTTGCCAGCTGGTAACCATTCATCTGGGGCTGTGCCTCGCCAATTAAGATTATCCAGTCCCTCCTGCCGTGACCCCTTGACAGATAGAATGTGTTCTCCGGGAATTCTACATCCTGTACTATGCTTTCCTCGATAAGCACGCCGCTCAGGTCGAAGAAGCCTTCGGGTGCGATGCTGCCGATTTCCTTGGCATCCCATTTCTCGGTTAAATACCGTGCAGCGATGATCGCCACGCCCCCCATACCGGGCCATGCCGCTACCATGTAGGGATTCCTGAGCTTTGGCTCACTATAAAGTCTGATCGCTTCCATTTTATCTGCGCAACCGTTGCCCAATTATAGCATGGGGAAGTAACTTAATCTAACGGAGGCGAAGTTCTGCTTAACGTTGTTAACGCCCTTTATCATTGCGCCGAACTGTGTGCTGTGCCCGGGAAGCACGTACTCGATATCCAGCTCCGATAGCCGCTCGATGCTCTGCTTTAAGAGCTTGCTATCCCCACCGGGGAGGTCTGTCCTTCCCACCCCGCCATAGAAAAGGACGTCTCCGGTGATGAGCACCCGGTTATCGGGCCAGTAAAGGCTTATGGAGCCTGGAGAGTGACCCGGGGTATGTAGAATCTGGAGATTTAGCTTACTCTCCTTGCCTAGATTCAGGTCACCCTCTTTGAGGTAGAAATCCGGTTCGAATGCCATCCCACGTCCCAGTAGCTTAGCCATGATTTCACCCATTTCCCGGCGATACCCATCCTCATCCTGGTGAAGGGTGACGAGAGCATGGCCTGGCTTGCCACCCTTCTCCCTGCTACGGTCCACCAGAGGCTGATTCCCCTCGTAGTGGTCGGGATGGGCGTGGGTATTGATGATCAGGCCGATGTCCTCGGGCTTCAGGCCGTCTCTCTCCATGGTGCTGAGCAATTGGTCCAGACAGCGCTCGTTAAGCTCATTTTGCACATGTCCCGGGTCGATGAGGACGTGGGGACGGTCGCCGCGCAGCACATGGGTAAATAGATAGCTATTACAGTTATTGCCCTTCCCCGGCCAGATATAGCAGTGTAGATTTTCCAGCAGTCTCATCTTCGCCCTTTTCGCTATATACTACTCTTTGCTTTAGCCTGGAATAGCTAGTATCTATTTTGCTGGTAGAGCCAAAGAATAGTATAATTGAATGGCGTCAACTAATCTAGCTTTTTATGTGGCGTAGTGGGATTAGAAAAAGGGAGTTAGAAAAGAAGTGGGTGAGATGAAGAGCGCCTTTGAGAAGGCGATGGAAAAGGCTGAGAAGCTGGGTAGTCTCTCACCTGAAGAGATGAGGGAGCGTAAGGAGGCAGAATGCACCACCCTGGGGCGGGCAATCGCGGCGCGATACATGGGCCATGGCCATAAGCAACTGCTCAAGGAGGAGGTGGGGCGGTATAGCGGCGATGAAAGGGGCATCGTGATGGGGGCGGCGCTTTCCAGGCTGGTTGAGGCCGTCGACCTGGAAAGCGGCGATCTGATTGAAAGGGCGCTGGAGGGTTTAGTTACCTTGAAGGGGAAGGGTGAAGTGATGGAGGTAACGGAGAACATAAAGGGGCTTCTCCAGGAGTTTCGGGATGTTAAGCAGCAGAAATACGAAATTGAAAAGGAAGGCATCGAGAAGGACGAAAGGGAGCTGCTTCATCGATTGAGGATCGCGGGAACTGCGGTGGGGGCGATTAACCTGAAGTCCAGCGAAGCCTGGGCAATGCTTTCTACGGAGCTTGAATCCCAGTTCAGCCAGAGGATGGAGGCACTCAAGCGGGAACTGTTAGGCTTATTTGAGGAGGGCTGAAATGACAGAGCAGCTTCACCAGGTGACATCCATTGTCGCCAGTGCGCGTAACCTGGTGGCATTCACCGGTTCGGGTATCTCCGCCGAGAGCGGGATTCCCACCTTTAGAGACCCCGGCGGGCTGTGGGACCGATACGACCCGGACACGTTTGGTACCGATGGTGTCGCCACACTGGGAAAGATAACCGAGGCGGGTCGAGCTTTCCTTCAGGAGATGGTCGACACTTTAGAGAGGGCCAGACCCAATCCTGGCCATCTGGCCCTGGCCGAGCTGGAGCGGATGGGAATACTCAGCACTGTCATCACACAGAACATCGACGATCTGCACTGTGAGGCGGGAAACACGAGAGTCATAGAGGTACACGGAAATATGTACCGGCTGAAATGCCTGACCTGCGGTCGGACCTTCAAGCTGAAGAAGGGGGAGGATCTCCCCGCAATGGTAAAACAGCTTGACGAGGTTAAAAAGCAGGAGAGCTTAGATATTACCCAGCTCATGCCTAGGTGCCAGTGTGGCGGGCTTACCCGTTTCGACGTGGTGCATTTCGGCGAGCCGGTCCAGGATTTCCCACGGGCGGAGCAAGCGGCCAGTTCCTGCGACGTGATGCTAGCGCTGGGTACATCGGGTGTTGTTACCCCGGCCGCCCTTCTCCCCGGCTATGCCAAGAGGGCTGGCGCCAGGGTGATAGAGGTCAATGCCACCGGTAGCTACTTCTCCAGTATTGACGATTTTGCCATCGTGGAAAAGACGGGGGATGCCCTGCCCCGGATAGTGGCAGCGGTGCGTGAGATACTGGGCTAGCCTCGCTGCTAATGAGTCTAGCTTCCTTTTCGAAAATTTAGGTTAAAAATTAGGAGGGATGAATATGACAATGGCGCTGGAAGGGATTAAGATAATCGACCTCACCCGGCTGGGGCCGGGGCCCTACTGTACCATGCTGCTTGCCGATATGGGGGCCGATGTGATAAAGGTCGAGGCCGGCGGCGGGCGCGCCTCCCAGGTGATCGAAACCATGGAAGCCGAGGTGGAGGAAAGGAGGCGGGCATTTAACGCCGAGGGGCGAAACAAGCGCAGCATCGTTTTGAACCTGAAGATGGGTGGGGCACGCGAGGTATTTTATAAACTGGTTAGGGATTCCGATGTGGTAGTCGAGGAGTTCCGACCCGGGGTGTTGAAACGTCTGGGTGCGGATTACGATACTATCAGCAAGATAAATCCAGGGATAATACTCTGTTCCATTACCGGCTATGGTCAGGATGGACCCTATGCGCAGGTTCCCGGGCATGACATAAACTACATGTCAACGGCCGGTGCCCAGAGCATGATCGGCCCCCGTGGCGGTCCTCCTGTGATGATGTTCAATCTGATCGGCGATTATTCGGGGGGTAGCATGCAGGCAGCCCTGGGGATAACGCTGGCACTTATAGCCCGGGAGCGCACCGGGAGGGGGCAGCACGTGGACATCTCAATGACAGACGGCATCATTTCGCTTATGCACGGAGAGGCTGCAGGCTATTTTGATACCGGCAGGGTACCTACACGTGGCGATCTACTCAGTATCGGTGGCGCTCCATTTTATGGGGTCTACGAGACCAAAGATGGTAAGTATGTCAGTATCGCTGCCCTGGAGCCATGGTTCTACGCTAACCTCTGTGAATTGCTTGGTCGTGAGGACCTCCTTCCTTACGAGTGGGATACGGCGAAGTGGGATGACCTTAGCGCCGAGTTCCGTAAGATCTTCCGCACCAAGACAAGGGATGAGTGGGTAGAGCTACTGCGGCAAAAGGACGTCTGCGTGGCCCCGGTAAAATCCGTTAATGAGGTCTTCGAAGACCCCCAGGTGGTTCAGCGCGAAATGGCGGTGGAGATCGAACACCCAACGCTGGGTAGGGTTAAGCAGGTGGGTATCGGCATCAAGCTTTCGGATACCCCCGGAGAGGTAAGAAGCGTTGCCCCCAAGCCGGGCCAGCATACCGATGAGATTATGCTGGGGCTGGGCTATACCAGGGAAAATATCGCTGAATTGCTAGGATCGGGGGCCATAGCCTAGATTCAGCTTGATTGTAGCACCAGGGCCACTCCCCCCAAGGCCTCGGCATCGGCCCCCAGTCGGGCCAATTCAATACGAACTGCTGCAGCCGGCAGCTCATAGGCGCGATCCCTGACCACTTTTATGGCCGGTTCGAGAAGCAGCCGACCCATTCTAGATAGGCCACCCCCGATGAGGATGAGCTGGGGGTTGAAGATGTTGACGATATTAACCAGCCCTACCCCCAGATAATAGGCGGTCTGCGATATCAATTCATTCGCCAGGGGGTCGCCCTCCTGCGCCGCAAGAAAAACGCGTTGCGCGCTAACCTTTTGTAGCTCTCCATCGGCGAAATTCAATATACTGGTCTGGGCGCCGGCCTTGATCTGCTTCACCGCCTCCCTGGCCAGGGCTGTCCCGGATGCGAAGGTCTCCCAGCAGCCTATGTTGCCACAGCTGCAACGGGGGCCGTTGATATCGATGGTCATGTGCCCGATCTCGCCGGCGCTGCCCGATGCGCCGTGGTATAGCTGACCATCTATCATTATGCCACCACCGATCCCGGTGCCTACACACAAGTAGACCAGATTGGCGATGCCCACTGCGCCGCCAAAGTAGTGCTCCCCTAATGCGGCGACAGTAGCATCATTTTCCAGGTAGACGGGAAGGTCGAATTCTCGCTGGAGGATGTCTTTTAAGGGGATGTTATGCCACCCTGGCAGGTTCGGGGAGAGGGTGATTACGCCGGTTGCTACATCGCAGGCCCCGGCAGCACCAATACCTATGCTCGCTATGTCCGCCCCGGAAGCTACTTGCTTGATACACGCGATGACCCGCGTTATGACCTCATCCGGTCCCTCTTGGGCCAGGGTGTCCTTCAGCTCCTTTCTTAAAATGTTGCCGCGGTAGTCCGTCAGGATCGCATTTATCTTGCTGCCCCCTAGATCGACACCGACAATCATTTTTTCGAGCTTCTTGGGCATGTCATTACTAGGATATAGCATAAACGGTGGCAGGTCAAATGGGATTTATCTTACGGCGGTGTTATTTAAACTTCTCTCCCTGCTATATAACGGGCAGTTACCACAGGAGAAAGGGGTCTCTCGAGTTCTTAGCGGGTACTCAGTCGTTTGCGATAACGAACTGCCAATGGAGCATCGGCTCTTATATGTTTGGTGGTGCCGTCGAGGACAAAACCCATAGCCTCATAGAACTTCACTGCGGCTACGTTTCTTTGAAAGACCCACAAAGTGACTATGTCGTAACCTCTGGATCGGAGTTCACTAAAAGCCCATTCCGTAAGTCGCGAGCCAAGACCCTTCCTCCAATGATCTGGTGAAATATAAAGTCCCCAGACCTCCCCACAATTCTCTTTGCCTATGTCTTCATCCCGACTGGGCCCGATGATCGTATAACCGAGCACATTACCATGCTCTTCGGTTACCACAATCTCTTCCGTTTTTTCCGTAATCGCCTTCTGAAAATGGTCTTCCCATTTGTCGATTGTGAAATCCTTGAGCACCAATTCTTGAATCATGCCACGATAAGCCGTTTGCCATGAGGCTACATGGACCCGAGCCAATGCGTGTGCATCTTCAGCGAAAGCCCATCTGATGGTCATAGCCTATGATTAATCAAAGTCCAAGTTAAGATACCATCTTTAGCTTAGTCGTATGCGCGGAAATAATACACTGATGACTACTTGAGGTTATAGCAGTTCCTGCTCGCTTAGCTCGATGGCGCGCTGCATTTGAGCGCTGAGCTCCGGCGGTAAGCCCTCGATGTCAACGCTTAAGAAACCCCTTATAATGACCGCGACAGCTTCGTCCCGGGAGAGGCCCCGCGCCATGAGGTACTCTATCTCTTCCTCCGCAATCTTGCCCACCGCTGCCTCGTGAGAGAGGTCTACCCCTTCTACCCATCCCTCAAGCTCGGGAATGGCGTGAATTACCCCCTCCTCCGATAGGATCAGGCCGCGGCACTCCAGGTGCCCCTTGACATCGGGAACCTGCCCTACCAGGTGACCCCGGGCGATGATACTCCCCCCGGTGGTGATCGCCCGCGATACAATCTCCGCCCTGCTTCCCCTGGCCTCCAGGATGACACGGGAGCCGACATCCATTGTTGATCCCGTAGCGGCAACAAGAACGCTGTTGAAACGTATCAGGGCGTTTTCCCCGACTAATCGCGCCTTGGGGTACATCTGCAGGGTGCGTACCGGCTTGAGACAGACGTAGTTGCTTAAGAATGTGCCGCCCTCTTCAACGATTATCCCGCTGCGGGGGCGCACCGCCATCCTGGGCGCCCAGTTGTGGATCATGGTGAAGGTAATTTTGGCCCCTTTCTTCACATAGAACTCGGAAATCCCGATGTGAAGGCCCTCCCTTTCCATCTTCGCGGTGGCACAGCCGGTAATTATATGAAGCTCCGAGCCCTCCTCGGCGATAATGACATTGTGCACGTTCTGGGCCAGACCATGCTGAGAGATATAAAGACAGGCCTGGACTGGCTGTATGGCCTTTACCCCGGGGAGCGTGCGGATGAAATAGCCATGATGCTGGTTGCGCTCCGCCTCGGCGGTGAATTTATCGGCACCGGGAGATACTGCCTGCCACCAGTAATCCGGGAGCCAGGGGTATTTCTCCAGCGCCGCAACGGTGCTCATGAGCTCCAGCCCTTCCTGCTCCGCTTTGCTGTGAACCACCGAGTGGTCGATCTGGAGGAAGGTACCAGAGCGCTGTGCCGGGTCATCCAGCATCACCCCCGAACCCAGGATACGCTCCTTGTCTTGAGACGGAAGGAGAGAGGGGTCTTCTTGATAGGGATGTTCCTCCGCTACCTGGGAGTAGGCATCTAGATCGATGCTATCCCCGGGGGGAGAGTGTTTTCTTTCCTCCGTTTCTCGAGGGCGTTTTATTTCTGACATACGGCACAGCCTTCGTAGCCATGACTCTTTATGCTGGTCAGAATCTCCTGCGGATTTCCGCGACACCAGATGCCGCCATTAAGCAGGACACAGGCCCGGTCTGCATTGACATAATCCAGGATGTGTCCGGTGTGGGTAATGATCAGGCCGGAGCTGGTTCTGCTGCGCATACGGTTCTTCTGTAAAAGCTCGTTGATCATCTCGCCGACCAGTGAGATGTTCACCAGGTCGACCCCGGAATCGGGCTCATCGAGCAGGACGAATTCCGGGCTCTGGGCGATTAGCTGTAGTAGCTCCGAGCGCTTGATCTCGCCACCGGAAAACCCATAGTTCACATCTCGATCGAGGAGCTCTACCATATTTGCCTGCTCGGCAAGCTGCTCGATAACGGCACCGTCTTCCCTGCTGCCCAGGCACGCCCGCACCATATCCCTCATCTTCACGCCGCGCACCACCGGAGGGCGCTGGAAGAGGATGCCGATACCCATCCGGGAACGCTCATCCACCGGCAAATGGGTAATATCCTCCCCATTGAAGAGGATGCGTCCCCTGGTTACCTTGTAGCGGGGGAAGCCCATAATCGCCATCAGCAATGTGGTCTTGCCGCTGCCATTAGGGCCGAAAAGAGCCAGGGTCTCGCCAACATCGACATTGAGGCTAATGTCATGAATTACCTCCCTGCCCTCAACCTCTACGGTTAAATCTTCCACCTCTAGCATATGACCACCTCCACTGGATATCATTAGTTTATGTTGTTTTCGGCTTTTTCGCAAGAAAGGGTAATATAAGACTCCTGGTAACAGGGATTGACAATTCAACAGGACCGTAATATTATTCCATTATGGAAATATTTCACGGGGAATTTAATGACAGATGATTATCAGCAACAGGTTTACGATGGCCGGATAGCTAGTCTTGTACAGGACTTGCTACAGATAGAGATAAAGTTCAATGCTATGTTGCCCAAAGATCTTGAGAAACTGCAATATCTGCTTGATGGGATACATATCGGAGATAAACCTCATCGCTTCATAAACTACAACCTTTTCTGTCGTATAAGCTTCAATCTCTATCGGGTAACTAACATGACAATGAGTGAATTAAGCCATGCACTATCGGTGCCGTTCAGCAGTGCAACGCGGATGGTCGACTGGTTTGTGGATAACGGGTACGCACAGAGGTTACCCGACCCGGAAGATAGGAGGGTTGTTCGGGTAGCTCTCACAGATGGTGGACGGGAGCTTTACCAGACTACTGAGAGATATATGGTACAGCGTTTCCGGCAAATGCTTTCCCAGCTGACGGCCGAGGAACAGACTATGTTTTTAATGCTCATGGAGAAAGTGGTTAGGGGCTTGCAAGAGACGGAACGCTAGGTTTCAACAGCATGCACCCACATGCGAAGTGTTTCCGCGTGATAGAGGATAACTACATAATGTGCGCATTTATGTTTACTACTACTATCGCCGGATGGGGAAATATATGCACTTAAGAAGGTCTACAGTAATGACCAAAGCTACCAAGGGTGGTTCTAGTCCAAGACCTGAAGGGAGAGAGTATGTGGTATCTAACTAAGCTAGGTATACGCAGCCGCCTGTTAACGATCTTATTAGCAGTCCTATTAACGGGTGCCGCAATCTGGGGCACTTTTCAGCTTAAGACGGAGCTGATACCCAACATCGAATTCCCCTTTATCAGTGCAATAACAGTTTATCCGGATGCTTTACCAGAAGCGGTTGTGAGCGAAGTGACGGTGCCCATTGAAGATGTCATCTGGGAGCGATTTGAAGGGCGGGGTCTAAAGCACATATCCTCTACGTCGGCAAGTGGAATTTCTGTTCTATTTATGACTTTTGAATACGGCACCAATATGGATGACACGAACAGTGCCATAGCGGAAGCCATTGATGGTCTCGATCTTCCTGATGAAGTCCGGCAGTTAGAAGGTAATCCCCAGATTATACCTATCGACCTCAGCCAGATGCCCCTGGTGATCCTGAGCCTCAGTGGTAACTATTCCCAGTACGAGCTGAAAAATATTGCAGAGGATCAATTTATTCCGTTTTTTGCACAAGTTGAGGGAGTCTTCAGTGTGGAAGTTGAGGGTGGTGATAAGGAAAGGGTTATCATCTCACCCGATCCTCAACAGCTAGTGGCATCAAATGTCTCTTTGTATCAGATGGTAGCGTTGCTCAGAATGAATGGGCAATTTGATTCCCTGGATGCTATCAGGAATGCACCTATGGGTGTGGACGGTGTAGTCCTAGACGACATAGCCAGTGTGGAAACCGGGCCATCTCCGAACAAGGCTATCACGCAAACGAACGGAGAGCCGAGTGTGGCGATCTTCGTGATGAAAGAGAGTGATGCAAATACCGTCGACACAGCAAATGCGGTAATGGAAAAGTCACGTGAGATCGAGGCGGATCTGCAAGGGGATATCACAGTCGTTCCACTTTTAGACCAATCGGAGTTCATTGAGGATAGCGTAAGCCAGTTGCTACTGATGGCGATTATTGGCTTCATTTTGGCAATATTTATTGTCTTTCTCTTCTTGATGGCTTTCCGCGCTTCGCTTGTGACAGCAATGTCTATTCCAGTGAGTGTATTGATCGGTTTTCTGGTCATGTACTTTGCCGGCATTACCATTAATCTCCTGACCCTGAGTGCTATGGCGATTGCTGTTGGTCGTCTGATTGATAACAGCATAGTGGTCACGGAGGTTATATATCGCCGTATGAAGGCCGGGGAGGACTTTCGAGCAGCTGCAATTGGCGGCTCGAGAGAGGTAGCAGCCCCGATCACATCCGCTACTCTAGCTACCGTAGCCATTTTCCTGCCGCTGGCCTTTGTTGGCGGCATCGTGGGGGAGCTCTTCGTTCCGTTTGCTCTCACAATAACGTTTGCATTGATAGCCTCACTGTTGGTAGCGCTGATAGTAGTACCCGCCTTCTCGAAGTGGTTCGTTGGCAAACAAAGAAATAGGGTCGGCGAAGAGAAGACCAAACCACGTCAAAGCTGGTATCAGAGAGGGTACGTTTCTGTGCTTAAGTGGGCTCTGGGCCACCGGGCCATCACCCTGGTAATCGCCTTCATTCTATTTATTGGCAGTATTATGCTTATCCCTGTGATCGGGACTTCGTTTTTACCCAGTATGGGTATGCCTATGCTAATGGTAGAGATTGAACTTTTACCCGGGACTGAGCTCCAAGACACCAGTGATGTTGTCGCACAGGTTGAGTCAGTAATCGATAACCAGGTTCAAGGCATGCAGTACTACTGGTCAACTATAGGGACGTCATCATCGCTGATGGGCATCATAAGCACAATGCAGGGTGGTGGTGACAACACCGCTGAGATCACAATCATGCTAGAACCGAATACGGATGAGAAAAGGGAACGTCTTGCGCTAGATGAGGGCCTCGATGATTTAAGGGAGGGGGTGGGATTCGATTTCGTCAAGGTTCTCACTGGCGAGGAATCGGACGCCGGTATGATGGGCGCAGCTGGTGTCGATCTATCGGTTGTAGGAGAAAGCTCTGATGAGGTAAACCGGGCTGCTGAATTGCTTTATGAAAGGCTGTTGGATATTGAGGGTATATCGAACCTCGAGACCCAGCTCACTTTGGTTGTGCCTACACTAGTCATTGATCTAGATATATCCAAAATGATTGGCATGGGGCTGAGCGATGAGCAGATTAATGAAACGTACAAAGAGAAGTATCTCTTGACATCGGGGACTAGCTCTGACGATGTTATGGTAAGCATAGACAGTGATAGCTATGGCATTACGCTGAAGGGGATTTCCGGAGAGCTGTATTTTGCCGATGATCCCACAACGTTGACAGAAGCGCTGCCGATGGGCTTTCCGGTATTTGGAACCTTGGGTAATATCTCGGATGTAGATCTGCCACTGAGTCCCACCCATATCAGCCACTATGATCTGCAGTTCTCAGCCGCTATATCGGGTACCGTTGATGAAAAGGATATGGGCGCAGTTAACAGCCAGGTTAATGAGGCAATCGATGAGGTACTGGCTACCCCCGGACTTGAGGGCGTAGATGTAAAGATAGGTGGGATATTTGAGGAGATGGCGAGTGGCTTCTCCAGCATGGCCATCGCCATAATCGCCGCAATATTCATCGCCTTGCTGATACTTGTCATCTCAATGAGATCAATACTGAATCCCCTTATTATCATGGTCAGCCTGCCACTGGCATCTATTGGCGCCATTTTGGGTCTACTGATTTCTGGTTATACCCTAGGTATGTCGGGAATGATGGGTATACTGATGCTCGTGGGCATAGTGCTCACCAACGCAATCGTCCTCATTGCCTTGGTGGTACAATTGCAGAAGAGTGGTATGAGCGCCTACGATGCCCTGATTGAAGGCGGACAAACAAGGCTGCGACCGATCCTGATGACGGCGTTAACCACAATGATAGCTATGGTACCACTGGCTGTTGGAGTCGGAGAGGGCACTATTATCGCTGCTGAGCTGGCCGTGGTAGTGATCGGTGGTCTGTTCACTTCAACACTATTGACCCTCGTGGTTATTCCGGTGATTTACAGCCTGGCCGATGGTCTGCGCAACCGCAAACGAGTTGCGGTAACGACAGGTGATATCAGGTGTCCAAAATGCGGCTCTGCCACAGTCGTAATGACAGCAAAAAAGGGCCCGAATGCCGGTAGCAGATTCCACGTATGCAGCCGCTATCCTGAATGCAAAGGGAAAGTACCGCTTTCAGACTAGGTTAGTTACAACCTATGCGGAGGTTTTCCTGCTCGACTGATAGCTACGGATTTCATTAGCCTGCTGAACTTTGGAATAGTAACTGTAATCGACGTCTTTTTAACCCTGGCCAGCACTATGATGGTTTTATAGGCATTTATCGTGTGGGTCGATTCTCAGCGAGAAAGACACTGTCTCGCTCGGGCGCAATGCTAAAACCTGGTCTTATGGATTCGGGCCAAGGCTTAATGGTGGACTATCTTAAGTCCTTCCTCAGGGGAAATGGTGGTATAGGTATCGTAAACTGAACCTGTATTAATACCCACTAAACCATTATTCAATAGTTATTCTCAGGGCTGGAATTGTATCCTTTCTTTTTATTGTTTGTAGGGTTGCTACTACACGATATATGGGCTAAAATGATAATCCATATTCGGTGGGAGTATAAATGCCGGGGATTGCCAACAGTATTACCGGGCTGGTGGGGAATACCCCTCTGGTAAGGCTGAACAGGGTGAGCCAGGGGCTGGGTGCAGAGGTGGTGGCCAAGCTGGAGGCTTTCAACCCCTGCGGCAGTATCAAGGACAGGATCGGTGTCTCCATGATTAATGCCGCTGAAGGGGAAGGCGCGATCAAAGAGGGCACTGTTATCATCGAGCCCACCAGTGGCAATACCGGGATCGCCCTGGCCTTTGTCTGCGCCGCCAGGGGCTATCGATTGATCCTCACCATGCCTGACACGATGTCCCGGGAGCGCCGCAGGCTGCTCAAGGCCTTAGGGGCTGAGTTGGTCTTGACGCCGGGAGCAGCGGGAATGAGCGGGGCGATCAGGGAAGCGGAGCGACTGGTGAAAAGTATCCCCGATTCCTATATGCCCCAACAGTTCCGAAATCCCGCCAACCCATGGGTTCATCGCGAGACCACTGCCGAGGAGATCTGGAAGGATACTGAGGGGCGGGTGGACATTCTTGTTGCCGGCGTGGGTACCGGCGGGACGATCACCGGGACCGCCGAGGTGATCAAGCAGAAAAAACCGGGCTTTCGGGCCATTGCTGTAGAGCCGGCGGGCTCGCCAGTCCTCTCCGGGGGGAAGGCTGGCTCCCATCGGATTCAGGGCATCGGCGCAGGATTTGTCCCTGAGGTTCTTAACTTGGCACTCATTGATGAAATCATTGCGGTCACTGATGAAGATGCGGCGGTGATGGCGGAGCGGTTGGCCAGGGAGGAGGGGATACTGGCGGGCATCTCGTCGGGGGCGGCAACCTGGGCTGCAATAGAGGTGGCGAAAAGAAGGGAAAACAAGGACAGGCTTATCGTAGTGATCCTGCCCGATAGCGGGGAGCGCTATCTGAGCACCGGACTTTTTGGAGGTAATGAAGTTGCCTAATCCCTTAGGTATACTAGGGGAGGACCTGAAGACGGTTCTTGATAAAGACCCGGCGGCGAGAAGCTATCTGGAGGTCATCTGCTGCTATCCAGGGCTACATGCCTTATGGCTTCATCGGGTCGCCCATTTCCTATGGCGGCATAGACTCCGCCTCGCCGGTCGCTTGCTCTCCCAATTAAGTCGCTTCTGGACCGGGATCGAGATTCACCCCGGAGCCGCCATCGGCAGGAGGTTCTTCATCGACCATGGCATGGGCGTGGTCATCGGGGAGACCTCGGAGATCGGCAACGATGTGCTGCTATATCAGGGTGTGGTCCTGGGGGGAACTACCCATGAGAAGCGGAAACGCCACCCCACCCTCGGTAACAACGTGGTTGTTGGAGCGGGGGCCACATTACTGGGTGCAATTACCATTGGGGATGGGGCGAGGGTCGGCGCCGGCTCGGTGGTGGTGCAGTCCGTGCCCCCTGGGGCAACCGTGGTGGGGATTCCCGGGCGTGCAGTGACGGGGGATGAGGGGCCAGCGGAGGCTCTGGAACATGGTAGATTGCCAGACCCGGTTAATGATGCACTCAAGCTTATCATTGCTGAGCAGTCCGGGCTGGCTGAGCGCCTGCGGCGTATTGAGGAGTCCCTCAGCCTTCAGAAGGATGAGGAGAAACCTGAGAAGCGGGGTGGCGAACGTGGGATGGCGCGCGGATGATTAAAGAGGCTGTTATGGGTTCCAGCTTTAGTTAGTACCAAAAGAGGAGGGGGAATTGACAAAGACCATCGCGGAGATAAATGAAAAGATTGGCAAGGGCCAGGCGGTAGTGGTAACCGCCGAGGAGGTCATCGGTCTGGTGGCGAAGAAAGGCGTGGAGAAGGCTGCCAGGGAGGTGGATGTGGTGACCACGGGCACCTTCAGTCCCATGTGCGGCTCGAGTGCCTACTTCAACCTGGGGCACTCCAAGCCAAGGATAAAGGTAGGTGGCGGAAGAGCCTACGTCAATGATGTTCCCGTTTATACCGGGGTTGCCGCAGTAGACGTTTTTCTGGGCGCGACCGCCATCCCCGATGATGATCCCAGAAACAGGGTTCGCCCCGGCCCCTTTAATTACGGCGGCGGGCATGTCATTGAGGAACTGGTAGCTGGGAGGGATGTGAGGCTGGTGGTCTCAGCCTACGGCACGGATTGCTACCCCAGAAAAAGGCTGGAGACCTGGATTAATATTAAAGACCTCAATGAGGCGGTTCTGTTTAACATGAGAAACTCCTACCAGAACTACAATGTGGCGGTGAATCTCTCAGAAAAGACCATCTATACATATATGGGGGTGCTCAAGCCGAAACTGGGTAGTGCCAACTACTGCTCAGCGGGTCAACTCTCCCCGCTGCTTAACGACCCGTTCTATAAGACTATTGGTATCGGGACGAGGCTTTTCCTGGGGGGTGGCATGGGGTATGTCGCCTGGCATGGTACCCAGCATAGCCCTGATGCGCTGCGCTCCACTGACGGGGTGCCCCGGAGAGGAGCGGGAACGCTGGCGGTGATCGGCGATCTGAAGCGAATGAACCACAGGTGGCTGGTGGGAACTAGCATGCTTGGCTACGGTGCTACCCTGACCGTGGGCATCGGCGTCCCCATACCCATCCTGTCCGAGGAGATACTGCGCTACACTGCGGTAAAGGAAGAAGATATATTCGCCCCCATTGTGGATTACAGCGACGCCTATCCGCAGCGGAGCCCTGACATTCTCGGGGAGGTTAGCTATGGCGAGCTCAGGAGCGGCAGGATATCGCTTCAGGGCAAGGAGGTACCCACAGCATCGCTCTCGAGCTACCCCAGGGCGGTGGAGATCGCCAATATACTCAAGGATTGGATGATGAGGGGGGAATTCCTGCTAACCGAGCCGGTAGCACCGCTTCCCGGTGTTGAGGAGGGGATCACCGTCAAGCCTCTAAAGGAGCGGCCCATAGGGGAGTAGTTAGATACAAAGTGTTACCCGTGGAGATGTATTGTATAGGTGTCAACTATATGGAAAAGCGGATAACTATAGCATCTTGCAGGACCATCGCCCGATACCTCAGGCTTGCCAAAGATGACATCCACAAGTGGCAAATACAATTGAAGGCGGTGGCTTAACACTTTCTCTATGCCCGAGCTATCACAAATAGTTTTTTGTCGGGATGAGAGGGAGCTTGAGCGCAAACCGTGTAAAAAAGAAGTAGCACGAGTAGGTTGATGATATATTTTATAGGCGATACTTGACTGTAAAGAGAGGTTGAAAAATGACTATTTCTAAAAGGGTGGTGTTGCACTTTCCGTCTCGAATGGTGGACCAGCCGATAATCCACCGGTTGGTCAGGGACTACGACCTGGTGCTCAACATACTGAAGGCGTCGGTGACCCCAAAGGAGGAGGGGATTATGGTGCTGGAGCTATCCGGGAACCGTGGCGACTATGATAAGGGCATCCGCTATCTACAGGAGGCGGGGGTGGGGATTCAGTCATTGGGTCAGGACATCATGCGCAACGATGCCAGGTGCACTCATTGTGGGGCCTGTGTGGTTATTTGCCCCACCGGGGCGCTGGCAATCGATCCTAAAACCAGGATGGTGAATTTCGATGAGGAAAAGTGCACCGCCTGCGAGCTTTGCGTGCTGGCTTGTCCACCCAGGGCGATGGAGGTTCATTTTTAGTGGATCAGCCCAGGACCTACCGGAATTGGATCAGGGATGGTGATCTAACTTCCTTCCATGTAGCGGTGAAGGAAACAGACCTCTATCTCAGGGCGAAAAGAAACCTCCGGGAGGAGGCGCTAAGGGCGATTGTGGAATACCGCACCTCACTGGAGCAATACATCGAGCTTCACCCCCACTTCCTCACTGCCATGGAGCCTATTCCTGTGGCGGAGGATGCCCCTCAGATGGTGCGTGAGATGGCGGAGGCGGCACAGAGGGCGGGGGTAGGTCCAATGGCGGCGGTGGCCGGGGCCATTGCTGAGGGGGTGGGCCGGGAGTTAATGAAACTCTCCCCGGAGGTGATCGTGGAGAACGGGGGGGATATTTTCCTCCACATACAGAGGAGGAGGACGGTGGGGGTTTATGCCGGTGATTCACCGTTTTCGGGAGGGCTCGCCCTGGAGATTGAGCCTGAGGGGACGCCTCTGGGGATTTGCACCTCTTCGGGGACAGTGGGGCATTCTATCAGCTTAGGCCGGGCCGATGCGGTTATCGTGCTCTCACCGTCCACTGCCCTGGCTGATGCTGCCGCTACCGCTACTGCCAATACGGTTAAAAAGGCGAGTGACATACCCAATGGTATAGCGTTTGCCCGGGGCATTGTGGGGCTGAGGGGGGTGGTGATCATTAAGGATGACAGGATAGGAGTATGGGGCCAGGTGAAGCTCTCCAGCCCCACTGATGTGTAGGAGTGAAAGTGCAAAGCGAAAAATCTGGTTACGTGGTCGTTTTCATAATGGCAGCTACCACGGAGGAGGCGTGGAAGATAGCCAATGTCCTGGCTAAGGGGAGGAAGGCTGCCTGCGTTAACATCGTGCCAGAGGTGCATTCGATATTTTGGTGGCATGGCAAGATGGATTCCGCCGATGAAGTGCTGCTGATCGTTAAGACAAGGGAGGCGCTGTTGGATGAGCTGATCGGGTTGATAAAGGAGAATCATAGCTATGAGATACCCGAGGTCATAGCCTTACCCATAGTGGGTGGAAATATAGATTACCTCCGGTGGCTCGATGACGAAACGGAGAAAAAGATTCATGTTGACTGAAAGCGATCTCATCAGATACGGGCGCCAGATTTCATACCCCGGCTTCGGCGAAAGGGGGCAGAGGAAACTCAAGCGGTCTCATGTGGTGGTGGCGGGACTTGGTGGGCTGGGAACCGCATCCTCCGTGTATTTGGCCTGTGGCGGGATCGGTCACATAACCATAGTAGACGGCGACTTTGTGGAGCTTTCCAATCTAAACCGGCAAATTCTTCATTGGGAGGGGGATATAGGTGAGAGGAAGACGCTCTCAGCGGCGCGAAAGCTCGCCAAGTTGAACCCCTCGGTGGAGGTCACCCCTATCTTTGAAAAGATCACTCATTCCAATGTGGGGGGCATCATCGAAGGAGCGCATGCGGTGATAGATGGGATGGACAATTTTGAGACCAGGTTTATTCTGAACTCAGCGTGTGTTGGTGCTGGCATACCCTTTATCCATGCCGGGATTAACGGGCTGCTCGGCGAGATTACCACGATAATCCCCGGAAAGACCCCGTGTTTTGCCTGCATCTTCCCGCAGGCTCCCGCAGAAGATGGGGCGGTTCCGGCCTTCGGCGTCGCGCCCGCTCTAATGGCCGCTTTACAGGTTACGGAAGCGCTTAAACTGCTTGCTGGCTTCGGTGACTTACTTGCCGGCAAGATGTTGTATTTCAACGGGGAGACGATAGAGTTTACCGTTGTCGATCTGGTCAGAAATCCTGAGTGCAGCGTGTGCGGATTCTGAAGGAATGGTAAAAATGAGCGTCACGGTGAGGCTTCAGTTGCTGCTGAGCCAATTCGCAGATGGTCAAGAGGTGGTGGAGATTACCGCAGATAACAACATTGACTGCCTGAATAACCTGACGGCTCAATTTCCCGGACTCAGGCGATGGCTGTTCACCAAGCAGGGCGAGGTAGCCGCTCACGTTCGTCTCTTCATCAACAGACGACAGGCTTCCGTTGATGCAGAGTTGAAGGATGGTGATGAACTCTTGATCCTGCTTGCAGCTGTCGGTGGCTGAAATCTTCTGCTTTGTCGCTGCCATGATTACTTCCACGAATTGACCGTGTTAGCACTAAAGGGTGTACTAATTCAAGCAAGGCAAAGCCTGAGGCCTTGTGTGGTTAAACATTGCCAAAGCGCTTACAAGTTACGTAGGGCGTGGGGCATATGATGAATAAGTTGTTTATTAAAATGGTCCAAGCTGACTACGAAGATTTTGATATAAGACGTATAAAGGAACTGGTTACGGAACTTCAAAGCTGTGGTGTCCAAGGCATAGATGCATTTGTTCGTATATTATCAGAAAGAGTTGCTACCCGACAAGAGTACCTGGATATTACGAAGGAGGGGCGATTCGCTCGCATTCTCAGCAGGAATGGATTTTCACAAATCCACATTGAATATTCCTCTAAGGGGCCAGACGTAAAAGCGGATTACAACCATCAGACTGTCTATTTTGAAGTAACAAGAAGACGCCCGAATGAAGAAGACGATAATTGGGAGAAATCGGAGGCAGGTTTTGTTGCATCTAATAGCGCACAGGATATAATATCGAAAATTGGGGGCGAATTGAGTCATTTTTCGTATGGAGAAATAAATATAGTAGTTTATTGGAGTAGCACTATACAAGTACGACATATTGACGTGAGAGATGCCTTCACCTATATCCGACAAGAGATTGAGGCGGACCCAAAGCGCTATCAGAAACTAAGCGGTGTGTTATTCACGGAAGAAGAAGGAATCAATATGTCAATGCAAAAGCAATACTATTTGTTCAAGAATGATGAGGCTTCTCGACCAATAGGAGTTCGTCTGGCTAGAAAGCTGGAGTCTCTACATACGGAAGACCCTAAGGTGTTAGCAAGGCGGTAGAAACGTTTGGTAGAGCATTTCCAGCAATTGTTACGCTCCTAAGGGCGGTGAAGCAGAAAGACGGTTCGCTTAATCTCTGCCACCCCTCGCTCGGCGAACTGGCGCGCCGGCTCCCTCATTACTCCGCTCCCATGATCACCTCCAGCTCCTGGTTCATCCGCTGCCAGTGAGTGGCCCGCCAGTAGACCCTCTGGCAACTGGGGCACTGGTAATAGTTGGACTGTGTCTTGAAGACATAGGGGGGCACCAGTTGTTGTACCTCATCCTTTCTTTTAGGGACAAGCGGCTCGTTGCACTCCACGCAGCGGCTGAATTTTCGTTTCTGGTCTAACCTCATCATCCGCACCACCTGGCGCAATTGCTCCTTGACGTCATCGCTCTGGATGAGAATAGCCTTCAGCCGACCGCTGGTGACCACCCGCCGCAGCATGATCTGGGTATCCCTGGTGAGTAGCACCCTCTTCTCCTTTAGGCCGATGGCTATAAGCTCATCGTCATCGATTTCGTTGATGAAAAGGGTGTCATAGCCCAGCATCCTGAGCCAGCGTGCCAGTTTGCCTACATTGGTATCCACAATAAAGCTCGCGCTCATTTTATTTTTTATCACCAAATATAACTAATTGAGCTATATCGCTCCTTTAAAATATTGCGGAGGCTTTTTGTCCTTCTTGCCCGGTTCGCTAGATAAAGACCTTCATTCCCTCATTGCCCAGGGTTATATCCGCTGCCAGTTCTTTGGCAACCTGTGCCACCTCTTCCTCGATCTCAGCCTCAACGTGGGGGCTCAGGTGGATCGTGACGACGGGAGGCAGGTATCCCCTGACCCTCTTGAAATCAAGAAGCTCCTGCTTCAAAAGTCGCGGGGTAAGATGCCCGGTCTCCTGTGCGAAAGGCTCGTACTTATTAGGTAAGCTCACCTCAGTGACAAGGAGCCCTGGCGAGACCGCCTCCCAGAGGGACGAGGGATTCCTTCCCGTATCCGCTGTGTAAAAGATGCTCTTTTTATCTGGGGCAGTGACCTGATAGCCTATTGTGGGGACAGGATGGTTCACCGGGAGGGGCAAAACAGCATATCCCTCGATAATCACCTCCTTGTTTGGCTCCAGGGGGCAGAATTTGAAGGCTGGTTTCTGGGGGGATGGTTTGTTTTGGAAGTCTGGATAGAGCACGTCGTTTAAGATGTGAGTGGAAATCGCAGCGAGCACGCTATCCAGGGCATAGATATTTATTGGACCCGCCATGTAGACATTCATGCCGAAGGTGGCCATGTCCCTGATATGATCGAAGTGGCGGTGGGTGATGAGGATCGCTCTTACCCTTCTCTGCTCTTCGATTGAGAGGCTTGCAGTGAGGCTGCCGACGTCGATGGCAATAGTACCATCGATAAGTAGAGAGGTGAGCCTCGCCTCCTTAGACTCGCAGTTGTGAGCGCCAAGTATCTCCAGTTCCATATTAGTATCCCCCATGTGTTATCTGTGTAGCTTCTCGCGGGTGAACGGGCTCAATCCGAAACTCGTAAAGGATTGAACTTGGTGTCGTAATCGTAGGTATCGATACCCTCTTTCTTTTTCAGGTAATTTACTATCGCGTAGGTGAATGGAGTGGCTACCGTTTCATATCCTGTCTTCACCAGCCAGTGGGTCAATATGGTGGTGCCAATAAGCCACCAGGATAGTGTCCCGGCAAAGGCAATGGAGATGAAAACTGCGGAATCCAGACCCTGCCCGACGATGGTGGAGCCGATGGTCCTGGTCCATAGCCATCGCCCCCTGGTTGCGATCTTCATCTTGGCCAGAATGAAAGAATTGGCGAACTCCCCTATGAGGTAGGCGGCGAAGGAGGCAAGAAGCAACCTTGGCGCATAGCCCAGGATTGTCTCATAAGCTGTCTGGTGTTCCCACTCTGAAGCTGGTGGTAGTAACCCTCCGAGCCAGATGGCGATGACTGCAATCAGGTTGCAGGTAAAGCCTAGCCATATAACCCTTCTGGCGGTGCGGTAGCCATAGACCTCGGTGAGGATGTCGCCGAAGATATAGCTCAGGGGGAAGATTATGATGGCGGCGGGTAGGGCACCACCGCCGATGCCGGTGGGGATCAACTTGACGGCTATAATGTTCGCAGTGATGAGGCAGGTAATGAAGATGGCGACGACAACTACGAAGCGCCCTGAGAACCTAGTTTCCACCGAAACTCACCATCATATAGGGGTGTCGCAACGTTTATCAGAACCATCTTCTGTAGCGGAAATAGCCCAGCATACTCCCGGAGACACACAGCGTTACCAGAATTATGAACAGAAATGCGAAGGAGCTATCCTCGAAGGGTAAAGGGACGTTCATGCCATAGAGACCTGAGATCACTAGCAGGGGGAGGAGAATGGTCCCTAGAACAGTGAGCATCTTCATTACCTCATTGGTGCGGTGAGAGAAAAGGGAGTCGCTGGTGGCACTTAGCCCCTCCACCACCTCCTTATACTCATCCAAGGTCTCGGAGATCTTGCCAATGTGGTCGCCGATGTCACCGAAGTAAACATCGAGGTCCTCCCTGAGGAAGGGGTAGTCCCTAACCTCCAGAGATTTAAGGATAGAGGGCTGGGGGCGAATAATGCGGCGATAGGCCATGATGTCCCGTCTGAGAATCGAGATCTCTCGAACCGTATCACGGGCTGGCTCGCTGAAAAGATGGTCCTCTGCCTCCTCCACATTAACGATAATCCTATTCGTGATAGGAAAGCAGTAGTCCACCAGCCGGTCGAGGATGCGGTAAAGGAGATAGCCCGAGCTGCGCGCCATGTGCTCCTCCCGCGCCCGTTCATTCTGCTGGCAATCATTAAAAAGTTTCTCCAGAGGCTTGAGATCGCCGGTGTGAACCGTAACCACGAAGCCCTCGCCGATAAAGATGGAGACCTGGCTGGGCGCGGTCACCCGCGCCTCCATTTTAAATACCGGGAAGTGAAGCACTAGAAAAAGGTAATTTTGATATTCATCTATCTTGGGACGCTCGATCCTTGAGAGGCAGTCCTCCAGGTCAAAAGGGTTAAACAGGTAGTTCTTAGCAAGGTAATCCATGTCCGACCTGGTAGGCTTTTCGATGTTGAGCCAGGTGATCTTGCCCCACTTTATGGTCTCGATATTTAGCTTCTCGTCCTTTTTACCGACCGTACTCATCTGTAGCCACCTTACCCGCCAATTTTACCACAATCTGGGCCAATGGCAAACAGGATGAACTCGTCCAGTATACTATTTATTATTGCCGCTAAACAGTTGGCGCTATCGTTGCGATGCCGATTTGGGGCGAAAAGTGGTACGGCTTTTCTGCTTCGGTTTACAAAACAATCATAGAGGTGGTGTGCATGCAGGCAGTTGAATCGTTGTTGCGAGGACCCCGACGTGTAGGGGACAAAGTAATCTCCGGGGTAGTATGGGTGAGGTGATAATACTAGCTATAGAGTGTCGCCCATATATATAAACGCGACCAGATGACTTCTAATCGTCTACATAGCTAGGTAAGCCTGTACCCTCATCAATACTAATACGCGGTGGAAACCTGAGTCTTTTCTTTTACGAGCGTGTTTAGGCGTTTACGGCACTGGAGTGTTACGCCTCACCAGCGCTTCCAGGATGAGCTGTGCTGCCCTCTTATCCAGGGGCTCGTTGTTATTGCCGCACTTGGGCGATTGAATGCAACTGGGACAGCCGCTCTCGCAGGGGCACTCAGAGATCGCCTTAAGCGTTGCCTGCCAGAGCTGCTCGATCAGTTCGAAGCCCTTCTCGGCGATGCCGATTCCGCCGGGGTAGGCATCATAGATAAATACCTGGGCATTCCCGGTGTCGGGGTGGGCCGGCGTGGAAAGGCCCCCGATGTCGTTTCTATCGCACAGAGCGAAAAGGGGGAGGAGTGCGATGGCTGCGTGCTCAGTAGCATGAAGACCGCCGGCGAGATCGAGCCCCCCTGTGGCAAGCTGGGGGATAACATGGCTCGGGATATCGAACCAGAGGGCGATGGTGGGAAAGGTCTGTGATGGCAGATCCAGTGGCTCCTCCCCGATAATTTCCTCGGTGAACTGCCTGCGCTTTCTAAAGCTCACTACTGTCGTGGTCACCGTCACCTCGCCTAGGTGGACCTTAACCCCTAGTGCCTCCTTTTCCAAATTCACCTTGGAGATCGAGAGGTCGGTGGTGTCTTTTGTCTGGGTGTAGTAATCGGCATCTATGGGCCGGGCATATGCGGTGCGCGATGGGATATCCAGCTCACTAACCAGGAAGGATTCCCCCTGGTGAAGGTAGATGGCGCCGGGGTGAATCTGAAAAAAAGCCACCGCCGCCTCTACCGTCTCCATCTCCCGGTTGCCTTGAGAGACATCGACCACGGTATAGCGATCCGAGGATGCGGAACGGATGTTCACCCCTTCGGCGGGGTAGGTGAGGCGGGGCGAGGGATAATACCTCCTCTGGCGATTCCTGAGTAGCCCCTCATCCATGAGCTCATCCCTTGCCCGGGCGAAGCTGGTACCGAAAATATCTCCATCTCTGTCATCCAGGGGGCGCTCCCAGGCGGCGCAAAGGAGATGGTGCTTCAGTATATAGGGGTTAGCCTGATTGATGAGGACATACTCGAAACCCTTACCGAAGAATGCCTCAGGATGTCGCATGAAATACTGGTCCAGGGGGTTGTCCAGAGCGATGAGAAAGCTGAGTGACCTTTCCCCACCCCGTCCACTCCTTCCCGCCTGCTGCCAGGTGCTGGCAATGCTCCCCGGGTAGCCGGTGAGCACGGTGGCATCGAGGCTTCCAATATCGATCCCAAGCTCCAGGGCGGTGGTCGCCACCACTCCCAGAAGATCACCCTCGAAGAGCTGGCGCTCAATCTGACGTCGCTCCTCCGGGAGGTAGCCAGCCCGGTAGGGTTTTATTCTCTGGGCCAGCTCAGCTCTATCCTTGGCCAGTTGTTCCCTGGCATAGATGTAGATGAGCTCGGTGAGCTTACGTGTTCGGGCGAAGGTGATGGTTCGCCACCCCCCGCTCACCAGCTCGGTGAGTAGCAGGGTGGCCTCGGTATTGGCGCTGCGCCTGGTTGCCCTGGCACGGTCAATGACCGGGGGATTCCAGAAGACGAAATCCTTCCCTCCGTAGGGGGAGCCATCCTTATCGATTACCTCGAAGGGGAGGTCCACCAGACGCTCGATATGCTCTCCTGGGTTGGCGATGGTGGCCGAGCAACAGATAAACTGGGGATTTGCCCCATAGAGGGCCGAGAGCCGCCTCAGCCGGCGCAGCACGTTGGCTACATGGGAGCCAAAGATGCCCCTATAGACATGGGCCTCATCTACTACCACATAGCGAAGATGGTGCAGAAACCTTGACCAGGACTGGTGGTTGGGTAGAATGCCCAGGTGAAGCATATCGGGGTTGGTGAGCACCAGCCGAGATGACCGCTTGATCTCACCCCGCTCCTCTGGCGGGGTATCGCCATCGAAGATGGCACAATCCAGTCCGGGGAGGGCAAGAATGGGGGATGAAGGTTGGGGCAGAGCGAAAAGCTCTCGTAAGCCCCGGAGCTGATCCTGTGAGAGCGCCTTGGTGGGGAAGAGATAGAGAGCACAACTCCTCGTGTCGTTAAGTGCCGCATCCAGCACCGGCACGTTGTAGCAGAGGGTCTTGCCGCTGGCCGCGGGGGTGACTATAAAGACATTCTTCGCCGAGCGGGCGGCGTTTATCGCCTGCGCCTGGTGGCTATAAAGGGGGAGCAGGTGCGCCGCTTCCAGGTAGCTATGGAGCGTGGGGTGGAGAGGTTCGGCCAGCTCGCCATAGCTTTGCTGGCGGCTGGCTATCTGCTCAACATGGGCAATCTGATTCCTGTAGGAGGGGTGCTCTTTAAGCTGGTCAAGAAAGGCTAGGGTGTCCATTTTAGGGGGCGTGGATGATCTCTATCTCGTAATCGAGCATTTCCATATCAAACTTGCTCTGCTGTATGAAATACACCACCTTCGATAGGATCTCATTGGCATGAGGCCCGCTGGTGCTGACACAGGTTATCCCCAGGGTGAGGAGTTGCCAGAGGTCTTGGTCATCGACCTCGGCTATAGAAACGTTGTATCTATTCTTCACACGTTCAATGATGGACTTTGAAACCTGTCGCTTCCCTTTGAGGGAGCCGTTCTCTGGCAGGCGAAGCCTAACCTTGCAGGTGCCAACATTCATCGTACCCTCCAGGATAAAAAAGCCGAGGTATGCTTATGGGGCATCTCGGCTTTCAAGCGGTTGGAGTATCAGCGGCTACTTCTTACTCTTGGCAAAGCATTCATTACAGTACACTGGTCGATCACCCCTGGGCTCAAAGGGAACCTCGCACTCCTGACCGCAAGTAGCACAGATTGCAGAGTGCATCTCACGGGCTCCACCAAAGCGAGTTCGTCGCTTCTCCAAGCGACACTCCTTGCAACGAGTGGGTTCGCTCTCTAGTCCGCGCGACATGTAGAATTCCTGCTCGCCAGCAGTGAATACGAATTCTTTGCCGCAATCGCGACATACCAGAGTCTTGTCCTGGAAAGCCATATCGACCCTCCCTCCTTTACTGTCTGGTTAACTCTTGTCGATACAGCTTCAAGACCCGGTTTGCCGGTGTTTACTTTTACCTGAATAAACCACCAGACCACCGGCGCGGGGCCGTGACGCCGAAACGCCAATCTAGGTCAACCTTAGAAATGAGTATATACCAGTGGCTCTACAAATGCAATATAACTTGTTTGGCTTTCTCTACCGTGCTAAAATGGAGAGTTACCAAATACATTACTAATGAGGCAGTTGCCATGCCGCTGGATGCAATAATCGTTAAAGGTGCCAGAGAGCATAACCTGAAAAATATCGATGTCGCCATCCCCAGGGACAGGCTGGTGGTAATCACGGGTGTTTCAGGCTCTGGTAAGAGCTCGCTAGCCTTTGATACTATTTATGCCGAAGGGCAACGCCGCTATGTGGAATCCCTATCCGCTTATGCCCGCCAGTTCCTCGGTCGGATGGAGAAGCCAGATGTGGACTATATTGAGGGGCTCAGCCCGGCCATCTCCATCGACCAGAAGGGGCCGGGGAGAAATCCCCGTTCCACAGTGGGCACGGTGACCGAGGTCTATGACTATCTAAGGTTGCTCTTTGCCCGGGTGGGTCACCCCCACTGCCCCAATTGCGGACAAGAGATCTCCCAGCAAACGATTCAGCAGATCGTCGATGCGCTTCTGGAGCTCCCCCCTGGGACTGCGATCATGGTCATGGCCCCGTTGATCAAGGACCGAAAGGGAGAGCATGAGGGGGTCTTTGAGGACATGCGAAAGGCAGGATATGTGCGGGTGAGGGTCGATGGCAGCATCCATGACCTCGCCGAGGATTTCGACCTGGATAGATACAGGCAGCATAGTATTGAGGCAGTGGTAGACAGGCTGGTCATTGAGAGTGCGGAGCAGAGAGGTCGCCTCGCCGACTCAGTGGAGACCTCGCTCAAGCTGGGGAGTGGGGTGGTGCTGGTTAAGGTCATCGATGGGGAGGAACTTCTCTTCTCGGAGCACTTTGCCTGCATGCGATGCGGTATAAACCTGGGCGAGATCGAACCCCGAACATTCAGCTTCAATAGCCCCCACGGTGCCTGTCCCGTCTGCACCGGGCTGGGGGTAAAGATGGAGATCGACCCCGACCTGGTCCTTCCCAATCGAGAGCTATCCATTGCTGAAGGGGCAATCCGGCCCTGGACCCGGGCAGGCTCAATGAGTCCATGGTATGCCAGCATGCTGGAGTCTATAGCCCGAAGGTATGGCTTCTCGATTAACGAGCGGGTTAAGAACCTCACCCCGCAGCAGATTGACATTATCCTCTACGGCAGCGGCAGCCAGCGAGTGACACTGAGGCATGAGACTCAGCTAGGGCGAACTTATCAGTATGATATACCGTTTGAGGGTGTGATCCCAAATTTGGAACGGCGTTTCAGGGAAACCGAGTCCGAGTACATACGTGCCGAGATAGAGCGCTCTATGACAATCCACCCCTGTCCCGTATGTCAGGGGCAGAGATTAAAGCCAGAGTCCCTGTCAGTAACAATCTGGGATAAAAACATCGCTCAGGTTAACGCGATGTCCATTGAGCAGGAGATGGCATGGCTGGGACAGCTCAGTGGCGATGGGAGTGGGAAGGCGCTGCTCAGCGAGCGCGAACTGCTCATCGGCCGCCAGATCCTCAAGGAGATTAACGCTCGCCTCGGCTTCTTGAGAGATGTGGGGCTGGACTATCTCAACCTCGATCGTCCATCAAGTACCCTCTCAGGCGGAGAGGCGCAGCGAATTCGCCTTGCCACCCAGATCGGCAGCGGACTCATGGGGGTACTATATATTTGCGATGAGCCTACGGTGGGACTCCATCCTGCTGATGACTATTGCCTCATCGAGACCCTGAAGAAGTTGAGGGATCTGGGTAATACTATCCTGGTGGTGGAGCACGATGAGGCGATGATGCGAGCCGCCGACCACATTATAGATATGGGCCCCGGTGCCGGTGAGCGTGGGGGGGAGATCGTTGTCACGGGAACCATCGCTGAGATCATGGACTGTCACGGTTCCAGCACTGGCGATTACCTGAGTGGGCGAAAGGAGATTTCACTCCCTAAAAGGCGCCGCCCCGGCTCCGGGAAGGAAATGGTGATTAGGGGGGCGCGTCAGAATAACCTCAAGGATATCGATGTCACTATCCCTCTGGGGAGGTTCGTTTGCATCACTGGCGTATCGGGTTCGGGCAAGAGCACCCTTATCGACGAGATCCTCTATAAGAAGCTGGCCCAGATATTCTACAAAGCCAAGGACCGCCCTGGCGAGTGTGATGGCATCGAGGGGCTGGAGCACATCGATAAGGTGGTGAATATCGACCAGTCGCCCATCGGGCGAACCCCTCGCTCAAACCCGGCAACCTATACTGGTGCCTTCACCCTGATTCGTGAGCTATTCTCCACCGTGCCTGAGGCTCGAATGCGCGGCTATCCCCCGGGGCGTTTTTCGTTTAATGTTAAGGGTGGCAGGTGTGAGGCCTGTCGCGGTGGAGGCTATATCCAAATCGAGATGCAGTTTTTGCCCGATGTAACCGTACCCTGCGAAGTTTGCGAGGGGAAGCGCTATAATCGCGAGGCGCTGGAGATCCGGTTCAAGGGAAAGAACATTACCGAGATCCTGGAGATGAGCGTTGCGGAGGCGCTATCGCTATTTGAGCATTTTCCCAAGGTGAAAAGCAAGCTGGAAACACTGAAGGATGTTGGATTGGGATACGTCAAGCTGGGGCAGCCGGCAACCACCCTCTCTGGAGGTGAGGCGCAACGGGTGAAGCTTGCCACCGAGCTTTCCAAGCGCTCTACGGGAAAGACGCTATATATCCTCGATGAGCCGACTACAGGGCTCTCCTTCGAGGATGCCGCCGCATTGCTCAGGGTGCTCCATCGCCTCGTCGATTGGGGTAATACCGTGCTCCTCATCGAGCACCACCTCGATATGATTAAGAACGCAGACTACCTGATCGACCTCGGCCCGGGTGCGGGCGATCGCGGGGGATATGTCATCGCCACAGGAACGCCGGAGGAGGTGGCTCAAGAGGATGGCTCCTTAACCGGGCAATACCTGAAGGGGATGCTGGCGAAGCACTCCGACAGGTTGGAAGCGGTTCAAGCATGAGGAAGCCTGATGTGGCCAGAGACACAGGACAACCTAGCTCATGGATAGCGAACCGTAAGTTCAGTAAGAGGACATATGGCATCGGGGAATTTTTTGTGGATATATCCTTTCTAACAAAGAACGTAAGGAATGTCAGACGGGTAATGAGGGAAAAGCGGATACCCAGTGCCTTCAGAGAAAGGCTTATGCTCTCGGTTACCTCTGTCTATGGTTGCCGCTACTGTTGCTGGCTTCACACCAGAGAAGCCCTGCGGAGCGGGGTTGAGCAAGAGGAAATCGCCGGGCTTCTCACCGGTAGCATGGACAATTGCCCTGAAGATGAGGCCATAGCATTGCTCTATGCCCAGCACTGGGCCGATTCCGATGCCAGGCCTGACCCTGAAGCAGTTGGAAGGCTGGATGAGGCCTACGGCGCTGAAAAGGCGGAAGCGATAAATCTAATACTGCGTATGATCCGGGTTGGCAACCTTTCGGGCAACACCTGGGATCGCTTGCTCTCAAGGATTTCCCGCGGCAGGTGGGGGAAATAGGCTGGATAAATTCGGCAGTATGACTTATTGGGTGTTGACAGAGAGAGAGGCGTAGAGCGAAAAGTGGAGGTAGAGAGACTCACCAGAGACGATGCCCTGGACTCCATCGAGGCCAATGTGGAAAATCGGAACCTCATCTACCACATGCTGGCCACCGAGTCTATCATGAGGGCGATGGCCAGAAAATTTGGCCAGGATGAGGGGGTGTGGGGGCTTACCGGACTGCTCCATGACATCGATGTAGAGCTCACCGAGGGTGATATGCTTGCTCATAGCGAGCTGGGGGCGGACATAGCCCGGGAGCTTGGCGCATCGGAGGAGATGGCGCAAGCCATATTCTGCCACAATGAAGCTCACGGTATCTCCCCTGAAACCCTGCTGGGAAAGGCCCTTTTCTGCGCTGACCCTCTCACCGGGCTCATCGTTGCCGCTTCTCTGGTGCGCCCGGATGAGAAACTTGAGGGACTCACCACCAGGTCGCTTATGAGGCGCTTCGGCGAGAAGAGATTTGCTGCCGGGGCAAATCGGGAGCAGATCACCACGTGCAGCGAGCTCGGCCTTGAGCTTGAGGAGTTCATCGCCCTGGGTCTTGAGGCGATGAAAGCGATTGCCGATGAGATAGGCTTGTAAAATTGATGTAATGACATCGATGGAGGAGGTGAAAAATTAGCCAGGATAAGAAAAGTACTGGACTTGACCCCAACGTGGCCGCACTGCTGTCGTATGTGCTGGGCTGGATAACCGGGCTGATATTCTACCTGATTGAGGAGAAGGATGAGTATGTCCGCTTTCACGCTGTGCAGTCCATCATTTTCTTCGGTGCCGTAACCGCGGTTATGATCGTTTTTGGCATCTTGGAGTTGATCCCCTTCATCGGTCTTCTATTCATGGTGCTCACGTCGCTCGGGGGACTCTTTGCCTTTGTGATGTGGATCATACTAATGGTGAAGGCCTACCAGGGGGAGCGCTTCAAGCTGCCCATTGCCGGTGACTTGGCAGAGAAATATTCGGCAAAGCGATAAGGTTAAACACGGGGTATTGGCATTACAACAATAGACTGGGAGGCGAACACCAGATTACGCCTCCCTTCGCTTTCCTAAATGCTTCGCACGAAGCTAGTCTGCAGAGCTTGGGTGGTAAAGGGTATGGAGCTATCTATGGGTTCGCATGTGTGGCTATCATGTGCAATTGTATCGATAAACCACGATAATGAGGAGGGAAAATGAATGCCGCTTGGCAACAGAATTTAATTGAACTATTTCGCGCAGCGCCGATAGCAAGACTGTTCGGTATGGCTCTTTCGTTTGATGAGCAAGGACATGCATATATAAATCTCCCATATAATCCAAATCTTGATCATGCAGCCAAGGGTATCCACGGAGGAGTAATAGCAACTATGTTAGACACCGCCGGTTGGTTTGCGGTGGCAGCTCACAATGAAGGTATTTGGATTGCTACAAGCGAATTTAAGATTCACCTATTGAATCCGGTGAAAGAAAGCGAACTTCACGCTGAGGGATGGGTAATTAAGTCAGGTAAGCGCATTTCTGTAGCTGAGATGCGAGTGTCGGCTTCCAGTGGAGAGCTTATAGCTATTGGAACCGGAACATACGTTACAATAGAGGGTGTTCCTCTTGGGGAAAATGATCCATGATTTTTTCGCTTACAACTGGATATAAAGGCGTGTTTAATTTATACTTCGCTGGCCCAAATGTTGCGCACTTCGCAAAGCCCCAGCCCTCTATCGCTTGCGCACCGGGAAGCGGACCTCGGTAAGCAGCTCCTCTGGAGGAGTCTTATCCGGGTCGCTGAGGTAGACTTCCTCCGAAGGGCCCACGATCTCGTATCCGTTCTCCGCGATCCATCCTGCAAGCGCGCCATAAGTAGCCCCCACCTGATCATGAGGCCCCTTATGCATGGTGGAAGCCACCTGTGTACCTTCCACTTTCTTGACACCAAGGCCTTGCTCGTCAGGACCACTCGGGGCTACATCCCCCGCTATGGGGCTGCGGAGTTCCCATAACAGTTCCTCGTCGGGAACCTGCCCGGGGGCGTTGAAATAGACCCCAATTGGCGCTCCGGCGGGCACAAAGCTCTTCTCCCCGATCCAGCGATAGAGCGTACCAAATGTCTCGCTAATCAGGCTGTAGGGCCCCTTCTTTGAGACGAAGGCCACTGTTATCGGCTCTGTTTTTTTGACCGTTACATCGATTGCCATATAAACCTCCTTAGAGCAGTATAAAAATAAGATTAAGCGTAAAATGCCCCGTTGTCAATCCTCAGCTCACCTTGAGCAGCGAGCCCTCAGTGCCCTTGGTCACCTCAATGCGCTCATCGAAGGCATCCCTTAAATCCTCGATGTGCGTTATGACCAAAATCTTCTCAAAGTCGTCCTGAATCGAGTTTATAGCCTCCACCAGCCGCTCCCTGCCGCTGGAGTCCTGGGAGCCAAATCCCTCATCGATGATCAGCGTGGGCAGGGGTGCTCCCGCGCGCCGTGCCAGCAGTTTTGAAAGAGCGATGCGCAGCGCGAAGTCGATCCGAAATGCCTCACCGCCGCTGTACATCTCATAGCGTCGCATGCCCAGTTCGTCCGATATATTTATATCGAGGGTTTCCACCGACTCTTCTTTCTTGGTCTTGTAAGCCCGCTGCGTTTCGATCTTCACACTCATCCGGTTATCGGTCATCCGGGCAAGCAGCCGGTTAGCCTCCTCCTCGATCTCGGGGAGCGCCGTATCGATGATGAGCGCCTGAATCCCCTTCTTGCCAAAGGCGGCGGCCAGCTCTTCGTATATCTTTTCTTCCCTGGTCACATTATCGCGCTCGGCCTTCTTCTCTCCTCTGCTTAGCTCCAGGGAAGAGAAGCGTCCCAGATTCGCCTGGATCTCCCCCAGCTTCTGGCGACCTTGCGCCTCCCTTCTGGTTAGCTCATTGTGGGTCTGCTGTGCACTGCTCAGGCTGTCTTCGAGCTCAGGGAGGATGGCAAGATCTGCATTAATGGAATCCCGTCTCTGGGTATCGGCATCGAGTGTGGAGCGCCAGCGCCTCAGGTTTTCCTCTGCCATGGCCAGGGCTTCCTTCTCCTTGGGTAGGGAGCTTTCCGCCTCGGTGTGTTCTTTCTCCAGGGTCTCTGCGCCTCGATCCCATTGTGCCCGCCCCTCCCTTGTCATCCTCTCCAGTTCGCCTATCTCTCGCTTCAAGGCATTTAACCCCGTTTCCAAGCGCCTTTTTTCATCCTCGTTGGTGCGAAAGAGCTCTTTCTTCTGCCGCCCCTCATCCTCGTAGCTTGCCATAATCTTCCTCCTTCCCTCAACTCCCAGTTCGGTGCCACATAAGGGGCACGTTGCCTCCTCTTGGGATAGCATGTCGAGCTTCTCTCTGAGCTGCTTCATCTCTTCCTTTAAGCTGGCATTGGCGGAGGTGACATGGTGGATTAAATTGGAGGTTTTTTCATACTCTCCCCTCCTCCCCACCAACACGCTTTCCTGCTTGGCCACCGCATCGAGGTGAACACGAACTTTAGCAAGCTCCTCCTCGTGGCCCGCAATCACCTTCTCGTACTTTTCTGCCCTCTGGTGATGATCTCGAACCCGATACTCGAAAGAGCTTACCGTTTCCCCCGCCTGTTTAATGCGTCCCTCTATCTCCTCCTGTTGCTTTTTTCTCCAATCCAGCTCGCTCTTCTGATTTGTAAGGGCATTGACCTTCTTCTCCCATTCACACCGCTCCTTCTCCACTTCGGCTATTGCCTCGCCCACCTCTCGGAGCTGAGTCTGGTACTCCGCTTTGTTCGCCAACTCGGCGTTGATATTATCGATGGCAATCTCTAGGTCCCTTTTGGCTCTATCCTTTTGCCTGGCGTAATTCTTTGACCGATCCTCCAGCTCATCGTATCGGGAAAGACCCAGGATGTCAGCTAGGATTTCCTTGCGTCTATAAGGTTCCTTCTTGGTGAATTCATCGGCGTGACCCTGGAGCAGGAAGGTACTATTGATAAAGGTATCGTAATTCATGCGCAAGATTTTCTCGATCTCTCGCTGCGTTTCCCGAACACTGTTTCCGCTGATTGACCTGTAGCCTTGATCCGTGGCTTGCTGAAGCTCCAGCAGGGTCTTCCCTGCTCCCCGAAGCTTTGGTTTTGACCGCTTGCGCAGAACTCGGTATCGCTCCCGTCCTTCTTGCATAACAGCGAACTCGAACTCCACCCCCATCTCTGTCCTTCCTAAATAAATGAGCTCGTCGTCGCTTTTTGCCCTTGCCTTCCCCCACAGTGCCCAGGTTATCGCATCGAGGAGCGCCGACTTTCCATTGCCGTTGTCGCCGCAAAGGCAGGCCACATGAAGCCCTTCGAAGGAGAGCTCCCCTTCTAGATAGCACATGAAGTTTCGCAGCGCAATTCTAATGGGGATCATCTTTTACCTCCTCTAAGGTCGGATTGGTCACAAGAATTGTATTATCGGCGATAACTTCTATCTGCCTATCTAGACCTTTATTACAGGTCGGAATGCTCCGGGCTTATCGGTATGAATCGTTAAAACCTCTACCTTTTAAAATCCCGTGACTTTGAGCATTATATCCAGATCAGTTAAATCGCCAGGCTGAATATTTGTTGATGGCGGTAATAATTCCTAACAGAAGCTTACTTTCAGGGCAAAGCTCGCTCCAAAAATATAGAAAAATTCGGGTGTCCCATATTGGGAGAGGCAATTTTTACCGCTGATTTCCCCAACGCCACTATGAAAGGTGAGCAAGGTGATAATAACCCCATTCCAGTTACAGTCTTTATTCTAGCATAACCGAGCCAAGAGCTTATAGCTTGATTAATGGCGCAACGCCAATTAGAATGATGCTGGTCTGAGGTGGCTTATGTTCGAGGTATTATCGGAGAGGCTGGGGAGCGTTTTTAAACGGCTGGGGAGCAAGGGTCGGCTCACCGAAAAGGATGTCGATGATGCGCTCCGGGAGGTAAGGCTGGCGCTTCTGGAGGCTGATGTTAACTTTAAGGTGGTAAAGGATTTTATCGCTAGATTGCGGGAGCGCTCCCTGGGTAGCGAGGTGCTGGAGAGCCTCACCCCGTCGCAGCAGGTGATCAAGGTAGTAAATGAGGAGCTTACCATCATTTTAGGGGGAGCCCCCAGTCACCTGGCGCAGGCCCCTCGTCCCCCGACGGTAATGATGCTCGTTGGGCTTCAGGGCTCGGGGAAAACAACGACAGCGGCAAAGCTGGCGCTTCACCTAAGGAGTTCGGGACAGCGCCCGCTGCTCGTTGCCGCTGACCTCCGCCGACCCGCTGCCGTAGAGCAGCTCGTTACACTGGGCAAGGGGCTGGAGATCCCCGTTTATAGGGCGGATGCGAACCCGGTATCTGTATGCGCCCAAGCACTGAAGCGTGCTAAGGAGCTGGCCGCTACCTGGGTAATAGCCGACACCGGCGGACGTCTCCATATAGATGGGGCTATGATGAAGGAAGTGGTGGAGATCAAACGGGAGCTCAAGCCTGATGAGGTGCTTCTGGTGGTGGATGCGATGACCGGCCAGGACGCGGTTCGCGCCGCTGAGGAATTCCATACAAAATTGGGGCTTAGCGGGCTCATCCTCACCAAGATGGATGGCGATGCTAGAGGCGGGGCGGCCCTCTCAATTAAGGCGGTCACCGGGGTGGCGGTAAAGTTTATCGGAACCGGTGAGAAACTGGATGCCCTGGAAACATTCCACCCTGACCGTTTGGCATCGCGTATCCTGGGGATGGGTGACATGCTCACCCTGGTCGAAAGGGCTGAGAAGACCTTCGACCAGGAGCGGGCGCGGAAACTGGAGAAAAAGGTGCGCCATGCAACCCTCGATCTGGAAGACTTTCTGGGGCAGCTCCGCGAGATGCAGAAGATGGGGTCTCTGAGCCAACTGGTGGAGATGATACCGGGGCTCTCCTCCATCGCCCGCCGTGCCCCTGACGCGGTAGATGAGGGGAGACTAAAGGTTATTGAGGCGGTCATCCTGTCAATGACCCCCCAGGAGCGGCGCAGCCCGGAGATTATCGACGGGAGCAGGAGGCGTCGCATCGCCCGGGGCAGTGGCACCACGCCTCATGAGATCAATCAACTCCTGAACCAGTTCCGCCAGACACAAAAGCTCATGAAACAGATGGCGCGGGGAGGAAGCCTGAAGTCGTTGCTCCGTTGAAGGCTAATTTTTTGCCAGCACGATCATTATCTCGCCTTGCTCGATAGTGACCTCCTGTAGCAGCAAGTGAAGATCCTCCCACCGTTCCTCCAATGCTCGCTCTATGGCAGTCATCATACTGTTGATGAGTGCCTTGGGGATCGGAATTCTACCCAGGTTGAGGCTCTCAATCGTTATGTCAGGCATCTCACCATTAACCCCTATGTTAGCCTGAATAGCTACTTGCACATCGATACCCATTTCAACTATGGCAAAAGCCCGCACCATCCCATCCCTGAAGTAGATCTGGGGATATTCTATATCTATGGAAAGATTTCCAGCCCTGGCGAGCTGGTCCAGTTTGGAGGTGGCCTCCTCCTCGGTTAGCTCCAGTGCGATATATTCTCCCACAACTGCTTCATCCATCTCATCCTCGAATGCTTCGATCTCCTCATCCAGCCTACTGACCGCTTCATCGGTCGGCTTCACCCATTTCCCCCAATTATCTATGGGTGCCTGACCGGTGATAAAATAGCCCCCTATGCCGGCAATAAGTAGTAGTAGGGAGGAGATAGCGCCCAAGGTTAGGAATAAGGTTCTTATGATATTTCTATTCAATTTATTCCAGGTAATCCTTGAGCTTCTTGGAGCGGCTCGGGTGACGCAGCTTTCTCAGTGCCTTGGCCTCTATCTGACGAATGCGCTCTCTGGTGACCCCAAATTCGCGACCCACCTCCTCCAGGGTGCGGCTCCGCCCATCCTCGAGCCCGAATCTCAGTTGCAGCACCCGGCGCTCCCGGTCATTGAGAGTAAAGAGCACATCGTCGATCTGCTCCTTAAGGAGCTGGTGTGAGGCCGCATCCGGGGGTGGTAGGGCGCTGCTATCCTCGATGAAATCGCCTAGGTGGCTATTCTCCTCCTCACCAATAGGGGTCTCTAGGGATACTGGCTCCTGGGACACCTTGATAATTTCCCTCACCTTCTCCGGGGTGACCTCCATACCCTTACCGATCTCATCACTGGTGGGCTCTCGTCCATGCTCCTGAACCAGCCGGCGGCTAATTCGCAGCAGCTTATTAATGGTCTCCACCATATGTACGGGAATGCGGATGGTGCGCGCTTGGTCTGCAATGGACCTGGTAATCGCCTGCCTGATCCACCAGGTAGCGTATGTGCTGAACTTGTAGCCCTTTCGGTAATCGAACTTCTCTACTGCCCTGATCAGCCCAATATTGCCCTCCTGAGTCAGGTCGAGGAGCGACATCCCCCTACCAATGTACTTTTTAGCCACACTGACCACGAGGCGAAGGTTAGCCTCGGTAAGGTGACTTGACGCCCTGGCCGCTTCATGGGCGATCATCTTCAGGTGTGCTGCGAACTCTTTTTCTTTGAACTGTAGTTGCATAATGAAATCAGGCTCAGATAAGCTGGCGCTTACCTCGGCGGCGGTTTTGCCCTCTATAGCCTCCAATATACCCGGCGGGAGGAGTTTGCTATTTATCGACAGCTCTATAATATCCCGCCCTATAGTGGCTCGCTCTTCATTCACTCTATCTGCGATTGTGCCGATTAATTGTGGGTCAATTGCATTGTCAACGGCAGCACGAAACCTTGGGTCTGAGATCCTCTCTGCCAGACTGGCGGCGGGAGTCAGGTCAAGCTCTTTCTCCACGGAATCGATGAGCGTTGCTGACTGGCATAGCTGCTCCAGTATGGTGAGCATGACGTCGGTTGCTGAGGGAGTGGTGCCATTTCTGGCGAGCCAATCATTCTTGATATTTTTGATATGTCTATCCTGCTCCATCTTGCTTGCCAAGACCTTCTCTTCGTTAGCATTCAGGAGGGCTACGTTGCCAATCTCACGGAGATACATTCGTACCGGGTCATCCATGACATCCTGCTCTTCAAATTCCAGCACGTTCTCTTGCAGCGGCGCCTCAGGTTCGGTCTCATGCCCTGGTTCATCCTCCTCCACCGCCGGTTCGGCGACCTCTTGCTCTGACCAGGCGGCGTGGGGTTTCGCCTCCTTGCTCAATATAGAGCTGCCCGAGAAAGCGGCGTAGAGATCTGCCAGTGACTCCAGGGCGTGCTCTGCAGACAGGTTGGAGACTCCCTCGGAAGGCTCGGTGTCCCGCTTCCGTTTAAACAGGTTATCCAGCTCTTCGTGATTTCCCAAGGTCATTGCCGCACCCCTTTTCGTTCTCTCCTAGCTTTTTCAAACAGGCCCTTTAACTGGGTCGTTGGCTCTAGAGCCTTTTGCAGTAGAGTTTCCACATGCTCTTTTATCACATTCTTATCCCCCTCTGACTCCGCCTCTGAAAGGAGCATCTCCTCCAGTACCTTGAGCCTCCTCAGTTGTTGCTCCCCCAGGCGGCGGGTACAGTCGGCTAGGGCAGTCTTCATCTCCCGCTCGCTTGCTGGGGGCAGCGCCCTGGCCATCAATGTGTCGAGATGCTTATGGAGGCTAACATCGAGGCTATGGCGGATATTCTCCGCATCTGTGTTATTCAGCCAGGCGAGGAAGAGCTCGCGATTTTCCGTTCCTTCGAAATAGTGTGGGGGGATCGCAATACCCTGATCTCGCAGCCCCGGATGCTGCAAAAGGAGAGCGAGGCAGTATTCATCCAGCGGGTGGCTGGGGGCCTGGGTGGAGGGAAGCGGTACCGCTGCTTTGGCTCTCTCTCGCTTGGTGGGTTTGAGCCGGGCTGCCTCGCCGACGAGGGTCTTTTCGTCTATACCCGTCAGTTCACTGAGCCTTTTCAAATAGATATCCTTCTCCGCTTCATCCGCGGTTTCTAATATAAAGAGAAGGAGTTGGTTCTTAGCTTCCAGTTTTCCGCTCGCGCTGCTCATATCCAGTTTGGAGATAACTGCGTTGAAAAAGTAGTCCATCACCGTCGAGGCCTCGCTGACCATCCTCTGCCACTCCTCCGTGCTTTCCCGAATCACCTCGTCGGGGTCCTTTCCCTGTGGCATGAAGATGACTTTCACCTTCCCCTCCATCTTGGAGTCTCCCTCCAGCCATCTCTTCTCTCTGCGGTCGACCCGCTCGCTGAACGCTTGCCTTGCCACCTCCAGCCCGCGGAGCGTGGCCTGCTCGCCGGCAGCATCGGCATCGAGAGCCAGGGCGAGGTTTCTGGTCAACCGTTTGATTATCTCCAACTGCTTATGGGTAAGGGAGGTGCCCATGGGGGCTACCACGTTGGCTATGCTATGCTGATGGGCGGTGAGCACATCCATGTATCCTTCCACGATGATGGCCAGGCCCTGCTCCCTGATCGCTTCCTTGGCGCGGTCGATCCCGTAAAGGAGGCTGCTCTTGTTGAAGATGGCTGTCTGGGGGGAGTTAAGATATTTAGGGGTAGTGTTATCGAGGGCGCGGGCACCAAAACCAACTACCTTCCCATCCTCATTTCTGATGGGAATCATCAGGCGATTTCGAAACAGGTCGCGGAATCCCCCTCCCTCCTTGGCGATAGACAAACCTGCGCTCACCATCGTATCGCTCTCATAGCCTCTGCTCTTGAGGTGCTGGTATAGTGCATCCCAGCTATTAGGGCTGAAGCCGAGCTCGAAGATATCGATAATCTCTTTGGAGATACCTCGCTCGCTTAGATGGCGTCGAGCTGTCTCAGCGGCTTTGGCATTGAGCAGCAGATGATGAAAGTACTGTGCTGCAGCCGCGTTTATCAGGTATAGCCTTTCCGTCTCCTTGTCCACGTCCCTCTCTTTTTGCTTTGAGACCAGGGTTACCCCGGCCCGCTCAGCAAGGATTCGAAGCGCTGCGCCGAAGTCGATGCCTTCCTGTTTCATAATAAAGGAAAATATATCGCCGCCTGTGCCGCAACTGCCGAAGCAGTGCCAGGTCCCCCGCTCCGGGAAGACAAAGAAAGAGGGGGTTTTCTCGGTGTGAAAGGGGCATATCGCCTTAAAATTGCGCCCCGACTTCTGCAGGGTAGCATAATCCGAGACTATATCCACGATGTCGAGTCTGCCTTTTATCTCATCGATAACGCCCATTATTTCGTCCGGCTCTGTTATTTAAACCATTCAACACTGTTTGGTTAAATACGGCTTTTTATTCATGCTGCGGATGAATAATCTGCTCCGCTATACTCAGGGCGTAATTATCGGTCATCCCCGAGATATAGTCTACCACCCTCCGTTCCACGCTATCGTCGCCGAGCTTGTATTCCTGAGGCAGGGCTTCATCGTGAGCGGTGAAATACTGGTATAAAAGACGAACCACCTCCCTGGCCCGCTCAGCCTCCTCCCTAGCTATATTATACACCTTTTTAAACAAAAACTGGCGCAGGGTATTTGCCGCTTCCTGAGTCACCTGGCCCATGCCGATTGAGGGCGTTCCACCATCGGCACCCGTTGCAGCCCAGGAGAAATTGACAACATCTGAGACTAGGGTATTGATCCTCTCGGAATGGGAGTGCCCCAGAATGGCTACAGCCTGATGAGGAAGGTCATCCTCGCTGAGAATGCCTGCCCGCACCGCATCGCCGATGTCATGATTGATGTAGGCGATGATGTCCGCAATCTTACATACCTGACCCTCAAGCGTATCTACTGATCCCCATTCTTCGCCCAGAATATCTGCCCCGGTCTTGGCGTGTTTAAGGATTCCTTCCCTTACTTCCCATGTCAGGTTGAGCCCTCGACCATCCTTTTCCAGTATGTCCACTACCCTGAGGCTTTGCTCGTTATGCCTGAATCCCCCGGGGTAGAGATTATTGAGCACCTCTTCGCCCTCATGTCCGAAGGGGGTATGGCCCAGGTCGTGACCAAGGGCGATGGCCTCGGTGAGATCCTCGTTCAGGTTCAGGGCACGAGAGATGGAACGGCCGATCTGGGATACCTCAAGGGTATGGGTGAGCCTGGTTACGTAGTGATCGCCCAGTGGTGCGATGAATACCTGCGTTTTATGCTTCAGGCGGCGGAATGCCTTGCAGTGTATGATCCGGTCGCGATCGCGCTGAAATGCGGTACGCATGGGACAGGGCTCTTCATCAAGCTTCCTGCCTCGAGACAACCTGCTCTTTGCGGCGTAAGGAGAAAGGCCTTCTTCCCTTTCCTCGAGCCAATGGCGAATATCAATAGGGGGCGACACTTTTATAGAACCTCCGGATGGATACTCGCAAGCAAGCTCGAGGGAGGAAAGCGGCTCGCCGCAGGGCGGCTTTGTGGCGCTTTCCTAATTAAAGCCTTTTCGTGTATAACATTGGCATTGGGATTGGAAGGACAAAGCATGCCGTTTCTGACATTAAGTGCCAAGTGGTCTGGGTACCCAAGTACTGGCGGAAATATATTGAACATTAAAACCACGGGGAGTACTCCTTCTAACTGCGTATATTCGAGGAACTTTCAGATTCTCCTCAGCTTGCTGAGGGGCGATTCACCGTTGCCTTTCCGCTTCTCTAAACGGTGGCTTGTCTTGCGCTGAGGAAGTCCTCGAGCGTAAGGTCATCGAAGCAGACACCGTCGGTTTCCGAGGGGAGTTTACCTGTGGGACAGAGGCTAAAGCACTCTCGACAACTCGCACATACTGTAGAAGCGATCTGTGGGTAGAACACCACCCGGCGCTCGGTGCCTCTCCCCACAAATCCAATAGCGTTAGCTCTCTTGATCTCGTTGCAGTAACGTACACAAAGACCGCAGAGGATGCAGTTGGTCTTTTCTGCCTCGAAGCGTGGCTGGGTAACAGCATACTGGCGGGCCAAATCCTGTATGGTCTTCGCCGCAGAGGAGGCTAGCATCAGCTCCAGGAGCATTTTACGCAGCTTGATAACCCTGGGTGAATCTGTGTTTACCACCAGTCCCTCTTCCACCGGATAGACACAGGAGGTCACCAGCCTGTTTTTTTTGCCCTTGGATACCTCAACGGTACAAATGCGGCAGGCGCCGTAAGGAGCCAGCTTCTCATGGTAGCAAAGAGTAGGGATATAGATCCCGGCATCGCGGGCTGCGTCGAGGATGGTCATTCCCTCTTTTGCCTTGATCTCTCTATCGTTGATGGTTAAACTGACTTTTAGGACCTTTTTCATTTACGTGCCCCTTTGGTGCGCTCCACCTTGGTCCCCTGGGGAGGTGCTTCCGGAACCGGCTCGCCGGAGAGTTTCACCACGGCGCCGAAGCGTGGTGGGCAGACCTCGAGGCAGGTCCCGCATTTGGTGCACTTGTCCTGGTCGATAACATGCACCAGGTTCTTGCCCCCGGTTATCGCCCCCACCGGGCATTCTCTGAGGCAGATCTGGCAGGCCTGGCATTTTTCCGGCTGGACATAGTAGGATATAAGCGCTTTACATGCCCGGGCAGGGCAACGCCTCTCCTTGATATGAGCTTCATACTCATCCTTAAAGTATCTGATGGTGCTGAGCACCGGGTTGGGAGCGGTTTGCCCCAGGGCGCAGAGGGAGGCATCCCGGACCACCTCGGATAGCTCCTCCAGAAGCTCGATATCCCCTATCCGGCCCTCTCCGTCACAAATCCTGTTCAGTATATTGAGCATTTGCCTTATCCCCTCACGGCAGGGGATGCACTTTCCACACGACTCCTCGGCGAGGAAGTTCAGGAAATACCTGGCCACATCCACCATACAATCATCCTCATCCATTACAATCATGCCGCCGGAGCCCATCATCGAACCTACCCGGGTAAGCTCATCGAAGTCCACCGGTATATCAAGGAGGCTTTGGGGAAGGCACCCCCCTGAGGGTCCCCCGGTCTGGACTGCCTTGAATTTCTTTCCATAGCGAATGCCGCCCCCGATGTCGTATATGATCTCGCGGAGCGTCATCCCCATGGGCACTTCCACCAGTCCGGTATTGTTCACCTTGCCCACCAGGGAGAAAATCTTGGTCCCCTTGCTACCCGCGGTGCCAATGCTGGCAAACCAATCAGCACCCCTGCTGATTATAAGAGGTATATTAGCCCAGGTCTCCACGTTGTTCAGGTTGCTCGGTTTTTCCCTGATCCCGCTCACCGCGGTGCGAACATACTTTGGCCGCGGCTCCCCTACTTTTCCCTCGATGGCGGTCATCAAGGCACTCGATTCACCTGAAACGAAGGCCCCGGCACCGCGGTGGATGGTAACATCAAAATTGAAGCCGGAGCCGAGGATGTTTTTCCCCAGAAGACCGTAGTCCCGTGCCTGACTGAGGGCAATGGAAAGATTCTCTACGGCGAGCGGGTACTCCTGGCGCACATAGATATAACCCTCATGGGAGCCAATAGCATAGGCACCGATGATCAGGCCCTCCAGCACGCTGTGGGGGTTGCCCTCAAGCAGGCTGCGGTCCATGTAGGCGCCGGGGTCACCTTCATCGGCGTTTACGATTACGTACTTTACTTTCCCTGGGCCGTTGCGGGTAGTCTCCCACTTTAGTCCGGCGGGGAAACCGCCGCCGCCTCGGCCCCTGAGGTTGGCCCGCTTTACCGTTTCAACTACCTCATCAGGGCTCATCTTGAAGAGCGCCTTTGACAGGGCAGAATAGCCGCCTATGGCAATGTAGTCCTCGATGCTCTTGGGGTCGATGAGCCGATTGTTGCCAAAGACAATCCGGCTCTGATGCTTATAAAATGGAATCTCTCCCTCGCGTACTATTTTCCCACCGTTGCTATCATCGTATAGCAATCGATTGACCAGCCTGTTTTCCATGAGGGTAGTGGAGACGATCTCAGGAACATCTTCGGGCTTAACTCCTAGATAGCAGATCTCCTCGGGGAAGATAACGACTATGGGCCCCCGCTCACAAAAGCCGTGGCACCCGGTGCGCCGTATATCCACCTTACCTTTGAGGCCATTCCTTTCGATCTCACTGACAAATGCTGTAGCGGTCTTTTCGCTGGCATAGGCGTGGCAAGCTGTGCCTGAGCAAATAGTAATACAAGGTTTGCTGGGGTCTCTCTGGGACAATAACTGCTGCCTTACGCCTGCTAGATCAGCAGCCGATTTCAGTTTTATCATAGTTCCTTCTAGTTGCAGCTAGCGATGACCCTTTTAATTTCTTTCGCGGAGGGATTGCCGAGGTATTCACCGTCAACTACCATCACCGGTCCCAGGGCACAGCAGCCGAGGCAGTTTACCGTGCTCAGGGTAAATTTCATGTCCGGGCTGGTCTCCCCTGGCTCAATGTGTAGCGTATCTGTCACCCTGTCCAGAAGGCGAGGGGCGCCGCGCACGTGGCAGGCGGTACCCAGGCATACTGAGACGGAGTGACGACCTTGGGGGATCAGGCTGAAGGCCTTATAAAAGGTAGCTATGTGGTAGATCTGGTTAATGGGGATCCCTAACCTCTGGCTCACCCTCGCCAGAGCCTTGGGGGGAAGCCAGCGTTTTTCCCGCTGGATCTCAAGAAGCATCTGGATCAAGGCGCTTTTATCCGCTCGGTATTTCTCTATGATACGGTCGATCTTGCTCAACTTATGAGCCGTATTACCTTTCTCTTGGGGCGCTTTTAGTATTTGCCGGCTGGTAAAGCTTGTGGGGGTTGCGGGCCTTCCGTCTCCACAGGGAGGGGCTGACCATTCTCCCCTCAGCCTTGGCGATTATCTCCCTGGTACTCTCGATGGCATCAGGGCTTACCGAGATAGAGGTAATCCCCCATTTTACCAGCTTCTCGGTAAGCTCCGGGTAGACCGAGGGCGCCTGCCCGCAGATGGAAACGGTAATCCCTCTTCTGGCTGCGGCTTTTATCGCCTTCTTCAGTGCCAGCATTACCGCCTCATTTCGCTCATCGAATATATCTGCTAGCTTTGGGCTGTCGCGATCTATCCCGAGTATGAGCTGAGTCAGGTCGTTTGAGCCGATGGAGATGCCATCGATGCCCACATCGATGAACTCGTCGATAAGGAAGATATTGGAGGGCACCTCAACCATCATCCAAATCTTGAAGTCCTTGGAGGAGCTAAGACCCTCGTCCTTCAATGTGCTCATCAAATGAGCCATCTCTTTAACTGTTCTTACAAAGGGGATCATTATCCATAGATTCTTATAATCTTCCCTCACCCGCTTGACCATCTCTATCTCCATCTTGAAGAGATCGGCTTCCTGCACATAGCGGGAGCACCCCCGGTAGCCAAGCATGGGATTCTCTTCGATATCCTCGTATTGCTCCCCGCCCTTGAGATTGCGATATTCATTGGTCTTAAAGTCGGTAGTTCGATAGACTACCGGTCGGGGCTTGAATGCCTTTGCGAACGTAGTAACGCCCTCCGTGAGCCGCTCCACGAACTCCTCCCCCCGCCCTTGGCTGATCATATGGCGGGGGTGTTCTCCGATCTGGGCGATTATGAACTCGGCGCGAAGCAGCCCCACGCCATTGACGTGGCGACTCGCAACCTTTTCCGCCAGTTCCGGCTCGGCGAGATTAACGTAAACCTTTGTGTTCGTCCTAACGCGAATCCTGGGTTCGAAAGTGGGAGTAGTGGTCTTCTCCGTGACCAGCCGGCCATCAAAGACATTCCCTGTGGAGCCATCGACGGTGATGATTTGCTCCTGTTTTAGTACCTTGGTAGCATTCTCCGTTCCCACCACGCAGGGGAGGCCTAGCTCCCTGCTTACGATTGCGGCGTGGCAGGTTCTACCACCGCGATCGGTTACTATGGCCGCTGCCCGCTTCATTGCGGGCACATAGTCAGGTGTGGTCATCTCGGCGACCAGCACATTGCCCTCCAAGACCCTATCGATCTCAGAGGGTCGGTAGATTATCCGGCTTGGCCCGGAGGCCATACCCGGGCTTGCTGGTGAGCCGGAAAGCAAGAGCGTCTCCACTGTTCCTGTCTCCCCTTTTTGCTCAGTGGTCTCCCTTATGGTGGTCACCGGGCGGGTTTGAACAATGAACAAGTCCTCCCCCTCTTTAGCCCATTCGATATCCTGGGGGAAGTCGTAGTGGTCTTCGATTCGTTTGCCGATCTTCGCCAGGGCAACGATATCCTCGTCGGAAAATTTCTGCTTCGCTTGCTCCGCTTCGAGGATGTCCACTTTGATGTTAGCATTCTCGAAGTCTTTGCCTCCTTTAGCATTGCGCACCAGTTGCCATTCCTGCCGGGCGATTTTCTTATCGATTATCTCCAGCTCTTTTTTATCCACCACATATAGGTCAGGTGTTACCTCGCCGGAAACGATAGCTTCCCCCAGACCGTAGACCGCTTCAATGACTATCTTGCTGCGATCGTTGGTGATTGGGTCGATGGTAAACATAACGCCCGAGGCCTCCGACTGCACCATCCGTTGTATCGGCACCGCGATTCCGACGGAGAAGTGATCGAAGCCCTGATTGGCCCGGTAGAAGATGGCTCGCGGCTCGAAGAGGGATGCCCAGCAGCCCTGCACTGCGGTGACTACATCACTTTCCCCTGTTACGTTTAGGAAGGTGCGCTGCTGGCCGGCGAAGGATGCCTCTGGCAGGTCCTCTGCGGTGGCTGAGGAGCGCACCGCAACCGCGCCGCTACCTAGCTTGCCGTAGGATTGGGCGATTTTCCGGGCGACCTCTTTGGGCATGACGGCCGCATTGAGAAACCTCATAATTCTTGAGGCGGTCTTTTGTAGTTTTTCACTGTCGTTGGGATCCAAATCGGAGAGTAGCTTGCGAATTGTATCGGTGAGGCTTGATTTCTCGAGGAAGTAAAAGTAGCTTTGGGCGGTAACGATGAAGCCGGGGGGGACGGGAATGCCGGCCCTGATCATCTCCCCCAGGTTTGCCCCCTTCCCGCCGACCTGGGGAAGGTCCTCTTTTCCTACTTCCTCAAACCAGACGACCCTGCGTTCCTTATCCATCAAACGCCCTCATAACTTTTTCGAGCTAGCTAGGTCGATATTATAACATATAAAGGTTTTTTTGAACACCCAGATAACACCTAGATCTGTTAGCCAAGCAAGTATCCCCGGATACAAATGCTAGATCCAGACCAGCTTATCGGGCTGGCTCACAAGCTTCTGCTCTTCAGCCAGTTGGCGGATCTTGAGCAGGGTCATATTAACCTCTGGCGTAAGGAATACCCAATCCGGCTCGGAGGGGATCCAGTGGGGGGAATTGATCCTAGCCACTTTCAGTTCTTTGGTGTTCAGATAGATACCAAATTTTTGTGTCACTTTTTGTTTCACGATTCGATTCCTTTCAGGCATGCTGCTCTATTATCATTAGATAGTATTTAGGCATCGTCGGGGATGGAATGTAAAGAGTTAACCCCGATATATTTTTCAGCAGCCTTTTCCATCTTTATAATACCCTCGATAGCTTTGTGGGAGAAGCTCAGCAATCCGCCCCATTATAAGATCAGTGGCCACGGCTAGGTGAGCCTTGGTTAACCTGCCATCTATGGAGGGAGGTTTAAAGGGCTCACCGATGTTTACGATTATGGCGGGATGGCGGAAGATAACGCTTATCCCCTCAATTTTTTCCGTCCCGATGATGCCCACGGGGAGTATAGTGGCACCACTTCGTAGGGCGATGAGGGCGGTACCTGTCAAGCCCTGCTGCAGTTGCGCTCTTTGGCTCCTCATCGCCTCAGGGAACATCCCTAATACCTGACCCTCCGCTAATACCCCCTCGGCACGGCGGAGTGCTACCCTATCGAATACGCCGCGGCGCACTGGAAAGGCTCGCCAGCCGCGCGCTAGCGGGCCAAAGACTGGATTGTGAAATGCCTCCTCCTTGCCCATAAAGATGATCCTTCGATGAATGCTTGCCGAGAGCAGCGGGGGGTCGGCGATGCTTAGGTGATTGGCCACCACGATAAGGGGTCCCCGGGCGGGTATATTTTCCTTCCCTTTGACCTGCCAGCGGGCCAGAAGGAAGAGCAGGAGCTTCATGAGCATTGTCCCCAGATAATAAAACCAGGGCATCAGCTTTCCTCCATCATATCTAAAATCTCAACCATCTATGGTGATTATCGATGGCTTCGGCATTGGCCTAGTGCGTAATTATATCCCAGAGAGGGGTGCAAGGCAATTATTTTCTCCTCTTTCTCATTCCAAACCAGAAAACAACGGCAAAGAAGGCTAATGCTGCTGTAATGAGAATAGCGCGCAACGCCATTCCAGAGAGAGCCGGGGATTCTTGAGGCGGCGGCGTTGTGCCCTCAGGGGTGGGACTGCTGGGAGGTGAGGTTGTAGGTGTCGCTGTCGGTGTAGTAGTGGGCGTAGCGGTGGGACCCGCTGTTGGCGTTGGTGTCATGGTGGGTGTGGGTGAGGATGTGGAGGGAGAAAGGCCGTAGCCTGGGGTGGGCTCTGAATTATCCGTAAAGTCGCTGGCCTGGTCGGTATCAAAGCCGGCGGGTTGGCGCTCCAGGGAGTGGCCTTCGGCCACATCCAGGCATGGCGGCAGCAATATACTGTTATCATCGCCGTAGGACATAGCATCAATAACAGTTTCCGCACTGTCCTCAAGGATGAGGCAGTCCCCGTCATTGCTCAATCCGTTGCCAACACGGCTATCGTCTATGAAGGCTATGGTGCCCGTGAAGTCAGGGAAGCTGGTGTAAAAGTCCTGAGAGGCGGCGATTACCGCGAATTCCTGAGGGGGCAGGTGTAGTGAGGGAACCGGGTCGCTGCCATAGTTATCGCTGATTCTCCATCCTTCAAGCTCAACAGGCTCTTGTGTGCAGTTAAAGAGCTCCACCCACTCGAAGGAAGCATCAACACCCGGTTGCAGAGAATCGTATTGGATCTCATTAATCAGCACATCGCCAATATCGGCGATCGTGCCGTTGTGGGTTGGTGTTGGAGTAGGAGTAGGAGTAGGAGTGGGATTAGGCGTAGGAGTAGGCGTGGGAGTAGGGGTTGGTGTGGGCGTAGGCGTTGGCGAAGGGATAGGTGTAGGAGTTGGGGTAGGAGTAGGAGTAGAAGTGGGTGTGGGTGTAGGAGTTGGTGTTGGTGTTGGTGTTGGTGTTGGTGTTGGAGTAGGAGTCGGTGTCGGCGTGGGAGTAGGAGTAGCTGGCGGAGGCCCTTCGAAGCGTAGATCGTCAAAATAGGCAATTGCTGCCACGTCGGAGACCGGCTCCAGTATCGCTTTAACTCGTGCCGAATGTGCATCTATTGGAGCGGTAAGCTCATCAGTAGTTAAAAGACGGTATTGGGGCTCGTCATCTATCAGAACAGTGAGGGAGTCGTGGTGAGCCATCTCGGTTCCGAAGCCATCTAGGCTCTGGTACCAGGAGATCCGTAGGAAAATTGTCTCAATATTAGGATCATTTTTTATGGCGTAGCCAGAAAAGGTATAGCTTTCTCCCCCCAATACAGATACGACCTGATAAATCCACTTTGTTGTTGCGGTGTCGCTTTCGAAGGCAGCGGCAAAATCTCCGCTGTGGACTGGTGACCCAACTACGGAGAGAGCGCCACCACCATAGCTTAACCAGCCCGAAGGTCCATACTCGAAGCCTGGGTTCTGCAAAAGATTATCCACGGCTCCAGCGGAAAGGGTGCTTACCGTCAGCAATGCTATAATTGTTAGAGGAATAAAAGATGTTGCGAATCGTAGAGCCATCTTTTGTAGGAGCTTGAACCGAGACACGGACAAATCTAACAGCTATCAGGAGGAAAAGTCAAGCTTTTATACTCGTCGGTTCTCTTGCGTAGGGGGTTGAGGCAATTTTATAGTGGTGGTATACTCCTCTTAACGGGAGTAATTGCCTCTTTATTTAAGATTGGTATACTCATACCTATAGGGCAGGGAAGATTATATAAATATGTTAATGACAATACTCAAGATGTGTGTTGCTGGTGTTGTTATAAGCGCACTAATCGAAGGGTTAGCGGGGACGCCTAGAATGATAACTATTATTGTTTCTAGCTCTTTTGCAGTTGTTATAGGTTTGTGGATATTTATTTCTAGGTTATTATGGCCTGATAGGACACATTGGAGGGCTGATTTACTTAATAGTACAGATTATCTTGAAGGCAAAGAAGCTACTAAATGGAGAACCCATAGACAACAAGAAACAGGTGATACTTTCGTTTTAGATATACGTAAAAGTCCTAACAAAATTATATATTACATTTTAAAGGCTACCTCAAAGGTATTTAAAAAGATAAGGTATTGGGATTATGGCAAAGCTCGTGTAATAGATAAAGTTGTTTTTATGCATGGTAAGGATTCACCAGATTATCCAAAGAAGTGGAGGGTAATACTTAATGGGGCATCAGGTATTTTAAAGGAATGGGAGCAGGAATGCTCTGGGTTAAGACATAATATATCTTTTACAATTGATACTCCAGAACCTGTTTATTTAATTGTTGTTGAGATAATTGAACCACGCCCAAATTATCATTGGTCTGTAAGTGATATTAAGATTCGTGAGGTAAGGTTATTTGGTAAATATTGGAGAATGAATATTAAATGAAATGTAAATTCTGCCAATCACCCAGCACCATGAAATACGGCTTTAAGGCAGGTACTCAGTATTACAAATGCAAAGCTTGCGGGCGTAAATTCGCTGGTACTCTAGCACCCGAAGGAATGCGGTTCACTACTGAGACAATCGGCGAATCGCTAGGCTTATTCTATGATGGGTTATCGCTGGCAGATATTAGTAGACACCTTGTCGCTACTGAGGGAATCATTGTTGACCCTGCTACAGTGTGGCGTTGGATTATTAAGTATTCTAAGAAGTCTGAGCGTATCCTGAATAAACTAGAGGTAAAAACATCGTGGCAGTGGGTCATCGACGAGACGATGATTTCTGTAGCAGGGGGAAAACTCTGGCTATGGGACGTTATAGATTCGAGAAGTCGCTTTTTACTAGCTACACATATAACTAAAAGCCGTGATATGCGGTCTGCCGTAGCGGTATTGTCTGAAGCGTACAACCGTGTTATAGGTCTACCGAAGCAAATAGTCTCGGATGGTATGCCAGCGTATCCAGATGCTATTGAGAGAGTATTTGGTGCTGATAGTGAGCATATAAGGGCTAAGGGACTTACGGCAGAAGTAAATACTAACATAATCGAGAGATTCCAGGGAACCGTCAAAGAGCGCACGAAGGTTTTTAGGGGATTAAAGACATTAGATTCAGCCATAGCTATCTCTGAAGGTTTTATCATTCACTATAACTTCCTAAGACCACATATGACATTGAAGGGTAAAACACCAGCGGTATATGCTGGGTTAAAGTTGCCATTTAATACATGGATAGGATTAGTGGAGTATCTAAGTAAAGATTAAGTTCCTGTATAAGGATTAATTAGTGTAGTAAAGAGGAGGTTATAATAATGGATAATAATTCTGATGTGAGAATACCTGAAGCGATACAAGAGAGATTAGACATCTTTCTACTTCTGAAAGGCAAAGGGCTAGAACTTGATGAGATTCAATGGCTCTGTCAAGAGAGTTTTTCGGGCGTCCTTACTGAGAAAAAGGAGTAAACGTTGCAGTATTTGATATACCAGTATAGATTGTATTAAAGGTATTAACAATTGTGCTAGGGTCTATTTTCCCAGTACCTACCCATGCTTTAGTTAATTCAGTGGCTGCCCAAAGTATGGCAATATCAGGGGTTATTACATCACTAGTCATAAAGCCCTCCTTTTGTTTGATGATATAGGATAATATAGTAATGAGGATAATATGTCAACCACAATCAAGGGGAACATAACCACCTAAATGCAAGAGAACCTACTCGTCCGGTACATGCAGGACAGCAACACAACCGATAAAATGTAGCCAGGTGGGCGGCGTCTATGGCTCTACGTAGGTGTTCATGAAGTAGTTACAGCGTTATAAAGGGCGGCTTTGCCAGTATGGGGCTGAAAAGGGGCTTTTATGAAGGTAGTTGGCTTTTTCGGCAGGTGGAAAAGCCTGGAGATGGTGCAAGCGATATACCTATCCTGTCAGCTTTGAAGATAGCCTGAGGTTCTATAAGCCGCCTTTGGGTTAAAGCCCACGTTTAATAATCAAGTTGAGTAATTCAGCCCTACCAAGTCCTGTTTGCTTGACACCAAGTATTGCCGATAAAGTGCCATCAGGGAGTGATGCTCGACTATCTGGAATGACTGTGACTCGTTTGCGGTCACCGAAGGATTTTGATAAAGCAATACCATGCTTGGCTTTTCTGAGAGCTTCCCAGCCGTCTTTCTTAAGCAATCTAATTAATTGCTTGCCTTAAATAGCAGGAATCTGGGTATACTCAGGCAGGGACACGCTCCTTGGAAGGACTTTGAGGGATAGGCTGGACAAGGGCTTGAATAAATACATTTGGGTTGGGAGTTATATGTATTGTGAGTGATTTGGGTTTGGTCTGATGAAGAATTATGCCATTTTCTTTAAAAAATCGTTCCCGCTCACCGACAGCCTCAATAGCGTTCAGATGAAGTAGAACAGCTTCCTTAAGCTTTTCCTCTGCTTCAGGAAGTGAGCGACCAAAAGTAGCGGTGCCAAGTTCTTCACAACAGGCAGTCCATCTCTTGCCTTCTTTGCAGAATTCAAGAGTTAGGTGTACATAACCCTTCGGACTGACCGCTGTAGCCTGTCGCTTCTCCCCTTTCATTCAACCCCCTTTTGTTTTACCTAACGAAGCCATGAACAACCAAATTAAACCATGCAAAACCACACCCTTGCATTATATTGTCAATAGGATATTTGTCAATCTATGCAGTATAGGGGGACTTAGGCAGGTGGGAAAGCCTGGAAATGGTGCAGCGATATACTCGCTCTGTCAGCGTTGGTGATAGCTTTAAGTATTACAAGACTCCGTTGGGATAATGATGAAATGTCGCCCGCACAGGGAGTTGTAACCGTAATGCATAAGATATAGTCGTTGAGATAAGAATGTTCAAATAGCAGGTTTTCAGATAGGGTAGATTGCTATACAGGCAACAAACCCTTCAAGTATAGATAATAGCCATTGCCCGTTGTGCTATAGGCTAGATTAAAGATTGTCTGAAGCACGGGATACGTCTCATCACCCTTCTTTATCCTTGCTAACATTTCCTTCAAAGCATCTTCAAGTCTGTCAAACAACTTCTCAGGTATTCCAATAGGTCTATCTTGCCCCTGCTGTGGTCTTGTTATCCGTGCATCTATCATTTGATGTGCACTTTGTAGAACGTGATGAATAAAGGCTAGTTCTGCATCAAACTCGATATTAATAATCCTTAGGGCGCATGCATATGTACCACTAAAGAAATACATTTTCTCGGGTGCACTATTTGTCCCTTTCATTCGCTCAATAACAAAATCGATCTCATTGGTGAATAGTTCCTGCATTTCTTTAGATACGTTCATTATCTATATCCTCCCACTAAAGCAGGGGAATCTGATTTAGCGGCGGTTATTGGATACCTGCCTGATGTCAGCGGCGCAGTATAGCCACCAGAACCATTTGCCTCGTAAATACATTCCCAATCCAATGGGAGTGTTCCTGTGTCAGCAACAGTGCTGCTTTGACTGACCGTAATTGTAGACGGCGGTGCTGGTACATCTTGCAGCAGTGGCTTTGCATCCATTGCAAGGCGACAACCTATTACTGCTAGCATATTACCTATAGTACCCAGCGTTGGGTTTGCCTCCCCTCCTTCCAACTTAGCGATATATGGTTGTGTTGCACCACATCTATCTGCTAGCTCCTGTTGGGTCATATTCAAGTCCCTACGGACCGTCGCTAGAGTAATCGCAAACTCATTCTTTGCGTCGGCAGCCCCAAAGCGTTTTCTGTACTCAAAATCTAGCAGCTTCTCCTTTATTTCTTGTATTGGTGTCCTAACCATCATATTATTCTCCTTGTGTTGATAAATACCTATGTAGAATAGTGCGAGCCTGTTCTATATTTTGCTCATCTCGCCCTTTCTTCTTCAACCACCCATGTAGAAGAATAAAGGTATTTCTCCTTTTATCATGATAAATGGCAATCCTACATTGTTTATTTAGACCTCCTTTCAACTCATAAAAATCTGAATCATCGCCTTGTATTACATCAAACATATTGGTATCTAGAACCTTAAGACCATTCTCCATAAGCTTTTTAATCTTGTTATCGATTATATGGTCGTTCCTTATATCAAGCCGGTTTTGCCATTCAACTACCGGTTGCCGCCCCCTTTTATCAGTATAATACTCAATAAAATGCATAATACATTATAACCCCCCAGGTTATATATGTCAAGATTATATGTCAGTTCGCTGAAAAAGTGGGTCGGAATATTATTTGATTTGCCAAATCCGCCTAGCTGAGCTTAATTTGTATTATTTCAGCACTATCGCCCTACTTCTTGGTATCCGATTATTTTGCCTGATTTTGGGTCAACTTGATATCGGAATGATTGACGCTTTTTTCTCCAAAGAAATCCTTTGAGAATAATATCACCATCAGCTTCCCAGACATCTCTAACAGAGCCTCCTTGATAATACACACTTCTAAATTTAACATTTAGTAGTTTCTTTCCATATTTACTCTCGAAATGATTCTTAAGGGCAAATTCGACATCGCTAGCATCAGTGCACTTTTGTTGTGTCATTGTATTCCCTCATCTCTTTTCAGAATGCCGAGGTAGTTCATGGTGTGAGAGAATAATACTCTGCGGTTATTTGTATGTCAAACTATATAGCGTAGGTATAAGTGGATTGGACATTTTATCACGTGACAAGAATATGGATAAATAAAAGCTTACGGGCATCGCTTGGGGGCTGTTGCGAAAACACTGATAAATCAAACCGCCATCAGGAGGAAAAGTCAAGCGTCCTAAGCCAGCACGCTATAAAACCAGGTTCAAAAGCCCGCCTACAATTGCGGTGGCGGCGAGCATTATTCCGATGGCAGCCAGCAAGCCCTTAACGCCAAGCTCCCTGGCCAGGACAACGAAGGCAGCGATGCAGGGGAGGAACATGGTCAGCACGACGCAGCCCACCACCAGTTGCGTGGCGCTCAGTGACAGCGGGGCCAGCAGCCCGATAGCCACATCCTTGCGCAAAAAGCCAACCACGATAGCGACAACGCTATCTTCAGGAAGCCCGAAAAGCCCGCTCACCACCGGGGCGGCAAAGTTGGCGATGGCATCGAAGACCCCGAGGTTATAGAGAATGCCGATAGCAAATATAGCTATCAGAATTATGGGCAGCGCCTCGCGGAGGAAGCCATAGACCCGCATCCAGAGTTTGGTAAATACAGCTCGCCAGGAGGGTCGGCGGTAAGGGGGAATCTCGATGAGGAGCTCGGGGCTGAATCCCCTAGCTACCCGGTTAATGATGAGGCCCAGGATAAGCCAGACTAAAAACAAAGTGCCATAAATCATCGCTACATACTGCCATCCCTCGGCCCCTACCAGACCAATGATCATCGCCTGGGAGGCAGCACAGGGTAGGGCAATGGAGATCAGCGTGGCGGCGATGAATCGCTCCCTCTTACTCTCGAGGATGCGGGTGGACAGTATTGCCGGTACAGCGCATCCCAGTCCCAGCATGGTGGGGATGATGGCGTAGCCGTGCAGGCCCACACGGTGCATGAGGTTGTCGAGGAGCACCGCCAGCCTGGGGAGATAGCCCACATCCTCGAGCAGTCCCAATATCAGGTAAAAGGCAAGAATGTATGGTAATACAGCACCGAGCGGGATAAAGAGGCCGGTGGTCAGGACTCCCATGGACTGGAAGAAGTCTATCTCCCCGTCGAACAACTTGCCGATGAGCATATCGTGCCAGAAACCCGAGCCCAAAAGACCGCTCAGTTTCATCATAAGCGGGGCCCATAACTTATCAAAGAGGGGCTCCATAACATAGCCGATCAGGCCCTCGCCGATAAAGCGAATCACAAAAAAGGAGGCGACGAGCGTAAAAGCGGCGATGGGAAGACCGGTCCGGGGTTTTACCGAAGCATCCTGCAGGCGCTCAAGCCAGGTATGATGGTGATGGGTTATGGTCTGGACATGCTCGATAATATCGCCGACGGCGGCCCACCTCTCATCATGGGTACGCTGGGGCAGCGCGGGAGAGATGGCTTCGGGGATACGATCCACCAGCTCCTTTATCCCCTGCCCGGTTACCGCCACCGTGGGGAGAACCGGCACCCCCAGGCGCTCCTCCAGTTTGGCGACGTCGATGCTTATCCCCTTGTGCTTGGTATCATCCCATATATTTAACGCCACGATAACGGGGATTTGTCTCTCCAGTAGCTCCTGGGTTAGGTAGAGATTGCGCTCCAGATTGGTGGCATCGGCGACATTTATCACCAGGTCTCCATCCTGGAGCATCTGGGAAGCCACCTCCTCTGCCTTGGAGGTGGGCTCCAGGGTGTAGGTGCCGGGGACATCTATAACCTCAACCTCCTCCTCACCCAGCTTCATGGAGCCCTTGGTAAACCCCACAGTGGTGCCGGGGTAGTTAGAGGCGATCACCTTTACCCCGGTGATGCGGGAAAAGAATACACTCTTGCCTACATTGGGATTACCAATCAGGAGTATTCTCTTTAGTCCAGTAGGCCGACCGTCTTCTCCCCCACTCTGGTGACAAGACGAACTCAAAGCTTTTCTCCCTCCACCTCAACCAGTATCTTACCCGCCATGCCATAGCCTATCGCAACCTGGGCTTGGCCTACCTGGAGGGTAACGGGGCCCCGCATAAACATCGCGCTTACCTTGGTTATCCGCATACCCGGTCTGATGCCCAGGGAATGGAGGCGATCGACAAAGCCATGGCCATGCCCACGATCCCTATGGTGACCATGCCCCTCCAGTATCTGGACCACCCTCCCCGATTGCCCCGCCCTCATCTGACTTACCGTTATTTGACTATGTTGGTTCATAAAGTCCCTTTCAAGGAAGTGAATTGTTTAGTTAATTCTGTTCCTGGCGGCAGCGCTCACAGTATCCCTCCAGAGAAACCGAAGCGTTGAGGATCTCGAAGCCGCTTTGCCGGCTCACATCCTCCTTCATCTGCTTGGTTAAGGGGGACACAAAGTCGACCACCCTGCCGCAGCCCAGGCAGATTAAATGGTGGTGCTCCTTTTTCCGTTTGACCTCGTAGTGGTGGTGTTCCTCGGCAAAGTGCCGCTCCTCTACCAGATCCAGCTCCTTGAACAGGTTGAGGGTGCGATAGACCGTAGAAAGGCTGATATGAGGTTCCCGTTCCTTGGCCAGGCGGTAAAGCTCCTCGGCATCTAGATGACCTTCCGAGTGGCGCAACAGGTCGAGAAGTAGCTTCCGCTGGCTGGTAACCCTCTGCCCCTTTAGCTCCCGAACTTCTACCATGATCCTTCTCCTCCAGATATAACTGCAAATGGGAAGCACTTGCAATAACTATTATATTAGGCTTCTTACCGCTTGTAAAGGCCCCAAAATCTCTGATCTCGTTTAGATAGATAGTTGATACCTGGTATAGTGTAGTGGATTTACCTTCCCTCGAGATGACAAACACAATAGGCGAACGGTAATGTGTATCTAGTGTACTGGATTTACCTTCACTCGAGATGACAAACACAATAGGCGAACGGTAATGTGTATCTAGTGTACTGGACGGGTACAGTCCTTTATCTTGATATTCTAGATATGGTAGAATGAATGGCGAGACTTGGAGGAGGCTCTAGGATGGCTTTAGTAAACTCAGCAGGAGCAAGTCTATGAACTGGTTCGACATTGTCCTCATAGTCGTTTTGGCGCTATCGACACTCATGGGTCTATGGCGAGGACTCATAAGCATGGTCTTCCCTTTTATCGGGCTCATAATTGGCGTTGTCCTGGCTGGTCACTACTACGGCACAGTCGGCGGGTGGCTGCCTATTGAGAACACCGAATACGCCGGATGGGCTGGCTATGCCATCATCATTGTCGGCACACTCATAGTGTCGGTTATATTGGCTGCTTTCCTGAGGAGATTCATCAGGTTGGTACTGCTGGGGTGGGTCGACCGCCTTGGTGGGGCCGTATTCGGCCTGGCACTGGGGGGCCTATTCTGTGCAGCGGCACTGGCAGCAAGTGTAAAGTTCGATTTAGGCTCAAATTTCATTCAGGATTCGGGCATCGCCAAACTGCTTCTAGACTGGCTTCCTGCGGTGCTTGTCCTGCTTCCCGGTGATTTCGGCGATGACGTGCGGGAATTCTTCCAGTAGAGCTACTTTTTTGGCTTCTGTAGGTCGGAAGTAGAGGGTGGCAGTGCCGATTCACCCACTACTAAGGTTACTGCATAAAAACGACCTTCTCATTATAATAGTGGGGAATTAGGCCCATTGGGAAGCCTGGCCTAAGCCCAATAGTATAGCATTCATACCACTATGACGGCGATTTTGGCAGCCTAGTGGTGGAATTATTCAAGCTTTTACCGTGTGTAACAGGCTCTACTAGATGGAGATAATGTCAATAAAGCCCTCTTGGCTTTATGTTCCGGAGTGGCTCTTAGCTGACACCTGGCATTTTCCATATGCCTATAAAACCTTCCGCAAATACATCCCTCGGGAGTCGCTTGTCCTTGAGGTTGGCTTTGGCAGCGGCAGAATCCTTACTCGAATAGCCAGGGAGCTGAACTGCAAATGTGTGGGCGTTGAGGTTGAGGATGACGCCTTCCCCTCGCTCTCCTTTTTCTCCCAACAACACGGGGTAACGGTGGAGGCGATGAAGGGCGATGGTTTCTCGCTCCCCTTCAGGGATGAGAGCTTCGATGTAGTTTACTCGGAGGGAGTGATCGAGCACTTCCCCATCGATCGAGCTGCGCAGATGATTCGGGAGCACGCTCGGGTTTGCCGAACGGGGGGTCTGGTAATCATATCCGTGCCCAACAAGTTCGCCTTTCTGCACTCTCTGACAAAGCTTCTGTTGGGCCAGAGGTTTCTCTTCTACCCTGAAAGGAGTCTCTCCACCTTCGAGCTTTTCCGACTGATGGCTCTCTCAGGTCTCAACCTGGTAGTGAGGGATGGCTTTGCCTTCGGCTGCCAGTTCTATATGTTCCAGGCTTTTTTCCTCGACCGGATCTCCTTCCCCATATTGAAAAGGATAAATTTAAGGCTACTTTCCCTGTTTAAGGAAACAAGCCTCTACCACTTTGAGAATCCGTGGTTAAATTCTCTGGTCGGCTTTCAGACCTTGGTTGTAGGTCGACGGTAATACTAGCCTAGCATTAAAAGGTGCCCGTGACGGGTTCCTCCCCCGGGTGAAGCGTGCGCCACTTCGCCAGGAGCTGCTCCTTCGTTTCTTTATGCTCTGGGTCAGGGGTACAGCAATCGTCGATCGGGCATACCTCGGCACAGCGCGACTCTTCGGCGATTCCTACACACTCGGTGCACTTTTCCGGGTCTATTACATAAGTCGTCTCGCCCTCACTAATCGCCTCATTTTTACATTCCGCCTCGCATGCACCGCAACTGATGCACTCATCGGTAATCTTATAGGCCACCGGTCATACCTCCTTATATTTCATACCTCATTGTCGATATTTTTTATATCGCTTCCCCTTCTTGGTTAATCACCTCCTAAGAAGTTTCTCTCTTAAGGCTGTGGCCACGTGCGGCGGAACCAGATCATCGATGTCGCCCCCCAGTTTGGCCGCCTCCTTAAGCAGGCTTGAGCTAACAAATTCGAACTCTAGCTTGGTCATAAAGCAGACCAGTTCCACATCCGGAGCGAGCTTCTTGTTCATAAGGGCCATCTCGAATTCCCTTTCGAAGTCTGAGCTCATTCTCAGGCCACGCACTATAGCAACGGCTTTCCTCTTTCTAGCGAACTCCACAGTAAGCCCGTTGTAGCGTTCCACCCGAATGTTGGGAACGTGAGCCAGCGCCTTTTTCATCAACGACGCCCTTTCAGCGGCAGTGAACAGCAAGGGCTTCGGCGGGTCATCGTAGACCGCCACCACCAGTTGCTCGAATAGGGCTGCTGCTCGCTCCGCAATATCAACGTGTCCCATAGTTGCTGGGTCAAAACTTCCTGGATAAATAGCAATGGCCAAGATAAACCCTCCTATTGATATACTGAGATACAGGTATCGCCATGCCGGCGTTCCTTAGCGAGCTGGAAATTTCCATAGACTGAACTCAGCGGTAGACGGTAAGAGTGTTCTACCGCAATGGTTGAACCAACCCCGACCAAGCGGGAAATTACTAGTTGCTCAAGGGTTTCAATAACGGCGTGTTCTCGGTAGGGTGGTCCCATTAATACTATACCATACTTCTTCTTGAGCAGGGAAATGGACTTAATTGCGCTCAAGCGGTATACATGGGCTTGCGCGCTCAGTCCGGCATGATCCAGATTATGCTTAATAACAGCGTAGCACCTGGGATTTTGCTCAACGAAATCGGCCCACCCCGCACCTCGGCTCAGCGCCTCGAGACCCATGGAGCCAGTGCCTGCATAAAGGTCAAGCACAGAAGACCAGTCAGTGTCCATAGATTCTAAAATGGAAAAGAGCGCCCCTCTTATTAAGTCAGATGTAGGGCGGATATAAATACCTTTTGGCGATTTAATATATTGTCCCTTCGCTTTGCCTGCAATAATGCGCATTCCCAATAGAAGCCGATTTCTTTCCCCTATTCAAGGAATATTATACTATGGAGAATACTACTCCCGTCAAGGGGCTTTACAAATATTTCAATAGCTTGTATAATATATAAAAAATAAAGAGATATACGGCTGAGGGTCGTCGACCTTCAGTCTTTTTTAGTAGCGGTAGAAGGAAGGTTAGGATGTCTAATAAAGAGAATTTCCTCACCCCGGAGGGTCTGGCAAGGCTGGAGGAGGAGCTGGAGTATCTGCGTACGGTGCGACGCCAGGATGTGGCGGAAAAAATCCAGCAGTCCAAGGAATTGCGCAGCTCTGTTATCTCGCCGGAGTATGAGGAGGCTAAGAACGAGCAGGGCTTCGTCGAGGGGAAGATCCTCGAGATTGAGAGGATCATCAGGAATGCCAAAATCATCCATCACGAGGACATCAATGTGGACTTCGTGGAGGTGGGGAACGAGGTGAGGGTGCAACTTCAGGACGGCAGTGAGGAACACTATACCATTGTGGGTAGTGCCGAGGCTAAACCTGGCGAGTGGAGGATTTCCAACGAATCACCGATGGGTAAGGCATTGCTGGGCAAGAGAGTGGGAGATGAGGCGGAGGTGGAGGCACCTGCAGGGCCGCTCAAGCTGAGGATCCTGGAGATTAAGTAGTGGCTCGCATCGATGATATAACCAGGCAGCGCCGCGAAAAGCTAGAGAGAATTTGCCAGCAGGGAATCGATACTTATCCCCACCGTTACCATCGCAGCCACAACACAAAGGAGGCCATCGCCCTCTTCGAGCGGGGCGATGACTCGGTGGTGAGCCTCGCCGGTCGAATAATGGCTTGCCGGGATATGGGCAAGGCCACATTCATTGACATCCGAGACTCATCGGGTAACATCCAGGCCTACTTCCGCAGCGACCTCCTGGGGGATAAGTATGAACTAATAAAGCAGTGTGATGTTGGAGACATCATCGGGGTAAGCGGCAATGCATTTAAAACGCATGCTGGAGAGGTAACATTAAAGGTTTCCGATTGCACCCTGCTCGCCAAGTCCCTCCATCCCCTGCCTGAGAAGTGGCACGGGCTTACCGATGTAGAGAAGCGCTACAGGCAACGCTACCTCGACCTCATCTCCAATGAAGAGGTAGGTCGGATATTTGTGTTGCGCAGCCGGGCTATTTCTGCCATAAGGCGCTTCCTCGACAAGCGTGGTTTTATCGAGGTGGAGACGCCGGTACTCCATCCCGTGGCGGGCGGCGCTCTGGCTCGTCCCTTCACTACACATCATCATGCTTTAGACCAGGACCTATACCTGCGCATCGCCCCCGAGCTTTACCTGAAGCGGCTCATCGTGGGCGGCCTCGATAGGGTGTATGAGATTGGGCGCATCTTCCGCAACGAGGGCATATCCATAAAGCACAACCCGGAATTTACCATGCTTGAGAGCTATGAGGCCTATACTGACTATAACGATGTGATGGCGATGGCAGAGGAGATGGTTTCCCATGTTGCCAGGAGGGTTTTGCGCAAGACCAGGGTCAGCTTCGCCGGAAGTCGCATAGATTTCGCGCCTCCTTGGCGGCGCATCACCCTGCAAGATGCCATTAAGGAAGGGTGTGGCATCGATTTTATGGAACATGCTGATGAGCACTCACTGCGCAACGCAATTCGAGATCAAGGATTAGAGGTGGATGATAGACCAAGCTGGGCCAAGCTCATCGACAAGCTCATCTCCACCTTCGTGGAGCCAGGTCTAATTCAGCCCACCTTCGTAATGGACTACCCCATTGAGCTATCGCCCCTGGCGAAGCGAAAGCTTGGGAGTGAGCGGTTGGTGGAGCGGTTTGAGGCCTTTGCCGGGGGGATGGAGCTCGCCAATGCCTTCACCGAGCTCAACGACCCCGTGGAGCAGCGGGAGCGCTTCCTGGAGCAGGAGAGACTACGCGCCCTTTTGGGCGATGAGGAGGCGGAGAGGGTGGATGAGGATTTCCTGGTGGCACTGGAGAATGGCATGCCGCCCACGGGAGGCCTGGGCATGGGCATCGACCGGCTGGTGATGCTGCTCACCGACCAGCATTCGATAAGAGATGTTATCCTCTTCCCGCAGTTACGTACTAAGTAATAAGTAACAGTTATGCTGAGCCTGCAATTCATCCGTGAAAACCCTGCCCTGGTTCGCGAGGCACTGGGGAAGCGTCAGTCCAGCGAGGATATCGATGATATCCTCGCTTTTGATGAGCGTCGCCGCAGCCTGCTTACCGAGGTGGAGGCACTGAGGGCACGGCGAAACGAGGTGAGTCGAGAGATAGGCAAAACAGGCGAGAGGCCTCCACAACTGATCGAGGAGATGCGCCAGATGGGGGATCGAATCAAGTCCCTCGACGAGCAGGTGGGGGAGATCGAAGAGCAGCTTAACGACCTCCTCCTTCGCGTGCCCAACATTCCTCACCCCAGCGTTCCAACAGGTAAGGATGAAAGCGGTAATATAGAGGTGCGAAGCTGGGGGGAAGCTCGAAAACTCGATTTTACACCCAAGCCCCACTGGGAGCTGGGCGAATCATTGGGAATCATCGACTTTGAGCGGGGGTCGAAGATCTCGGGCACCCGCTTCTATGTGCTCAAAGGGTTGGGGGCACACCTCCAGCGCGCCCTGATCTCCTTCATGCTCGACCTGCACGTGCAGGAACATGGCTATACCGAGATGTATCCCCCCTTTATGGTAAAGCGAGAGTGCATGGTTGGGTCGGGAAATCTTCCCAAGTTCGCCGATAACCTCTACCACGATGAGGAGGACGATTTATGGTTTGTGCCCACCGCTGAGGTGCCGCTGACCAACCTTCACCGCGATGAGATTCTCCCCCCGGGCACCCTTCCTCTATATTATGTAGCCTATACCGCTTGCTTTCGCCGAGAGAAGATGTCGGCGGGCAAGGATACCAGGGGAATTAAAAGGGGGCATCAATTCGATAAGGTGGAGCTTTACAAATTTGTCGTGCCCGATTCATCGGATGGGGAGCTGGAGAAAATGGTAGGTGATGCTGAGGAGGTATGCCGCCGGTTGGGCATCCCCTATCGGGTACTACAGCTTTGCAGCGGCGACCTTGGTTTTGCCGCCAACAAGTCATACGATATCGAGGTTTGGGCCCCTGGGTGTGGAGAGTGGTTGGAGGTAAGCTCCTGCTCCAGCTGTAGCGATTTTCAAGCGAGGCGCGCCAATATTCGCTTTCGCCCCCAGAGTAGTGCCAGGCCGCAGTTTGTGCACACCCTGAATGGCTCGGGTCTGGCCCTGCCCCGCGTGCTGATCGCCCTCCTGGAGAACTATCAGCAGCCCGATGGTAGCATAGTGATACCTGAGGTTCTACGCCCATATACCCGGTTTGAGGTTATAAAGTAGCGGATGTATAGTACTTCGAAAATTAAGTTACGTCCGAATGGATCGTTAGCCGTAGTCTATAAAGCCGGTCTCCAAATTTTTAAACTTTTCGCTACACCAGATACTTTTGTCCATGATTTATGAAGCCGACTACCAAATAGAAGAGCCTAGCGCATAGGACGACAAGGTCATATCGAGTAGTATGAAAAGAGGGAGGGGTGACCGAGAGGCCTATGGTGGCGGTCTTGAAAACCGCAGTCTCGATTTTCGGGACCGTGGGTTCGAATCCCACCCCCTCCGCTTTGTCGCTATTTAAAGGGTGTGGGAGCAGGCTCCAATCGATTAATATATCAAGTGGTTCTTGAGGCAGGATAACCTTTTACTAGTGTGAGAAAAGCCAATCGATTGGTGCTAGGGGCGAAGGCACGTCGAAAGGAGTGAAAGAGTGAAAATCCATGAGTATCAGGCCAAGGAGTTATTCGCCAAATACGGTATCCCCGTGCCCAAAGGGGGCGTTGCGTCGACCCCCGAGGAGGCCAAAAAGGTCGCTGCCCAGCTCGGCGGGACGGTTGTAATAAAGGCACAGGTCTATGCCGGCGGCCGGGGAAAGGGTGGTGGGATCAAGACGGCGCAGTCCCCCGATGAGGCGGAAAAACTGGCGGGCCAGATAATCGGGATGAGGCTGGTTACCCATCAGACATCTCCTGACGGGGTGCCCGTAGACAAGGTGCTGGTCGAGGAGGAGGGGACAATTGAGCGGGAGTTATACCTCGGTATCGTCATCGATTCGGGGAAAGGCCTGCCGGTGATCATGGCCAGCGAGGCGGGGGGTATGGACATCGAGGAGGTGGCTGCCAGGAGCCCGGAGAAGATACTCAAGGTATATATCGACCCCATGATCGGGTTTCAGCCCTTTTTAGGTCGGAGGCTTGCCTTTGGCTTAAATTTGGAGGCGGAGCAGGTAAGGCCTATGGGACAGCTTATCGGCAACCTGTTCCGTATGTTCAAGGAGCAGGACGCCTCTCTGGCGGAGATTAACCCGCTGGTGGTTACCTCGGATGGCAGGCTGCTGGCGCTGGATGCCAAGCTTAACCTCGATGACAACGCCCTGTTTCGCCATCGCGATTACGCCGAGCTTCGGGACCCTGCTCAGGAGGACGAGCTGGACCTGGAGGCGGCAAAGCATAACCTCTCCTATATACGGCTCGATGGCGATGTGGGGTGTATGGTCAATGGCGCTGGACTTGCCATGGCCACCATGGACATTATCAAGCAGGTGGGGGGTGAGCCGGCAAACTTCCTCGATGTAGGCGGTGGAGCCAGCGAGGAGATGGTTACCAGTGCCTTCACCCTACTGCTATCCGACCCTAAGGTCAAGGCGGCGCTGGTCAATATCTTCGGCGGAATACTCAGGTGTGACATCGTAGCGCGTGGTATGATTGAGGCCTCAAAACAGAAGGAGATCAAGGTGCCGATAGTGGTCAGGATGAGGGGGACGAATGTCGAGGAGGGGATGAAGCTCCTCGCCGAATCTGGCCTCCCAATAGTCATGGCTAAGGACCTGAGGGATGCTGCGGAGAAGGTGGTGGTGGCAAGGGGTGGGGCGGGTTGAATTGTGGCAGAGCGAGAAAGGGGGATTATAATGAGCATCATTGTCGATGGAAATAGGAGGCCTATGGTTATGGGGATAAGATTATGATTATCGGGATAGCACTGCTCCTGGTCTGCACTGGATCGTTAATTGTGGTCTGGGCTAGATTGGCCGGTATTGAGGTAAGCGGGGGGCTCGCTGAAGGTCTCGACTTCATTATAAGCGGAGTCCTGACGATTCGCTTTCAAATATTACTCAGCCTGGCATTTCTCGTGGCAGGCGTGGGTGTGGGTATCTTGCTTCATGAAATAAGGAATTTTAGGTTAATGAAGGAATTTGGCGCCGCGATTTGCGTCGTCGTTGCGCTGGCTTCGGGGTTTTTTGCTATACAGTTTCTCGTCTAAATGGCATAGGGGGTTAGAATGAGCATTCTTGTCGATGAGGATACCAGACTTCTGGTTCAGGGTATCACTGGTAGTGAGGGAAGCTTTCATACCAGAAGGTGTATGGCATACGGCACCAAGGTCGTTGCCGGGGTTACACCGGGAAAGGGAGGGACATCGTTCGATGGGGTGCCGGTTTTCAATGAGGTGGGGCGTGCGGTTAAGGAGACCGGGGCAAATGCGAGCATGATCTTCGTCCCCCCCGCCTTCGCTGCCGATGCCATCCTGGAGGCGGCAGATGCCGGCATAACCCTGGTGGTATGCATTACCGACGGCATCCCTACCCTGGACATGGTTACCGTTCTTGGCTATCTGAAGGGGAAATATACACGTCTCATCGGACCCAATTGCCCCGGGGTTATCTCGCCGGGGAAGTCAAAGGTGGGGCTCATGCCAGGTGATATTCACATGGCCGGGAGCGTGGGCGTGGTCTCCCGGAGCGGCACCCTGACCTATGAGGCGGTGGCCCAGCTAACAGAGCAGGGGATCGGTCAATCCACCTGTATTGGAGTGGGTGGCGATCCCCTAATCGGCACAACCTTTATCGATGTGCTGGGGCTGTTCGAACAGGATAGCGAAACAGGGCTGGTGGTGCTTATCGGGGAGATCGGCGGCACGGCGGAGCAGGAAGCGGCGGAATTCATAAGGGAGATGACCAAGCCGGTCGTCGCCTTCGTCTCAGGGAGCACCGCGCCGCCGGGGAGGAGGATGGGGCACGCTGGGGCGATCATCACCGGCAGCTCGGGTACCGCAGTGGAGAAGTTCGAGGCGCTTCGTGCCGCCGGGGCCACCATCGCCTCTAGCCCGGCGGAGATCGGTGCCGTAGCGCGAAGTGTATATCGAGCATAATGCCTGCAGGGAAAATCAGGCGAGTTTTTTTGAAGTTTACGGTTGTAGTTAGGAAATTAGCGTAACTGAAAAATTCCAATGTAAAGGCCAATAGAGGTCGATTTATTTTGAGAAAACTGAGAATACTGGTTACAAATGACGACGGATTTCTGGCCAGGGGGCTGTGGGATCTGGCCAGGGCGCTTCGTGAGGTTGGCGAGGTTTGCATTGTGGCCCCCGATAGGGAACAGAGCGCCGTAGGCAGCTCGGTAACGCTTCACAATCCGCTACGGGTAAAGGAGATACGATCCCCAATAAAGGATGTAAAGAGCTACCTAGTGGAGGGTACCCCCGGCGATTGTGTCATCCTGGCCCTGGGCCACCTGCTCGATAAAAAGATTGACATGGTGTTTTCCGGCATAAACGAGGGGTCAAATCTCGGCGACGATGTTCTCCTCTCTGGGACAGTGGGTGCTGCCCTCCACGGATACCTTAAGGGCATTACCTCGGTAGCCATATCGGTAGGGGCATTAAAGGATGTCCATTTTGATGCTGCGTCCCGGCTGGCAGTTGTCCTGGCACCACTCATAGCGGATTTACCCGCGGGGACCTTCCTGAATATAAACCTGCCCAACCTGCCTCTTGAACAGATCAAGGGTATAGAGGTTACCCGTCTGGGACGGCGAAGCTACAGCGATGAGATTCAGCCGGGGAATGATGGTAAGAGGGACTACTACTGGATCGTGCGCGGAACGCCGGTTTGGCAGCCGGAGGAGGGCACCGATATATGGGCGTTCACCAATAATAAGATTACCATAACCCCGCTTTACAATGAGCTGACAAACCTGAAGGTGCTCTCCGCCATAAAGGATTTGCCCCAGGCGCTCCACCAGGGGTTATTTAATCAAGGTTGATGGATCGTCACTATAGAAGAGACGTGGAAAAACCAGATCCAGGGACAAACGCTACCTCATCGGTTTTCCCCTTATAATTTAGAGTTTCCATATCCAGTTTCTCGTCCCCTACATGAGGTGAAACGCTGACTCTATAACTTCTGATCATGGTGTCACCACAAGAGATATGCATGTTCGCTTGAAATTGCAGAGCTCATAAAACCAATAGTGGGTAAGTTGTAAAAGTGACTATTGACCTGTCATATCGTCTATCTGATATCGCACTTGACTATCAGCTCAACATTATATAAGCTTATCATACATTAACAAAGGACCTTGTGATGACATTTGGGCAACGGCTAAGGGAACTGAGGCAAGCCAAGAGCATGACCCAAAGGGAACTCGCAGAAAAGACAGGGATTAGCTTCGCATATGTGAGTAAACTTGAAACGGGCGCCATGCCTCCACCGAGGGAAAATAACATCTTGGCCCTGGCCAAGGTACTTGGTGCGAACGGTGCCGACATGGATGAGCTATTCGGTCTTGCAAAGAAGATGCCGTCCGATTTGCGGAAACAAGTAGATCCCGAAATGATAAGGATGTTACGGTCACTTAAAGATGGCAAAGGGACAAGCATACAAAAAGTAGACACGGTGCAGCAACAGATTATGGAGCAAAGAACATTTACAATCCAGCGCCCATCCTCCGAGGAGGGCCTTGGCGAATGTAATGAAACATTTCGAGCGCTTTTCGAGAATTCTCTGGACGGCATCGTGATACTTGACAGTAACTTAGACGTCGTATATGAAAGCCCATCTGCCGCTCGGATCCTTGGCTATGAATCAGGAGAATTCGCTAGCAAGGATACACTTTCGCTTCTTCACCCAGATGATATGTCTAAAACAGCCCATGGGCTCACCAAACTGGTACGGACTCCTGGTGTTACTGCGTATGCACAGTTGCGTGCGAGGCACAAAGACGGTACATGGCACATAGTTGAAGCTGTCGCCAAGAACCTTATCCACGTTCCCGCTATAAAGGGCGTTGTTATTGACTACCGCGACATTAGCGGGCGTAGCGGAGAGGAAGGGGCATGGGCTGAACGCGCGGTTTTAGCGATGGCAGAGGAATACCTCCTGACGGAGAGGGAGCAAAGGGTTCTCACACTAATGGCAGAGGGGCAGAGCAACCCCCAAATAGCCGAGCAGCTGATGGTAAGCCCTTCCACAGTGAGGTTCCACGTTAGCAGCATATTTCACAAGCTTGGTGTTACCAGCCGTACAGAGGCAGTAGCTCTGTCACTGCGTCGCCATATAATCCTCTAGCCAGGGTATAAAACCCCGCTATTCGTCTAGGTATTAATCTCTCCTTATGTCCAGTATAGAATTAGGGATTCTTTGTTACGATTAAAGTCATAAAAGTGATGTGAGACAGCCTTTTATCGCTGGCCATAGTTATTAGGAGGTAAAAATGAGTGATGCAGAAAGGTACGACGTCGTCATCATCGGTGCCGGCCACAACGGCACTACAGCAGCAGCATACCTGGCCAAGAGCGGGCTGAGCGTCTGCGTTCTGGAGGAGAGGCCGGAGTGCGGCGGAGCGCAGGAGAATACCGACCTCATTGCCGGGGTGCACATCGCCCCGCACGCCGTGGGACTATACGGGGGAGCGGCACCAGGCTGGGAGCAGCTGGATCTGTGGAAGCACGGCGCTCGCATGGACTGGTCAGCCCAGAAGCTAAGCGGAGAGGGATTCGCCACTGGTACACTGCTGGGCCTGCTCTGCAAAGATGGAGTCTCTTTCGCCGGTGGAAAGGACTTTGAAGGCTGGCTCACGCTGAGTGGCGTCCTCGGCGGCTTCTGCCAGGAGCTGCTGCGCGCAACCTTCTGGTGCCCGCCACATCCATCGTATGTCGAGGTAAACGCCGAGACCGTCCCCTTCATGCAGGTCTACAAAGAGCGGCTGCCACAGGTATGGACACCGGAACTGCTGGAATGGGACATGTTCGACCTCATGGACGAGTATATGGAGACCGAGCCCTTCAAGGTATTCCAGGCATACATAGCCTGGATGTCAGGGGCTGCCGGCCATTTCGAAGGTATGGGCATACCCGCCTTCGAGAGCGTGGTAGCCTCCGTGCTCTACACTACGGGGGTCGTCCCCATGGGCGGCATACACGGCTACTACCATGCCCTCATCCGCTGCGCTATAGCCCATGGCGCAGTTTTTCGCACATGCTGCCCGGTGGATGAAATAATCGTAAAGAACGGTCGAGCCGTGGGGGTGCTCCTCAGGGATAATGCAGCCTGGGGCAACAAGGTCATCTGGGCAGATAAGGCGGTTATCAGCGCCACCGAGATCAAGCAGACCTTCAACGACCTCCTCGGGCCACAGAACGTGGAGCCCAGCCTGATGCAGCGGGTGAACGACCTCAACATCAAGGGTGGCCCCATATACTGCAACTACTTTCTCACCAGCAAGCCGCTTCGCTATCGTGACAAGTATAAGGCGGCCGAGCAGACCGGAGTCAGCTACCCGATGGACTCGCGGGAGCTCTACTACGCACACGCCGCAGATTGCATGGGCAAACAGGGTAATCCCACCGTGCCCTACGATGAAATCCTGTGGCTGTGGGCCGGCAGCAATAAAATGATCGACCCTACCTTCCACTCACAGTGCAACCGCCCCGGCCAATATATTGAGAGCTCCATAGAATTTTACGTACCTCCACCTCAGTATCACATAGACGGGCCTGACGCCATGAACAAGCATAAGGAGGAGATGAAAGTCTACTTCCGTAAGGCCTTCAGCTGTGTGGTAGAGAACCTCGAAGACGACCTGATAGAGCACTGGTGCTTGACTCCATGGGAGCAGGAGTTCCGTAACACGGGTATGCTCGGCGGCTCCTGGTACGGCATCCGACACTGCCGTGATCAATGGTGGAACGAGCGACCCCTAGCTGAAATGGCACGCTTCCGCATGCCGGGGATCGATGGGCTCTACTTTGTCC
>Ga0307378_10000343_pt1 | contig 82984 bp, 73 predicted proteins | sample UN1MG_FD_202238 | JGI IMG/M metagenome (GOLD analysis project Ga0307378, IMG submission 202238) | Soil microbial communities from Risofladan, Vaasa, Finland - UN-1 | ecosystem: Environmental > Terrestrial > Soil > Coastal area > Acid sulfate soil | place: Finland: Risofladan, Vaasa | collected... | reverse complement strand
TGAAAGTGATATTAAATTGAGTTAAACTTTACCTTAGTCCGGCGCCACTAATGGGGTGTGGCCGATTTCCCCGAACAGCCGGCCGTTTTCACCCCGAACAAGCGGCCGTTTTCAGCGAAACACGCAACAAGCTATTGATAGATACGTTCAGCTACTAATCACACTTATTGAGTCGAACAGAGCCAAGACAAGACTAGAACTAAGAAAAACTTGAGGATGTTATCCTTTCATATCATAGAGCAATTTACGCTCAACCATTTTGCCCAAATCTAGGTTCAATATATATAAAGGTGTCTTAGAGGCGCTAGCCCCTCTCAAAAATTTACCCCCTTCCCTTTATGAATTATTAATGAAAGGGGGTCAGGGGGATGGGTCACCACTGTCTTTGCGAGGAGCGTAGCGACGAAGCAATCTCAAGCAAACGATATAATCTTAGAGATTGTTTCGCTTCGCTCACAATGACATACTGGGAGATTGCTTCGCCTCCGGCTCGCAATGACACCGTCGGTAAAACCCCGTAAAACAAAAAATCTACGGCAGCGCAAACCACCATAGATTTTTCGAATTTGCCTAATATCAACTCTGAAGCAGGTCAAGCCCTCGACCATTAGTACGGTTAAGCTAAGAATATTACTACCCTTACACCTGCCGCCTATCAAACAAGTAGTCTACTTGTGGTCTTACCCCCTGTGATAAATCACAGGGATGGGAGATATAATCTTGGGGCGGGCTTCGCACTTAGATGCTTTCAGCGCTTATCCTCACCAGACTTAGCTACCCAGCGATGCCCCTGGCGGAACAACTGGCACACCATAGGTCTGTCCCTCTCGATCCTCTCGTACTAGAGAGAGCCCCCCTCAAATCTCCGGACGCCCACGACGGATAGAGACCGACCTGTCTCACGACGGTCTGAACCCAGCTCGCGTGCCGCTTTAATGGGCGAACAGCCCAACCCTTGGGACCTGCTTCAGCCCCAGGATGCGACGAGCCGACATCGAGGTGCCAAACCTTGCCGTCGATGTGAACTCTTGGGCAAGATAAGCCTGTTATCCCCGGGGTAGCTTTTATCCGTTAAGCCACGGCCCTTCCACGCGGTACCGTGGGATCACTTTGCCCGACTTTCGTCCCTGCTCGACTTGTTGGTCTCACAGTCAAGCCCCCTTATGCCAATGCACTCTATGGGTGATTTCCATCCACCCTGAGGGGACCTTTGGGCGCCTCCGTTACCTTTTAGGAGGCGACCGCCCCAATCAAACTACCCACCAGACATTGTCCCCTAGCTTGTTCTAGGGTTAGAGGCTAAACTCACCAAGAGTGGTATTTCAATGATGGCTCCACTGAGGCTAACGCCCCAGCTTCTCAGCCTCCCACCTATGCTACACATGATGAGCCCAGACTCAGTGCCAAGCTATAGTAAAGCTCCACGGGGTCTTTTTGTCCTGTCGCGGGTAACCCGCATCTTCACGGGTATTTCAATTTCACCGAGTCCCTCGTTGAGACAGCGTCCAAGTCGTTACACCATTCGTGCGGGTCGGAACTTACCCGACAAGGGATTTCGCTACCTTAGGACCGTTATAGTTACGGCCGCCGTTCACTGGGGCTTCGGTTCAAGGCTTCAGATTACTCCTGACCCTTCCCCTTAACCTTCCAGCACTGGGCAGGTATCAGCCCCTATATTTCAGCTTACGCTTTAGCAGAGACCTATGTTTTTGTTAAACAGTCGCTTGGACCCATTTAGTGTCACCCCCATCAGGGGGTACCCCTTCTCCCTAAGTTACGGGGCTAGATTGCCGAGTTCCTTAACGAGGGTTATCTCGATCACCTTGGGATTTCTATCCCTACCTACCAGAGTCGGTTTGTAGTACGGATACTTCAACTTCACCAGCAACGAGGCTTTTCTTGACGGCCTGGGATTAGCTAAATCGCTTTGGGTCTCCCCTCAGCTTCCCCTCACCTTCAGCTACAATATCCAGGGTGGATTTACCTGCCCCAGCATCACCTTTGATAAGGGACACACCATGTCCGTTGGGCATGCCTAGCCTACCCTACCGTGTCCCCCCTTTGCCTCAGTAGAAGTAGTACGGGAATAATAACCCGTTGTCCATCGCCTACGCCTTCCGGCCTCGGCTTAGGCCCGACTAACCCTACGCGGATTAACCTTCCGTAGGAAACCTCAGGTATTCGGTGGGTGTGTTTCTCGCACACCTTACGTTACTCATGCCGGCATTCTCACTTCTCTTAACTCCACTATTATTTCCATAATAGCTTCACGGCTAAGAGAACGCTCCCCTACCCTCCCTGATAGAATCAGGAAGCCATAGCTTCGGTGACGGACTTTAGCCCCGATATATTGTCGGCGCAGCATCACTAAACCAGCGAGCTATTACGCATTCTTTAAAGGATGGCTGCTTCTAAGCCAACCTCCTGGCTGTCTGGGCAATCCTACTTCCTTGCCCACTTAGTCCGTTCTTGGGGACCTTAGCTGATGGTCTGGGCTGTTTCCCTCTCGACTACGGAGCTTATCCCCCATAGTCTCACTCCCAGATTTTGGCTAATGGCATTCGTGGTTTGGTTGGAGTTGGCAAGATTCTATCTCACCTAGTCCATCCAGAGCCCTACCTCCATTAGCGAACATCTGAGGCTGCACCTAAATGCATTTCGGGGAGAACCAGCTATTCCCGAGTTCGATTGGCATTTCACCTCTACCCACAACTCATCCGACAGCTTTGCAACGCTGACCGGTTCGGGCCTCCACTCCGATTTTATCGGAGCTTCACCCTGGCCATGGGTAGCTCACTCGGTTTCGGGTCTAATCCATGCAACTAAATCGCCCTATTAAGACTCGCTTTCGCTTCGGCTCCACAACGAGAGTTGCTTAACCAGCTACATAGATTAACTCGCCGGCTCATTCTTCAATAGGCACGCCATCACCCGCCCTAAGGCGAGCTCTGACTGCTTGTAAGCAACATGGTTTCAGATTCTATTTCACTCCCCTCCCGGGGTGCTTTTCACCTTTCCCTCACGGTACTTGTTCACTATCGGTCATCAAGGGTATTTAGCCTTGCCCTGTGGTCAGGGCGGATTCCCACAAGATTCCTCGTGTCCCGTGGTACTCAAGTACAGGTAAGGAGCCTCTCCCTTTCATCTACGGGACTGTCACCCTCTATGGTTGCCCTTTCCAGAATCATTTGACTAGGGTTCGGTTTGTAACTCCTTGACTCATTCTGAACTGAGTCTTACCTGCCTTACTACCCCCTATAAGCTTAGGCTCCAGAACCACTTAGCTTATAGGGTTTAGGCTCTTCCCCTTTCGTTCGCCACTACTCAGGGAATAATCTCTTTTCCTCAGGGTACTGAGATGTTTCACTTCCCCTGCTTACCCCCTCCCAGCCTATGTGTTCAGCTGGGGGTGCTCAGGTTTTACCTGAGCGGGTTGCCCCATTCGGGTATCCCCGGCTAGGCTTGCTCGACAGCTCACCGGGGCTTTTCGCAGCCTTGCCACGCCCTTCTTCGGCCCTTGATGCCAAGGCATCCACCATGTGCCTTCACCGCTTGACCTGCTTCAGATTTGATATTAGACCCCATATTCAATTGTTAAAGTGCTATTTACATAAGTAGAGCAGCTTGGTGATAAATCACCAAGCTGCTCGCTTGGATTTTGATCACCAATTCTCTACTCTATGTAATAAACCTCATCATTAAGTGATAATAACCTCCCTCAATGATTAATAAGAGGTTAGCATAATATAGCAATTTTGTCAAGAGGAAATTGGCTACCCTATTTACTGAGTTTATGTGGCTGTCGGGCTATTGACATCGGAGGGGAAAATAGTCTATCGTTCATAATCAAAAAAGGAGGTAGGCCTGATGCAAGCATACTGTGTGAAATGCCGTGCCAAAAAGGAAATGAAAGATGCCAAGGCTGTAACTTTGAAGAACGGTAGGCCGGCAACTCAGGGTGTTTGTCCCACGTGTGGGACTAAGATGTTCAGGATAGGGAAAAGCTAAGGCTGATTAGGTATTACCATTCAACGTGAGGCTGGATATTTGTATAAGAGGAATATCCAGCCTCCTTGTTTTAAATGACACATTATGGGTACTGGTGCAATGGCGCAGTGAAAAACGTAATCAACCAAGCGGGATATCGCTTGCCCGATTATGGTGCTTTATCCCCTCTCTTTAAGCACTCTTCTCAAAATCTTCCCTACCTGTGTTTTTGGTATCTCTTTTATAAATTCAACCTCTCGAATTTTCTTATAGGGAGCAATTCTCTGGGCGCAGAATTGAATGAGCTCATCCTCAGAGGCAGTATACCCATCCTTCAATACCACGTAGGCCTTGGGTATTTCACTAACTAAGGCATCTGGTTTACCCACCACAGCACACTCTTTAACTGCTGGATGCTCGTAAAGCACAGCCTCAACTTCGGCTGGAGCAATAGTATATCCTTTGTACTTTATTATCTCTTTCTTACGGTCGACGATGCGAAAGTATCCTTCCTCATCTATCGAGGCTAAGTCCCCACTGTAAAGCCAGCCATTCCGGAGCGTCTCCTTATCATCTTCAGGTCTATTAAGGTAGCCTTTCATAACTTGTGGCCCCTTGATTACTAATTCACCTACTTTACCCGGTGGCAGCTCGGTCTCACCCGTTGCCTCATCCATAATTCGGGCATCGGTATCCATAATAGGTATGCCTATAGTTCCTGGCTTCACCCTTTGTACTGGAGAATCGTGGGTTTCTGGGCTTGCCTCGCTTAAACCGTAGCCTAAAACCATTTTGACCCGGGATAGCTGCTCCCACTTTTCCTTGATTTCAGGCGGGATTGGCATTGCTCCTGCTTTAACATATTTCAAGCTTGAGAGGTCATATTTGCTTATAAATGGGCTACTGGCTAACATGGTAAACATAGACGCAGCACCATACAGCACTGTTGCCCTTTCCCTCTCAATGGTCATAAATAGCTCTTCGGCATCAAAACGAGGAAGTGTAATCACTCGGGCGCCAATGTAAATTGGCGAATTTACACAGGTGCAAGCACCCCAACTGTGATAGAAGGGGAGTACACCCATAATGACATCTTTACTACTCCAGCCTAACCAGATAGCATTCTGTATGGCGTTAGCCACCAAGTTATAGTGGGTTAGCATTGCTCCTTTGGGAAGACCAGTCGTCCCCCCCGTATATTCAATTGCTGCTATATCCTCTTTAGGCTTTAGGTTAAACGTAGGCGGGCTAGGTGGATACCTCTTTAGAATTTCCCTCAATGAAACTGTTTCCTCAATCCCGTCTAAATCGGTCAATATTATGGTTTTCAGTCTAGTTTCATTTTTGATTTCTTTGACTACGGGGTAGGAATTGCCATCGGTTATAATGACAGTAGCCCCGGAATCATTAAGCTGGTGTTTTAACTCCTGCCCCTTATATAGTGGATTTGCTGGAGATACCGTCCCACCTGCCTTTAGTGTTCCATAATAGCCGATGACGAACTCCAAGCTATTAGGCAGGAGAAGTACTACGCTATCCCCTTTTTTCATTCCTCGCTGGTTGAGGCAGGCCGCCACTTTGCTTGTTGCTAAGTCGAGCTCTTCATAAGTCAAACCTTGCCCACGACAGCTGAAAGCAACATTGCCAGGCTGCTTCCTAGCCATACTTGACAGGAATTCAAAGAGCGGTATCTCAGGGTAATCTATATGTCGTGGTATACCCTCTGGCCAAAACTTAAACCATGGCCTCTCTCCTGATATCTGCATCTGACACTCCTTTTTACCTCACCCAAGGTCAAGCCTACAATTAAAACTATGCCTATATATCCTGCTGTTAGCTACCTCCCTTAACTTAGTTACTTGATTCCAGGATGAAGAGCTGTAAACAAAATCATCCTTCACCTAAGCATCAAAGGGTCTATGTAGCTTATTATTTTGGCTTTGGTCTTGACCTTTAAGCTAAATATCAGGCTTAGCTACTAAATACTCTTAAAACTTTCCTCCAAGATAGATAGTCCCTCTTCAAGTTCATCATCAGTTATTACCAGTGGGGCTAGGGTTCGTATCACATTATGGTGAATGCCAGCACCTATTATGATTAACCCGCTTTCGTAGCACTTTTTCCGTATTAAGGCGCTTTCCTTGGGGGCTGGTTCTTTTGTGGCTCTATCCTTAACCAGCTCAATGGCAACCATCGCTCCCAGTCCACGAACATCGCCAATAATGGGATATTTCTCCTGCATAGCCAAAAATGCCCGCTTCATCTTATCGCCGATAGACATAGCTCTAGCTATTAGGTTGTTTTTATCAATCAAATCAAGAGCAGCTAAACTGGCTTGGCAGGAAAGAGGATGACCGCCAAATGTTGTTCCTAACCCGCCAGCATGGGGTGCATCCATGATCTCTGCCTTACCGGTAACAGCACTCAGAACAGTGCCGCCACCTAAGGACTTAGCGGTGAGGAGCATGTCCGGTTCAATTTGAGAATACTCTATAGCAAACATCTTCCCTGTCCTGGCTATGCCGGTTTGAACTTCGTCATCAATGAATACGATGCCCTTATCTTTACAAATCTTGTAAAGCTCGGGTAAATATTCTTTGGGTGGGACAATAAAGCCACCCTCACCCTGAACTGGCTCAACAATCAGCGCCGCTATTGCGTCCGACGATATGACACTATTAAAAATTTGCTCTACATATTTGACGCAGGCAAGCTCACACGAAGGGTAGCTTTGGCCACAGGGGCACCTATAGCAGTAGGCATACGGGAGGTGATACACCCAGGGAATAGAAGGGCCAAAATTATACTTATAGGGTTGCATTTGTCCGGTGAGAGTCATAGTTAGGGCAGTTCTGCCGTGGAATGCCTCCAGAAATGATAGTACCCCGTATCGCTTGGTGTGATATTTAGCAATCTTGATTGCATTTTCGACCGCTTCAGCCCCACTATTTACAAGCATGGTCTTCTTCGGGAACTGCCCTGGGGTTATAGTATTTAGCTTATTTGCCAGGCGAATGTAAGGCTCATATATAAGAATGTGAAAGCAGGTATGAAGATAATTATCAGCTTGGTCTTTTATAGCTTTGACAACCTCGTCAGGGCAATGGCCAACATTTAATGTCCCTATCCCCCCGGCAAAGTCAAGATAGGTGTTACCATCAACATCTGTCACTGTAGCTCCCTTGGCATGAGAAACAGCCACTGGTGTGAGATGGCTAACGCCTCTAGGAACATTCTGCTCCGTCTCAGCATACAACTGGCGGCTTTTGGGACCTGGAACCTCAGTTACTATTTTTACGATGTTTCTTTTTGCCACTTCATCCCTCCTTATAAAATTTAACCTATCGCCTGTTAGTAGCTACCTCATTCATCACCTCATTCATCACCTCCTTCAAGTAACTTTCCCTATTATCCTCACCCTGGCCGATTGTAACTATTGGATTACATCCTGAAGAGCCTCTGTAGCCTATTTTATATTGTTTATGAAAACAAATGCAATTGCCTTTACGGAACATGTAGTCTGGCAAAAGCTTCCTCCGCCCTTGTTTCTGCTTAAGTCTAATAGTTTGATGCTATCTAGCTAGCTTTATGGAGCGGATTCTTAAAATTGAAAGTAACCTCAAGCCCACGGGATTGACAGGGCTATATTTTATATAGTAGCCTAATGGAGAAGTGTAGCTCTGGGATGGGGATATAGGTTAGTTGTTAGTGGGCTACCCTGAGAAAGGAGGTTAGTATGTTATATGGATACACGTCTGGGTTAGAGCAGCCCAATACGCAGGTTTCGATTTCAGAAGGGCGGAGGGTGGCGGGTAATGCCATCGGCATTCTCCTGCTGGATGTTCTATGTCCTATGTTGCCGGGTGATGTAGCAAATGCCAGTAGCTACAATTTTCCGGTGCTTTATAAAGTCCTGGAGGGAGTTACTGCAGAGCGCGTTTTTAGGGCTGACCCCGCTGTATTAGCTGAGGTGATTAAAGGTGGAAAGGAACTGGAGAAACAGGGCGTTCGAGCCATTACATCTGACTGTGGTTTTTTTGGCAACTATCAGAAAGAGGTTGCTGCAGCGCTGGATGTTCCTGTCTTCCTCTCCAGCCTGTTACAGATACCACTCATCAGTCGGGCTCTTAAGCCGGAGCAGAAGATAGCTGTTCTCTGTGCCAGCTCTACATCTTTGACGCCTAGTCTCCTCAGCGCTTGTGGGATTGATGACCCGTCTACCCTTGTGGTTGCTGGCGCTCAGGACTTGCCTGAGGCAAAAACTTTCGGCTTATGCACCGGCCGCTCTAACCCTTTCAAAATTGAGCAGGAACTGGCTAACCTTGCAAAACAACTTGTCAAAGATAACCCGGATATTGGAGCATTCCTACTTGAGTGCAGTGACATGCCGCCTTTCTCATGGGGCGTCCAGAAAGCTGTTAACCTCCCCGTTTTTGATTTCATCACTATGATAAACTGGATATATGACGCTGTAGTGAGGCGCCCATTCGCTGGTTTCATATAATATTGCCTAGCCGAACCTTGGTTGATGAGGTACCAGGAAGGTGGGGTACCGTGATAATTGTTGGGCAGGGGTAAGACAATTTACACAGAAGGTGGCTTGTATCTAGGCAAGAGTGTGGGGCGTTGGCTTGACCTAATCTTGTCTCTGAAATGGGTGATACTGGACTTGAACTAGTGACCTCTTGGGTGTGAAGCAACTCCGATAAAAGGCGGCAATCGCTTGCCTCTTTTCGAGCTTTCATTCTACCTTCTAAGGCTATGGCAGTCAACTTCGTCTATATTTCACTTTCAGCTTGAAGCATACAAAATGCCCTTTTGTTACATCATAAAAAGATGAAGTGTGTGATAGTATCTGTCTGGCGCTAATCCTTACTAATAATTATTAGTAAAGGGCATTAGTCCCCTTTATTGATTATTCACCCAACTTTTATATATATCAGTATCATTTTTTTCGCTGTTTTTGACAAAGCGTTTTTGAAATTTTCATATCTATTAAGGGGGGGCCTCCCCCCTCTGCTAGCTACGATTCCGGGGAGAAATATTCTGTAATAATCAGGGTAAACCGTATATGGTAAACACTATGGTAAACTATGTGGAAAACGGGCTAATGAAGTTTAACACTGAAACTGGAGGCTATCAAAGTCTAGGATAAATAACTTCAGTTAACAATATTTGTCTTTTGTTTAGCGGAAAGAGATCTTCGTACCAAACTAGTGAAGGAGAAGAATCCCCCGACATTTTCGGCTTTGGCAACAAGACCATACAGCGTTACGCAGCTTGACCATGTAATTACCTACAAATGACAGTTTTTGCAAAATGAACCGCCATATTCTGGCAGTTCAGCTAGGCAGTTAACTGCCACCATTAGCTAGGCAGGCAGTTTTATCCCAACTCTACCTCTAGTATCATGGGGGGTGACCCCCCGCCATAGCCAACCCAAAGGAGCCAGCCCTGGCTTTTACCTGAAAGGAGACTCATGTTCCATACCGCTTGCCACAACCAACGAAGTGTAGCTACCATTGCTTGACAGAAGATAAAGCGTTAGAGTTGCTCGATGACATAGTGTAAATCTAGTTGAGAGGTGAGCTCGAACAAATGACACATAACGACAAAATGTGTCATTCCCCGTAACTATCATTGATTAAGCTAGCTGCCTTTATAGTCATCGGAGTTACTACCTATAGTTCATGTAGTGACTTCATGCACTGGTTTCCATTTCCCCAAGGTAAAGAGCCGGGGGAATAAGGTCTTGCGGGTCTCCTCAATAACAAACAGAGTACCACCAGCTAGGATAGCGATACCCCATTTGTCAATAGCTAGCGGTACAGTACTGAACGCTATCTGAAGAGATGGTACGTAGATAACAGCTAGCTGCAACATAATGGCTACCCCGATAGACATGACCAACCAGCGGTTACGAAAAACGCCTAACTTGATGATATTATACTCATCAGAGCGGGCGGTAAAGGCCTTGAACCATTCAAAGATAACCACGGAACAGAAGACAAGGGTGCGAGCCTCATCCAGGCTAACCCTGGTTTGAGCCCAATTGAAAATCAAAAATACGCCAGCACTCATCAGTATAGCCAGAAAGCCGACACGAAGAAGCAAGCCGGGGAAGATGAGACCTACTTTGGGGTGGCGTGGCGGCTGTTTGAGTTCATCACCAATTTTGGGCTCCATCCCTAGAGGGACGGCCACCGCTGTGTCGGTTACTAAGTTAATCCAGATGATCTGCACTGCCAGCAGGGGTGCTTTACCAACCAACGAGACGGTGAGGATTAGTGCCAATAGTTCTCCAAGATTGGTGCTCAGCAAGAGAAAAATTACATTGCGCAAGCGGTTGAAGATTACCCTGCCCTCATCTACTGCAGCCACTATCGAGGCGAAATTATCATCAGCCAGTATCATATCCGAGGCTTCCTTAGCTACATCGGTGCCGGTGATACCCATGGCAATACCAATATCAGCCGCTTTGAGCGCCGGAGCATCGTTAACCCCGTCCCCGGTCATGGCGACAACATGCCCATGGCTCTTGAATGCGTTAACTATTCTCAGTTTGTGCAACGGTTCAATGCGGGCAAAAACGGAGATATCTTCAACCTGCCCTGATAATTCCCCGTCGCTCATCTGGTGAAGTTCAGCACCGGTGATGGCTCTACCCGGTGGCAAACCTAATTCACGAGCGATAGACTGCGCGGTCACCTTATTATCGCCAGTAACCATTACCACCTTAATGCCAGCCTGCTTACACAACCTTACTGCCTCTTTGGCCTCCTCACGAGGTGGGTCAGCCATTCCCGCCATACCGACCAAAATCAGGTTGCCCCTGATGTCCTCGTCTCTCAGCTCTTCTAATTCATGTGGAAGGTCAACATAGGCAGCAGCGATGACCCTCATCGCTTCTTTCCCCATAGAAATGTTGGCTTCCATAATAGCCTGGGCATCGGCCTCCTCCAGTGGGGCAACTCCGCCTTCCTTCAAAAGATGCTTACTCAGGGACAGGAGTCTTTCTACTGAGCCCTTAACATAGACTACTCTCCCCCCATCTCGTGGGTGAAGGGTAGCCATATACTGCTTTTCACTCTGGAACGGGATTTCATCCAGACGAGGAGAGGTTGTCTCTAATTTTTCCTTATCCAGCCCTGCCTTGGCCGCAGCTACTAATAGAGCGCCTTCAGTTGGGTCTCCGAAAATACTACAGCACTCCTTATCCTCCCTTGTCAGCAGGGCATCATTACAAAGGGCTCCTATCCTCAGGAGCAAAGTCAGCGGCTGTTCGTTTTCCGGGTTCAGTATCTGTCCATCCCAATGAAATTCGCCCTGCGGCTGGTAGCCTTCACCGGTTACCTCAATCCACTGACCAGCAACATAGAGGCGACGCACTGTCATCTCGTTTAGGGTTAGGGTTCCTGTTTTGTCAGAGCAGATAATAGCAGCAGACCCCAAGGTCTCTACCGCTACCAACTTGCGAATGATGGCATTACGACGCGCCATTGTCCGCATGCCTACTGCCAGAACCACGGTGACCACCGCGGGTAGCCCTTCCGGTATGGCAGAAACAGCGGCAGCGACCGCCAATAGGAACACCTCTAGCAACTCTAGGCCCTTGAGCAATCCGACAACTACTAGTAGACCACAGGCACCGAGGAAGAGGGCAATGATATACCGGCTTAGCTTGCCAACATCTTTCTGGAGAGGTGTTTTCTCCGGCTTCACTTCCTGAATGGCGGTGGCAATTTTACCTATCTCGGTTGACATACCACTTCTCACTACCAAAGCTGCAGCTCTTCCATAGGTAATAGTGGTACCCATATATACCAGGTTCTTTCTCTCAGCCACCGGTACCGTGTCACCGAGGGCTTCGGTATGCTTATCTACCGGCATTGATTCACCAGTGAGGGTGGCTTCATTTACCTTTAAATTAGATACTTCTATTAGTCTGGCATCAGCTGGTACCCTATCTCCAGTTTCAAGGAGTAATATATCGCCGGGTACTATTTCTCTGGCTGGTATCAGTTGGACGTTACCACCACGTCTTACCCTTGCCTTGGGCGCCGCCATCTGAATTAGGGCCTCCATAGCTCTCTCAGCACGCGTTTCCTGGATAAAGCCAATAACAGCATTGAGGAAGAGCACTCCAACTATCACCCCAGCATCGATGAAGTGCTCTACGATGACTGAGATTATGGCAGCGACCAGGAGCACATAGATAAGAGGGCTGAGGAACTGCCTCAGGAAAACCAGTATTGGAGGGGTTTTCCTCTTGCCCTTTAACTCGTTGTGGCCGTATTGGAGTAACCGCGTCGTGGCCCCTGTCGCAGTCAGCCCAGAGCGCTGAGAATTAAGCACCCGTAGGGCTTCATCCGAGCTAAGTTTGTGCCATTGCTCCTTCATATTCTCTTAGTATATAGCATAATATTCCCTGGTTACTACTGGCATTTGCAGTTACACTAGAGGCGAACTCAAAGCTCCTAGGAACCGCACAAACTGGCTGATTGTTACGTTGATATATGTTTTTTCGTTTCAAATCCCCCTGTACTTGATTCGTGATACCCGCCAGCAAATATGCCCGTAGTTCTAATTCAGCCCATTTCGTCAAATCCAGTATGCCCTCCTCGCTGTTCGACTTGACAGTAGCTACCTGGAGGATCGAACCTTTTTCTTGGTGTGTGATAAAATATGACTGAAACACCACTTAGGTAATAATTATGCACCAGTCAGACCCGGTTATTAGCATTGCCATTCTATTGGCAGCAGCGTTGGTGGGAGGAATGATAGCCCACCGGCTGAGGCAGCCTGTGATATTGGGTTACCTCGTAGTTGGGGTGGGCGTGGGTCCTTATGCTCTCGGTCTGGTGAGTGACCTAGTACTGATTGAGGCTGCGGCAACTATGGGTGTTGCCTTATTGATGTTCACTTTGGGATTGGAAGTCTCCGTTACTCAGTTGAGACAGGTAGGTAAGGTAGGTCTTTTGGGGGGCGCAGCTCAAATTCTAATTACCTTTGGCCTGGGCTCAGTAGTGGGTATTACTTTATTCGGATGGTCAGTATCCCAGGCCGTCTTATTTGGGTTGGTTATCTCTCTCAGCAGCACTATGGTCTGCCTTAAGATATTGATGGAGAGGGGCGAACTGGACTCTGTGCATGGGCGGATTATGATTGCCTTTCTTGTTCTTCAGGATATTAGCGTGGTGTTGATGGTGGTAGTAATGCCTCTTCTGGGTGGGGCGGAGGAGAATGTTGCCTTAGCTTTGGCTTTAGCCATAGGCAAAGCGGCCCTTTTTATCGGGATAGCGGTTGCCTTGGGGTTGTGGGTACTTCCCTGGTTGTTGGGTAGGATTGGTGGCGTTCGTTCCCGCGAGTTATTTCTTCTAACAGTTATGGTGCTGTGTCTGGGGGCAGCTCTAAGTACCTATATCTTCGGACTTTCGGTGGTATTTGGCGCTTTTGTAATTGGCTTAGTGCTCCGCGAGTCAAGGTTTGGCCACCGGGCTTTGGCTGAAATCACCCCGTTGCGGGATATCTTCGCCGCTCTATTCTTCGTCTCTTTGGGCATGCTGCTTGATCCGAGGTTTGTGCTTGATACCTGGTACCTAATAGCCGCAACAGTGGCTATTATTATTCTCATAAAATTCCTGGTGGTTTTTGGCATTGTTCGACTATTTGGCTACAGTGGAAGGATAGCTTTTTTGACTGGTGCTGGTCTTTTTCAAATTGGGGAATTTAGTTTCATCCTGGCGCAAGCTGGAGTTAACATGGGCGTCATCTCTACGCAGTTTTATTCCCTGATTCTGGCCAGCGCCCTTATCACCATGATATTGACGCCATTATCTATCAGTTCAGTTTCTTGGCTATATGCCAAATTCACCCGGATTGCGACAGGTAGAGAGCCGGTAACCGAAGAGATTTCTGCTTTGCCTGCTTCCGGGCTAGCTCAGGGGGTGAAGCTGGCGGTTATTGCTGGCTATGGGAGGGTCGGGAGAAATATCGCTCAGGGTTTACGAGATGCCGGTATACCTTACATTGTTATTGAGCTTGACCCCGAGCTTATTTCTGAGTTGCGGCGCAGTGGCATAGCCTGTATGTATGGGGACGCTAGCAATGTCCATGTCCTTGACCGGGTGAACATAAGCAAAGCCAAGGCACTGGTGGTGACTTTTCCTGACCCAGTAGCGGTGGTTACTACTGTAAAGACTGCCTTAACCATCAACCCCAAGCTCAAAATTGTGGCACGGGTTCACCGCACAAGAGAAGCTGAGTTGCTTAAAAGCCTGGGAGTGGCGGAACTGGTAAGTCCGGAGTACGAAGCCAGTTTTAGATTTGTAAAGAGGCTCTTGCACGTCTTTGGTTTGAAGAAAGCTGACCGAAAGCAAGTCTTAGCTAAGATGCGGCAGGACGAGGAGATTGTGGAATTTAGTCCTGATGAAGAAGTATAGTGGGCATTTACTACAGCAGTCTTAGCTACTTTTTGCAGGATGAACAGTTTACATCGGAAGGATTATCGTGTTGGACGGAATGACGTTCTGTTCACTTGAGGAGAGTGGGCTGGGTTCGATTCCGGTTTGACTCAGCATCTTAAAGCTAGCTCTACCTGGAGCTTTGATAATCCCCTGCTGTTGTTGCTCCTAATCTGGTCACACAGCAACTCTCTGGATTCTAATTGTCAAGGGGATATTAGTATAAAAATAATTTATTATAGGGAGGAGATATGGAAGAGAGAGTTGCTAAGTTAGGCCCAAACGCTTGAGCCTGATACACATCGCTGACTTTGGAACATCAAAGTGGAGTGAACCCCTGAGACTGGACACAATAGGTTAGGAAGATTAGGAAGGTCTGGCAGGTCAGAGTATAATCGACAAGAGAAAGGACCTTGCCATGAGGAATCAAAGAAGTTTCAGCTTAGAGTTTAAGCGTCAGGTAGTTGAAGAGCTCATGAGCGGCGAAAGCCGCCCTGCGCAGCTCTGCCGCCGGTATAACATCACTTCAAGCGTGCTTTACCACTGGAAGAAGCAGTACAGCCGGGGCAAGTTCAATAACGAGCCCACCGAGGAAGGGGCTCTCAAGGACAGGATAGAGAGACTGGAGCGGTTGGTGGGAAAGCTAACCCTGGAAATGAATTTCTGAAAAAGGGGCTCCAGCACAGTCTCAGCCAGTCCCAAAGAAACGGGAAATCATCGCCTCTCTCAAACACATCATCAGGTATATCCGCCGGGGGTGTGGACTGATGAAGCTGGCCAGGAGCAGTTTCTACTACAAGCCGAAGTCGCGGAGTCCTGAGCGGATGGAGGCGGAGGCTGACCTAAGAGACAAAATTGAGGCCGTCTGTCTTGAGTATACCCGCTACGGTTACCGCCGGGTTACCCATGAGCTGAAGCACAAAGGCTGTCACGTGAATCACAAGAAGGTGCTGAAGATTATGCGAGAGAGCGATCTCCTCTGCCGGGTGAGGTGCCGGCGGGTGAAGACCACCGACTCAAGGCACTGTTTCCCCAGGTACCCCAATCTTATCAAGGGGATGGTCATCAGGCGCTTAAACCAGGTCTGGGTCGCTGATATCACCTACATTCGCATCCGGACGGGCTTTGTTTATCTGGCGGCGATACTGGACGCTTATTCCCGGAAGGTGATTGGCTATGCTGTTTCCACCAGGATGGATACCGCTCTGACGCTGGAGGCGCTCAAGATGGCGATAGCCCGGAGGCAACCTGATACTGGTGTCATTCACCACTCGGACCAGGGAGTGCAGTATGCCTCAGGTGACTACGTAGCAGAACTCAAGAGCCGCGATTTTGAAATCAGCATGGCGCGGGCAGGCAACCCATATGAAAATGCCAGGATGGAGAGCTTTTTCAAGACACTGAAGTATGAGGAGGTATATCTATGTGAGTATGAGACCTTTGAAGACGTGGTAGCCAGGCTTCCCTATTTCATCGATGAGGTCTATAACCAGAAAAGGCTTCACTCGGCGCTTGGCTACCGCTCACCGAATGACTTCGAGAAATTAGTGCTTAATCAGGAGAACAATGGGATACCCCGCCAGATTCTCCTAACCTTACCTGTCCAGTCATAGGGGTGCAGTCCAACCCAGGGAAAGGTAATTGAGAAGACTCTACTTGGCCAGTCTAGTCTAGATCGCCAGTAAGTTCTAAGTATCGTTCCCTTGGGCATTTCTTTCTGGTAGTGTCAGGTTCTTGTAAGCGATTGGTTAATTTTTGCTGTATTTTTGCAAGCAGTTGGTAGCCAAAGTTGGATTCGAACTTTAACGGGAGTTTAAGAGGGCGGTAGCCCTCTTTTATATATCCTTTCCCCCTCTCCCTGAGGGAGAGGGGGATACAGGGGGTGAGGGTTAAACCTGAAGCTAAAAATGAGGCTATTAAAAACGGCTACTTTGCTTTAGGATACGAACCCAGAACCTTGACAAACAGCGAAGAGTTTTTTAAGTTCTCCAAAGCCTCACGAGGCGCCTTGTCTTCCCGATGACCTTCAAAGTCCAAATAGAAATTATATTCCCACGGTTTTTGTCTTGTTGGTCTGGATTCAATCTTTGTTAAATTGATACCTCTAACAGCAAGTTCTTTAAGGGATTCATACAGCGCCCCCGGTTTATGCCTCACCGAAAAAACTATAGATGTTTTGTCGTTACCTGATGGTGGGGAGTCATGCTGGGACAAAATAAAAAATCGGGTGAAATTGTTCGGGGTATCCTCTATCTCTCTGGTAATAATCTTCATGCCATAGATGTCGGCGGCTCTGGTGCTGGCAATGGCACCGCCATCTATTATCCCTTTCTCCTTTATCATTTTTACGCTACCAGCGGTATCATAGATTGGGATTAATTCACAGTCCAGATGCTTCAGGAAAGCCTTGCACTGCCCCAGAGCCTGGGGATGGGAGTAAACCCTTTTTATCAAATCCAGCCGTGCCCCGGGATTAGCTATCAGGCAATGGACGACCCTAAGTTCTACTTCACCACATACCCTCAGACTTGAGTCCAAAAGCAAGTCATATACCCGGTTTATACTCCCTTCAAGTGAATTCTCAATAGGAACAATTCCAAAGTTAACCTCCCCCAGCTCCACAATCTTAAAGACATCGTCTAAACCTTCACAGGGTTTAGTCTGGACAGAGGGACCGAAAAAATGAAAGGCGGCTTCCTCACTATAGGCACCAGTCTCACCCTGAAAAGCAACTATTATTCCCTGCACCCTTCTGGATACAGCCACTATTTGTCTATAAATACTTTCTATGTCCTCTTGATTTATGTTCTCTTCCCGGGCAATGCTTCTAATATTCTCCAGAACTCTCCTTTCTCTGGCGCTGTCCTCAATCTGTTTTTTTTGTCTTGTCTTCTCTCCGCCTATTCCCTCAGCAATTCTCATCCTCTCAGCTAAAAGCCTGACGAGCTTAGTATCAACTTCATCTATTTTCTTTCTTAAATCTTCTAAAGTCATTTTATCACCCCCGGTATTAGTCCAGCCCTCATAGCAAAGTCGCAGAGGGTTACCGCTATCATTGATTCCACAACCACCACCGCTCTGGGGACAATGCAGGCGTCATGTCTCCCCTTTACCATCAAATTGATGCTTTCCATGCTTTTCATATCCACTGTCTCCTGACTCCTGGCTATAGAGGATGTTGGCTTAACCGCCACCCTGACCACTATTGGCATACCATTACTGAGCCCTCCAAGTATGCCGCCAGCGTTATTGGTTATAGTAACTATCTTATTGTCTTTGATAGTAAATGGGTCATTATTCTCTGACCCCCTTTTCCTGGCTGCCGAGAAGCCTGAGCCGAATTCAATCCCTTTGACGGCAGGAATGGCAAAAAGGGCTTTGGCTAAATCCCCCTCTAATGTGTCAAAGACCGGCTCCCCCAAACCAACTGGCACATTGAGCGCCACGCCCTCTATGATGCCTCCGACACTGTCACCTTCTTCTTTAGCCTTCTCAATTATTCCAGCCATCTCTTCGGCGGCTCTCAGGTCAGCGCATTTGACCAGATTTTTCCCCACATTTTCTCTTATTTCATCAACTCCCTTGGGCTCAGCCTTTATGCCGCCTATTTCAATAGTGTGAGCCAGAACCTCAATGTCAACCAAGCCAAGTAATTTCTTAGCCAGGGCTCCAGCCATCACAAAAGCGGCAGTAATTCTTCCCGAAAACCTACCCCCGCCCCTAAAATCATTAAATCCACCGTACTTCATAAAAGCGGTATAATCGGCATGACCCGGCCTGGGGGTAAACCTCATTTTTTCATACTCACTTGAATCTACATCCTTGTTCCATATTAACAAACAAACGGGGGCACCGGTGGTAACTCCGTTGAAGATGCCGGAAAAAATCTCAACCCTATCCTCCTCTATCCTCCCGGTGGCTGCCATACTCACCCCTGGTTTTCTTTTATCTACCTCTCTCTGGATATCATCCTCAGTAATGGGTAAACCGGCAGGGCAGCCATTAATGATGACGCCCACACACCTACCGTGACTTTCACCAAAGCTGGTTATTGTAAATAGCTTGCCGAAACTATTGCCCATCTATTTTTACCTCGCCACCTATACTTCTTAGTATATCCCAGAATTGGGGAAATGTCTTTGCGATACATTCAGCGTTATTTATGGTTGTTTCTCCGGCTATTAAGCCGAGCAGGCTAAAAGCCATGGCAATCCTGTGGTCACCCTGGCTATCTATGACCGAACCTTTCGGCTTTGAGCCAGTGATGGTTAATCTATTTGTCTCCTCCCCAACTTTTATACCCATCCTTTCCAGCCCGTCTCTTAAAGCGGAAACCCGGTTTGATTCCTTAAGTCGTGCCCTCTCTACCCCAACAAACTCACTTACCCCATTTGCCACCGCTGCCAGAACTGCCATGGTTGGCAAAAGGTCTATGCAGTCAGATAAATCGGCCTGTATAGCTTCCAATCCTGATTTCCTCACTGTAACTGAGTCTTTGTTCACCTTGACCCAGGCACCCATATCCCTCAACAAGTTTAATATCATTTTATCAGCCTGCAAACTTTCTGGGTTCAGGTTTTCAACCTCCACCTCTCCAGACAAAGCCCCCATGGCGAGGAGGTATGAAGCTGATGACCAGTCCCCCTCCACATTATATTTAACCGGTTTATAGGTTTGCTTCAATACTTCAAATTGGTCAAGCTCCTCAGAGAAGCCTACTGTTATCCAGAACCTCTCCAGACAGTCCAGGGTCATCAGCACATAGGGTTTTGATTCTAAGGGGGTGGTCAGCTTGATTGTCATCCCTTCCTCAGCAAAAGGAGCTATAAACAGTAGAGCTGATACGAACTGAGAGCTTATGCTGCCGGGCAATTCAGCTACTCCACCTTTTAATTTGCCCCCTTCAACGATTACCGGGGGTAGCTCGCCATGCGAAGAGCAATTCACCCCTAGTTGTCTGAGTGCCTGGACTAAGGGTTTAACCGGTCTCCTAGAGAGAGAAGAACCAGCAGTTAGTCTGCATTTCCCGGGGATTAGTGAGCAGATAGCAGTCATAAATCTCAAGGTAGCAGCCGATTCACCACAAAACAGCTCGGTATCTGGCTCGTGGAAATTGCCTCCTGTAACCTGCCAGGAATCACCCTTCTGGTGAACACCAATTCCAACCTTACTCAATACATTTATAGCAGCTTCGGTATCATCTGAACTCAAGGGATGTATAATCTCGCTTTCACCCTTAGCCAGGGCGGCGCACATCAGTCCCCGAATGGTGTAGCTTTTAGAAGAGGGGGCTTTCACCTTGCCTTTTACTTCACTTTTAGAAATTGAAACCTTCATCTTCTTTTAGCTTCTCTATTATTTGCTCAACAACTGAGTTAATATCCAGTTTTGAAGTATCTATCTTTATATCGGCGGCTTGCTCATAAAAGGGCTTCCTGAATCTTAAAAGCTCCTGGATAGCCAAAGCCCTGTCTGGTGTATCAAGCAGAGGTCTTTCTTCCCCCTCACTCGGTATCCTGTTTAATATTGCCCTCAGAGATGCGGTCAGATAAACTATTATGGACTCGTTTCTCAACCGGTCAATGTTTATTTTATTGAGGACGAGCCCTCCCCCACAGGCAATAACCAAGTTTTTATTCGTTGAGACCTGCTTGGTAACTTCAATCTCAAGTTCCCGAAAAGCTACCTCACCATCCTGGTGGAAGAGCTCGGGTATAGTCTTTCCTGCCTTCTGCTCAATCAAGGAATCAAGTTCAACGAATCTCTTATCCAGCTTTTCAGCCAGAGCCTTACCCACCGCAGTTTTCCCTACTCCCATGAAACCTATCAGGGCTATGCTAGTTTTCATATCCTTCCAGCGCTTTAATTGCGATTATTTATTAACCTCTTAATTACTTCTTCCCTCATCAGCTCAACCGGTGCCTTCAAACCAGTCCATTTCTCAAAAGCTAAAGCCCCCTGCCACACCAGCATATCAAGCCCACTTATGGTTATTGCCCCAGCCTCCTCAGCTTCTGTCTGAAGCCTGGTTTTGATTGGATTGTAAATCGTATCAAAAACAATCATGCCCGATTTGAGCAGGTTAGAGGCAACAGGGGTTTCATCAATATTAGGGCTCATGCCGACACTGGTAGCATTAACTAAAATATCGGCTTTGCTCAGCGCTTTTGCCAGGTTCTCCCTATCCAGTTTCAGAACCTCAGTTTCTCTCTGTAAAATCTTTGAAATTCTATCAGCCAACTCCTTTGCCTTATCCACTGTCCTGTTAAGTATAACCAAATTGGAGCCCCTCTCAGCCAGAATAAATGAGATTGCTCTTGAGGCGCCACCGGCTCCCAGAATGACCACATTTTTCCCCTTTGGCTCAATTCCCCTTTTAAGTAAAGCCTGCAGGAATCCGGTAGCATCTGTATTGTAGCCTGTCAAAACCCCGTCATCATTCACTATTGTGTTAACAGCACCTATCTTCTCAGCCAGGTCGTCTAACTCATCCAAGAACTGGATAACAGCAACCTTGTGGGGTATGGTAACATTCAGCCCCCTTATATTCAGGGCTCTCATACCCTCAATAGCCCTGCCCAATTTTTCTTTCTCCACCCTGAACGGGATATATAAATAATCCACCCCCATCTCGTCAAAGGCAGCATTATGCATTACCGGCGACATGGTATGTTCCAAAGGGTCACCTATTATACCGCAAATCTTTATGTTGCCTGATATGACTCTGTTCAGCATCTGGCTACCATTTCATAGATTTTCTTTAAGTCGCCTATTGTTATCTGACCAGAGGCAGATTCCTCACCTGCCTTAATTGACGCATAGGTAAAATATCCACCAATCAGCGGACAAAGAATCCTGCTGGGGCAACCTAAAGGACCCATAGCGAACGAAACTACTTTTGTTTGGGGGAAGTCGGCGATAAGCTGCAGGACAGCCAGGTTGTCCTCAAACCTTTGGGCGGTAGTAACCACCTTACATACATCAGCACCCGCTTCTAATTGTCTTTGAACTATTTCCTTCATTTCATTGAGAGGGGGCGTCCCCTTTAGCTCATGAAACGATAGGAGGCACTTTGCCCTCTGCTTAATCAGCCCCACAGCCTGCTTCAGGTTTCTTGTCCTGAGTTCAATGTCAATTATGTCTGCCCCGAGGGTGATTGCCTTAAGGAGCTCTTCTATTCTTCCTGCGTCGCTTCCCCTCCAGTTACCACCCTCGTCGGCACTCCTATTACAAGCTATCCACGGTTTACTAAGTTGCCTAACCAGCTCTTGCCAGCCATCACCAATGAGGTCTATTCTTACCTCAAATAGGTCAGCCAAGGACTCAACTTCCTTTACTGGTTTAAGGTCATTATTTACTATGACGGCGCAAATTTTAGGTTTCTTCATTCCAACCAACCAAAATTTCCTGGACTAAAGATAGGCTTACTTGGTCAGTAATAAATACGCTGCCTATCGCTTTAGGCAAAACAAATCTTATCCTGCCCCTCAAAATCTTTTTGTCATGTTTTATCGCCTGGATGAGCTTTTCTAGCTTGAGGTCTGGAATCTCTGTCGGCAGTCCAGCACTTTTAATAACACCCCTCAGCCTGAGTAGCTCATTTTTGTCAAATATACCCAGCCTGTTTGAGATTCTGGCGGCAGCTAACATCCCGATAGCCACTGCCTCGCCGTGTCCCAGCTTAAAATCTGAAGCTGATTCAATGGCATGGCCTATCGTATGACCATAGTTCAAGACATTTCTTAAACCTAAATCTTTCTCGTCTTTTTCCACTACTCCAGCTTTAATCTGGGCTGACCGGAAAACAACCTCCTCAAGCACTCTATTATCCAGCGATTTTATCCCATCAAGGTTGCTCTCAAGATAGGTAAAGAGCCCATTATCCTCAATTACGGCATATTTTATAACCTCGGCTAGCCCATTAGTGACTTCCTTCTGGGGGAGGGTTCCCAGGGTGCCGATGTCACTAATCACCAACCTCGGTTGATAGAATACCCCGATTTTGTTTTTTAGTTGACCATGATTTACTGCCACTTTACCACCGATGCTACTATCAACCTGGGCAAGTAAAGTAGTTGGCATTTGTATAAGCGGCACCCCTCGCAGATATGTGGCAGCAACGAATCCTGCCAGGTCTCCAATAACTCCACCCCCCAAGGCTAAAATCGGCGTTGTCCTTTCAGCATAGAATTTACTCAGCTCATAGTAAAGTCTGCCTGCAGTCTCCAGCGATTTCTGTTCTTCACCATCAGGAACCGGCATAATAGTTACCTTAAATCCCTGTCCAATAAGCTCCTGCCTTAGACCATCGCCATACAGCCTTTTCACGATGGGGTTAGTAATAATTATTAGCTTGCCACTAAACCCGTTTTCTTTTAACTGGTGTCCACTGTGCGCAAGTACACCCAACCCAATGTGGATTTCATAGCTATTGCTGCCAAGTCCTACCTTAACCTTTTTCATCTGATATCGCCTTAGCTTTCATTTCTCCCAGGCATAGTCATTTTATTGATTCTTCGGCAGACATCAATGACATCTTTAAGTTCATCGGGTGTGATCATCTGCTGACCATCAACCAGCGCTTCCGCCGGGTTATAGTGCACCTCAACCATTAACCCACTGGCTCCAGCGGCTATGGCAGCACAGCTCATGTTGAAGATGAGGTCTCGCCGACCCGTCGCATGACTGGGGTCAACGATTATCGGCAGATAGGTTTCCTTCTGAATAGCAGGGACAGCAGCCAGGTCAAGGGTATAGCGGGTATACTCTTTGCCTTTACCTATAGGTATTATTCCCCTTTCACATAAGATGATATCCTTGTTACCCTCGGCAGCAATATATTCGGCAAAAGAGAGGAACTCTTCAATGCTAGCGCCAAAATGCCTCTTAAACAAAACAGGCTTCTTTTTCTTAGCTACTTTTGCCAGAAGGTCTTGATTATACATATTCCTGGCTCCTATTTGGAGTATATCAGCATACTCAGCCACCAAGTCAACCTGAGCCTCTCCTCTTATTTCGGTTACTACTGGCATGTCAAACATTTTCCCGGCTTTCTGTAACCACTGTGATGCCCCCACCGCCTCCTCCCAGCCTTCTCCCCCTAACCCCTGGAAGGAGTAAACCGAGCTTCTGGGCTTAAAAATACCTCCCCTCAGAATATGGGCGCCGGCCTTCTTTACCTCTTCGGCAATTCGGAATAACTGCTCTTTGCTCTCCACAGCACAAGGTCCAGCTATAATTATTGGCTCGTCGCCACCTATGGCAATATTGCCTACTTTAATTATCCTACGCTCCATCGTCTCTCCAGAGAATTTACTGTATTCCCGACTAATCAATTTATAGCGGATTTCAATCCCGACTGCTTCCTTCACCCCGGGGAGAGCAGCAAAATGGGCAAACGGTATTTTCCGCTCATCGCCAATTAAGCCAATGACGGTTTTATATTGTCCTTTGGAAACATCTACCCTTAATCTGTATTTCTTTACTTCTTTTATTACCTGGTCTATTTGTTCCTGAGTGGCATCGGTTTTCATTATTATCATTTGTCCTCTCCCCAATATTTTTAATGTCCTTATTAAAACCTGAGCTTCTTACCGCCATACAATTTATAGTCATCTAGCAACCCAAAACAGAAGAACCCTCCGCTGGGGAGGGTTCTTGTAAGCTTTCCTATCTTAGATTTGTTACCGGGTAATGTAGTTATTTCTCCACGCCAACCCCCCCCCAGCGCATTCTATGCGCACCGGAAATGTAAAATACGTATAATATAATCCGCAGGGGGCACTATAAACCGGCATATTTTCCTCTTACATTAACCTGCTTTAATTAACTATACTACAAGAAACTTAGTCTGTCAATCCTTTGTGCTCACCTAGGTGATAGTTTGGGCAATTTTGCGCCTTTTCAGGTTTAGAAAAGTAGGGAGTGAGCCAAAATTAGTCCTCTATACCCTTATTAAAGGTTACAACTATCACAACTAATAGTACTACAGCTAGAGCAAGGGTTTCCCCCTATAGAAGTGGTCAATCCGCTATCACTCTTGGAGCGAGAGACAAAAGTGGAGAATACCCGTTCAGCGGCATTATGGCAGTGGGGACAGGAAGCCCCCTCATTAGCCCGATTTAACGAGCATAATAGCTCAAACTTTAAGCCACATTCAGAGCAAACATACTCATATATCGGCATCTTCTTTCCTCTATGGTTAGTTTAATCATTTTCCAGTAGAAGGTCAAAGGGCTACTCATCCGCGGTAGATTGAAGGGGCAAAGCCTTTTCAAAACCATCCTTTTGACCAAGTAGCTGAAGGATAGTATACTGCTAGCAACCTGGTATTACAATGGGAATTTATTATGGATACAGAGCAACTAGTTGAGAAGCTGATTTCGTGGATAAGAGATAAGGTGCTGGCTGCCGGGTGCAAGGGGGTAGTGGTAGGTATGAGTGGTGGACTTGACTCCTCGGTATTAGCTGTATTGTGTCACCGTGCTTTTCCCCAGAGTATGTTTGGGGTGCTTATGCCCTGCCATAGTAGTCAAGAGGATGAGGAGCACGCCCTAGCTGTAGCTAGCAAGTTCTCCATCCCGACTAAAACGGTAGTTCTTGACGCTGTTTTTAATACTTTGGTTAAGGTTTTGCCTGGTGATAAGGCAGAGTCTACCGTCAGCCGGCTGGCTAAAGGCAATCTCAAGGTCAGATTAAGGATGCTCACCCTTTATTACTTCGCCAATCAGCTTAAATATATGGTAGCCGGACCCAGTAATAGGAGCGAGCTTTCCGTAGGCTACTTTACCAAGTATGGGGATGGGGGAGTAGATATTTTACCCTTAGGCAATCTGGTTAAAGGACAGGTGAGAGAGCTAGCTAGCTTCCTAGGCATCCCGCAGCAAATTATAGATAAGCCCCCCTCAGCCGGTTTATGGCCGGGGCAAACCGATGAAGATGAGCTAGGGCTCAGCTATGAGGAACTTGACCGCTATCTGGTTACTGGCAAAGCCTCAAATGAGCTGAGAGAAAAGATTGAGTCTATGATAGCTACTAGCAGCCACAAGCGCATGCCACCCCCGGTGGCTAATTTTTAGAGTGTTTATCAACCTCACCCCTTTATCCCTTACTCCTTTAATAAAGGAGTGCGCACCGAGGGCAAAAAGGGAGAAGTCAATTCCTTGTTTTAACAGGGGGCTTATGCTATGATTAAATTGAGGCGAAGATGACCACGGAGAGAGAAAAGGCGCTAGAGCTAGCCATTGGACAAATTGAAAAGCGGTTTGGTAAAGGCTCAATCATGAAGCTGGGGGAATCTGCCATCATGTCTTCAGTAGAGGCTATTCCCAGTGGCTCGCTGGCACTAGACCTAGCCTTAGGTGTAGGAGGTATCCCCAGGGGGCGGATTACAGAAGTATTTGGCCCTGAGGGGTCAGGGAAAACTACCTTAGGCCAGCATGTAATTGCTGAAGCGCAAAAGCGGGGAGGTATGGCTGCCTATATTGATGTGGAGCACGCCCTAGACCCGGCTTATGCTAGCCGTTGCGGGGTTAATGTTGATGACATGCTCATCTCTCAACCTGATACTGGGGAGCAAGCTCTGGAGATTACCGAGGCGCTGGTCAGGAGTGGGGCTATTGATGTAATAGTGATTGACAGTGTTGCTGCCTTAGCACCCCGGGCTGAAATTGAGGGGGAGATGGGGGATACTCATGTTGGCTTACAAGCCCGCCTAATGTCGCAAGCATTGAGAAAACTAGCGGCTGCTATCGGTAAGTCAGGCACAGCAGTGATATTCATCAACCAGTTGAGAGAAAAGGTTGGTATTATCTTTGGTAATCCTGAGGTAACGCCGGGCGGCAGGGCTTTGAAGTTCTATAGCTCGGTAAGGCTAGACCTAAGGCGTGTTGAAACTATCAAGCAAGGAACTGCAGCAATAGGCAGTCACATCAGAGCTAGGGTAGTCAAAAATAAGGTAGCCCCTCCGTTCAGAAGTGCTGAGTTTGACATCATGTTTGACCACGGGATAAGCAAAGAGGGTAATCTTATTGACCTAAGTGTAGAGTTGGGGCTAGTAAAAAAGGCTGGTGCCTTTTTCTCCTATGGTGACATTCGCCTGGGGCAGGGGAGGGAGAGTGCTAAGCAATACCTGAGTCAGAATCCTGAGCTTAGCGAGGAAATTGAGCAGCGGGTTAGAGCCTCAGCCGTCACCACCTATAATCCTGTAGCTAGCAATACCTATGATTCTTTAGCTGGCGATTAAAAATGCCTTAAAAATATAGGTTACCAGGTAGTAAAACTAAGTAAGGCTGAGGCGTAGGCTTCAGTCTTACGTTTTTAGAGGGGTATGGCATAGTAATGAAGAAGATTACTGCTCTCCGTGTTGGGAAAAGTCGGGGGGAAAGGGTAAATGTATTCTTGGATGGCAAATTCGCTTTTAGCCTGGAAGCCGAGGTGGCAGTAAGGGAGGGACTACAGCCGGGACAGGAGCTATCCGCCGGTGAGATTGAAGCGCTGGCTAGGTCTGACCACTTCCACCGTTGCCTTAATGCCGCTGCCCACTACCTTAGTTACCGACCTCGGAGTGAGTTTGAACTAAGGGAGCGACTTCACCAGCGGGGTTTTGATGGTGATAGTGTAGAGGCAGTGCTGGTCAAGCTAAAGGAGCAGGGGGTGGTGGATGATATGGCATTTACTCAATTCTGGAAGGATAACCGCGAGTCGTTTAGCCCACGCAGCCAGTGGCTAACCAAATTAGAGCTGAAGCGAAAGGGAGTAGCCGAGGACATCATAGACCAAGTGACTGATGCCATTGATGATGACAACAGTGCTTATCGGGCAGCCCTGAGTAAAGCTCGCAGTTTACCATTGTCCGACCGTCAGGACTTTTGTCGCCGGTTAGGTGGCTATCTCAAGCGGCGTGGCTTTGGTTACAGGGTGATAAAACATACTACAGAACGGGTGTGGCAGGAACTGAAGGAGGAGGTCTAGATAGCATTTTACCTTGACTTTAAACTGACAAAATGAGTAATATTAGCTATCCATAACCTGCCCCTCTGAAGGAGAAGCTACACGCGGAAGAGAGGTAAAAAATGGCAGTAGTAAATGTATTAACAGTTTTCTTCAGTTTTATCATAGGTGTGATATTTGGCGGCATGGCTGCCTTTCTCTCCAGGCGAGTGCTAGCTAGTCGACAAATGCGCATTGCTGAGAGGAAAGCGGCTAGAATAGCTGCTGAAGCTAGGCTAGAGGCTAAAAATGTGCTCAATGAGGCCAGGGCGGAGGCGGAGAAAGTCAAGTCAGCAGGTGAGGCAGAGTATCGTGAACGGCGCTCTGAACTACAGCGCCAGGAAAGCCGGCTGGCTCAGAAGACGGAGACCCTGGAGCGTAAATTAGAGGGTGTGGAACATCGCGAGCACAATCTGACTAATAAAGAAAAGGAGATTGAGTCCATCCGCACTCAGCTTGGAGAGGTTAGAGGTAGGCAGTTAAAGCAACTAGAGCTGATTTCGGGCATGTCCAGTGCCGAGGCAAAGCAAACACTGCTTGACTCTATGGAGGTTGAGATACAAGGGGAAGCCTCTCGACGCCTTCGGGAGTGGGAAGCCAAATTAAAAGAGGAAAGCAATAGGAAAGCCCAAGAGATTTTATCCCAAACTATCCAGCGTTGCGCCTCTGAGGTTGTATCTGAGACCACGGTGGCTGCTGTCCCCCTGCCTAACGATGAGATGAAGGGGAGGCTTATTGGGCGAGAGGGTCGTAATATTAGAGCTCTGGAGCAGGCTACTGGCGTTGACCTAATCATTGACGATACCCCTGAGGCGGTAACCCTGTCTAGTTTTGACCCGGTGCGGCGTGAAGTGGCTCGCCTGGCTTTAACCAAGCTTATCCTTGATGGTCGCATCCATCCAGCTCGTATTGAAGAAGTGGTAGCCAAGACCAAGGAGGAAGTGGATGCCACTCTCTATAGTGCTGGAGAACAGGCAGCATACCAAGTAGGGGTGCACAGCTTACGCCCTGAGTTGATCAGGTTACTTGGTCGTCTTAAGTATCGCACTAGCTACGGGCAGAATGTCCTGGGGCATAGCATTGAGGTTTCATATCTAGCTGGTATGATTGCTTCAGAGCTGGGAGCTAATGTTGCTGTAGCCAAGAAAGCTGGGCTGCTTCATGACATTGGTAAGGCGGTAGACCGCGATGTGGAAGGCACCCACGCTGCCATCGGGGCTGACCTGGTTAAGCAATGGGACAAATCTCCTGATGTGGTTCAGGGCATCGCTGAACACCACTTTGAGACTGATACTACCAGCATATGGGGCTATATCATCTCAGCAGCTGATGCCATCAGCAGTGCCAGACCAGGGGCAAGGCGCGAGTCGCTGGAGAGCTACATCAAGCGGCTGAAAGCACTAGAAGATATAGCCAATGGCTTTAAGGGAGTGGAAAAGTCGTTTGCTATTCAAGCTGGTCGTGAAATCCGCATTTTAGTCAAACCAGAAGAGATTGATGATTTGGGGGCAATGAGGCTTGCCCGAGACATCGTTAAGAAGATAGAAGAAGGCCTGGAGTATCCAGGGCAAATAAAGGTTACTGTGCTCAGGGAGACAAGAGCTACAGACTATGCCAAGTAGGAAGAGCTAGTGTTAATATTAGCAGTGGGAGACATAATTGGCAGACCGGGTAGGCAAGCAGTAAACGAGCTTTTGCCGAGCCTGCGCCAGCAATACGGATTGGATTTGGTTATTGCCAATGGTGAGAATGTTGCCGGTGGTTTAGGTCTAACTTCAACCGCAGCCAAGGAACTGCTCAATGCTGGCGTTGATGTGTTGACTTCAGGCAACCACATATGGGCTCAGAAGGAGATTATTCCATACCTTGATAGTGAAATGCCTATTCTGCGTCCATTAAATTACCCTCCGGGGGTGCCTGGTAGAGGCTATATAGTCAATGGTCAGACCGCAGTAGTTAATTTAATAGGGAGAACCTTTATGAGCAACTTTGATTGCCCGTTTAGAGCTATGGATAAACTACTGGCTGAGCTTAATCCCAAGCCACCGGTTATTATTGTTGATTTCCACGCCGAGGCAACATCGGAGAAGGTGGCAATGGGACGCTACCTAGACGGTCGAGTCAGTGCTGTGCTCGGCACTCACACTCATGTGGGAACTATTGATGCCCAGTTGCTCCCCGGGGGCACTGCCTATGTTACCGATATTGGCATGACTGGACCTATTGATTCAATTATAGGTGATGACACCGAGGAGGTAATCCGCCGCTTCATGACTATAATACCTCATCGTTTATCTGTAGGGAAGGGCAAGACAATGTTTAGTGCCATCCTAGTCAGGATAGATGACAAGAGTGGCAGGGGAATAAGCATTGAGCGAATCTATAAGGAAGTGGGGTAGTAATGTCTAGGGTAGACCTCCATATACACTCCACTGCCTCTGATGGGCAACTTAGCCCGGCAGAGGTCGTCCGTAAATCAGTGGAGAGGGGGTTAACCATTATTACCCTTGCTGACCATGATACTGTGGATGGTATTATTCCCGCCCTAGCTGCTGCCAAAGCCTTCCCTCGGCTAAAAGTCATACCCTGCGTTGAGATGAGCACTGATGTCCCCAATGGTGAAGCTCACGTTCTGGGCTACTTTATAGATTATACTGACCCGGAATTCGCAGCCAGGCTGGAAAGGATGCGCCACTCTCGGCGAGAACGGGCTCAAGGGATGGTTGCTAAATTGAGAGCTTTGGGTATCCATATTGAGTGGCAGCGAGTCCAGGAAATAGCCGGTAGTAGTTCTATGGGTCGTCCTCACATTGCTCAGGCTATGTTAGAGAAGGGTTATATAGCCTCAATAAAGGAGGCATTTACCAAGTATATAAGCCGGGATGGACCTGCCTATGTTGACCGGGAAAAGATGACCCCGGTAGAGGCGGTAGAACTGATACTTAAGGCTAACGGGTTGCCGGTATTGGCACACCCGTTAACTGTCAGTGACCCGGAGATAATGGTTAGCCAGCTGAAAGTAGCCGGTTTAGTAGGCATTGAAGTCTACTACGATGGCTATACTGCTGACGAAAGGAATAGATTAATTAATCTAGCCGAAAGATATGGCCTTATTGCCAGCGGCGGCAGTGACTATCATGGTTTGGATGCTAGCACTGAGACTATGATTGGTGATGCAGATGTGCCTATGGAATCAGCGGAGCGTCTTATAGCCTTAGCAGAGCAGCGAGGGCTAAAGTCAGCCTATCCATGCTCTTGACAGGCTAACCTCCTCAAGATACAGTGGCACAAGGCTCGGCAAAGCTACTTTCTTGGTCTTTTAATAAGGAAAAACTATGCTTCAATGGAAAACCAGACTGAGGTTTACATGCAAGATTCTGCAAAATAGGCCGGGGGCTTTAGCCTACTTCCTCCCATTTTGGGGGAGGAATGTAATCCGTGGCCGAAGTTACTCTCGTGATGATGGACTCAGTGCGCCGCCATCTGTGGTAACACTCGCCGTGACCGATTACTGCAACTTAAGTTGTAAGATGTGCCCCTTTCAGCAATCGGATATAGAGAAGAGCCACCTGGATTTTGCCTTAATTAGCAAGCTTATTGACCAAATTTACACCTTTAAACCCTACATTAGCCTATGTGGAAGAGGCGAGCCCTTCTTACATCCTGAGTTTTTCAAAATCATAAGCTATATCAAAGGCAAGGGGTTATGGTGTGCGGTAGATACCAATGGAACTTTAATTAAAAAAAATGTCGACCAACTCCTTAGCTCCAAAATTGACCTAGTTAATGTAAGCATTGATAGTGTAGGTGAAATACACGATAGAATCAGGGGTGTCCCCGGTACCTTCCAAAAGGCAGTAGATGGGATAAGAGCATTAAAGGCTAAATCGCCAAAATTTAGACCAATAATCAGGATTAATTGCGTCATCACTGGCTACAGCTTTGAGCATTTGGCAGAGGTATACGAGCTGGCAAAGGATTTAGGGATAGATATACTAAACCTGTCTCATTCTATGTATGTCAGAACAGAAAAAATGCTACATGCCCAAGAAAAGCTATCCCAGAGCTTACCCCGAGCTAAGGAAAATATCTCGTGGGACACAGTAGATATAGATGGTGAAAGTATTGACTATGAAAAGCTGGCTCAAACAATTGACGGGCTCAAAAGGAGGGATGAGGGAGTCATAGTTACTGTTATTCCAAATCTAACCGATAGCGAGCAATTACAAAGATATTACAGCTTTAAAGGCTTTATTGACAAAAAAAGGGCCAAGTGCGCATGGAAGCACACAAATATTTATCCCAATGGCGATGTGGAAATGTGTGACGGTCTTTATCCAATGGGCAACCTAAACGATAGCAACTTCCTGGAAATCTGGAATAACGAGAATTTCAGAGAGTTCAGAAAGAAGCTTAAGAAAATGAAAAGGTTCCCCATTTGTTCAGCTTGCTGCCGCTACTACCACTATAATTGATACTGCGTTCTACTGGTGTCAGCGCTGGGAAAGTGCCTTAGTTTGATAAACAATATGAGAGGGGGAGTTTGTGGCTATTGAACTTGGGCTATTAATATTAGGTGCCTACCTCTTGGGCTCGGTGCCAACCGCTTATTTAGCGGCTAAGTGGTCCCGGGGGATAGACATCAGGCGGTTTAGCGACGGCAATGTAGGAGTGAGCAACCTACTGAGGCTGACCTCTAAACGGATAGGCATCCCGGTAATTATTTTTGATATGGGTAAGGGGATGGTAATGGTGTGGGTAGCTCATATGTTGGGTCTGGGTATCGTCCAGGAGGTAACGGTGGGGTTGGCAGCAATTATTGGGCATAACTGGCCTGTTTTCCTCCGCTTTAACGGAGGGAGGGGTATGCTAACCACCTTGGGCGTTGTTTTTATTCTGGTACCATGGCTAGGGCTAATAGCTCTAATCATTGCTTACAGTATGGCTCCATTCCGACAGCTAGCTTTAGGGACGATAATAGCGGTGGCGTCTTTGCCCATATTTAGCTGGTTTCTTCCCCAGCTATTCGGTATTGAAAAGCCACTGCCCATTACCCTAGGATTCGTGGCAATATTTCTATTAGCAGTTATTAGGCGGCTAACAGCCCCGCGAACCATATTTACTCCCTCAGTATCCAGGGGACAGCTATTTGTTAACCGCCTCCTTTTTGACCGAGACATAAGGGATAGAGACGCTTGGATAAACAGAAGACCTGCCGAACAGCAAGAGAAACAGGAGAAAGGTTGACTATGAAATGTGCCACCCACCCTGAGGTTGAAACTAGCCTGAGGTGTGGTAAGTGTGGTAAGCCGATATGCCCTAAATGTCTGGTGCAGACACCGGTGGGAGCCAGATGCCGGGATTGTGCCCGGCTCCACAGGTTGCCCACCTATCGCGTTACTACTAAATATTACCTGAAAGCTACGGGAACTGCGCTGGGTATGGCTATAGTCTGTGGCATTGTATGGGGATTAATAGGAGGGACAGCACGTTTCTTTTATCTTAATTTGCTACTGGCTCCCGGCGCCGGTTACGCTATCGGAGAGGTAACTAGCCTTTCGGTTAACCGTAAGCGTGGTACCGGCTTAGCTATTGTTGGCAGCCTAGCTGTTGTGATAAGCTATTTAGTTAGTATCTTCTTCCCATTATGGTGGCTTAGTTTCAATCTCCTTGACATATTGGCTCTGGCTTTGGGTATTTTTGTCGTTACCACCCGTTTGCGATAAAAAGTCCTGCCTTGCAATTTAATTTAGATGAGGAGGTATTATGTCGCCGGTTAGTATAACCTATTGGGGAATCCCAGGGTATGCCATTTTTTGGGTTTTATTTGTTCTTGCCGTTGGTCTCTTCCTGCGCAGGGTTTATCAGCTTGGGCGCTATATGTTTTTGGGCAGGAAGGAGGGGAGCTTTGGTGAAATGGTGAGGAGGGCACTAACAACCGCAGTCGTTGTATTAGGACAATGGTGCCAGCTTAAGAATCTGACCCTCAAGGATAGAGCTAGTATAGGTCATGTTTTTATGGCCTGGGGTTTCTTTACATTCGTTATCTTCTATCTCGTATTTATAATCATCGGCGCCGGCTTTGGTATCTCCGAGACGCTGGAAAACACCAGCTTCTTCTTCTACTATGCATGGGTTATGGATATAGCTGCTCCGTTCATAATTATAGGGGCATTATGGGGTATTATCCGCAGATACATCGTTAAGCCACCAAGGCTAGCCGGAGAGCAGACCATTGAGGCTATGGTCATTCTGGTCACGGTATTCATCCACCCGATGACTCACCTGTTTAAGGAGGCAACCAGCATCGCTCTTGGTCACCCGCCGGCTGGTTTAGGCTCTATTCTTCCACCCCTGAGCTCGGGATTGAGCAATCTGTTTAATAACAGCACCGTAAGCTCAGTGCAGATAGCGAATATAGGTTTATTTTGGGCACACTGGAGCATTGTCTTGTTTGTCTTAGTCTTTATCGCTTACTCACGATACCTACACATGGTGGCGGCTATTTTCAATGTCTTTCTTCAGTCTCCGCCTCCCAAAGGCGCCCTGCGTCCTATTGACCTGGAGACGGCAGAGAGTTTCGGTGTCGCCAAGATAACTGATTTTACCTGGAAGCAACTCCTAGATTGTTACTCCTGCGTGGTGTGTGGTCAATGTCAGGATGCCTGTCCGGCCTATGCTAGCGGCAAACCACTTAACCCCAAGAAGGTGATTCAGGACCTCAAGAATCATCTGCTGGAGGTAGGACCCCAACTGCTCAAGGTCAAAGGCGAGGCGGAAGCCTCCCCGGTCAATCCCGGCAAGGCATTGATTGGTGAGGTGGTAACTGAAGATGAAATATGGGCATGCACTACCTGCCGTGCCTGCCAGGAGATGTGTCCTGTCTATAATGAGCATATTGATAAAATTATAGACCTGAGGCGAAACCTGGTGCTGGAGCAGGCTTCTATCCCTGAGACGGCTGAGGGAGCACTCCGAAGCATTGAAGCCAGAGGACACCCCTGGCGAGGAACAACGCTATCAAGAACCGACTGGGCAGAAGGGCTTGAGATTAAGACCCTGGCTGATGATAGTGATGTAGATATTCTATATTGGGTAGGTTGTACTGAGGCGCTGGAAGATAGAAGTGTCAAGATAGCTCAAGCTACGGGTAAGCTGTTAAAGCTAGCCGGGATTAAATTTGGCATCCTGGGGGCTGAGGAGAGCTGCTGTGGTGAGCCAGCTCGCCGTCTGGGCAATGAGTACCTCTTCCAGATTCAGGCTCAGAAAAATATTGAGCTGCTGAAGGGTTATAATGTGAAGAAAATAGTTACTGCCTGCCCTCATTGCTATAATACCCTAAAGAATGAATATCCTCAGTATGACGGTGACTTTGAGGTTATTCACCACACCCAGTTTTTTGCCAACTTGCTGGAAGAAGGCAGGCTAAGAATCATTAAAGGCAATGGCGGGGTAGTGACCTACCATGACTCCTGCTACCTAGGAAGATACAATAATATCTACCAGCCACCGAGGCAGCTTTTAAATAATATGCCTGATGTCAAAGTTGTTGAGATGGAGCAAAATCGGAGGAATAGCTTCTGCTGCGGCGGCGGCGGCGGTCGCATGTGGCTAGAAGAGCGCATTGGCAGGAGAATAAGTGAGATGCGCATTGAGCAGGTGCTTGAGACCAAGGCTCAGATTGTAGCTACCGCCTGCCCCTTCTGCCTCCAGATGTTTGATGATGCAATTAAAGCTGAAGCTGTTGAAGAATCACTCAAGGTTATGGATATTGCCGAGCTAATAGCTGAGTCAGCAGTATATCGTCCTTACCCTGTTTAGAAATATTTAACTCAGCCTTCGGCATCTGGTTTGACAATAAGGGCAGAATACAATAATCTTATATTGGTTGTAAGCTGGCTGGCTTCTGCCAGCATTATCGCAAGAAGCTATAAAATAGGAGGAGAATGTGAGAAAAGTAGCCGTAGTGGGTGTTGGGGAGACAAGGTTCAGTGGTGCCCAGGAAAAGACAGGGGTAGAGCTGTTTGCTGAAGCCGCCATGGACGCCCTAAACGAATCAAACCTGAAGCCAAAGGATATCCAGGCGCTATTCCTCGGTAACGTGCTGGGAGATTTTTCCGAAGGGCAAGGCATGGTTCAAGCCTTCGCTGCCGAGAATATCGGCGCCATCAATATTCCAGCCTCCAGATATGAGGGTGCCTGTGCCTCAGGTAGTATGGCAATAAGAGACGCCTTCATGTGGGTCGCTTCAGGTTTCTACGACATAGTCCTAGCTGGCGGTGTAGAAAGAGCTGCCACCATGGGCACACCGTTAGCCACACGAACCTTCGCTATGTTCAGTGATGCCCGCTATGAGTACCCATCCGGAATTACCTTTCCTGCTGTCTTCGCCATGCTAGCTCACCTTTATTCCAAGAAGTATGGCATACCTTTGAAAAAGCTTAAGGAGCAGATGGCAGCAGTATCAGTTCAATCCTACAAATATGGTATGTTTAACCCTAAAGCCCACCTCCATAAGGAAGTAACTATGGATAAGGTGCTCACTTCCTTTATGGTAAGCTCACCACTCCAGCTACACGATTGCTGTCCATTTTCTGATGGCGGTGCCGCTGTTGTTCTAGTCTCAGAGGAAAAGGCGAAAAAACTTACCAATAAACCAGTCTATATTACTGGTATTGGTCAATCTTCATCTGGTCCCCTATCTAACCAGCAAGAATACCTACCACGACTTAGAGCCAGAGAAGTATCTGCCAAGCAAGCCTATGATATGGCTGGGCTCACTCCTAAAGATATAGATATCTGTGAGCTTCACGACTGCTTCAGTATTGCTAGCTTAATTGCCGCTGAAAGCCTTGGCTTCTTTGAGTTTGGAAAGTCAGGTGAAGCCTGGGAAAGGGGTGAGGCTGGTCTTGGCGGCAAAGTAGCTATAAACCTATCCGGTGGGCTAAAGGCTAAAGGTCACCCTATAGGAGCTACTGGTGCCGGTCAGGTATATGAAATAGTAAAACAACTCAGGGGTGAGGTGGAACCGGAAAGGCAAGCAGAGGGAGCTAAAACAGGGATGACTGATACATTAGGGGGAGATGCAGGCACGCTCTGTAACCTAATTCTCCAACGGGGTTGGTAACATATAACTTTAAAATTTAATCCTGAGGAGTCTAAAGTGGAATATAAGCTTACTTTTAAAGAATATAGTGAGGCGCTGAAGAAAAATAAGGTGCTAGGCTTGAAGTGTCAAGAATGCGGCTGGATTAATGTGCCACCAAAGATGGCCTGTTATAAATGCGCCAGCCCGAACCTTGATGTTGTTGAAATGAGTGGCAAAGGTAAGATTCAAACCTTTACCACTGCCTTTGTGACTTCAGAAGGACGCGAGAGCGAGGTCCCCTATATCATAGTGCTGGTTGAGCTTGATGAAGGTCCGTGGTTAATGGGTAATCTAACCGATGTTGACCCAAATGAAGCAACTATGGAACTAATCGACAAAAGAGTAAAGATAGGGCATAAGGTGTTCCCTGGAGATAAGTACTCGGCTGGCGAGGGGGCTAGTCCACTCTTTAGTTTAGAAACTTAAAGCCCAAAGGGGAAATGGTGGCATAGTCATGCGGTTTTCTCCCTACGAGATATATTGGGCTACAGATATTTCCCCTAGAGTAATTTGCCTCTCTAGATAAGAGGAGATAAATAGGTGATGAGTAACGAAAAGAAGAAAAGAGCCATAAACAGGCTAAAGACAATGTACCCCCTGCGGAACCTAATAGATGAAATGTATAAGAGGGGCGTTGAGGCTAGCAAGATAGGGAAACCCACGGCTTGGTCAATGGTTAACTGGTGGGAGGCTGACCCCATCCTCAAAGCCATGGATATAGAGATAGTCTACCCGGAAAACTATGGCGCTGTTTGTGCTGCTTTCGGGGCTGCCCCGGCTTATCTAGACCGCTCCGATTCGGATGGCTTTCCTACCCATATGTGTGGCTATGCTCGAAATTGCATTGGCTATACGGCAAGAATGAAGGATTTGGGGGAAATACCGCCTGAAGCACCTATGGGTGGTATGGCCAAGCCAATGCTACTGCTCTCTTCAGGTAGTTTATGTGACGCCAGGTATAAATGGTTTCAGGCTCTGGGGCGCTATTTAGATGCTCCGGTGTGGACAGTGGAGATACCCCACCCCGGAGTAGAAGAGAGCTTTAGGGAAGGGGCTTATGAGAGCGCTATTAATTTTATGGTTAAAGAACTAGGCGAGTTTGTTACCTTTCTGGAGCGGTTATTAGCTAAGAAAATGGACTGGGATAAACTAGCCGAGATAACTGACGATATAATAAAGATTAACCGATTGTGGTATGAGATTAACGAGCTGCGTAAGGCCAGACCTTGCCCTATGCACTCTCGGGATTTCTGGAGTTGTATGAATGCCTCTCTTTATCCGGCGGGAGACCCTAAAGAATCGTTGAAATTATATCAGGATATGTATCAAGAAGTGAAGGATAGGGTAGAGAACAAGATAGGAGCTGTTGCTGAGGAGAAATACAGGCTGGCATTTGCTGAACTTCCCCCCTGGCACGACCTGAAAATTTTTGATGAATTAGCCGAAAGAGGCTGGAATTTTGTTATTGAGAGCTGGGCATATCACCCCCCCAAACCTATAGATACCACTCAAGTGAGCAACCCCTTAGAGCGCATCGCCAAAGAGACCTATCAATGGTTCACCGGCTCGTTTAAGGGTGCCCTTAAAGCTAAGGAATACATGGGGTATTTCGCTTACCCCTACTTAGAGTATGCTAGAGATTACCAGTGTGATGGAGCATTACTCCATCCCCTTCTTACCTGTCGCACAGCAACTAATCACTTGATGCTTGTTCAGGACAGACTGTTAAACAGGCTGAAGATTCCTTCCCTAGTTGCGGAAGGAGACATTGTAGACCTCAAGCTTTTTGACCATGCTGATACCATGCGAAAGGCGGAGACGTTTGAGGAGATGATGGACCATTACCGGGGGGTGAGGCGAGAGGAAGGATTCGAGTGGTAATAAGGAGAACTCATCAATGACGGAAAAGGAAAGAAAAGGGCTTGACAGGGTGAGAGAGATTTATCAAGACCGGGCTCACCGAGCCAAAGAACTCAAGGCAGAGGGAAAACAGGTGATGGGCTATCTTTGCCTCTATCCTGTTTTGGAAATGCTGACTGCTCTTGACTTAGCCCCCTACAGGATATTGGGGGATATGGAGGAGCCGATAACTAAGGCGGATGCTTGCCTACCTACCGTAGTTTGCCCTTTTATTCGCAGTGCTTTAGATTTGGGATTGAAAGGCAAGTATGACTTCTTAGACGGGGTAGTTATGGCTCATATCTGCGATGTCGGTGAGAAGACATCCCACATCTGGCGAACCTACCTCAATCCTTCCTATTTTTATTTCATAGATACGCCCCATACGGTTCATAAGGCAGCTCAGCAGCAATTTAAGGAGCAATTGAAGGATTTTAAGAAGACCTTAGAGTCGTTTACCGGAAGGGAACTCTCTCTAGATAAACTCAAGCAAGCCATTAAAACTTATAATAGGCAGCGGGCTCTGGTGCGGGAATTATATGACTTGAGAAAGCCTGACCCACCCCTCATCTCAGGAGCAGAAACCCTCCAAGTAATGGTAGCTTTGATGAGCATTCCTGTGGACGAAGGGATTGACCTGCTGAGGCAGGTTATAAGCGAGGTTAAAGAACGCAAGAATGGTCCCCCAAAAAAACCAGCCAGGCTTCTTGTCTGGGGCAGCATTATAGATAACACAGCCCTTATCCAGATGATTGAGGAGCTTGAAGCCAATGTGGTAATAGACGATACCTGTGTGGGCAGCCGAGCCTATTTCCCCAATGTGGAAATCACTGATGACCCACTAGATGGTTTAGTCTATCGCTATCTGGTGGGGCTAAAGTGCCCTCGCACCTTCAGGGAAAGCGTCTTTGGTGAAACCAAGAAGGATTATATCAAAGACCTAGAGAGCAGATTCGGTTACATAAAGGACTATGCTAAAGAATGGAATGTCAATGGAGTAATACTTCAGTCGGTGAGGTATTGCGATGTTCATGGCTACGAGGTGCCCGGGCTTAGGGATTATCTTGACCATATTGGCTTACCAAACATCTACCTGGAGCATGACTACAGCGAGGCGGCTCTGGCGCCACTAAGGACAAGGGCTCAGGCCTTCCTTGAAGTAATCGGCTAAAAGGCCAGCAGGTAGTGGTGGAGGTAATACGATAATTTGGCGAGAGGAGATTCAATATCTATTTTGCCGGGATTGACCTAGGTTCCACCATGACTAAGGTGGTAATTATGGGTAGGGACGAGAAGATTTGCGCCCACATTGTAGGCCCTACTGGCGCTGAGCACCGCCGTCTAGCCAACAAGGTAATGGAAGAGGCACTAGAGCAGGCTAATTTGTCCTTCAATGAAATATCCTGTGTGATAGCCACCGGCTATGGTAGAATCAATGTCCCCTTTGCCGACCGTCAGATAACGGAATTAACCTGCCATGCTCGGGGGGTGGTGAGTCTCTTCCCCAATGTCAGAATAGCTATTGATATTGGGGGGCAGGATGCCAAGGGGCTCAAAATTAGTAATGGCAAGCTGATTGACTTTGTTATGAGCGACCGGTGTGCTGCCGGAACGGGTAGGTTCCTGGAGGTCATTGCGGCTGCTCTTGGACTCAAGCTAGAGGAACTGGGAGAAATTTCCTTAAAATCTACTAATAGGGTCAAAATTAGTAGCACCTGCACCGTTTTCGCCCAGCAAGAGGTGATACAGCGTATCTCTGAGGGGATACCACTGGAAGACATCGTGGCCGGGCTTCATGACGCTATAGCCAGCAGGGTAGCCAAAATGGTGAAAAGGCTGAAGATAGAACCTGATGTGGTCTTTACCGGGGGTGTGGCCAAGAATGCTGGGGTTGTTCACGCTCTTAAGGAAAATATAGGATGTGAAATTTTAGTTCCTGACGAGCCGCTTCTCACCGGGGCAATAGGCGCCGCCATATTAGGCAAGGAACTCACCCTGAAAGCAGTGGCAAAGGGGGAGACCATCCAGAGGAAGGAGCGTCGCCTGGAGGAGGCTACTTTCTTCAACCAGGGATAATTAGGAGTCAAATATGGCTTGGTTTATGGGCATTGACATTGGCTCAGGAACCAGTAAGGGAGTTATAACTGAAGATGGTAAGCTTGTGGCTTACCATGTGCTTCCCTCCAAGGCTAACTACAGGGTGGTAGCCCAGAAGTTGAGAGACGAACTCCTGGCAAAGGTGGCACTATCCCCGGGGGATATAACCTATACTATAGCTACCGGCTACGGTGGGGGCAGCGTTCCTTCCAGCAATCAGCAGGTGGCTGATATTCGTTGTTGCGCCCGGGGGATAAGCAGCGTCTTCCCTTCGGTGAGGACGGTCATTGATGTGCAAAGGATGTCCAGCCAGGTGATTCGGCTCAAAGAGGAAGGGCAGGTTATTAACTTCGTGGTCAGTGAGAAGTGCGCCGCCGGTAGCGGGCGCTTTCTTGAGGTCATCGCTAATGTCCTGAGGATAGACCTCAAGGATATAGGGCTTCTTTCCCTTAAGTCTAAGAACCCCATCACCTTTACTACAGGGTGCGCCGTTTTTGGGGAATCAGAGGCCATCTCCAGAGTATCCGAAGGCGTCTCCAAGGAGGATATCCTAGCTGGGGTTCATAAGGCATTGGCGAACAAGATATCTACCCTCATTGATAGGATTGGGGTGGAGGAGCAGTGGGCTATTAGCGGTGGCGGTGGCCTCAATGTTGGGCTTATCAAAAGCGTGGAGGAGAGACTGGGGATTCAGTTACTGGTGCCCCCCCAACCCCAGCTCATCACCGCCCTAGGCGCCGCCATAATGGCTGAGGCAAGGGGAGGGCTTATCGCCCGCTCAGAAATCACAAATTAGGAGGCAGGTTATGACAGAGAAAGGCTCATCTATCCTAGATAAGTTGGGAGTGGATGTTGGTTTCAAAACCACTCATATGAAGACCGTTACTGAAGCTGACATCATACTTACTGCTGGCATCTCAGGGGATTTCAATCCTGTCCATATGTGCGAGGAGTATGCTAAAAAAACCTTCTTCGGTGGCAGGATATCCCACGGAGTATTCCCAATACTACTACTCTCGGCAGCTATGGCTAAACTTCCTGGTTTAGTCGTTTTTCTATCTCAGTCGGTAAGGTTCTTGAAGCCGGTAAGGATTGGGGATACCATAACCGCTATAGCTGAGGTAATAGAGACACGCAAGGACAAAGGGATTGTAACCCTGAAGAATACCTGTGTGAACCAGAAGGGGGAAATAGTAATTGAGGGTGAGGCTGCATGCCGACTTTATGAACCGCCAGCCTAACCTAAACTCCTAGCAGCTATAGCGCTTTTTATGCTGGAAATTATTTCTTCCCTAGTTGATGATGGAGGGAAGGTAGCACTAAAACCTATCTCTTTCAGTTTGGGGGCATCCTTAGGTGGGAATATCCCCCCCAGTATAAACACAGTGTGGTCTCTTATTCCTTCTCTTTCAGCCACCGTTAATAACTCGTCACCAAGAGCCAACTCACCACCACAGTAGCTGCTTATCCCAACAACATCAGCAAATTCTTGAACAGCCACTTTAATTATCTGTTCTGCCCGGGCATTGCCCATCAAAACTACCTCCATCCCAGCATCCCTGAGCATGCCAGCCACAGTAATTATTCCCCTATTATGAGTCTCCAGCGGGAACTGAGCTAATAATACCTTAATTTTCTTTTCCTGATTTACCATAGCGTTTCACCCTCTAAAATTATCTTTATACATAGATAGGCGATTTCCACAAGCCAAAGGCTTCCACAAATGCCCGGCGCATTTCCCCTTCAGTAACATCAGCCCTAGCACACTCAAGACAAGCAGCCATAACATTATCCCCGTGCTTACAGGCTTGCTTAAGGGCGTTAAGAGTATTGCTTGCCTTTTCGTTATCCCTTTGCTGCCTTATCCTGGCTAGCTTGTCTCGCATCTCTTTGCCTATACGTTCATCATATTCGTGAACCCAGACATCAGGCATCTTTAGGTCAGGGGCTCTAAAGTAGTTACGACCAACTACTTTTATATCGCCATCAGCAATCATTTTATGCTCACGCTGCATATATCTGGCAATCTTGTTATGCAACCAACCGCTGGCTACAACTTCAACTATACCACCCATCCTCTCTATCTCATCTATTTCGTTAAGGATTCTTTCTTCTATATTATTAGTTAGTGCTTCTACATAGAAGGAGCCGCCTAAGGGGTCAACCACCTGGGTAACCTGAGTCTCGGCTTCAATAATCTGCTGGGTTCGCAGTGATAGTATTGAGGCCTCTTCCGATGGGACTGAGTAGGCTTCATCATAGGAATCTACATGCAAAGACTGAACACCCCCCAATACAGCAGCTAAAGCGTGATAAGCTGCCCTTACCACATTATTCATAGGTTCTTCTCTAGTCAGGGAGACACCCGAAGTCTGCACATGACACCTCATCCACATAGACCGAGGGTTTTTAGCCTCAAACCTATATTTCATTATCTTATACCATAATCGCCTCACTGCCCGTATCCTAGCAACCTCCTCAAAGAAGTCATTAGCCGGTGCCCAGAAGAATGCTAGTCTTTCGGCTACCCAATCAACATCATAGCCTCTCGTGGTCATCTCTTTAAGGATTTCAATAGCATTAACTACCGCCACTGCCATCTCAGTGACGCCTGAGGTTCCCCACTCCCGCAAATTGTAGCCATTCAAGGTAACATAGTTCCATTTAGGCACATACTTTCTAAGAAACTCTATATTATCGCACTGTACCCTGAAATCATCCTTAGGTGGTATATACTCACAGGCGCTGCGAACCAAGCTCTCCATTATGAAGTCATTCTGCGAACTGCCTGGTAACTGGTCCCAGGGAATACCTCTACGCTCAGCCATTACTAGATACATTGGGAATATTATCGCTGTATTTCTGGGGTAATGGGTAATTATGGAAGCGCTTACCTTGGTAATGTCTATATCCTTACAGATTACCTCCATATCTTCAACGCAATCAATAGGGACACCCACGGTAGCCACTTGACCCAGAGCTTCAGGCTCATCTGAATCAAACATCTGAACTGTAGATAGGTCGAGGGCCCAGTTTGTTCCGGTAGCGCCATGCTCCAGCAGCATCTTCATTCTCTTGTTTATATATTCAGGAGAACCAGCGCCGAAGATCTGACGCATAGTAAATGTCCTACCCCGATACATATTAGGATGTATGCCCCTGGTATAGGGCTCCTCCCCTGAAAAACCCAAATCTCCTATATAGTCAAAATCAGGGTTATTGAGTGGGGTATAAAGTAACTCTCGGGGTAGCTCAGAGCCCAAGATGGTGTGAGGAGTAACCTCCCAATTCTCCCGGTCCTGCTGACGAACCACCGTATTTTTCCACCTGCTAAATTCCTTGTCTATCTTTTTCAGGGCTTCAGGATTATACAGAGGGATATACTCCCCACGCACTGCCCTTTCTTCCAAAATTTCCTTGGTAGTTTTCTCATCACTCATATCATATCCCCCTTGAGTCTTTTAAAATATCATCAATATACTAGCATTGGCAAATTTGATTGTCAATCTATGGTCGGTGATTGTTTATCAGCCTCGCCCCGCCAAGCACTCAGAAAAATCTATCTTCCTTGATATGTCTCAGCCTTTTCCAACGAGGGCTCTGGCAATGGTCATGCGCATCATCTCTGAGGTGCCTTCATATATCTCGGTTAGCTTAGCATCTCGAAGATAACGCTCTAGAGGATAATCTTTGGTATAGCCATAACCACCATGAATCTGAATTGCCTTATTGGTTACGAAGCTGGAAACCTCAGAGGCGAATAACTTAGCCATAGCTGACTCTTTGATAAAGGGTAAACCTTGGTCCTGAAGCCAGGCTGAGTAATAGGTTAACATTCGGGCGGCTTCAATCTGGGTAGCCATATCAGCTAACATCCATTGAATTGCCTGGAAGTTAGCAATACGCTGACCGAATTGCTGGCGCTCCTTGGCATAGCTGATTGAGGCATCAAGGGCAGCCTGAGCAATACCTACCGCTTCAGCCCCTACAGTAATCCTGCTTTCATCCAGGGCTTCAAGGGCTATTCTAAACCCCCGCCCCTCCTCGCCGAGCCGATTCTCCTGTGGCACGACACAGTCTTGAAATATAAGTTCTGCTGCCGATAAACCACGAAAGCCCAGCTTATTCTCGTGCTTTCCCACGGAAAAACCGGGCATACCCTTCTCCACAATGAAGGCGGTTACCCCTCGGTGGCGCAGTGACTTATCAATAGTAGCGAATACTACTACTGTCTCTGCCTCAGCCCCGATACTAATAAAAAGCTTGTTACCATTAAGAACATAACTATCACCCTGCCGCACCGCAGTAGTTTCTAGAGATGCCGGGTCGCTGCCGGCGCCAGCCTCAGTTAGGGCAAAGCAAGTCAACTTTTCGCCCTTAGCCTGAGGAACGAGATACTTCCGCTTTTGCTCCTCTGTTCCATACATAGCAATAGGTGGGATAGCTAAAGACAAGCTAATACGGAAATAAGCGGCGGCAGCAGCACAGGCTCGGGCCAGCTCTTCAACAGCGATGCAAAAATCCACCCTGCCTTTACCACTTCCCCCATATTCCTCAGGGATGGTCAGCCCCATAAGCCCTAAATCAGCTATCTTCCTGACCTGTTCAGCAGGATATTCCCCAATTTCGTCTATCTGTGCCGCTACCGGCTCCAGCTCCTTCTTAGCAAAATCCTGCACCATCGCCCTAAGCATTTTTTGGTCTTCGGTAAATAAAAAGTCCATTCTTACCCCCTATTCAAAATTTCTACTTATCCCCGCCTGCTTTGCCACCTGTCGCCGATGGGTAGCTAGCTAAAGCTGTTTACTAAACCGATTAATAATTTTTAAGGCAGCAGAATGGGGATTGGTTTTTCTTTTTACCAAGCTATCTATTAGCTTCTCTAAATAATCGCCCTTATCAATTCTCTGGTAAATATAATTCTTAAGAGAGCCTTCAATAGCCACCATCAACTCTAGTCTGGCTCTTTCTTTCCGGCGCCTCTCAAGTTCTCCACTGGAGGTAAGAAATTCTTTATGTCTGCGGATTTCATCAGCTAATTCTTCAATGCCATTATTAAAGATAGCCTCAGTTAAGATTATACCCGGCTTCCACTCGCCAGGGAGATAGGACTTCATCCCGAGCATAACCTCTAGCCCCCTCTTTAAATTATCGGCGCCGCCTCTATCCGCTTTATTTATGACAAAGATGTCAGCTGCTTCTAAGATGCCGGCTTTCATCATTTGAATTTCATCCCCAACCTCTGGAGTCAGGATAACAACAGCTGTATCAGCAACCCTGACAATATCTATTTCTGCTTGCCCGGCACCCACCGTCTCCACCAAGATAATATCCTTGCCCATGGCGTCCATAACATGAATCGTACTTATTGTAGCCTTGGATAATCCTCCTGCCCAACCTCTGGTAGCCAAGCTTCTGATAAACACACCTTTATCCAGGTTATGTTGTTGCATCCTTATTCTATCACCTAATATTGCCCCACCACTAAAGGGGCTTGTAGGGTCGATAGCAACAACGCCGACTGTCATACCTTGCTTTCTCAAGATACCTATCAGACTATCAATCAAAGTGCTCTTGCCTACACCTGGAGCACCAGTTATGCCAACTATGCCGGCTCGTCCAGTATGGGGATAGAGGCTGTTCAATTCCTCAAATGCATTTGGCATCTCATTTTCTATCTCTCCTATAAGCCTGGCGGCGGCTAAAATATTGCCTTCTAATACTTTCCTTGCTAGCTCTGACTCCATTTTTTGTATATGCTCGGCCTATTTAACAGCCTTACCCTCCTTTTACTATCTTTACGACATGTGCCCGACCGGAGTATTCTCAATGAGTTTAAATCAAACAGATATTTTAATCTAACCTACTGATAAGAATCAACCGCTGACTTTTCCTCTTACCCGGTGGAGCACCCTTGACATTGCTTCCCCTGCCCTAGCCCTAATCAGGACAGTAGCATGCTTGTCCATAGGGGTAGGGCTGAGGTTGATGATAACCAATTTGGCTCCTGAATCAACAGCATAGACAGGCATATAGGCAGCGGGGTAAACAATTAGGGTTGAGCCAATCACCATAAATAGGTCACAGTTATATGAGCGGAAGGTCGCCTCTTTTAGCACCTTCTCTGGCAGTGACTCACCAAAGAGAACAACACTCGGTTTCAAGATACCATGACAAGCCTCACAGTCTGGGATTTCTTCACCCTTGTCCAGCCTGAGTCTAACTTGCTCAAAGGGGTAACGCCTGCCACAGCTTAAACATACTGCCCACTGCATATTGCCATGGAGTTCAAATACCCTGTCAGCAGGAACTCCAGCCTTTTGGTGGAGATTGTCCACATTTTGGGTAATAACACAGTCCAGCTTGCCCAATCTGTCCAGCTCAGCGATAGCATAGTGGGCAGGGTTCGGCTTAGCCTCAGTGGCTAGACCCCCTTCCCGAAGCATCTGCCACTGCTTTCTCCTAGCTTCAGGGTCTCTAACGAACTTCTGGTAGATGAAGTCATCGGGGTCAAACCTCTCCCAGATTCCACCAGAGCTGCGAAAATCAGGAATTCCAGATTCAGTGCTAATCCCGGCACCAGTGAAGACCACTACCCTTTGGGCATTAATAATTAGGTCGGCTACCCTTTCGGCAAGGGAATCTAAGTCCTGTTCTCCCACACGCCCCCCGAAAAGAAAAATGCAGACTCATCTTAACTGATTTAGCTATCAGCGTCAAGTTAAAATCGGATTAAGTCCATTCACGGCAAGTTTGGAGGGGGAGGTTATCTAACAATCTCATAAAGGTGGCAAATATCATTGAGACAACATTGCTGGCAAAGAGGACGGCTGCGGCAGACACTCTTAGCCAAGCAGACCAGTAAGGCATGGTATTCATTGAATAGCCTGGCATCAGTTGGCAGATTATCCATAAAAAGGGACTGATAGGCGGCATAGCTATTACCGCCCGGTGCCAGGCCGATACGATTGATGATTCGGCGAGTATAAGCATCAATAACAAAAATTGGCTTGCTGGCAGCATAAAGAATTATGGAATCGGCTGTCTCCTGCCCTATACCATAGATAGAAAGAAGTTGGTGGCGGAGGTGGCTAGTATCACTAGCAAATAGCTTATCAAGATTGTTATCATAGTGTTTTCCTAGCCAGTGAGCCAGGGACTTAAGCTTCAACGCTTTGGCATTATAGTAACCAGAGGGACGGATAAGCTCAGCAACTTCCGAGAGGCTGAGGTGGTGAAGCGCTTTTGGTGATAGTGCTTCAGCTGCTTTTAGATTGGTTATAGCCTTCTCTACATTACCCCAGGCGGCTGATTGGGTAAGGATGGCACCGACTATTATCTCAAACGGCTCCCGGGCTGGCCACCAATGTTGAGGTCCATAGTGAGCCATAAGTCGTTGGTAAATATCTCGCAGTATCTGGCTTATTGATTGGTTATCCATTGGGGCACTTTGGCACTGGTTACTGAATCATATCCCGGAATGTAAGGCTTTATATCAATTACCGATGTGCCATCAATAGCATCAAGCCCTTCAACCCTTAATATGCTACCCTGGCGCTTGAGTAGTCTAACCGTAGCTTTCCCTATTGGATTCGGTCTATTTGGCGACCTGGTGGCAAAAAGCCCAACTAGAGGAAACTCCCGTTTGCCCCCGGGATGAATCTTAAGTGGCACCTCACCAGATATGGCTCGGTGCATCCAGTAGAGGACTATAATGTGGGAGAATTTCTCCAGCCCATCCAGAGCCTCGGTTAGGTCATTATTGACAATAATGTCAGAAACGACTTTCCCATAATCTTGCTTTGCCGGTTGCTTAATCTCATTTCTGACGATACCAATAGCTTTTAAGGTCATGCTAGGCAGTTCATCAGCCATAGGCATAGCCCTTCTCAAATGCCTTTATATTTAACTCTTCAGTGCCTTTGGGAACAGAAGTCAGGATAGACTTTTTCATCGCTTCTGCGGACACAATACCTGTGGCAGCGGTGAGAAAGCCCAGCATCACAACATTAGCCACCATCACCCTACCAAGTTCTTCGGCTAACCGACTTGATGGAACAGCAAGAAGCCTCTCCCCCCCCGCTTCCCTAGGTCTGACTAGGTCTTGGTCAATAATTACTACAGCACCCTGGAGGTTCTCTAGGCAGTATTTATCATAGGCTTGTTGAGACATTGCCACTAAGATTGAAGGAGTATCAATATAGGGATAAAACACCGGGGCATCGGAGACAATGACATCAGCCCGAACAGCCCCTCCTCGAGCTTCAGGTCCGTAGTCCTGCATGAAGACTGCATTCTTATGCTCAAAGATAGATGCTGCCTGACCAATGATATAGCCAGCCCGAACTATACCCTGCCCCCCGAAACCACACAGCCTTATATCATGGCGATTTACCATCACACCACCCTATAAATTGGGAATGGGAGGACGTTCAATATCAACGAACTTGCCCACGACTATCTGTCCATTAAGTTTAATGTCGGCATACTTCAGGTCAATATCAGGCTTAATAACACTGTTACTGCGATAATATTTCATTGTGTCCAGCCCGCTAGCCTGCTTATTCAGGCGCCCGTAATAAGTAGGGCATGGACTAATTACCTCAACCAAGCTGAACCCCTTCTTCAATAAAGCCTCAGTAATAGCTTTTTCTAGTCTACGAACCTGGGCTGTTGTCCAACGGGCAACATAAACAGCACCACTAGCTGCTGCCAGATAGGGTATGTTAAATGGCTCCTCTGTACTACCCATGCGCGTGGTGGTGGTTCGGGCGGCTAACGGTGTAGTAGGGCCAAGCTGCCCCCCGGTCATTCCATAGATGAAGTTATTAACACACAACACCGTTATATCAATATTTCTACGAGCGGCGTGAATAAAATGATTTCCCCCGATAGCAGTCAGGTCGCCATCCCCGCTGAAGACCACAACCTTTAACTCTGGATTGGCTAACTTCAACCCAGTGGCAAAGGGTATTGCCCGACCGTGAGTAGTGTGAAATGAATCCAGCCTTATATACCCGGCTGCCCTGCCAGTGCAGCCTATCCCCGAAACTACGGCAACCTTGTCTAAATTAAGCCCAGATTTAAGCAGGCTTCTAATGAAGCAATTAAGAACTAAACCAGAGCCGCAACCAGGGCACCAAATGTGAGGTAACCGCTCCGTTCTCAGGTAAGCATCCAGAGGGTGCTTTTCATTATCTCCAGTAACTTTACTCATCTAACCGCCTGTCTGATAGCATCTAGTATTAATTCTGGGGTATGTACGCCGCCACCCATATGAGGCACAGGTATTGTCTTTGTCATCCCACCAGCACATCGTTCCACTTCCAAAACAACCTGCCCGTAATTAATTTCAGGCATTATAAAAGCCTTAACCTGCCCAGCAATTTGCCTAATCCTATCCTCGGGAAAGGGCCAAACTGTAATCAACCTTAGCATACCTACTTTAATGCCCTCTTCTCGGGCACGTTCAATTGCCCTAAAAGAAACCCGTGATGGAATACCATAAGCACAAACCACTACCTCCGCATCATCAATGCCATCCTCGTCTAACTCAATAATTTTATCCCTATTCATCTTAACCTTCTCTACTAACCGCCTTACCAGCTTGTCCTGTGCCTCAGCGCTCATCGCTGGGTATCCTCTCTCATCGTGGGTTAGGCCGGTGGTATGGAACCGATAGCCATCGCCAGCATTCGCCATAGGGGGAACAAGGTCAGAATCGGGTTTATAGGGCAAATATTCCTCAGGGGAGACAGTGGGCTTGCGCCGAGGCGTTATTTCAATCTCACTGACAGGGGGGATGACTACTTTCTCATACATATGTGCGGTAGCTAATTCAGACATGATTAAGACGGGTAAGCGATATTTTTCCGAGAGGTTGAAGGCTCTTATAGTTAAGTCATACAATTCCTGTGGAGAATTAGGAGCTAGGGCAATTATCCCATAAGAACCATGACTGCCCCACCGCGCCTGCATCATATCTCCCTGACCGGTTAGTGTGGGCAGGCCGGTTGATGGGTCACCACGCTGCATATTTACCACCACACAGGGGGTCTCTGTCATGAGTCCTAAACCAATATTCTCCATCATCAAGCTGAACCCCGGTCCAGAGGTAGCGGTCATTGCCTTGACCCCACCCCACGAAGCCCCCAGAACAGCCGCCATTGATGCCAGCTCATCCTCCATTTGTATATAAATACCACCAACCTCGGGCAGGCGCTGCGACATCCGCTCAGCGATTTCAGTAGCTGGCGTAATCGGGTATCCAGCGAAGAAGCGACAACCAGCGCTTATTGCCCCTTCAGCACAGGCTTCATCCCCACTCATAAAGAATTCTCCAGCTAAATACTTTCCCTCAGGCATACACTACCCCGCTTCTTCCTCAGGCTTTTCCTCAGTGGAAACAACATAGATAGCAAAGTCTGGACAGACCATACTGCAGATATTACATCCGGTGCACTTATCATTATCCTCTATGTAGGCCTGATGATACCCGCGGCTATTAATCTCGGTAAATTCGTGGAGAATATGTTGCGGACAGAACTCAAGACAGAAGCCACACCCCTTACACCTCTCCGCTATCACATTAACTCGATAATGCCTTGCCCTTGTAGTACCTTTACTCATGTCTGCCCCTAATAATAACACCTATTTCTTATTGTGACAAATCTTTAACCCGTTTAGGTGCCATAGCAAATCATTATATGCTACAATAAATAAAAATGCAGCTTCTGGGTTATCAGGCGATTAAATGAGCCCATGGCGAAGGCTATCGTGGGGAGCATGTATTCTTGTTACCATCATCATAGCCGGTGTCATCGGTTATGTGGTTATTGAGGGCTGGTCTGTTATTGATGCCCTGTGGCGGAGACCGCTTGCTTATTCTGGGCACTAGTGAGCAACTGGCATCTCTGGAAGAAATTTGCGGGAGGTGTAAGTCTAATGAGTAAGACCAAGGTAGGCATTATCAATGTTACTGGTTATGCTGGTGTTGAACTAGCAAGGCTACTGTATCAGCATCCGGAAGTAGAGCTTGCCTCAGTTACCGGGCGGAGTGCTGCCGGGCAGAAGTTAGGCAATGTTTTCCCTCACCTAGCTAGCATAGACCTAACCATTGAAGCTGAGCTGGCCGATGTTGACTTGGTCTTTTCAGCCATGCCACATAAGGAGAGTGCTAAAGAGATCATACCATTGCTTAACCGCGGTATTAAGGTAGTAGATATTAGTGCTGATTTCAGGCTGAAGGATGCGACTGAATACCTGTCCTGGTATGGTTTTACCCATCCCGCCCCGCAACTACTTAACCAAGCAGTGTATGGTCTAACCGAGCTATACCGGTCTCAGGTTGCCTCCGCCCAACTGGTGGCTAACCCCGGCTGCTATCCCACCGGGGCTATTTTGGCTTTAGCCCCGGTAGTCAAGGCAGGGCTAATTGAGCCTGAAATAATTATTGATAGCAAGTCCGGCGTATCCGGAGCCGGCAGAACCATCAGCCGACAAACCCACTTTTCTGAAGCCAATGAGGATGCTGCCGCCTACGCCCTAGATGGACACCGACATCTGCCTGAGATTGTCCAGGAGCTGAAGCTCCTTCACCCCCAACCGTCGCCCTCGATAACCTTTGTCCCCCATATAATACCGATGACCAGGGGGATATTAACTACCGGCTACGCCTCCTTAGCCCCAGGCAAGATTGCTGCCAGCACAAAGGGAAAGGAAGAATTAAGACAGCTCTATGTGGACTTCTACAAGGATGAGCCTTTTGTCAAAGTAGTAGAATTCCCGCCCCACACCAAGTACACCTGGGGGAACAACCTCTGCCTCATTCACCCCACCATTGACATTAGGACAGGGAGGCTCATCATCATTAGCTGTATTGATAACTTGGTCAAGGGGGCAGGGGGGCAAGCTGTCCAGAATATGAACCTTATGCTCGGCTTACCTGAGACTACAGGGCTTGAGGCATTAGCAGTTTATCCCTGAAGTTCTTACGGTTTTTCTGGCTCAATCCCCTTGAGAAGAATATAGTCGTGCATTGTGCCCTTGGCTTGCCTGAGCGCCAGGGAGTCAACGATACCTTTGTATTTACCACCTAATAACCCTTCCCCAATGATATATGCCCCTTCAGCCGCCTCCTTGGCTACATTAGCCTGCCTCCTCACCTTTCGCACCTTGCCAAATCGGGAGAGCCTAGCTGTCAGTGCCTCAGCAATCTCCGGGATTCCAGAGAGCCGACCCGAAAGTAAAATCTCCCTCGGCTTCTCTACAGCAACCATCATCGCCGCTACCCCCTTGACTATACTTTCCAAGAGCATATTCCAGGCTTCGGGGTATTTAGAGTGATTTTTAGCCAGCTCCTCCGGGATTAAGTCAACTTTGCCGCTGGCATCTCTGGCACCACCGCTGAAGAGCACTATCCCGGGGAACTCCCCCAAACGTATCGCCAGCTCGGAGTCCATAGTTCCCAGGGTAATGAAACCAGGTCCCCCCGATGTCCCCCCAAAACCATCAACCACCTTTCCCCCATCAATACCAATTACAGCATTGAAGGCAAAACCTATCTCAGCCAGGATGAAAGAGGTTTCATTATAGTCTATACCGCAAAGCTCTGCCTGGTCCCTAACCGCCAGGGCAACACAGCATACTTTATCAGCGGTGCCCATATCCATCTTGTTAGCCTTCCGATAGGCAGGTACCGTTGCTAGGTGAATGACCCCCGGGGTGAAATAAACCGGGAAGCCTTCAGCCTTCATCAGCCTGATAACCATCCTGATGCCATCATACAATGGAATACTCTTGTCATCAGGTACCATCAGGGTTAGTTCCCTATCAGTTATATCCTTGATAGGGGTTAAAGGTAGACCATAACCAGAGGGACCGACTATCATATCCAGCGGGAAAACACTTCTAACTGTATCCAGGAGCACGTTAGGGTTTCGGGCAACCTCAGGCACCGGCACAGAGGTATCCAGAATAATCTTTTCCCCATCCATCCCAAAGAAATCAAAACTACCCGTCCCTGGGTCAATACCTATAACTCTCATTTAACCCTCCTCGGCGGCTAATTTAAGGCTTAACGGGCAGCAAGGGTCGGAGGCAAACCAATCTCCAGTAAGCACAAAGGTTCGGGAGCGACACCCCTTACAATCTTCTAAATGCGGGCAACTCTGGCAATATCCGGTTCTGGTTTTTGGGTCTTTAATCTGCTGAAGAAAGGGCGAGGAAAGCATATCACGCCAGATTTCACCAAGAGGTTTCTCATTGACATTACCCACGCTTATTGGAGAAAAGCTACAAGGCTTGACATCGCCATTAGTCTCAATAAAAAGATATTCACCGAAGATACAGGCTGTGGTTGAGGTAAATAAAATACCGGCACTCTCCTCCGGCACCTGAGCCAGAAGCCCCTGTTCCCTCACTGTAGCCCAGAAAAATGGCTCATCAAAGAAAAACTCAACCCCTGTTTTCCGGGCTGCCTGACAAACAAGCCTGATAGCTTCCCCATACTGCTGAGGAGTAAGAAGCTCCCCAACATATTCTTTACATGGCTTGAGCCCAATAAATGTTACCTTTGGTGCTCCAATTGAGGCAGCCAGCTCAAAAATGCCTGGTATTTCAGCATAGTTAGTTTTCAAAAGGGTGGTATTTATTGCCTCCAGAAGTCCTTCTTTGGCACAATTGCGAGCCGATTGAACTACCCTATCAAAGCTAGCCCCTCCCCTAATTACCTCGTAGGTTGTCGGAGTAGCCCCGTCAATGCTAATCATTACTCGTATCCCTAGTTGCTTAAGGGTGGTAATTATCCGGGGGGTTAGCAACATACCGTTGGTAATCAGGTGAACATCAAGCTGCCTTTGCCGCATCAAGCCCAATAACTCAAACAGGTCCTGCCGAAGGAGCGGCTCACCGCCTTCAACAATCACCCAACTGGGGCTCAGTTCGGCTATCTCGGCTATGAGCTTTTTGGCTCTCTCAGTTGAGAGTTCCCCCTCAGGGAAACCGCGGCAATGCCTACAACTCAGGTTGCATTTTGGTGTTATTGCCCAATCTACAAAGTGGGGAGTTATTCTCATTATCAGGGCAGTATATCTGATGCCTGGGGTAAAATCAAGCTAGCCTAATAAGAGGTTGCCTATCGGCTTTGCCTCTGCTATTCTTTGCAATACTGGGATAAGAAAAGTGGCAAGTAAGACTAATATACATGTCAGCCGTCAAGGGTTTCATGGCATAGATTACATCAAGATTACCATCTTTGGCTTTGCTCTATCTGCTCTTTGGAGTAGCCTCCATGCTATTATTCTGCCATTACGGCTACTAGATTTTGTTGCCGAGTCACAGAAAAATACCTACCTTGGGCTTCTCACCTTTACTGGCTTACTGCTAGCCATAATAGTCCAGCCCATAGCTGGGGCAATTAGTGACCGCTCTGGCTTCAGCTGGGGGCGACGACGCCCCTACATCCTTATCGGCGCCATCCTAGTGGTGCTGCTTCTGCCTGGGATAGGCTTCTGTGGCAGTTATGTTGCCATTTTTATCATTTATTGCCTGGTGCAGGTTAGCTCCAATACGGCGCAGGGTCCATATCAGGCATTCATTCCCGACCTAGTACCTGAGGGGAGGAGGGGGCTAGCCTCAGGAGTAAAGACTCTGCTTGAGGTATTGGGTGGGGTTGCCCTATTATACCCGGTAGCCTTCTTCATGGAACGTTACTCCCCCGGTGAGGGGGCGTCCTGGCTGTGGATGGCTTTGAGTGCACTGGCTATTGCCTTGCTTGGTGTTATGATTGCCACTGTCATAACGGTCAGGGAGCGACCTGGAGTCAGTGGCTCTCAATTACCGTTATTATCAACCCTGTATAAAAGCTTCCAGATTGACATTAAGGCAAACCGTAATTTTGTCTGGTTTCTGGTATCCCGCCTCTTTATCCTTATGGCGTTCACTACCTTGCAGACCTTTGCTCTATATTTTCTTAGGGATGTGGTTGAGGTAGCCAGCCCGGCTGCAGCAACAGCAAAGTTCTCCATAGTGGCAGTTGCTGGCATGCTAGCTGCAGTGTATCCTGCCGGGCGCCTATCGGACAGGGTAGGCCGCCAACCAATTGCGGTCACCTCTGGGTTCGTTAGTGCCCTAGGTATTTCATTGATATTCCTCTTCCAACACAGCTATATACTTATAATGCTCTGTGGCGGTCTTGTAGGAATCGCATTTGGAGCTTTTATGAGTACTAACTGGGCTCTAGCTACCGATTTAGTAGCTAAGGGTGAGGAGGCACGATACCTTGGTCTGACCAATATAGCTACTGCTGGTGGTGGGGCTTTAGCACGCCTCATCGGACCAGTAATTGATTTCTTCAATACCTATGACACCAAACTGGGTTACCAGATTATGCTTTTGGCTTGCTTTGTCTATTTTGTTATCGGTTCATTGTTGCTACTGAAAATCAAGGTGCCGCGTCAACCAAGGTAAATGATTCCTACCAGCCTCGCTTCCATGCCCAGTCTTCAATAGCAAGCGCTATTGCTAAAAGAACCCCTGTAGCTACTGCGGTTGATACTCCAATTGTTATTGGCTGCACTCCTCGTAACACAGCTTCCCACCCCCAAGCACCAGCCAATGCTACGCCAATATAAAGTAAGGTTCTACCCAACCAGCAAGCAAGGAAAAACTTCCAAAAGGGGAAACGAAGGGCACCACCAGCTATCCCAACTAGGTCAAAGACGAATGGCACCAAGGAGAAGATAAAGATAGCCATACCCCCCCATCTCCTCACCCAGTGCTCTAGCTTGGTGTAGGTCTTCCCTTGTTTTGTCGCCACAGCACGTCCACTACGACCAGCCATGTAACCGGTTATCTCACCTATAGCTGCCCCAGCCCCACCAGCTAGCCCGACCACAATCGGCAAGGGTAGACCGCCCAGTGCAAAAATTATTAAAAAATTGCCCGCAGGTAAAATGACAGTGGCATTTAAGGCCAGGCTGATAAGGAAGGCACCCAGATAACCATAGCTTTTAAGTTCAGCAAACTTACTGGGGAAATCTTGGTAAAAGAAGAAAATACCAAAAGTAATACCAACAACCAAGAGCAGGGCTAACAGTGGAATAATATTCTTCTTTAGCCAACCTTGCTTATCCATCTTACCTCCTGAGGCATTGTAGCACATTGCAGGAGTAGGAGTAAGGTGGCTAAGGAAACGTTGCTGGCTGGTGCTGTGTTCTGCTATACTTTGATAGCATGCCCCCATCGTCTAGGGGTCTAGGACATCGGCCTTTCAAGCCGGTAACAGCGATTCGAATTCGCTTGGGGGCATTAATTAATTAGAATTTGCTCTCTAGCTTTTTATAGGTTTCAGCCAGGGCTTCAGGAACCACCCTAACATCAGACAACACCGGCATGAAGTTGACATCACCCTGCCACCGGGGCACGATGTGAGTATGGACATGGTCATCTATCCCGGCTCCGGCTACCTTTCCTATGTTTATGCCTATGTTGAAGCCGCCGGGATTAAATACCCGCCTCAGTAGTTTGATGCTTCGGCTAACCATTTCAAAGTGCTCGTTACGCTCGGCATCAGTAAGCTCCTCCAGATTAGCTACGTGCCGGTAGGGGGCTACCATCAGGTGTCCCGGATTATAGGGGTAGCTATTCAGAATAACGAAGTTTTTTTCTCCCCGATACAGGATGTAGTTCACAGTATCATTATTCTGCCTGGGTTTCTCACATAAAATGCACCCTTCCGGTTTTTCCTGCTGGATATAGCCTATACGCCACGGTGCCCAAATTTGCTCCATTTCATTCCCCCTATCAATCCCTCAGTGCTATTTTAGTCGGCTATCCCTCAGGCGTCAAAAGGGCTTTTAGTGACGAGGGGAAAGTTGTAAAAAATAGTGCCATACTCTATAGTTAATTGGCTATGGAAGATAAGAGCCCGCCAAGCGATACCATAACCTTTCTGGGGACAGGCGGGGCAAGGATAATGGTGGCTACTCAGATTCTAGCCTCGGGTGGCTTGTGGCTAAACCTAAGCGGCACTGAAATACTCGTTGACCCCGGTCCGGGCTGTATAGTTCAATCGACTAAAAGGAAACTTAGAGCCGAGAGGCTGAGTGCTATCATCCTATCGCACCGCCACCTAGACCATTCGGCAGATGTCAATATTATGGTTGAAGCGATGACCCGGGGTGGGTTCAATCGGCACGGCAGGCTATTCGTCCCATCTGATGCCATGGGGAGTGAACCGGTTATGTTCTCCTACCTGAAAAACTACCTTGAGGGTGTTGAGATTTTGCAAGCGGGCAAGTCCTACTCCATAGGCAATATTTCCTTCACCACCCCAATTCGGCACATACACCCGGTAGAAACCTACGGCATGCTGTTTACCACCGCTGAGCATACCTTCTCCTATATCGCTGACAGCCACTATTTTGATGGCTTGTGTCATAGTTATAGCAGTGAGCTTTTGATTCTAAATGTGGTCTTCCTAGAGCCCCGTCCTCCTATTGACCACCTATCGGTGGCTGATGCTGAGCGTATTATTATGGAGCTAAAACCAAAGGTTGCCATTCTGACCCACTTTGGTATGAGTATGTGGCGGGCAAAACCATGGGAGATAGCCGAGAGGCTGTCTGAGGAAACCGGGGTCAGGGTGCTTGCCGCCCGGGATGGCATGAGGTTCGACCTATCACAGCTGGATAATAGCTAAAATAAAAAAATCGGGAAACAATTCATAGCTGGTTAGCTTTGAATTGTTTTTCATGTTATGTAAAAAGGGTTAGGTTAGGGGGGAGGAGGGTGGTGGGGCAGGCGCTGTAACTATTCCTTTGGTAATAAAATGCAGAGCTCATTGAATAAATGGCATGTCCTAGTATTAGTCACCTCAATCTGGCTTTTGGTATTTTCATTTGCCTGGAGTGGCATAGCCGTCCTATTCCCGGAGATAGCCAGTGATTTAAACCTGAACTATACTGAGATAGGTTTAATCTGGGGCGGGGTTTCAATAGGAATCGCAGCTTTTGTACTTATTGGCGGCATGCTTGGTGACCGTTTCGGAACTAGAGTAATTATAGGATTTGCCTGCTTCCTAGGGGCTATAAGCAGTTTTCTAAGGGGAGTTGCCAATAGTTTTATTGCTCTAGCCATGTTTATGGCTTTGTTTGGTGTTGCTGAAGCCGCTGCCGAGGGTAGCATGTCCAAAACGGTAACTACATCGTTTAAGGGGAAATCGCTGGGATTGATTAATGGCATTCAGTTCTCAGGCTTTTACCTTGGTGGGGCAATAAGTATGATGGTCAGTGCTACAATACTTTCCCCAATGTTTGGTAGCTGGCGGGGTGTTATGCATCTATATGGGATTATAGCCATTATCATTGGAATTTTATGGGTGGTGACAATTGGAGATATCCCAACCACCTCAAGTGCTGAACCGACGGGGAAGTCATTAAGCAGGGTTATCCATTCCAAGGACCTGTGGTTGGATGGAATAGCACTTTTCATGTTATTCTTCTCCACTAAAGGAATTATGGGCTATATGCCCATATACCTGGTTAATGCTAAGGGAATGGAGATAGGTGAAGCCTCCAACCTGACTTCAGCCTTTCTCTGGGGGGGAATCATAGGTGGTCTGGCCCTGCCAGTGCTGTCTGATAGAGTGGGAAGAAAAATCGTTTATATACCCAGCGTAGTTATAACCGCTATATGTATATATTTAATGCCGATATTAAGTAGCCTACCACTGTTAGCTATTATTGTAGCCTGCGGGGTATTTGCGGTAGGGGCGGCTACCATCCACTGGGCTGTGGTAGCCGAATCAAGGGGTATTGAGCCGGCATACTACGGCACCGCCTTTGGGCTATTATCAACTATGGGCAGTATCGGCGGCTTTCTGGGACCGGCTATAGGCGGGAGTATAGCTGAGATTGATGAGTCATTACCCTTTGTCCTGTGGGCAGGGGTACTCAGTATATCTGTAATTACATTTTATCTCATAAAAGGACAAGCTCCAGGGCGGAGAGAAGGAGGGTTAGCTTATGGGGAAGGAAAATATTAAGCAAGTGCCACCACCGTTCCTCGTTTCGTATAGTATCACCAGTAAGTGTAATCTAAGCTGTAAGCACTGTTACAGTGAATCAAGCCCGGAGGCAGGCGGTGATGACCTGACAACTGATGAATTGCTCAGGGTTATAGATGAGCTAGCTGGCTGGGGCATAGGGCTGCTTGTTTTTGATGGTGGAGAGCCACTACTAAGAGAGGACTTTTTTCAAATTGCAGAGTATGCCTCAGGTAAAGGGATAACCACCGGCATTGGCAGCAATGGAAGCCTAATTGATGCTGCCACAGCTAGAAAATTGATTAGCGCAGGTATTCGGTATGCGTCTATCTCCATTGATGGGGCTGATGCTGAGACCCATGACACTTTCCGTGGTGAAGCCGGTAATTTCAAAAAGGCTCTAGACGGGGCTTCAGCCTGTAAGGGAGCTGGCTTACCCTTTCAATTTAATACTGTGCTCAGGAAAAAGACCATTCCTCAGGTCTCGGCTATTCTCCGTCTGGCCAGGGACTACGGTGCCTACGGTGTGGAATTATTTGATTTAATACTTGTTGGCAGGGCTAAGCGAGAGTGCCAAGATGAAGCATTAACCATTCAGGAAAGAAAAGAACTAGTAGAATGGCTAGCCCAAGCCCAGATAGACTACCCCTTGCCTATTGAGACGCCATCCTTACCCATGTATCCCCTGCTGCTTAAACTAAATGTAGACAAAGGAATTCATCCCCAGCATATCCCCACGGAGGAACTGGTCAGGAGCGCCTACTATGGCAGAGGCTGTGCCGCTGGCAGACCGCGTGGCTACCTAGTGATTCGGAATAACGGTGAGCTTAATCCCTGCATATTTCTCCAGGTAAACCTGGGTAACGCCAAGGAGAAAAGCATCAGGCAGATATGGCAGGAATCGCCAATACTGGCTCAGCTCCGCTCCTGGGACTTGCTCAAGGGTGAGTGTGGTAAATGTAACTACCGGGATATATGTGCTGGATGTAGAGGAAGGGCTTATGTGGCGAGCGGTGATATGCTTGCCGCTGACCCGGGTTGCTGGATTACATCTCAGCTCTAATACTATAATCAGCGGTTTGGAGAGGCAAATTGAGCTATCTTGATAATATACTGCATCAGGTTACCAAGCCGGCCCGCTATACCGGTGGGGAGTGGAATAGCGTGGTAAAGGATTGGGACAAAACCCGTATCAGGGTTGCCCTGTCTTACCCTGATTTATATGAAATAGGCATGTCCAATATGGCGCTGCCTATCCTCTATGAGCTGCTCAATAGCCAGCCGGATGTTCTGGCGGAGAGGGTCTATGCCCCGTGGGTAGATATGGAAGCAGTAATGCGCACCAGAGGCATTCCCCTGTTTAGCCTTGAATCCAAACACCAGCTAAAAGATTTTGACATTATTGGTTTCTCCCTGGGTTACGAGCTCACCTATACCAATGTATTGAATATGCTTGACCTAGCTCAAATTCCAGTATTAGCTGGCGAAAGGGATGATTCCTATCCGGTGGTAATGGCTGGTGGTAGCTGTAGTCTCAATCCTGAGCCTATGGCTGACTTCATTGACTTTTTTGTAATCGGGGATGGTGAAGAGGTATTGCTTGAGCTAGTTGATAGCTTCCGAGATTGGAAGCGGCAGGGCAAGGGAGCGGCTAAAAAGGAGCTATTTCGTCAAGTAGCTACTATCCCGGGCATCTATGTGCCCAGCCTATATCATGTGGAATACGAGGCTAACGGTTTGCCTAAAAGCATTACCCCCACTGTGGCTGAAGCCAGCCCGACAATTCAGCGACGGATAGTAACCAAGCTCCCGCCACCGGTTACCAAGCCGGTGGTTCCTTACATTGAGGTAGTCCATGACCGGGGGGCAATAGAGATTCAGCGAGGCTGTAGTCGTGGTTGTCGCTTTTGTCAGGCAGGAATTATATATCGTCCGGTGCGTGAGCGAGGTCAAGAGGAGATGCTACAAGCAACCGAGGAGCTTATGGCTAACTGCGGCTATAATGAGGTATCTCTGGTATCATTAAGCACCAGTGATTATCCCGGCATTGATGAACTGGTGTCCAGCTTAGGCTACCGTTATAGCAAGCATAACCTTAGCCTGTCGCTACCCAGCCTGCGTATTGATACTTTTTCAGTAAGATTGATGGACTCCCTGCCTTCGGGTAAAAAGACAGGGCTCACCCTGGCTCCCGAGGTAGGCAGCCAAAGGCTACAACAGGTCATCAATAAGAGTACCCCTGAAGATAAGCTTCTGGAAACAGCAGCTGCAGCCTTTGAGCGAGGCTGGACAAACCTTAAGCTATATTTCATGCTCGGCTTACCTACGGAAACTATGGATGATATAGAGGGCATTGTTCAGCTAGTAGGCAAAGTCAGCTCGTCAGGCATGAAGGCACGAGGAAAGAGACCTCAGCTAAGAATCAGCCTGTCCACCTTTGTGCCCAAGCCGCATACCCCCTTTCAGTGGGTAGCCCAAGAAGGGGAACAGGGGTTAGGGGCAAAGCATGAAGTTCTAAACCTGGGCTTGCGCCGTAAGGGGGTCAGGCTGTCGTGGCCAGAGCCTAAGCTCAGCCTACTTGAGGCGGTATTGTCACGAGGGGACAGACGATTAGGCAGGGTTATCTATCATGCCTGGCAACTGGGCTCAACCTTTGATGCCTGGAATGAGCAGTTTAATTATAAAAACTGGCTTGATGCCTTTGAAGCGGTCGGGCTTGAGGCTGATTTCTATGCCCTCAGGCAGCGACCCTTAGACGAACCCCTCCCGTGGGCTCATATTGATACCGGAGTAACCACTGCTTTTCTGAAACGGGAATATCAGCGTAGCCTAGAGGCTAAGGAAACTCCCGATTGCCGTTACCAGGCTTGTAATGCCTGCGGATTAGAACGCTGGCAACCAGCCTGCCAGCAAAAACAACAGAAGGAGGGAATTTAGATGATTTTGACCGAGTTCAGCGTTGAGGGGAAGGTAGCCATTGTTACCGGTGCCGGGCGAGGGCTTGGGAAAGCCATCTCGCTTGCCCTGGCTAGGGCGGGAGCAGATATAGTGGCAGCGGCGCGGACTAAAGAAGAGATTGAAGAGACGTGCCGTGAGGTCAAAGACCTGGGCAGACAAAGCCTGGCCATCCCTACCGATGTAACCAAAGCCGACCAGGTTGAGGGGATGGTGGAAGAGGTCGTCTCTCACTTTAAGCGGATTGACATCCTGGTCAATAACGCAGGGGCAGTCACCTCTAAGGCTATAGTAGGTTTGGATGGCACCCGATTGACTGAGGAGGAATGGCACAAGGTCATAGACACCAACCTAACCAGTGCCTTTCTCTGCTGTCGGGCGGTAGGTCCCCATATGTTCAAGCAGAAGAAGGGCAAGGTTATTAATACCAGCTCAAATAATGCCCAGAAAGGGAATACCGAAATCATCTCATATAACACCAGCAAGGCAGCACTGAGCATGTTTACCCGCTGTCTGGCTCTGGAATGGGCTCCGTTTAAAATCAATGTCAATGCCATCGGGCCGGGAGACTTCTATACCAAACTTTCGGCGTGGCACCACGATGACCCCAAATTGCGGGAAAAGATGATGGCGCATATACCTCTAGGTAGAGTGGGGGATGTAGGCGAGATTGGGCTGCTGGCTGTATATCTGGCTTCACCCGCCTCAGACTTTATAACCGGGCAGACAATCTTTATTGACGGCGGTGAATTAGCCTTCAGCCCTTAGCCGTCACCCAGTTTCACCCTGCCAATAGTCAGGTAAGGCGAGTCAGAAACTCTTCTATAGCCTGATTGACCTCTCTGGGCTTTTCAATATGCGCCCAGTGGGTGGCTCCGTCAATTACGAGCGGTTGAGCCCGGTCAATGTTATCAGCCAGGTACCTGGTATATTTTACCGGTGTCTTCTTATCTTCACTGCCACAGATAATCAGGGCTGGCAGTTTGATAGCCTGAACCTGCTCCATAATGTCAAACTTATCACAACAAAGGTAGTCATTCAGGGTTACTGCTGGGCCTATTTCCATTCTTGCGGCTAACAGAGCCGGCCTAACTTGAGGGGGGATAAGGCTATACTCGTCTTGCAGATATTGCCTCCAGGCAACCCGGTCAGTAATCATCCTTTCCAGCTTTGCCAGCAGGGCGGGGAGCACCCTCAGCCTAGCCCCGGCGCCGATTAAGACCAGCGCCCTTATTTCCTGGCTATATTTTAGCCCATAGAGTTGAGCAATAGCACTGCCCATAGAATGACCGATAAGGACGACATCCTGATACTGGTGTTGATGAATGTAGTGCCGCAGCCATTCAACATAGTCATCCAGGCTGGAGCAGGGCTTGCCCAGGGGGTGACCGGGGAGGGTAATGGCTTGTGAACCAGTAAAATATTCAGTCTGATATACCCACTCTTCCCCACTACCACCGGCACCGGGAATGAAAAGCATCTTCACTTATGATTCGCCTTTTAGCCAAGACCCGCCTAAAGGCTAAGCCAATTGACCACCATCAACAATAATAGTCTGCCCGGTGATGTAGCTAGAGGCATCAGAGGCTAAAAACAGGGCAGTTCCGATAATATCACTGGGCTCAGCCAGATAACCCAGTGGTATTGAAGCTTCAAGCCTCTTTAACTTCTCAGGGTCATTCCACAAGGGTTCGCTGAACTTAGTCCTTACCGTAGACGGGGCAAGGGCATTAACTCGTATATTGTATCTGGCTAATTCCAGAGCCAGCACCCGGGTAAGCATAACTACGCCTACCTTAGCAATACAGTAGGCGCCCATCCTTTCTATGGCTTTCATTGCTGAGCGCGAGGCTATATTGATAATGTTGCCCCTTTTCCGGTCAACCATCGTCTTGCCCACCGCCTGACTGCAAAGGAAGTAGCCCTTGAGGTCGGTATTAATAATTTTGTCCCAGCCATCCTCACGGAGTTCAAGTAACGGCACCATGATATTCATGCCGGCATTATTTACCAAAATATCAATGCCACCGAACTCATCCATTACCCGCTGAACCAGATTATCGACCTCGGTCTTCTTGGTGATGTCAGTCCTGACAGCCAGTGAACGCCGACCGAGCCGCTGGATTTCGTCAGCCACAGCCACCAGCTCGCCATCCTCAATCACCCGACCACAGACAACCACATCAGCCCCGGCCTCAGCAAAAGCCAGAGCGATAGCCTTACCTATCCCCCGCTTGCCCCCGGTAACAATAGCTACTTTACCTGCCAAAGAAAGGGTGGGAATACTCACTGTTCAACCTCCGGCTACAGTTTAATTCCTAAGCGGTGTCAGTGCTTTTCTTGTCAAAGCAGGCGATAGCAACTACCCTATCCCCAGGGTCCAGTCTCATCAGTCTTACTCCCTGGGTACCCCTGCCCTGAATAGCAATGCCCTGTTTAGGGTCTTTTTCCCTCACCGGGGTGTCGATGACAATGCCCTCAGCAGAGATAATCATCAGCTGGTCTGATTGAGAGACCAGCTTGGCATCAGCCACCTCACCGGTTTTTTCAGTAAGCTTGAAGGTTCTAACCCCGCTACCGGCACGATGTTGCCGTGGATAGCTACCAACCGGGGTGAGTTTACCGAAGCCCCCAGTGGTAACGGTTAACAGGAATGCCTCTGGATAGGCAATATCCATACTGACTACCTGGTCATCAGGTGCCAGGTGAATACTGCGCACCCCGCCGCTGGTTCTGAGGCTAGCCCTTAACTTAGATACAGCGAACCTGATTGACTGCCCTTTTTGAGTTACTAATATGACATCATCCTGGTCAGTGGCTAAGTGTGCTGCCACCAACTCGTCCCCCTTCTCCAAATCCATAGCGATAAGCCCGCTACTCCGTACTGAGGCAAAACTACCCACCACCGTCTTTTTTATCTCGCCACGGCCAGTAGCCATCAACAGGTAGGTATGTGAAGTGAAATCAGCCACGGCTACCATAGCCGTAACTTTCTCATCCCCAGTAACGGGAAACAAATTAATCACTGCCGTTCCTTTGGCTACACGGGAGCTGTCAGCCGGGATTTCGTAGCACTTAATGCAGAAGACTTTGCCCCGATTGGTAAAGAACAGCATGTTATCATGATTATCAGCCACCACCAGGAGTCTTACTGCGTCCTTCTCCCTGACTACCATGCCAATGATACCCCTGCCGCCACGATGCTGGGGTTTGTAGCTCCGTGATGGCACCCTTTTGACAAACCCCCTATTACTGAGGGTTACCACCACTCTCTGGTGGGGGATAAGGTCTTCTTCGTGAAAGTCCACCGCCTCTTCCTCACTTATCTCAGTTCGCCGTGGGTTGCTATATTTAGACTTTAGCTCGCCCACCTCCTCCTTTATCAGCACAAGTATTCGCCTGGGGTTAGCCAGAAGGTCTTCCAGATAGGCAATGGTTCTTACCACCTCGGCATACTCATCAACTATCTTGCGCCGCTCCAGGTTAGCCAGTCGGCGAAGCTGCATATCAAGGATAGCCTGTGCCTGCGCCTGAGATAAGCCAAAGCCAGCCATAAGGTTGCGGCGGGCTGCCTCAGCAGTTTCAGATTTTCGGATAGTAGTAATCACCCTATCTATATGGTCCAGGGCAATTTTAAGCCCCTCAAGGATATGAGCCCTCTCCTTAGCCATTTTCAGCTCAAACCGAGAGCGGCGAGTGATAACCTCATAACGGAAATCTATGTAATACTGAAGGGCTTCTTTAAGGCTAATTACCCGGGGCTGACCCTCAACCAGAGCCACCATATTGGCGAAGAAGGCTGACTGCATTGAGGTATATTTATACAGGTTATTCAAGACCTGCTCCGGCTGGGCTTCTCTCTTTAACTCAATGACAATACGCATCCCCTGGCGGTCTGACTCATCGCGTAGTTCACTGATGCCGCCAATTTTCTTATCCTTAACCAGTGTAGCTATCCGCTCTACCAGGGCAGCCTTATTTGTCTGATAAGGAAGCTCGGTAACCACTATTTGATAACGCCCAGCCTCCGGCATACTGCCTAAATAAGCCTTAGCTCGAACTACTATCCGGCCATGCCCGGTAGCATAGGCATTCTTAATCCCTTCCTGGCCGAGGATGATGCCAGCAGTAGGGAAATCAGGGCCTTTAATAAATTGAATAAGCTCATCAACAGTGGCTTCAGGGTTATCAATGAGATAAGCAATGGCATCGTATACCTCCCCCAGGTTATGAGGAGGGATATTGGTAGCCATCCCTACCGCAATTCCGGAGCTACCGTTAACCAGCAGGTTAGGTAATCGGGTGGGCAGAACTGAAGGCTCCTTAAGGCTATTATCAAAGTTTGGCATAAAGTCAACGGTATCCTTATCAATGTCAACCAACATCTGCTCAGCCACCTCGGTCAGGCGTGCCTCGGTATAGCGCATTGCTGCCGGGGGGTCATTGTCCATGCTGCCAAAATTGCCCTGCCCATCAACCAGGAGGTGCCGCATAGAGAAATCCTGTGCCATGCGCACCATCGCCTCATAAACTGAGGTGTCGCCATGAGGGTGGTATTTGCCCAACACCTCGCCGACAATGCGGGCACTCTTCTTATAAGGGCTGGCATGATTTATCCCCAGCCCATCCATAGCGTAGAGAATGCGCCGGTGTACTGGCTTTAACCCATCCCGCACATCGGGTAGGGCGCGGGAAACGATGACGCTCATAGCGTAGTCCAGGTAAGAACTCCTCATCTCGTCTTCTACACTTACTGGTTTGACTGTGCCTAAAGTCATATTCAGTTAAAACTCCTATTCCTCATTATTAGTCTTATCCTCAATGTCAGGGGATTCCTCGGGCAATAATTCTATCTCCTCCCAGCCCATGGTAATATAGCCAGGCTCCTCCGCCGCTTCCTCCTCGTATGGCACCTTACGCCTAAATACTTTGTCGCTAACATAAGGTCGGATGGGGGCAAACTTCTTTGAGGGGAAGGAGAGTCGCCCTGCCTGGGAGGGATGCTGATATACCTCTCTAATGATGACAGTTACTGCGTCTTCTGTTGATTTGATGATAGCGGCGGTATAGCTGTTACCCCCCTCCATTAACTTGATAAGTCGCTGCCCATGCTTAGGCTCTACCTGCCCCAAATACTCCCCACGGCTATTGTCCACTATTAAGCTGGAGCCATCTATCCTCAAATTTACCTTACTTCCAGCCACTGTTCTGGCCAGTATCTGCGGGGGTGCCAAATGGTAAAGGTTGACCACCCCTGCCTTGCCTGTTTCCTCAATAAAATGGTGTAGCTCGACCTTATGAAAACCACCCTCGGCACCAGCCATAGCCTCTCCCAGCTGAGATAAGCGATGGAGATTCTTCTCGGCAATGGCATTATACGGATCAAGCTGTAGAGCTCGCCCATAGGCTTCCTTGGCTTGAGAGTACTCCCCCAGTTCCATATAGGCTCTGCCCAACCGATTATAGGCGTCGACATCGTTGGGAAAGCTCTCAAGCAGGCTCTTATTGGCGGCTACCGCCTCTTTCCACCGACCTTGCATAGCTAAGGCTATTGCCTGTTTTGTGCTCTGTCGTTTGAGTCTTACCTGTTCCTCTTCCTGATATGACATCCTCCACCCCCGACTAATCAGTCTGAATATAATATTTTACTCCACCCAAGGGAGCTAAACAAGTCAATGTACTTTTTCATATGATTAGTGACACATTATTTCCTTGCCTTGTCATTGTCCCCTTTCCCTGTCATTGCGAGCCGAAGGCGTGGCAATCCCCGGGCATTCCTGGAGATTGCTTCGGCACTTTGTGCCTCGCAACGACAATAGAAAGGGGTGCCTCGCAATGACAACAAGAAGAGGCTCCTCACAATGAAACGAACACCCAGGGCTTGTTCCCAACCTAAAGTGGAGGATACTCTTATACTTTGAACTGTCACTCACCTATCCGAACGAGAACAGTCAATTTGACAAAGCTATTATAGCTATGGTAAGGTTTTTGCCAAGGGAGATTATAGTGCGAGACAAGGTAGAAGAGGTATTAAACAAGCTACGACCCAGCCTGATAGCCCATGGCGGTGATGTGGAGCTAGTTGAGGTTAACGATGGCGTGGTAACAGTAAGGTTAACCGGAGCCTGTAATGGCTGTGCTATGGCAACCCTCACCTTAAAGATGGGGATTGAACGAATCCTGAAGCAGGAAATCCCTGAGGTAAAAGAAATAGTCGCTGTCTAGGGGTAGCCTTCCCCGCCAAGGAATTAGTCTATTTCTTGGCTTCCGGCTCAAATACCCGGTGCAAGATACGAACTGCGTCCTTGACCTGAGCCTCATTAATGATGCAGGTTATCCTTATATCCGAGGTAGTAATAAGCTGGATATTTATGCCCTGCTCACTAAGGGCGCCAAACATCCGGGCGGCATAGCCGGGGGTACTTTTTATTCCGGTGCCTATAATACTAACCTCACCCAGCCTGGAATCACTGGTACACTCCCTGGCGCCGATTGACCTGGCTATAGGTTCCGCTACCTGCATTGCCCTATTGAGCTGGTCTTTGGTCACGGTAAAGGTTAAATCAGTAATATTATTAATACTGGCGTTCTGAACAATGGTATCTACACTGATACCGGCGGCAGCTAAAGGCTGGAAGATAGCGGCAGCAATGCCGGGGCGGTCAGGAACACCAACCACAGTTACCTTAGCCACATCAAGGTTATAAGCTATGCTTCTCACTTTATTTCGCACTTCCATAGACACCCCTCCATGAATTAATGTGCCCGGACTATCAGTGAAGCTAGAGGCTACCAGAATAGGAATATTAAATAGCTCCCCCAGCTCAACCGCCCGAGGATGCACCACTTTGGCGCCATAGCTTGCCATCTCCAGCATCTCCTCACAACCAATCTCGGTCAACTGATAGGCTTCAGGGACAAGGCGAGGGTCGGCACTATAGACACCGTCAACATCAGTATATATCTGGCACACCTCGGCTCCCAGGCTAGCTGCCAGAGCCACAGCGGTAGTATCAGAGCCGCCCCGCCCCAAGGTGGTTATATCCATCGCCTCAGTAATACCCTGAAAACCAGCCACAATGACAATATTTCCCTTCTCCAGCTCCTTGACCACTCGTTTGGATTCAACCTGCCGAATTCTGGCTTGGCTATAGGCGGTGTCAGTCTGTATCCCGGCCTGGGCGCCACTGAGGCTGATGGCATTATAACCCATACCATGAAGAGCCATAGCCAGCAGGGTGCTGGAAACCATCTCACCAGTGGACAGGAGAACATCAAGCTCTCTGTCACTGGGGTGCTGACTAACCTGATAAGCCAGTTTGATTAGCTCATCGGTGCTGTCTCCCATAGCTGAGACGACAACCACTACCTGGTTGCCCTTATCCTTAGCCTGAGCTATGCGCCGGGCTACATTTTTAATGCGCTCAGCGTTTGCCACCGATGAGCCACCATATTTCTGAACAATTAAAGGCATCTTTTTACCTCAGAACTCAAGCAATTTGTCCTATCAGCTTACTCATAATATTATACCCGGGGTCAATAAACAAGCCAGTGCTTTTTGCCTCGGCTTCGGTGAATCTTGTAGCTCCGTTAGCAGTAAATCCTGCTCCCCAGAGCAGGAATGGAACCGGGTCAGGGCTGTGGGTGCGGGTCTTTATTGGGGTGGGGTGGTCGGGCATAATCAGTAGTCGAAGGTCATCTTCCCGCCAAGAGCGAAGTCGGCTCAAAACCTCCCTATCCACCCGGTGGATAGCCTCTATCTTTTCGTCAATGGAGCCAGCATGAGCCGCTTCGTCCGGGGCTTCAATATGGATAACTACCAAGTCGTGCTGTTTAAATGCCTCCAGAGCTCCAACTGCCTGAGCAGTAAAGTCATTATCCAGCCCATCTTTCACCCCCGGTATATCTAGTACCCCCATACCCATCATTCGAGCCAGTCCCCGCAAAACATCAACCGCAGATGTTATCGCTGCATTAAGTCTATAAATCTGCTTGAAGGCGGGCATGTCAGGCAGCTTGCCACTACCCCAGAAGAGCCAAATCATTGTGGCTGGAATGTCACCGCGGGACATTCGCTTTAGGTTTACGGGATGGTCTCGGAGTATAGCCTCCGACCTAGCCATCAGGTCGCGTAACAGGTCGCTGCCCTGGCCACTGGGGAGGAAGTCAGCAATGGGCTTATCCGGGATATCATGGGGTGGAGTGCAGGTAGCCAAAAGGGTATCCTCCCACCCTTTAAGCTGGCAGATATGTCGGTAGCTGACGCCGGGGTAAAAGCGAATTTGGTCACTGCCCAGGCTCTGGTTTAGAGCGGTAATAAGCTGGCGTGCTTCCTCAGTGCTAATATGACCTGAGCTATAGTCCCACATGTTACCGGCACGGACCGCCACCAGATTGCAGCGAAAAACGACATCCCCTGGGTCAATGGGGATAGCCATACTTCTGGCTTCAATACCAGCCCGACCCTGGTAGTAGACCTTTGGGTCGTAACCAAGCACCGACATGCAGGCGCAGGCGCTGGAGGGCTCCATTCCCAGCGGCACGGTGCGGACCAGTCCAAGCGTGCCTTCCTTAGCCATAGCATCCAGGTTTGGTGAAGGAGTCAGCTCCAGACAGGTCTTGCCACCACGCTCAGGTAGTGGTAAGCCAGAAGCGCCATCAATTATGACAATGCCATATTTCATCTTATTTTTTGTAACCCTATCCCACTTTATCCCCTTCCCCTTGATAAGGGGAAGGGGGGATTTTTAAAGAGGGGCGAAGCCCCTCTTTAGCTCCCCAGTAGCATTCCTATCCTCACCAAGGGGAAGATTTTCTGAGGAAGGGCTCCGTTCCTTCAAGCTCTCCCTTATAAACAGTCTCTTTAGCTCATAATTGTTGTCCCGGAGGTCAAATCCGATTATAATATTAGCTATCGGGGCGTAGCGCAGTCTGGTTAGCGCGCCGCGTTCGGGACGCGGAGGCCGGCAGTTCAAATCTGCCCGCCCCGACCAGTAATCTTAAAGGACTCGGGCTGGAGGAGGTTCAAATTCTCTCGCCCCGACCACCTTCAATATGTCGAATTATACTTGCCCTTCTCCCCATAGCGCCAACGCTCTTGCCTCCTCTAGTGCTCATTTTAGATTTGGCATCACTCAATGTCAATTCACCCCTTGACACGGGTATACGTCTTGCCATGCAATTTGCGTTGGACGTCTGCCCGAGAGGGTTATGGTACTGCTCCCGAAAAGCGTGAGTGACAGTGCTATTCAGTTCCCTCAGATACGATTTTGTGCTGTCCTGCCCGAGGCAAAACAGACTTTTGTATCTGGCTGTGCTACCCTGTGCTGGGAGGTGCTAAACAGTTTGTCGCCAAAATGTCGCCAAACTGTCTGCAAAACCGTAGCCTGTCTTTTAGAAAAATACTAGCCCCTAGCAATCGGCAAGTATCATCCCCCTTGCGTGTAATAGTCGTTATACGCAGAGGAGGCTATAATGAGGCTATAATGGAGAAGATTACGAGTAGTAGTGGGTTCCCTGCCCACTGTCCCTGCCTGAGAAGTTCCGGGAGTTTGCCGTAGTTCGCTAAGGGAGACGGTTCTCCTGCACAAGTTGGCTGATTGTGCAATGGGGTAGCCTTTAGTGCTATGTCCGTCCCCAAAGCTGTGACTACCTTTCCAACGATAGGAATAAATTACTCCTTTAGGCCAGCCAATTTCCTCCTTTAGGATACTAGACAAAGTCGCAGGAAAGGACTAACGTGATATTCCAATATAAAATAAGTATAGAACAACATAAACTGAGTTAAAGAAGGTAACGAGGATGAAGGGCATCGGTAATGCTGTTTGGTTACAGTATGCGGTGCCCTTTTTGATTGGGAAAATAATTGCTATTGATATTTAAGGATAGGGGAGGACGTGAAGCATGAAAAGGTTTTGGGGTATTCTTTTCGCTCTGGTGCTGGTATTTTCACTGGTTGGACTGATGACGTCTGCCAGCGTTGTCCAAGCCCAGACCACCTTCACCGTTAACACAACGGATGACATCGATGACGGCACGTGTGGCGCAACGCACTGTAGCTTGCGCGAGGCGATCAACACCGCGAACGCTAACGCTGGCCCCGACACTATCACCTTTAACATCCCCGGTCCTGGGCCGCATACGATCCAGCCGACCTCTGCTCTGCCGACCATTACCGACATGGTGATCATAGATGGGTACACTCAGCCGGGTGCCACTACCAACACGAATGGACCGGGACTGGGGATTAATGCCGTGCTTATGATCGAGCTGGACGGCAGTAATGCGGGAGTTGGCGTAAGTGGGTTGCGCATCACGGCCGGGAACAGCACGGTCCGGGGTCTCGTCATCAACCGCTTTAATAATCATGGCATTGCTCAGAGACCCAAAGTGTGGGTGTACCTTTGAGCCCTTTGGCTTTATTAATGGGTAAAGAAAAGTAAGCGGGGAGGTGATGCCTCTGAAACAATAATAAGGGCGATAGGGAAAGACCTATTGACGCTCGGGAAAGACCGATTGATATAAAAATCTAATAAAGGAGGGAAAGGTGAAAAAGTTATTCAGTATCCTGTTGGCCTTGGTGTTTGTCATTGGAATGTTTGGCACAGGCTTTGTTGCCGCGCAGGAAGAAGATACACAATCCAGCATAGACAGTCTCCTAATCAGGGGGAAGTGCACGACACTAATTGTGGGGAAAGATGCTACACTTGATTCATCTGTTTTTCTTGCCCACAATGAAGACCTCGGTGGTCCCTCAACACAACACTTGATTGTTGTGCCCAGAATACAGCATGAACCCGGAGACGAATTTGAGCTTTATTCAGGTGGCTCAATACCTCAGCCAGAGGAGACTTATGCCTATATCGCTTCCACTATCTTTGATATGGACTATATCCCGGGCACCATTACCACTGGTATTAATGAATACCAGGTATCTATAGCAAACAACTACGCCCCATCAAGAGAAGAGCTTGTGCCAGAGGATGAATATGAGCTAAAGGAAGGCGGAGTTATATGGACTGAATTCCAACAGATAGCCTTAGAGAGAGCGAAAACAGCCAGGGAAGCTGTGGAGATTATGGGGCAACTCTCTGAGGATTGTTGGCTTAGTGGAGACCCAGGAACAGCCTTTGGAATAGCAGACCCCAACGAGGGCTGGTTTATTGAAATACCACGAGAAGGACAGTGGGTAGCAAAAAGGGTTCCGGATGATGGTTATGCGATGATGGCAAATTGCTTCCGGATAGGTGAAATTGACTTCGATGATAATGAGAACTTTATGTGGTCGGAGAATGTTGTCAACTTTGCAGTGGAGAGGGGTTGGTATGACCCTGCTAGTGGCGAGCCCTTTAATTTCGCTGAAACATATGGGGATCCAGCGAGGGCTGAAAGGCCGTCTAATATTCGGCGGCACTGGAGAGTCGAAAGCCTCCTTGCTGAGTTTGTTCCTGAGGTTACAGTAGAGGATGTTATATCCATCATGAGGGACCACTATGAAGGGACTGAATACGATTTAACCAACGGGTATGAAGTTTCGCCACATCACACTCAGGAAAGAAGCATTTGTCGCACATCTACGGAGGTATGTATAGTTGCTCAGTTAAGAAACTGGTTGCCCGCTGAGATAGGTGGTGTTGCCTGGTGGGCCCTCAGTGCCCCCTGTTCCAGCGTCTTCGTCCCTTGGTATATGGGGATTTTGGAAGTCCCGTATGAATACACCATTGGAACTGATGTGGAAGATGATGAGTCAGCTTTTTGGGCCTTTAATAGACTGGAAGGCTTGGTAGATGCACACTATGGCGACCTGATAGGTGATGTGAGGGAGGCCTGGGCAGCATTTGAAGCGAAAGAACTCAAATTGCAGCCGGTTGTAGAAAAAGTTGCCCTCAAAGCCTACTACAAGGACAGCGAGCGGGCAAGGCAGTTTCTAACCAGATATTCGAATGGTCTTGGGATGAAGGCTATAAATATGGCTCATAAAATGGCGGACAAACTCGAAAGGGATTTATTGCGGGAGGTGATGCCTCTGAAACAATAAGGATGTAATGGCGATAGGGAGAGACCTATTGACGCTCGGGAAAGACCGGTTGATATACAAATTTAAGAAAAGGAGACAAAGGTGAAAAGAGCAACATTAATTGGTGCTGTTTGGCAGTATCTGCCTCATTTTGGCACTGGCAGTGTCGCTCACTAGTTGGGGATCAGTACTTGCGGACAAACCACAAGATGAGCTTCCACCAGGAATCGCGAAGAAAGTAGAACCAGGACCAGGACTGCTACCACCAAGCATTATGCCAGTTGTTTTTTATTAACTTTCTTTTTTGGCTGGCCTAACGATTGCCATAATCGCATCTTTTGGCAGGAACTCCAATATTCCCGTTTTATCACAAATCTCAAATTCGTTTGCCTTCTCCCAGCACTCCATACACAGCCCGTCACGGCTCCTAAAGCATTCCCGGTGGCAGTTGCTACAATTGACGCCAGCCGCAGCCTCAAAATCCTCTATAGATAACTTTTGCTTACCTGGCCAGGGGCGTGCTTCAACTATCCTGAGATTAGAGTCAACCCTATGAAGGATCTCGCGGACACTTTTGCGCGGCATTAGAGTCCTGCCTTGTTTCCCGCTTTGACGATTTGCTCGTTTGCTCTATTCAGGCATTCTAAACGTGGTAGTTAGAAAATCTGTAGGTGGCCTCCCATTGACATTAGGGAGAGTCCCTCTTTTTTGTCGGTGAGGCTGCACAATCTAAGCTTCTGTGCAATGTGAGTGATAACTCAAACTTCTGTGTAAGTCGATCGGTCCCTTGCAGACAAGCGACTATTCTAAGCCGAAATATCATCTGATTTGGGGCAGGCGCTTTGAAGCTGCATCTCTCGGGAAGACAAGAACTTCTTAAGATGTCACTTACCCCGCAGACATCGCCCTGCTTTGAGCCTCACTGCGTTCGAGAAGTAGTAGTTTCCTTTTGTAATCAGAACCGTTGGATAATCTCGGAGTTGCAGGATTGCAGTCTCATTATATGAATTGCATAAAGGGCATTGAATTACTACATTACTGAGGGAGAACTTCCAAATACGCTCAGCTAACAAGACTCCACACTGACCACACTGGTAGTCAACATTTCCCTCACTTAAGAAAAGCGGAGGAACTTTCTCACCCTTGCCGTGTACGATGGATCGACCGAGCGCTTCCGGCTCTTTCACAACGGTAAGCTTAATTGCTTTTGCTCGTCGTGGGTAGACCCCCTCGCGCCGCCCGTGTTCAGCCTTTGGAAGTAATGCTTTTGTATTCCCAGACACCAGAGCATCCGTAAGTATGTCTGTAAGCTCGCTTTTTATGAGATTTGGGTTGTCCTTGGGTACCTTGGCTTCAATATCAATCCTGCCAAAATAGGCTGGATTGCGTATGAACTCGGCGCTTCTTGTAGTCGTGAAAGAGAGTTTATCCCCCTCTCGGCTAAATGTGACACCTAGCTTTATAAGCAAAAAGCCGCCGAAGCTAGTACGGTCAGTTATAGACAACCTTTTTTCAGCGACCTCTTCCAACACTCTCAAATTGCTACTTGACTGATTATAACCACATATAGCAATAATGCCGGGTATCTCAGCTCCGATCTGGCGTTTGGCTTTCTCCATTGATTTCTTTACGATGTTTTCAGCCTCCTTAGTAACTAGTTCTGACGGTTTACCACGTAAGACAGCGGGTTGGTAGCACTCAATGACAATTGCATCTTGCGAGCCTCCGATCGCCCGAAGCGTTAAATCTGGGGAAGGGCTGATGCCTTCTTTTACAATTTCCACTTTATGACCTCCCCACTCCAAATGCTCTGCTACGTGTAACATGGCAATGGTATGATCAAAAGCATCCTTATCCTTGAGCGACTTCTCAATGTTCGGCCAATAGGGGCTTTGCTGCCACCGACGAACTACATCCAGTGTTCCTCTCAATTCGGCTAAGAACCATGGGGCGACTATAGTGCTAGGCAAGCTCTTCTGCGTTTCTACGGCGGCTTCGAGAAGCACCTGGAGTCTATGACGTTCTGTCCAATGTGCCTTTTGGGCTTTTGCTCTGCTATCACTTGCCTCGGTAGCCTTGAGCACATCCTCTAACAGTAGGCATGCTTCTTCAATGAGTCTGTCAACTACAGTTTTAAAATACTCTCCGCTGTCCTCAGGACTTGTCATTTTCACCTACTCCGACTCATTTGAGGGGCTGGCTACCAATTCATCATAAGACTAAACTCAGTTATCCGCAACTCATCCTGTTACTGCTTATCGAGACCCCTGAGGAGATCTCAGCAATCCTCTCGGTGAACAATCCGCTACTTTGTTCAGTGACCACTTCGCGGAAAGAAATCACCTCTTATATACCTCAAAACTAACTATACAGTGTGCCTAAGAATCTACCTTTCAGGATAATTAAGCATCCGGTTTACGTCTCAGGAGTAAACTATCGCCATACTTTATTTCTGTCGGGTCATCTTTGTGAAAATACGTAAAATCATCATATAAAACTATTCTTTTGGAGAATACACAATGAAAGCTGAACGTTGTAAATTTGGCTATCAACACCAGAAGATTTGTGGGCTTAGTAAGGCTAGAGGTAAAACGGAGTTGACATAGCTCAAGTCAAGGCATAAAGGCATTATCTTGAGACGAAAGGAGGTGATGACTTGTAAAAAGAGCAGGCTGTATTATGGAGCTGTACCCCAGATATAAGAAATCTTAAGCGGGCGCAGTTCGGTGAAGCCAGTAATGAAAATACAATATAGAGAAAGGAGTAAATATAGTGAAACACAAGATTTTATTGGTATTGGTCAGCTTGGTTTTACTTGTTGGCATGTTGGGAATTCCAGTTCAAGCAGCCACACAGTTGGAAATTGACCAAGCTATACAGGACGGACTGGCATGGCTGGCAACCCAGCAGCAGGTCGATGGACGCATTTGTCAAATGCCATATCCAAATCCGGTTGCGGCTACCGCAGCCGCCGTGCTTGCCTTTGAGAATGAGGGTTACTTTCCTGGTCCAGATAGCAGCGTTCCTAGCCCGGTTGGTACTTACTCTAGGCGAGTTGAAGATGGCCTTGATTTCATCTTTTTATATGCCGATAAAATTTCCATCAGTACGCAACCGGCTGGCGACCCCGATAGTGACGGGGATACCTTTGGTGTTAAGTTTTACGATGAAAATATAAATCGTGAGGTCTACGAGACCGGGATGGTGATGCAGGCTATTGTTGCCAGCAACACACCGGACCGTGTTGTAACTACCGGAGGTGACTGTATTGGCTGGACCTATGAGGAAGTGATGGTTGACGTGGTAGACTGGGTGGCTTTTGGTCAAGTTGACGCTGGCACTGGTCAAGGCGGCTGGAGATATTATGCAAACTACAGCGATTCAGATAACTCCACGGCTCAGTGGCCCGTCCTGGGACTCATTGCCGCGGAACAGTGGGGTATCGACGCACCACCATTTGTTAAGACCGAGCTGGATATCTGGATAGACTACATTCAAAATGCCGTGAGCGGCGGCTCGGGATATGGTGATCCCAATACCTACGTGAATATTGCCAAGACCGGGGGCCTACTGGTAGAAATGTATTATGTCGGTGATGCTAATAATACAGCCAGGGCACAGGCAGCCATTAATTTCATTAATTCACGATGGAATGATGTACCCAGTGGTACCTGGTATGGCAATAAAGACCACTCCTATGCCATGTTCAGCGTGTTCAAAGGGCTTGAACTTATGGAGGTAGCGAACATACCAAGTGCACCTGCTAATGCGGAGACACCGGCAGGTGACTGGTGGGGCGACTACTGCGAGTTTATTGTCAATGCCCAGGCAGGGGACGGACATTGGGATGCCTACTATCCTTCGTCCTGGAATAGTTGGCTGAGTACAGGTTGGTACATCGTCATTCTCCAGGCTACTATATTCCCGGTGCAGGTTACCGTTGATGCTCCTCCATGTGCCTGTGATGTTGACGGCTACGATGTGGATGTTAACTACTCCGTGGAGAGGTTCTTGGCCGATGGTACAGTGGAGGTCTACAAGGATGGTAATCCCTATGCTACTATTATCCTTGACGATTTCAAGGGCTCTGCAACTGAGACCTACACGGTTGCACCAGATACGCCGGGAACATATACATGGAAGGCAGAGATGAATGTTACCGCTAATGGTGCCTCAGCACAGGCTGAGGATTCTGACATTATCAACGTCTGTGAGACTCCAATTGTGGATGACATTCCTGACCAGAATGCCCCCTTTGAGACGTTTGACCTAGATGACTACATCGTCTACGGGGGTGCTGGTAGCATTTCCTGGACCAATAGTACCCCACCTTTGGGATGGACGGTAGCTATTGATGGGGAAAATGTGGTAACAGTTACCGCTCCTGAAGGTGCTGGCGATCCGGTGATTATTACTTTCACTGCTAGTACAGAATACTGCTCTGAAGTGGTTTGCAGCGACAGTGATGACGCTACTTTTACCCCCAATCTGCCACCCGATTGCTCTGAAGCGTATGCCGACCCCGGCTGTCTGTGGCCAGCCAATCATAAGTTCGTTGACATTGTCATAATGGGCGTAACCGACCCGGACGGTGATCCTATCACGATTAACATAGATGCTATTACCAGCGATGAGCCCACTGCCTCAGATCTGGGTTCAGGTGGTGAAAAACATGCTCCGGATGCTTCTGGCATCGGCACAGATACAGCCTCAGTTAGGGCTGAGCGTTCGGGAACAAGCGACGGTAGGGTTTATATGATATGGTTCACAGCTAGCGATGGCAGAGGCGGCGAGTGTGAGGGCAGCGTTATGGTCAAGGTACCACACGATCAATCGTCTGAAGATTGTGCAGCGATAGATAGTGGTCAGGACTACGACGCGACGCAGATGAACTAGGTATCCAGCCTTCGAATGGCTAAAAGGGAAAAGGGGCGTCTCTATTAAGGCGCCCCTTTTTTATATTGAACCTACCACTGCACAAATAGTGGTATCCTTTTTGGGGGCAGGCCACTATGGTTATTACACCCTTCACGTGCTCAAGGACGGAGAGATATACGGAATGTTAAGCGTAAACGGATATACGAATAACCAATACAATAGTGATATAATCTGTCTAGCCAAGAATTCGTGGACTTAACTTTCATCCGAGCAATTGACAGATGATTCCGATTAAAGAAGAGATAGATCTCCATCGCCTGACTGTAGACGAGGCTCTCCCTAAGCTCGATGATTTCTTGCACGCAGCATTTCGGGCTGGGTTATATCGGGTGTGGGTCGTTCATGGCAAGGGATCAGGCGTACTGCGCCAGGAAGTTGGACGTTACTTATCAAAACATCCTTTGGTAAGGTTTCATAGACTGGCTGACCGCTATCATGGGGGCATAGGAGTCACTCAGGTTGAACTCAGCGAATACTAGATAGTTACAAGGGGACAGGATGTCTATTGTAATAGCCAAGGTCATATCCCAAAGAGGCACTTGCGAAGCTGGACATAGGGTTGGCGATGAATTCATCATCGGGCAAAAAACTCCGCCCGGCATTTGTTCATGGGCATTCTACACACTTTTTCCTTTCGCTGAAGTACTACAATTTGGAGGTTCATTCTCTTGGGAAAAGGACCCAAACAAGGCTACTATTGCCTGCCCCGACCCGGCAAATCCAGTGATATTTGAATTGAGGCGTGGACCGCTTTAATTAACGCGAGGAGTCAAGCGGAATCACATTAAGCCATCTTGTTCAATACAATATCAAGACAAAGCTAATCTGGTACCAGTCTGATGTAATTGACCAGCAGGAGCTTGGTGCCTGCCGCCGGTTCATACTTTGTGGAATTCTACCAGCTCAAGTGTGGCAGGGTTCCTGACATCCCAGCAGATCAGCCTGTCGGCATGCTTGCTAATTCGGGTAACTACTTCACCATATGTCTGGTAATTCTCACAGCGCAATGAGCTATTGTCGAAAAAACACAGGTTGCCTTGCGGGCTGATAAATACACACACGGTATGACTATCCCGAACTGGACGTACCATAGCTGTCACTAAGACCGGATTACAATTGGGATTCCATCGATTCAGTAGCTCTGCGGCCAGACTTGAGAAACCATCACAGTCATCCTTCTTTTTGGCCCATGTGACGTTTGGATAGCTGACGCAATCGAATAGATGCAATGGTCCGTCCATTGTCCATGTTACCTGCCTCAGGCAAGCTTCGATTTCTTCTAGCGAGTTTACCATTGGCAGTATAGTAGTTAGATAGCGACGCTCAAATAACCGACGACGCAACCAAGACCATCTATACCGACCACTACGAAGCCACCAGACCAGGAAAGAATCGATAATTGACTGCATAATCAGCTTAACCTGAATTAAGACGTAGTCCCCTTTCTATTCGGGGCTTGCCTTTTCGGTATTTATCAATGTATTTAGCGAAATCCCAGACATCAAAGAAGGTCTCCGCCGCTTCCCTACCGGATTGATACAGCGCTTCACTCTTCTCCCTAGAAATGTCAAAATCGGTTGTCCCCACGCCCAAAGTTGGTATTGGAATCGTACGGATAAACTGTTCGTCTTTGATGTAGCGCGCATCGTTAGCTTCCATCATTGTTGAGAACAAAGCAGTAAGAAGGCTGATTGGTCCCCGCACGTGGTGAGGAATTGCATGGTCCTGTTCAGGCTCGACTAACTTGAAGCCGAAGGTAGGCCACTCAGGCACCTCTCCCTCAGTATCAAATAACCATACCGGGAAATTGCTCAATATACCGCCGTCTACGATATAGCTTACCTGGTTCGTCTTCATGTTCCGAAGTTTAACCGGTTCGTAGAAAAAAGGGATGCTCATACTCATCCTTACGGCGGCAGCCACATTAAGAGCCTCAGGGAGAACACCAAAGTCAGCCATATCTTGGGGCAACACCAGCAATCGGCCACGGGAGATATCTGAGGCGATTACTCTGAGTTTGAAACGATATTGCTCACTATCCTTGTACTCCGGCACGATGAGGTCATTGAAAGTATCAACATTCTTCTCGTGAAGTAATCCTCTAATCCAATTCTCAAGGAACTTGCCTTCGTAAATGCCCTTTTCAAGGATCAGACTGGCCATCGGCCCTGCTAAGGGCACTCTATCGAGGGGACTGGCGTCCTTAAATCTATTGTAGTCCAGTTCTTCCATTATCTCTCTCATCTCAGCTGCACTGTAGCCAGCAGCCAATAGTGCAGCAACAATTGCCCCGGCTGAGGTGCCAGCTATATTTACCCATTGGTAACCCCTCTCTTCAGCGACGGCAACGGCACCAACGAGGCCTATCCCTTTAACGCCCCCACCCTCGAACACCGCGTCAGCCATCAAGTTGTTCCTTATCTTCATCCTACCTCTCAGCTATTAATGACTTGAGACATCGTTTGACATGTACTCTAATTCTACCCCGATTTCGGTGATTGTCAATGCTGCCAAATGTAGGCTTACCCGTATCCCTGCAGCTACCACGGCACCCTCCGACAATTGTTCAATCTGGCTGTGACAAGATTCAACAAAACATCTTTTTGTGACCTCTGACATAGCCCGTCGCTAACTCTTGCTTAAAATGTGAAGGCCCGCTGCCTTCGTGTCATACTACTACTGTTTGCTACCATTGGCTACTCCTACTACTACCATTGTCATACTACCCCTGAGAACTACCATAGGGGTAGTAAATACCACTACGATTTACTACCCTTAGATTAGTGGTACGGGAGTGACTACCCTTGCTTATTTAGTTTGCGGTTTTGGTTATTTCGCATTCTAAATAGTAGTTCTCGGCAATGTTCTGAGAATGTTCTCGATTCAAAGTTCAAGTGTTATATATAAGAATTATAGGAGAAACCATGGGAACTCTGGAAGCAAGGAAAAACTAGAAACTGAGAACCGTGCTCCCACTGTGGAGATAAGGAACGAAGGAGCATGCACGGAAAGCACGCACGGGGAGCACGGTGAAAAGCACGGACGGAGGCACAAGTATAGCGGCAGAGCGAAGGTACAGTGGCCTGCCCCCCGAAAATAGGACCACCTTTAATGCGAGACTCCTGTAAAATAAGAACAGGAGGGAGCATAAGTGAAAACAAGAAGGTATTCGGAGGCGCAGGTATTCCGCATCCTCAAAGAGGTTGAATCGGGGGTACCAGTGGTTAACGCGGCTCGGGAGCATGGGGTTTCGCCAGCGACCATTCACCGCTGGAAGGGTAAGTATGGTGGGATGACCCTTTCTGAACTAAGGCGGCTCAAGGCATTAGAAGAAGAAAACGCCAGGCTGAAGCGGGTAGTAGCCCAGCAGGTATTAGATATTGAATTGCTAAAGGAGATCAACGCAAAAAAATGGTAAGCCCTCTTGCCCGAAGGTCAGCAGTGAA
>Ga0307378_10000342_pt1 | contig 83002 bp, 70 predicted proteins | sample UN1MG_FD_202238 | JGI IMG/M metagenome (GOLD analysis project Ga0307378, IMG submission 202238) | Soil microbial communities from Risofladan, Vaasa, Finland - UN-1 | ecosystem: Environmental > Terrestrial > Soil > Coastal area > Acid sulfate soil | place: Finland: Risofladan, Vaasa | collected... | reverse complement strand
ATTCAAAGTCAGATATTCAGACTTAGATCTTAATAATCATGTTAACAACAGAGTCTATCTAGAATGGGCTTTAGAGAGTATTCCTAGAAAACAATTAAAAGAATATCAAGTTAATAAATTAGAAATAAGCTTCAAAAGACAAGCATTTTACAATGAAGACATCCTTGTTGAAACAGAATTAAGAAAAGTAAAAAATGATGAGCATGATATAATTGCTTACCATAAAATAAGCAATATGAAATCAGGTGTTTTACTCACTAAATTAGTTTCTTACTGGAAAAAACGAACGGCTAAACCTAAAAAATATTGGAGCTTGGGGTAATAGGTAATTCTCTTTATATTGTTATAATTTATTTTAATAAAACCAACTTTTTTTTCTTTATTATTCAAGAATCTAATTGTAATATTTTTCAGAATGTTTAAATAAACAACATCAAATATATTGTAAATTAAATACATATATTTGTATTGCTGTGATTTATTGGTTGGAATAAATTATGATGTTTGATGGAAGAAAATTTTATGAAAAAGATAATTTAGAAGTAATGGAATCCTACAAAAAATCATTATTGAGGATAAAGGAAATTAGTAATGATTTAGCATCTATCAACACTCAGGAAAAGAATGAGTACCAGAAATTATTAACAAACCTTTCTAATTTTATTTTAAAGTTATGTTCTTTGGAAAGTAAACTTAGTGATGAATATTTTAAAAATAATAATTTTGATGCTTTAATGAAAGAAAACTTCGAATTATTTCAAGAGATATTACCTGAGAACTATAAAACAAGTTATGCAAATCCTACATTTTGCGTAAATATTTTTGGTGATAAATTGGGTCAATTAATGGCTTATTTCTATCAAAGATATTATATTTTCATAGATTTTGCTTTCAATCATAAAATTTTCAAATTAGAGGAATATAATCAGTCATTTATTGATGTTTATGAGTATCAAAAGGAAAATTCACCTACTTATGATGGACTTCATAAAATATTGACTAAAATACTACTTCGCGATCGCACTAGAGATAATATCTATCGTTTAACAGAAGCATTTGATCCCTCTTATCAGTTTTATTCGAGTATAGTTACAAATGATGATTTATCTGATTTAAGATATCTTTTCAAAGCTGGAAAATATATTACCGATAATGAAATTCAGATGGCTAAATTTCTTTCTAATTATCCTAGAGATAAACTCAAGCTATTAGCTAAATCTATTCTTAAAGCATATTATAGAGGATTTGAGAGGGATGGAAAAACAATTGGAAATAAAACAAATGTAGAAATTATTTATTCAATTGGTATGGAGAAATTAGTAAGAGAAGTTATTGTTCAATTGAAAAAAGATAATTTAACTATATCAATAAATGAAGTTAATTCTTCCAAGGCAAATAAACAAGTTGATTTTGATCATAAATTTGATATTGGACTTGTTTTGAACGAGGATTTAGCTACTAACATGATTGAGTATTATAAAAATGGTTTAGAAACAACAAAAGAAATTTTAGCTGTTCATTCTGGAGTTATTTACTTTATAGGTTTTGGCGAATCTCCATTCAATCCTGAGAATAAACCTGAAGCATTAAAATTAACAGAAGAACAAACAAAAGATTATCAAAGATTCTATAGAGAAGTAAATAATAACCATTCACTTTATCAACCACCTTCTGAAACAAGTTTCAGTATTATTTCTTTTCCAGTGCCAGATATTGGAGAGAAATTCGAGGAAATTTTTGATAAAATTGTTGAAATAAATATGCTAGATTCAGAAAAATGCGAACAAATGCAGCAAATCATGATTGATGTAATGGATAGAGCTGATTATGTTCATGTGAAAGGCATCAAAGGAAACAAAACTGATCTAAAAATAAAATTACAAAAAATTAGAAATCCAGAAAAAGAAACAAACTTTGTCAATTCTGGTGCATCTGTTAATATCCCTGCAGGAGAAGTGTTTACCTCACCTCAATTAAAGGGAACAAATGGTGTTTTACATGTTGCTGAAAGTTATCAAGAAAAATTACTTTTCAAAGATTTAACAATAAAATTCAAAGATGGTTATACAGAAGAGTTTGATTGTTCAAATTTTGATACTGAAGAAGAAAATAAGAAATACATAGAACAATACCTATTTTTCCCACATAAAAATCTCCCAATGGGTGAATTTGCTATTGGAACAAATACCCTTGCCTATGTTGTCTCAAGAAAATACGATATCTCAGAGAAAACCGCTCCACACTTTGCTATAGGTGATACTTGTTTCTCCAAAAGAGAAGATGTAAAAAGTTATAACAGATTTACAAAGAAACTAGTTACTGCTTGTGATAATGAAAAATCAATCTTACGTAAAACAGACAAACAAGAGGAAGCTTACACTTACAAACACAATGATATTGTCATGCCTTTCGATGCTATTGATTTTATAACAGCTGTATTACATTCTGGAGAATCTGTAGATATAATTCGTAATGGTAAATTTGTTCTCAAAGGAACTGAGGAATTGAATATTCCATTGTTAGAATATGAGAAGGAGTAACTACCTTCTCTAATATTTTAATAAAATAAATTAATTTTAATTGAATTTTATTTTTTTACAAGAAATATAGTTTAATCTTTTGTTTTAATACAATCATAGATGATGAAAAATGGTATGCGATCAGTATCAAAGGCTAGCATACGAGGATTCTTTTTAATATCTTCAAAAGATGGTTTTGGTTCTATAATCTCTCTAATTAAGAAACCAGTATTATTCAAAGCTTGAGTATAATCTTGTAATGTTCGGTGAAATTGCCATATTGGTTTTACATTTCCCCAAGAGGTTAGCATTGCTCCCGAATCAAAATATCTGTCTATCATAAGAAACATTCTTTCTTCATTTCTAGGAGTATCAAATGGTAATCTATAGAATATTTGATTAAAGTTGCCAAAATTCGGATGAAGATTCGACCAGACAAATCGTCCTTTTGGTTTTAAGACTCTATAGATTTCTCTAAAAGCTGATTTATAATCTTGTACATCAACCATTACAATATTGGATACTACTAAATCGAAAGTTTCTGAATCAAGGAAAGGCATATCTGTCAATGAACCAGTGTGAAATTGGCATCCAAGAGCTTCTTCTTTATCCCTTTTCTTACAAAATCCTATAAAATGCTTTGAGATATCAACACCAACAACTTTGGCTCCTTTTTTCGTCATTTGTCTAGATAAATACCCATTTCCACAACCTGCATCTAAAATCTTTAAATCTTTTATATCCCCTAATTGTTTCCAGAGAGCTGGATCGATAATGAATTCTCTACTAGCATCTCCTTTATCTTCCTGATTAGCTAACTGAACATCCATCCAATTATGACTAGTTTTTTCCCACCGTGTTTTTGTTTCAGAAATTGCCACTTGCTCATCAGGAGTAACTTCTGAATGGAAAGAAACTATTCCTATTTCTTTAGTAATGCTATGAATAATATTTTCTGTTCTCAAAGCTTCCTCAAGAGAAATCTCTTCTCCTTTCCGTTTATCTGAAGGTTTCCAAATTGGTTCCCAAGGAAAATGAACATTAATTATAGGAACTAGAGGACTTTTTTCTTTGAATAATATTTGCTTATTAACTTGCCATGGGTGATTGCCTGTAAATTCTGAGTAAAGAAGATCATAATGTATTTCTCCACAGTTCTTGCAGTTGAAAGCATAAGCATATGTTTTATTCCAGAATTTTACAGGATAGAAAGTAGGTTTATTACATTTCCCACAGATTATTTTGTTCGATGTTGGACACCAGTAAAGATATCCAAAGTGAAAATATTTTTTGCATTCCGAACATTGGAATTTTGAATGCCAAATACACCTATTTACTAATCCTTCAAAACTGTATTTCCCTTTTCGTAAAGGATAATCTTTCTCTTCTTTTTGAATATCCTGACAATAATAACATTCAGTTCTATTCTTATTAGCTGGAATTAACATACTTGTATAGAAAGTAATTGAGTTTTAAATCTTTTATTCATACCTTGTAACGGAGCAATATTTTTAGATATTAAAAAACAATGTTTTGAAATGGCATCTATTAAGACTTATCTAACTAAATGCTACTCTGAAGTAGTATTATTGGGCATTTTCTTTTTGTTTTTCATCCAATTGTTAACAGAGTTGGTGAGTTCTATTTTTGCACTAAACCTTCTAACGTTATCACTTAATGCTTATGTTACAATAATTTTCTTTTTGCTTCTTTCAATTGTTTTAGTATTTTTCAAGGATAATATTCCAGATGTCTTCATAACAATCGTAGGAACACTTGTTATCATTTGTAGACTTGTTGAAGGTTTAATCCCTATAGCTGCTGTTAAGGCGATTTTTGCTGGAATAGGTTGTGCTGCGTTTGTGATCTTTCTTCCTGCTTATTTCTGGAGAAAAGCAAGTGTTCAAAATGCAGATTTCGAGAAAACAGCATTAAATCTTGGAATTGGATTCGCTTTTTGTGTTGTAGTATCAATTTTATTCCGAACTATTGGAGGGACAATTGATATTTCACTCACTGGTTGGTATCAGATTATTGGTTGGATTTTGGGTATTATTGGTGTTTTTATGCTAGTGGATATTTTTAGTAATGATTCACAAGATTTAACCAAATCAGACGAGAATGAAATTCAGGAAATAATTGAAGATAATAACCAGAATGAAAATAAAGAGCAGCTAAATAAAAAGAAGAGTAGTTTTTGGAAAATATTGGGATTATCTTTGGGAGTAGTAAGCTCAATAACTATTGCTTATTTCTTTCTTGCTAGTCCTGCTATTCTCTCGAGATGGATTGAAGGTAATAATCTCTCAATCATACTTTTAATCTCTCTTTTATCAATAGTCTTTATTGTTCTTTCTCTTCTTATTCCAAATTTTATGAGTTATTTGAAACCATGGATTTTGTGGTTATGGAATGGATTATTCATTTTATCTTTTACGTTTATGCAAGTTGCTTACCAACCACAATTTACTATTCTTCGTCAAATCCTCTTATATTTGATGATCATTCTTTCACCAATAATCTACATTAATTTTACATTATTATCAAGGGAGTTACTTGAGTGTAAACCTACCATTAGAAAATTAGGTGGAGGATTTACTATAAGTCTCTTATTTGTAGTAATAGCCATTTTTGGTGCAATATTTACTATCGCATACGATTATATTCCAGTGGTTGGTCCTTTCTTCAGAGATAAACATTGGTTTGTAATGATGATAATAGTTATCGCAGGAGCATTCCCAATACTAATTGTAAAGAAGAAAAACATTCATTTCAAACCTCCAATTTCTTTGAAAACAATGAAAAAGAAAATCTTAGTCTCTCTTGTAGGTCTAATTTTTGTTGGAACAATTGTTAGTGGTATTGCAACATTACCTTATACTTCACAACCACAAGGTTCTCCTTCAACTATTAAATTCGTTACCTTCAATATTCAACAAGGGTATGACATGAATGGTAACCTAAATTTCAGTGGAATTTTATATGATTTACAACAAATTAACGCTGATATTATAGGTCTCCAAGAATCGGATACTTGTAGAGTCTCGAGTGGAAATAATGATATTGTTAGATATCTGGCTCAAAAACTACACATGTATTCTTATTTTGGTCCCAAAACTGTTACTGGTACATTTGGTATTGCTCTTCTTTCAAAGTATCCAATTACTAATATGAATATTTATTTCATGCATAGTGCTGGAGAACAGACAGCTACAATAGAGGCACAGATTATCATTTTATCAAAAACCTATAATGTGTTCGTAACCCACTTTGGTGAAATAGAATATGATAAAGAAAAGCAGGCTGAAAAAATCGTTGAGTTGACTTCTGGTAAAAGTAATGTAGTGTTGCTAGGTGATTTTAATTTTGAACCATGGTCATTGCAATATAATGTTACAACTACAGTTCTAGAAGATGCTTGGTTATCAGTTTGGCCAACAGGAATTGATGATACTGGATACAATGGTTTAACTTCTAATTGGGCAGATCCTCATAGTCACATTGATTTTATTTTTGTCTCAAGTGATATTACTTTAACTGATTGTCGAGTTATTACAGAAGCACATTCTTCAGATCACATGCCTGTTACTGCTACTATTCAAGTTTGAGTGTTTTCACTCAAATTTTCTTTCTTTTTCAAGAAACTTTGGTGCTATTGATGATAATTGTGGTAATTGTTTCTAATTGAATAATTACAAAAAATTTTATCAATTTTGAAAGCAAATAAATACAAGAGAATGGAAAAATGGGATTAGATAATAGTTGGAAGAAAATAATTTTCAGCCTTTTTCTTATAATTATGCTTTTGGTTCAGTTGAATGGTTCAATGAACTGTAATCTAAGTAGGTATTGTGAAAATAAATCTACACAAGTGGTAGAAGGTAATGATATTTTCTATAGTCATCCACCAAGTATCAATACAATGGAAATAGATTGTTGTGATATTACAATTGTTGATGATTTAATTCTCATTTCACACTCAGAAGGTTCTGTAGTTGTTAGAAATATCTCAAAAATTGAGAATGCTAAAGAGTTCACTCAAGATATGATTCTAGAATATGAAACAATATATTCCTTTTACAATAATGGTAATTTAACATTCGTAGGAATGGAAGGGAATAGACCTACAAATATGAGTGTTGTTGGATATCTAGAGAATAGTAACATTAGTTTATTACATAAAATTATTGGATTGAATCTATCCTATATTCATAATATAATACAAAAAGGGAATAATCTCTTTCTATTCGGTATAACAGCTGATACACCTCAATGTGAAATCTATAATATTTGTGACTTACAATATCCATCTTTGATTAATAGCTATAATCTTTCTGAGATAGATATAGATTCTATATATCCTCAGTTTTATGAATATGGGTTATATTTAGACTACCAATTCTATAAAAATTATCTCTATCATAGTACTATTGATAACAAATTACTAATCTATGATTTTAGTAATGTAAGCACTCCAGTAAAAGTGAAAGAATTTAATGAAAGATATTCACGAGTAATTTTTCAAGAAGATCTAATGTATGGAATAACAGATAGCAAGCTAGAGATATTAAATAACAACAATCCGCTTGAGTCTATAAAGATTGGCAGTTATGATATAAATCTATCAAAAGCAATTGCTGTAAATGGGGATAGTATTTATGTCATAACTGAGAGGGATTTGATACTATTGGAGAAAGAAAATAATGAGATTAAATTTCTAAGTAAATACGAATTAAAAGAAAGAGTAAATCTAAAATTCAGTAAAATAATAATAGAAAATAATTACGCTCTAATTTTGATTAATTCTTATATTACAAATGCATGGGACACTCAATCGGATTTATTTGTTTTTGATATAACGAATAAAAATAATCTTGAGCTATTATATCCGAAGATTAGACTACCTGTAAATATCCAATTTTTCTTCTTCTATTTTATTCAATATGGAATCCTAACAATTCCAATAATAATTGTCATCATAGTATTAATTATTTATTATAAGAAAAAAGTAAAAAAATCTAAAGATAAGGAAAAAATGAAAATTTGAAAAAAAATCAATCTTTAATTTAAGTTTTAAAATATCGTAATATTTTCATTCTGATATTTTCAAAAAATTTAAGTTAGTTTTGGATAAGCAAGACTTTATTAGCAATTATGTTTTATTAAAAAAATGAGTAAAATGTCAAAAGCAATTGTTCTCTATAATTCTCGAACAGGGAATACAAAAAAAGTAGCAATGAAAATTGCTGAGGGACTAGGGGCGGCAAGTTATGATCATAAACATATACCAAATCTAAATGAATATGATTTGGTTGTTGTAGGTTCTTGGGTGATAATGGGAAGAATAAGTTTTGCCGGAGCTCGGTATCTTCGAAGATTACAACGTAAGAAATTAACAGATAAGAAAGTTGCTCTTTTCTTCACAAGTGGTAGCCCTGATGAAATCCATCCATTCACTGAGAAAAATGAAACACCTAAAACAATTAAAGAGCTGATGTTTGAAAGGATGGAGAAAATCCTAGTTAAAAATCCTAATATTACAATTCTCCAAGATCGATTTTGTTGCAAAGGTGCAATAAAAATGACCAAAGGTGGGGAAGTAAAAGATAATATTGGACATCCAACGGAAGAAGAATTAGCTCAAGCAAAAGCTTTTGGTGAACAACTTAAGAAAAATTTGAAATAAGATATTTAATTAAAATCTCTAAATGAATAATTTGATTAAGAAGTGAAAAAAATGCCAAATAATCTTTTTTTTTTCACTCACCTAAATTTCTTTCAGTTATCAATTTAATTTTTAGTTTAATGATACTTTCTTCTGGTTTCTAATCAAATATATCATTGGTTCTTCAAGAGTTGCTAATGGTGAATTTCTGTGGGATTTGAGCTGGAAATTAATAATAATTGATCCAGTATCAATGGTTTTTTCTTTTGTAGTTATTTTAGCTTATATGATATATAGAAATAGTACAAATAAATAGAAAATAAGAAGGAATTTATCTTTTACTTCCACAAATTAGAAGCTGAATTTCTAGGAAAAATTTTTTATCCTTATATAACTAAAACCATTTGTTATATTCATTTGGTCGAATAAAATGATATCATTAAAGGTTAGACACAATTTTTCCAGATAAACGGAGAAAGTGCCGATCATTTTTTCCAACCAAATAATGATTAATAGCATTGAGAAAGAGGTTTAACTATATGTATGTCTTAAAAAGTAGAATATTAACTAAAATTTTTTTTGTTTTATTTTTGTTTGTTTTGTTTTTCAACTCTTATAAAATGCAAGAATTATTTATTTTGGAACAAATTCCGTTTCCAAATGAAAATTTAATTTCGAATGGAAATTCACAATATATTTGTGAGGAATCTGCTGAATTTAATGATAATGGTGAACCAAGAGCAATATACGTCTCTGACAATTACGTTTATTTTGGCAGTACCTATTATGGTTTACGGATAATTGATGTGAGTGATCCCTCTAATCCTTCTGAGATTGGTTTTTTAAATATTGAATATTTAATAGTGGATGTACTTGTTCTGGGTAATTACGCCTATTTAGCTTGTTATGACGAAGGATTTTTGATCATTGATGTGAGTAATCCTTCAAATCCTATTTTAGTAGGGCACTATAAAGATAGTGGAAGGATTTATGGAGTTACTATTTCAGGAAATTATGCTTTTTTAGCTGATTATAATGAAGGTTTGAAAGTTATTGATATAAGTACACCATCAGCTCCTGTAAAAGTAGCAGAGAATACTCTTGGTATAGGAGGAAGAAGTCTATATCTCAAGAATAATTATATCTATTATGCTGATTCAGATTATGGATTGAGAATATTCGATGTAAATAATCCATTAACACCAACACAAGTTGGAGAAATAGCTCAAGGTTATCATGCTTGGAGTATTTTTGTAAATGAATCATTTGCATATCTTGGAATGGTAAATGATGGATTAAAAATCATAGATGTAAGTGACTTCAACAATCTTAATGTTGTAGCAACATATCTTGATGATGGTGGTTGTTGGGATGTATTTATCGCTGGAGAGAATGCTTATAGTGCTGTTGGCGAAGCAGGTCTAGAAATTCTTAATGTTAGTATACCTTCTGCTCCAGTAGAAATTGGCAATACAAGTGATATTGGTAGCTATTTAGGAGTATTTGTTTATGGACATTATGCTTTCATTGTTGATTGGGAAGATGGTTTAGAAATATTCGATATTTCAACTCCTTCTAATCCAATTAAGGTAGGTTCATTTGAAGATGGAGGAATCAGCTATAGAATATTTACTTCAGATTCTTATGCGTATATTGCAGAATATTATGGTGGTTTAAAAATATTGGATATAGGTTCACCAACAGAACCTGTTAATATTGGTAATTTTTCTGATGTAAGATATGTTTATGATGTTTATGCATCAGGAAATTACGCTTATCTCTCTTGTCACACAGAAGGTTTAGTGATTATTGATATTAGTACACCATCCTCACCAACAAAGGTTGGTAATTTAACTGATGGTGGCTATACTAATGGTATTTTTGTTTCAGGTAACTATGCTTTCTTAGCGGATGAATCAGAAGGATTAGAAATAATCAATGTAAGTATTCCAACTTTGCCGGTTGAAGTAGGACAATATAATTTAGCACGTGTGCATGACGTTTATGTAATAGGTAATTATGCTTACCTTGCAACAAGTCAGGGTTTAATAATAGTTGATATAACAGATAAAACAAATCCTACAAAAATCGGAGAAATTTTTGAAGAAGGAGAATCTTTAGATATTACCGTCTCTGGTGATTATGTCTTTCTTGCTAAACATGAAGGAGGTTTGAAAATTATTGATGTAAGCACTCCCACAACTCCTGTAGTAGTTGGACAATATGATGGTTATGATGAAACAATGGGACTATATTTCCAAAATAATTGCGTTTTTCTTACAGAAGCTAAAGATGGATTGTGTGTTGTTAATGTTAGCACTCCAAGTTCTCCTGTAAAAATTGGAGAAGTAACTAATATTGGAGAAACAAGAGGAATTTCAGTTTCAGCTGGTTATGCTTTTGTTTGTAGTCGTGAAAAAGGTCTTGTAATAATAAAAGTAGGTATTGATACAGATGGAGACAATCTTACTGATTTTGAAGAAATAAATACCTACGGTACAGATCCTTATGATGAAGATACAGAAGCTGATGGAATGCCTGATGGTTGGGAAATCCTCTATAATTTTGATCCCTTAATTGATGATTCAGATGATGACTTTGATGGAGATGCTCTAACCAATTCTGAAGAGTTTAGCAATAATACCAATCCAACTATTGTTGATACAGATGAAGATGGTTTAACTGATGGAGAAGAAGTTAAAACCTACTTTACTAATCCTAACAATAAAGATACGGATTTAGATGGAGTAGATGATTTTCTGGAATGCAAAATGTATTTCACTAATCCTCTCGAAATTGATAGTGATTTTGATGGTCTTGAGGATTACGATGAAATATATCACATGGAAACAAGTCCAACTAACAACGACACCGATTCTGATGGAATGCCTGATGGTTGGGAAGTGACTTATTCATTGCATCCTTTAATAGATGACAGCTTTATAGATACCGATTTGGATAATTTGACAAATATTGAAGAATACTTACATAATACTGATCCAACAAATAGCGACACAGATGGTGATTCCTTCCTTGATGGTTATGAAGTATTTCTAGGAACAGATCCCACTGACCCTTCAGATTACCCCGACGAAGAGACTATAACAACACCATTAACATCAACAACTGTTTCCGTAAATTTAATTATACCCTCAGTAATAGTAATCTTTGTTATCACAAATATTGTTCTATTAATTTCTAGGAAAAGAAAGAAGTAATTTTTTCTTTTCTTTCTAATATATCATTATTTTCCAAAAATATCGGAAAATTAACAAAAAATTATTTGATTTTCTCTTTCCTAGCTTTTATTTTTTGATTATTGGAATCCATATTTCATGGAAATCATCTTGCGGTATTTCACCTTCTAACCATGCTAATGGGTAAACAAAAATTTCACCATTAAATTTTGTGTTCAATCTAAAACTCATTTCATTTAATTTTTTAAAAACAGCTGGAGATGAAATAATAGCTCCTTCTTCACCATTTTTCTCTTTGAAAATAGCTACCTGTGTTTTCCCAAGATCCCAACTACAAAGACCAGTATTAGAATCTCTTTTGAAATCATCAAGAGTTTTAACTAAAATACCTGCAAAGAAAAGACGTCTTTCATTATCAATCCAATGCCAATAACCAACTGCTAAATTCTCATCTGAAATACTAGTTATCTTCAGTTTCTGTTTTGTAACTCTTTTCCAAAGCGATTCTAGTTCTTCAGTTAGATTTTGATTTGGTTTATGCTTAATTATTTCTTGTATTCCAACTAGCTTAATTTCTTTATTATCAATTTTTGGATTTTCCATTTACCACACCTTATATTTTAGTAAGCTAATAACTCATAATACCAATTAAAGTATTATTCAATAAAAATTCAAGTTTGAATTTTATTTTTGTTAACTTTGTAAAATAAAGAAATATAAAGTCATTAAAATAATGTCAAAAAAGAAAAAAAATTGGATTAGAATCTATTCTACTACAAATATTTTTTTAATTTCAAAAACTTTATCGAATTGATTTTAATGGAAATTAGAATTATTAACAAACATGAAAAATTTCTAATAAAAAAATGTCAAGAAATAGCAATGGAAAATTACTTAGATAATCTAGTTTTACTAGGTGATCTTTTTCCACCTTGTATTGATTTAACAAATATTTTTGGTTTATTTTCCTCAAAGAGTAATCTTCTTTCTTTTTTTGTTATTTTTGGAGGTTTCAAATTACCCTCCATAGTTTTACCCGTAAATCAAAATGAAGAACATTTTACAATTATTATGAAATATTTACAGGAAATTTTACCAAATGAATTCTTTTTCCTTTCCTTAGAGCTTTTAGAGGAAGATATAAAGGATTTTTTTAAAGTTAGCTGGATTAGTACGGATTATTGCATGATAAGAGATTCAAAGATAGAGTTAAAGGAAATTCCATCTTCATCTCTAGTAGAAGCAAGAAATATTCACATACCAAAAATTGATGTTTTCTACAAAAAAAACACTTCTTCACCTTGGCATCCAAAACAATTTGAAAGTGGATTTTATTTTTTCATAGAAGGAGAAAATAAAATTATTGCCTGTGGGGGTACTCATTTTGAAACACCGCGTTTAGCTCAATTAGGGAATATTTTTGTGTTGGAGGAATATCGTGGTCAACATTTTGGTAAAATTTTAACTACTGCTATAACTCGAAAAGTATTGGAAAAAAAAGAGCTAGCAACCTTATTTGTTCATCATGATAATCAGGTAGCAATTAATTTGTATAAAAAGTTAGGTTTTCAAATTTACAAAAAAGCCAATTTAATATTCTGTAAAAAAAATGAATAGTCTAAATTAAAACTTCATTTAAAGTAAAACTATTGGTTGTTTCATTTAGTCATGAAAGAGAACTAATCGCAGTTGAAATTTCTTTTTAAAAATAGATTAGAGTAAGACTCTTATTGACAATCATCTATTTCTTACATTGTTGATTACGAAATCAATTGTTTAGATACCAAGAATCAATTATGATATTTTGTGATTGATAATGAACTTAGAAACAGAGATACTGATTATTGGTGGTGGCAGTGCTGGTTGCATGGCAGCAATTGTAGCTAAAGAACAAAATCCTGAGGTTGATGTATTAATTCTTGAAAAATGTGATATTCACAGAAGTGGTTCAATAGCTATGGGAATGGATGCATTAAATATCGTTATTCAACCAGGAAAAGCTACTACTGAAACATATGTTGAATCTGCTCGTATTGCTGCTGATGGGATTTTAAATCCAAAACTCAGTAAAGCTCTTGCAGATAACAGCTATGCTATGCTAAAACGACTCGAGAATTGGGGAATAAGATTTCCATTAGATAAGGATGGTGAATATATTACTTTACAAGTCCATGCTAAAGGAGCTTTTATGGTTGAAATGGATGCTCCAGATCTTAAAGTAATTTTATCCCAGAGAGTAAAAGAAGTAGGTGTTCGTGTAGTTAATCGTATAATAGTGACCAATTTGCTTGTATCAAATGAACAAGTAACAGGTGCTATTGGATTTAATTATCGAACTGGAGAATTTGTGTCTTGTTCAGCTAAAGCAACTATTCTAGCAAATGGTGGTTGTGCACGTTTCTCATTGCCAAATTCCGGCTATTTGTATGGAACATTTGATTATCCGGGAAATGCTGGGGATGGCTATTCTATGGCTTACCAAGCTGGCGCAAAATTAACAGGATTTGAATGTCCACAAAGTTCACCTCTAATTAAAGATTTTAATTGTCCTTTGCTTTACATAACCCTCACTCGAGGAGCAGAAGTGGTTAATGCTTATTGTGAGAAAATCAATCTCGAATATTTATCTACCCAGACTATGTTGCAAGCACTTCGAGAAGGTGTAGGACCTATTTTTATTCGAATGAATCATCTACCAGAAGAGAAGATAAAAGAAATTGAACGTATTCTCTTCACAACCGAACGTCCAATGCAAAAAAGATTCTGGGAAGGACGCGGTATAGATTTTAGAGAAGAAATGATCGAACTAGGTGAAACAGAATATCAATTATGTGGGGGTCATGGAATAGCTGGTATTGTTGTGAATGAAAAAGCAGAAACTTCGCTAAAGAATCTTTATGCAATTGGTGATGTCGCTAGTGTACCCATGCAACATTTATCAGGAGCTTTTGTTTTTGGTGAAATTGCTGGAAAGGAAGCAGTAAAATTGGTTGCAAACACAGAAAGAAAGGAATTAGATAAATCCTATATTGAGGTAGAAAAAAAGCGAATATTCAAAATGTACGATAAGAAAGCAGATGATTCTGAAATCACTCCCACAAAATTAGAATACAAAATTCGTCGAATGATTAGTGATTATATTACACCACCAAAAAATGAGCGAAAATTAAAGCTAGCTCTTTGGTGGATAGATAGATTTCGTAAGGAGCTTGAACGCATGAGAGTTAATGACTATCATAAATTGAGTAAACTAGAAGAAATTCGATTCATCTTGGATTGTGCGGAATTATCAACAACAGCTTCTCTAGAACGAAAGGAGAGTCGTTGGGGTTGGTTCCATTACCGATCAGATTATCCTGAGAAAGATGATAAAAAGTGGTTAGCTCATATAGTTCTCAAGAAGGGGGAAAAAATTGGGGAGATAAAAGTATCATTACAACCAATTGAGAAAGGAGGACTATAAGAATGCCATTAGAAGTAGATTCAAAACTTTGTACAAGTTGCGGAACCTGTGTTGAGCGATGTCCAATGGATATCATTAGATTAGATGAAGAAGGTTTACCATATCAATTCTATGATGAATGTTGGTCTTGTGGTGTTTGTGAAGAAGATTGTCCTGAAAACGCATTACGAATAATATTGCCATATTTGGTTAGATAGTGAAAGAAAATTCGGAAGATTATTTTTATATAATTTTACTTACTACAATTAACTTTAATTAATCCACAACAATAGCAACAAAGAGATTAGATATGGTGATATAAATGGTGTCAATTAGTGAATTATACAAACTTTCTGAAAATGAATGGTTAGGTTTCTTCAAACTATTGAAAGCTTGTGATGAAGATGTATTCCATAAATCAATTATTGAAGGTAGTTGGTCTATAGAAAAAATCCTTCGACATTTAATAGATAGTCTCATTCAAATCAATAATAATGCTTTAGATACACAAGAAATTACTAGTGATGTTACGATAAAATATGATGAAAATCCTGATGATAGAATCTCCTTAAAAATAATAGAAGAAGAATATCATCGAATAAATAAAATGATCAAAAAAGGGATGGAGAAGATTACCGATAAAATCGAGAAAGAAAATATTATTCTTGGTAAAAAGGAAATTCCAAGAGGAAGATATCTAATACATCTATTTGCTCATGAACAAAATCACTTTGGTCAAGTGATTTGGATTTTTAGAAGATTAACAAAGTGGTCAATGGAAAAAGTAATAGAAATTGCATATCAGTAATCCAGATCAATTTAAAAAACAAAGGTGTCTATATTTCAATTCAAAATTACTTTTTTTTACACATCAAAAAAGTATGGTATATATAGCTGAATATCCAAATTGCATCTTGGAGGAGTTTTTTTCTGAAATTAACACAACTTGAGGGGGTGATTGCTGCAGATAAGGAAAACAAAAGATTAGGAGAAATAATTCGAGTAATAAAATTGCCACATAAATAACAAAAATTAGAGTTCCACATGCAGTAATTCTAGTCCAGAATTTTCTCAAAAAAGATGCTGAAGTACCTATACTTGTCGATAAAATTGTCAAAGTAAAAGGGGAATATGTTTGGTTTGATATTGTGAAAAAAGACTTTAACGAAGATGTAAAGTTTTATCGAAAACAAAATCAAAAAAATTTTGTAGATTATGATGAATTACAGGATTATGCAATTAATTTAAGGCACAATTATTATTTTGAAAATAAAAGCCCTTTACTAAGGAGACAAGAAAAAAGAAAAGAATAGGAAAATCATTAGGAAATTTCTATTTAAAATTACATTTATAATTAATTTCATTCTGAATTAAGATTTCTAGTCTGGGTTTGCCATAACCATAGAGAAATGAGTTTGTGCAAATTTCCATTGATTTTTTTCTTTTATTAAAACTGCTGTAAATCTACCTGGTATATTCATAATTTGATTTCCAACAAAAACTTCAAAGGAAATATCAGAAGCAACCCATCCCACATCATTTGAGCATTCTAATTTTAACCAATTATAATGAACGTTCATTTTTTCTGTTAATTTCCAATCTTTCAAAACAGATTTCTTATATTCACTAACTTCAGTCCATTTCTCTCCTTCTTGTGATCCATAAATAACAATATTTGACTCTTCAGCATATAGCTTCAAATATTTTTCAATATCTTTTTCAGCAAATGATTCTGCCATTTTCTCTAAAACAATTTTAATTTCCTTTATAGTTTGTTTATTGTTATTCATAGGTTAACACTTCAACTGATGCTATTTATTCAAATGTAAATATTTTACTTATTTATTTCGTAAAGGACTTTATTAAGACATCAAAAAAAGATTTACTGATTTGTGTTACTTAGGAAAACTTTGTAATTCCAATTTTATTATATCCCTAACCTTTTCACTTTCATCTTCCTTCAATAATTGTTTAAGTAAGCTATGAACTACTTTTGATTCTTTTCCTAATAATGCTAATGAACGTATTGCTGTCCAACGTAAATCTTCATTCTGTTCTTTTTGAGCTATTCCTGAAAGTTTTGAAATAACTTGATCATTGTTAACCCCTGTAAATCCTAAAGAATATATTAGAAGTTGCTTGAAATCGTTCTCATCGCTGTTGTCCAACATTTCTAATAATCTATCATTGTCTTCTTTCCCTAATTCTGTCCTGCCAATTATTCTAGCTATCTTTGTTTTAATTACCAATTTATCTTCCTTATATAATTGTTTCACCAATTTTGGTCCTATTTCTTTGTCTAGATCTTTTGTTTTATCGAAGCATTCAACCAATTTTTTCTTTATTTCTATATCCTCTTCAGAACAAATAAATTGGAAAATTAATTCTTGTTCTTTTGTAGTTAAATCCATCGCTTTAACCAAACCTTGTGCTATTGCATATCTTACATCATTTGTTTCCTTTTTGAAATTCTCTAATAGAACTAGTTTTATTTCTTTAGATTCAATATTTATTTCACATAAGGCTCTTGCAGCATATTTTCTTACTTTCGAACTTTTATCATTAAGGAAAGCTGTAATTAAAGGTTTGATAGCGCCAACTGCTTTGCTTTCAATTTTCCCTAAAATGAATGCTGCTTTAAATCTGTTCCTTTGATCTTCATCTGTTTGTAAAACCTTAACAACATCTTCTACTGCTTTCTCTCCAAATTCAATAAGTATTTGATCAACTTTATTTCTAAAAACGTGAGAAAGGTTGACACCTGTCAAGTCATCTAATTTGTAATTGATTAATTTGGTTAAAATAGGAATAGCTTCGTAAGCATTTTCTTTCATTTCCCCAATTGTTAAAAGTGCTTCCCTTTTTGTAGTACTTAATTCACCATAAGGTTCTTCTGTGCTTAACATCTCGAGTAAAACAGATAAATATTGTTTTTCGTTTATTGTAATCAAGTTAATACTTGCTTCAACTCGAACCTTTAGATTTTCATCATTTGTTAGCTCTATAAGCTCATTTTTCATTTGTACAATCCAAAGTTTATTTTTACGGATAACTCGTATAAGGACGATTTTAGTTTCCGCTACATTGGTTGAGTCTATGATTCCTTTTATAAGATATTGGAATTCATCAAAAAATTGTGGATTCTTAGAAAGTACTTCACTAATAATATAAACAAACGCTCTAATTATAGAAGGTTCACTCTCTTTGTTTAAAATCTTGATTATGGTTTCTTTTAGTGGTTTTCTTATATTTTTTAATTTTTGAATTAAATAGCTTAAATGGACCGAAAAAATAGTTCTTGTTAAAAGTTCACCTTTGTTATAATAAATCCTGTCAAGCATATAATTAATAACCAAAGTAAGTAACCTGTCACCAGTTTTATTTGTAATATCTGTAAATGGTCCCCCCCAATAAATTACACTAGACAATAGTCCTATTAGGAAAACACTTTCATTTGAAATAATATCTAGCAATTTTGGAATCAAATCAAATCTTTGTTTCATTTTGATGATTAACTCAAAGAGAATTAATGCTTGATGTTCTCTTACTTCTTTATTTCTTTCTTTGTTGAAGTGATTTAATAATAAAGCAAATTCCTTGGTTCTAATTTTTCTATGCAATTCCTTTTTTGAGTTGAATGATACAACACGTCCTTCTAATATCATTTCTGCTGCTTTTGTATCAAGAAGATCCTTGCCATAAATCCCTGTTGAATAAATATACCAGAAATAATCTTTACCAAGCATTTCTAATGCTGGGTGTTTAACTTGGAATACAAATCCTTTTGTTTCCGTTGTTCTTCCATCATAAGCTAAAAATCTTAGAAAGACATTTTTTGGATTTAAAATGATACTTCCATAAACATAAAATGAATTTATCCTAATCCTTAGATTTTCATTATCGAATAACTCTACTATAATCCCTAAAAGCTCTTTTTCTTCGAATTGTAAACCAAAAATTTCCCACCCTTTTGGTATTTCTATGAAAGTGGGCAAACCTTTTTCTAATTTCTCAATTAGAATTCGTTTCTTTTCCCCCTGATTAACCTGATTAATATTCAATTTTCATCAATTCCATCGATTTTTTGTTGAAAGTAGAACTGAATGAAGTCGGATTATTTACGATCTTTTAGATAGTATTTCTTTGTCAATGAATATTCTTTTGTTATTTTCCTCAATGAATAATAGATTATCTCCATCAGTTAAATCTAATTTTTCTCGTATTTCTTTTGGTAAAGTAATTTGTCCTTGTGTAGTGATTTTTGCCAAACCAACCACTTGTATCTGTTCCCACAAATTTTCTTTCCATTTATATCGTCTGATTTCTTTATCAATGAAAATCCTTTGCTGGTCTATCTCTAAAAATAGTACATTGCTGCTTGGATTTATCTCGAGGATTTTTCGAACATCTTTTGGTATTGTAATCTGTCCTTTTGAACTCATTTTTGTTAATCCAACGATCTTCATGTTCTTCACATTTATTACTAGTTAATATAAGATTTTTCCAAATTTTAAATATTTCCTTTATTTCCTTACTATTAAGGAAATCCTTAAATAGCTCTTTTCCTATATATAATATAATGAATTAATTGGTGAAAAAAAATGAATGGCAAGAACAAACGCGAAATAAAAGAGCAAATAAAAACGGATATTGAAAGAATCAAAATGGCTGTTTGTTTAATGACAGGAAAAAGATAAAAATTTGAGGTCTTTTTATGAGAATTAAAATTAAGAATTTACAAACAAAAATCAAACTTTGTAATATTTCAGTTATTGGTAATGAAGAGGGAAATAATCTAAGACCTAGAGGAACAATCAAACGAAATAATGAAACTAATTTTAATTCAATTGATGAATCTAATGGACAAGTGGAAGATCTTTTTTCCCTTTGTCCAATGCTTTATATAGATAACGAAGGTAATTATTTTTGTTTAAATCAAGATGGATTTGAAGAGGTCAATTATTTTCCATTACATTTTGAATCATTGGAAGTTTTTCAGAATTATAATTTAAATGATTTAACAAATGAAAAAAATCATTCAAATTTCTGTTTTGATATTTGTAGCAAAAAAAGAAATAATGAACAGTTATTTTGTTTTAGTAAAAATTCAGAAATAAAAACAAGAAAAATCAATTTAACAGTTCAAAAAATGAATAATATGAAAAAAGTGCTATATCTAATTTCAGATAATGATAATTCTGAAGTATGTCGGGAATGTTTGTATAAGACATTTTTATATGTTCAAAAAAGATTGACCTAAAATTTCCTAAAGATTAAATTCAAGTTTGGGTAAAACAACTTTTTTCAATTTTTCAAGTTTAGGTTTAATAATAACTCGGCAATAACCTTCACTAGGATTTTTTTCATAATATCTTTGATGATAATCTTCAGCGATATAAAATTCAGATAATTTTAATACTTCAGTAACAATAGGTTTAATCAATTTCTTCTGAGCTTCTTGAATGGTTTCTTTTATGATTTGATTTTCTTCTGGAGTTTGATAGAATATTATTGATCGGTATTGAGTACCTATATCATTTCCTTGTCTATTTAGTGTAGTTGGATCATGTAGTTGAAAGAATATTTGGAGTATTTGTTTTAGACTAATCTTTTCTGGATTATAAATTATTTTCACTACTTCTGCGTGTCCTGTGGTTCCTGAACATACTTCTCTATAAGTAGGATTCTTAGTAGTTCCTCCTGCATATCCTGATATAGCTTCAATTCCTACTATTTCATTAAATGCTGCTTCAAGGCACCAGAAACAACCACCACCTAAAATAATCTTTTTGTTACTAGTTTCACTTTCAGTTATTTTTCTCACCTAATTTAAAACAAGTTTTGACATCCAAAAAGATGTTCAATTAAATTCTAAATTTTCTGTTTACATTTACTAATGAAAATAAATAAAAAAGATTTTTTGATTTTTAAATTATTATTTTAAACAAAGAACAAGAATCCTTCGTGAACAATTCAAATTTGGTTCATATGTTTGTTTTGTCCAATTACAAAATTGTTCTCTAATTTCAAATCCAGCATTTTTCAGAAGCAAATTTATCTCACGATTAAATATAACAGCAACTTTGGAATGTTCGGTAATTTCTTTGATTACCTTAGCATTTTGATATATTTCAAATTTCAATTCAAGTTCTAAAATCTGTTTAATGAAATCTGTGTAATATATTCCTGTTCTTACAACTTCTTTGTTATGATTAATTTTTACAGGATTATCTTTGAATGTTCCTTTTTCTCTTAAAGTTCCACCCGGGAAAAGATCCAAAATGAATAATCCATCATTTGATAAATGAGTAGAGATACATTTCAAACAGGATAGTTGTTTTTCAGTAGTTAAACAGTGACCAAATGAATTAGGAATTATTATTAGTTTAAATTTCTCTTCTAATTGAAAATCAGTCATATCTCCATGTATTAGAGTAATTCTATCTCTTACTTCTCGAGAGAGATTTGTGATTTTCTTCTTCGTTTGATTTAACATTGCTTCTGATGATTCCAGACTGAATATCTTGAATCCTGCTTCAGCTAAAGGAATTGTAACTCTTCCTGTTCCTGCAGCTAAATCTAGAATAGGTGAATTTTGCTTCTTTGCTTGTTCAAGATAGAAAGGAATATCATCATTTTGGGCAAACAAATCATAAAATTCTGCAGAATTCTCATAACCGGATTTAAAATTAGAAATTTCCATCCCCTCTTAATTTCTATTCCTAAGTAATCTGAATTGCATTTAATTTTTATTATTTATGTTACATTTCTTAGTTGTTATCTTCTGATTTTTTTAAGATCAATAAAAAATATGCTTATATTCATTTCTTACTTTCTATTGGAAATATTAGTATTCTCTCTTGAACTGAAACTATGTAAATTTGTTCTTTGATAATATCCACTCTTTTTTTGTCTTGAAAGAGCATTATTTTCCAAAAATATATTTAACCTACTATGCTATAAATCTGAAAATAGGAGATAGTTAAATGCAAAAAGTTGGAATAATTTCAGATTCAAATTGTGATTTGCCAGAAGAAGTCATAAAAGAAAATGACATTGAAATCGTTCCTGGAAGGATCATTTTTGGTGATGAAGAGGTAAGAAGACATTATGTCGATATAACCTATGAAGAATTTTATCATCGTTTAGTTCACGACAAAGAAACACCTAGTACTTCAGTTCCCTCCCCAAAAGAGTACCAAAAAGCATATGAAAATGCTTTGAAAAAATATGATGAAGTAATTATTTTATGCACAAGTGCTAAACTAAGTAGTATGGCTAATATCGCTCAAATGGTTGCAAAACAATTTTTTGAAAATAAAGTAACTGTGATTGATACAGAAAAAATCACTTTACCAATGGGTATCATTGTTTTAGAGGCAGTAAAAAAAGCTGCTAAAGGAGCTTCTAAAGAAGAAATTGTAGATTATATAAAACATCTCATTCCTGAAACGCATGCCTTTGGAGGAATCCCTACTTTGACATATTTGCAAAAAGGTGGACGAATAGGTAAAGCTGCTTCTTTAATGGGTAATTTGCTTCAAGTAAAACCTATCATTAGTATTGAAAATGGTGAACTTTCTCCATTAGGAAAAGTTCGTGGTATGGATAACGTATACAAATTATTAGTTGATTTTACGAAAAAAATGGTTGAGAATCAAATACTTGAATTTTTGATTGTAGGGCACACAGCTAATCTAGAAGTTGCTACTAAATTAGCACAAGAGATACAAACCTTTCCAAAAGCACCAAAGAATCTTCAGATAATTGAACTTGGTCCTTCTGTAGGAACTCATCTTGGTCCTGGTGGTTTATTAATTTCATGGATTGGAAAGTTCGACAAAGAGTTACTGAATCTCTAGCTGTTATAAGAATAGTATGATACAAAAATTATTTTTCATGAACAATTAGTCTTTGCTTTTTCAATTTTATGTATATATATTTTAATGAATTGTCTATTACCTCATTACTCTAAAGAAATTTATTGGGGGATCAAAAGCATGAAAAAAACGAAAAGAATTATCATTATCCTTCTAGTTTCTCTCTTATCAAATATCTTCATTCAAAATGTTGTTGCTGATAACCTACAAGAACAAATTTATTCACATGTAATTGGTCGAGTAAATATTAATGATATCGCTTATGATGTATTTGTACAGGAAAAATATGCATATGTAACAGGAAACAAAGGTATAAAAATAATTGATATTAATGATATTAACCATCCAAAAATAGTTGGTCAATATACCACTGATGAATCAGTTTATGGAATATTTGTAAAAGATACATTAGCTTTCTTAGCAAATGGAGAAGATGGTTTTCAGATAATTAATATCACCAATAAAATGAATCCAGAATTTCTAGATGATTACTCTGATGGTGGAAAATCAATAACTGTTATTGTTAATGAGAATTTTGCTTTTGTAGCTGATAATCAAGGGGGACTTGAGATATTTAACATATCTAATCCCAAGGATTTTATAAAAATAAGTCATTTTAATAATGGTGGGCAGGCAATAAGTGTTACGATTAAAGATAACATTGCTTTTGTTGCTGATGCTGTACAGGGATTAGAACTTATTAATATTTCAAACATTTTAACACCAAAACTAATTAGTACTGTCCCAAATACTCCTGGAGCATGGGATTGTTACATTAAAGAAAATATTGCTGTCGTTCCATCTGAAACTTTTGGTGGTATTAAAATTGTGAATTTCTCTGATATTACTCATCCTGAGGTTATCAGTCAATTTCATGATGGTGGAGAATCTAATAATGTAGTTGGGATTGAAGATTTAGCTTTCATTTCAGATAATATCGATGGTGTTGAAGTATTAAACATTAGTGATCCTAATAATCCTATTGAAATTGGACAATATAGTCCAAAGGATATCGCCCATTCCTTATTTCACGATAAAACTTATGTTTATCTTGCAGAAGCAGCGAAAGGACTGGTTATTATTGAGTTTAATTCTACACAACCAGAAAATCTACAAATATGGTGGATTATTTTAATTGGCATTATAGGTATTACTAGCATAGTAACATTAAGTATTTTTGTATTTAAAAAAAAGAGAACAATACTGAAAAAAACAATTGAATAAAAAAAATAAGCAAGAAATAGATAGATTTTATTTGTAAATCTAGTCTTTAAGATTTATATGAAATAAAAAGAAAGGAATAATTGAAGTTATCATTTATTCTTTCTTTTCTTTCTCCAAATATTAAATATTCCAATTGGTAAAAGTAGCATTAAATCTAAAAAGCCATTTTGTGTTTGCGATCCAGTTCTCAAATCTTCTGTCAATTCATATAATCCTCTGAATGCTAAAAAAGCGTCCAGATAATTCATTGTTTCCAATGCTGCTTCTCCATTTTCTATTGCTTCGTCAATTTCCGCTAGTAAAATAGGATCATTGTCTGGATTTTCCCTGTAAGCATCAATTGCAGGCTTATTTCGATAGTAAGCCACAAAACTTGAAGTGCGATATAATGAATCTTTCAAGAAGACACTAAAGTTGGGAGTTCCTTCAGAGTAATAACTCATAACATCTCGTATAAATCCTCCAGTTCCTTCGTCCGCATCATTTGTTATTTCAGCATGAAGAAATCCTAATACATGACCAATTTCATGAACTAGAAGAGTTGTTAAACCTGAGCGAGGAGTTGTGCCATCACTTGCAAAATAGCGATTAAGATCTTTAAAACATACAACATTTCCTCCACCACCTAATCCCGTGTATTCTCTATATTCATTATATGCCCAAGATACCATTGAAACATTTTGAAGCAAAAGAATCCAAGAAGTAAATGTAGTATCTCCTTTAGTCATGTTGAAATAGTTAGAAGCTAAGGTTAAGCCTTGAAATCCATAGAAAATATTTATTCCATCTAGATATCTCCAATCTGAACGGTACCAGGGATATGATCCTAATTCTGTTTCTCCTAGTGTATAATAATTAATAATCTGTTCTATGTCAGAGCATTCCGATAATTCCACCCAAGTTTCTTCAAGTGATATTGTTGCTACTTCATTGGGTACTACGTATTCAAAAGCTTCTTCTGCTGTTTCTTTATGAAAAATCCATTTCAGATCTTCTTGACTATAACCATGATTTGCTTCATCATTAATTAAAAGTATTTGAGCACTAACTTCTTTTTGATCATAAAGTAAACCATCTCCACGTCCACCAACATCTGAGACAATATCATTCAAGTAATCTGTTAGGTAGGTGTTAAGCTTGTCTGAATAATCATTTGTTCCAGGTGTATATCCATTCAAATAAGTGTCCAAATCCACAGTTAGATAATCAAAATCTCCCTCATAGGTATCTGCATTCCACCAAATATCAGTCCATCTAGTATACCATTGATGACAATATGGATCCACAAAAAATATTCTGTTTTGAAATCCCCAGCACGGATAAGGATACTCAACATCAGGATTAAGATCATTATCCCATTCTAAACGCCACCAATCAGCAGTAACATTTGAATCAGGATCTACTTCATCAATTTCAAACCAATGCTCAAAACTATGATCAATTGAATCATATCTGGACTGATTTAGAAAGTAAATAGCATAACTAGGTTCAACAAGACTAAATCCCTTATGATCTACTAGATATTGTTCTACTGCTTCTCCATTAATAGCTCTACCTTCTTGATCATAAAATATAGACATTCTTTCCCCAGTTTCTTCTTGAAGATTTAATCTAGTAGAATTTAAAGCACTTGTATTACTGTTCCAAGAATTTTTATCAATAAATGAATCTAATTCTGAAGTATAAATTTCAGTAGTGAAATGGAAATTAAAATCTAATGTTATTTCTAAATCCAGAAGAGAATCATCTGATTGAGTATTTTCATTCCAAACATAATCTATTCCCTCATAAAAGATAGATTTTCTTAAACCATTATTTATCATTGTGAGATCAATATTTTCTTCATTGTAACCTGAAAAAATAATATCAATTGGTATAGTAATCTGAGCTGTTGGAACTGTATTAATCTCCAAGTCAACATTCTCAAAATCTTCTAAAGCAAAAGAGTAAGTTGAAATATTTCCCTGCATAAACCCAAAAAAGAGAAAAATAATTAGCAAGCTAAGAGTAACTCTTTGCGCTGAGAAGTAGCTTAGATTTGATTTTAGGTTTTGAGCCATACAAATCGCTCCATTGACGCATATCTAAACAATATGTTAAGACTCAATGTATTAAATATAAGTATAAATCTAACAAAGCTAAATTAACCAACTAAACCATTCTTGTACATAAGTAATAAAAAGAATTGAACAATTGCTGATAGTATTATGATTTATCAGAAATTTGTTCTATAAAAATTCTTTTTTTTTATTTTTTACATCTAAAAAACAAAATGGTTTTTAATACAAAAAATGATAATGTAGTTAATACAAATTTTCTATGAGGGTATGGAAATGCCGAAAAAAGAACTTTTAGAGTTACTAAATAAAGCAGTAGCACGTGAACTACAAGTATCTATTCAATATATGCTTCAGCATACGAAGATGGAAAAAATTCTTCGTAAAACAAAAGCTGCTAATATTCTTCTTGACAAGACTACATATAGTGTTATTGGTGAAGAATTAAAGAATTTTGCAATTGAGGAGATGAAACATGCTGGGACAATTATGGAACGGATCTATTTTTTGGGTGGATCTGCTACCACAAAAGCTGCGAAACCACAAATAGGAGATACATTGAGAGATTTTGCAACACTAGGGCAGAAGGCAGAACAAGAAGCTTTAGATCTTTATAGAAAAATAATTGATTTTGCAATGAAAATGGGCGATTGGGAAACAAGTCAAATATTCGAGAAGATTTACAGCGATGAAGAGAGACATTTCTTCAAATTTGAAGAATATCTTCAAATTGATATTACAGAATTAGATGGTCCTGAATCTTTACCTACAGATTTCCGGGAAATTTTTGATGAGGGATATTTCGCTTTACTAAATAAAGCTGTAGCTGCAGAAATTTCAGCTATAATACAATATACCAATCAGCATGAAAAAGCTAGTTTACTAGCATTACGAAAGAAAATAACTCCATTAGAAACAATAACAGATAGTACTAAAGCACAAGCTGTGAGTAAATTACTTGAAAAAATCTTTATACAAGAAATGGAACATCTCGAAAAAATATCTGAACGTATCTATCTGCTTGAAGGTGAATGCGTCTACGAACCTGATCCACTACCAAAGGTTGGTGACACAGCTGATGATTTTCTAAGATTGGATCATAAAGCAGAAGATGAAGCTATAATTCTTTATCGAAAAATTATTGCTGAAGCATTAAAACGAGGAGACACTGCGACTAGAAGATTATTCGAAGACATAGTTATAGAAGAAGAAGAACATTATTGGGCATTTGATGATTTCTTCTAGATATTATTTCTATGTCAAATAGAAGTTAGTCATACAAAAAAAATCTACTTTTAGTAGATTTTTCTTTTTTATTTCATTGAAAAATAAATCCAATAAAATAATTCAACTTAAACTATTTTTTAAAAACTTACTATATTATTTACAAATATTTTAGATACTTATTGGATTTCAATTAAAGTTATATTTATATAACTTCTTTTGATATTATTATTATTGGTGAAATTGGGAACTAGCAATAAAATTTTTGTAACTCTAATATTGAGCTATCTTTTTTTATTTTCAATAATGAATGCTCAATCTATTGATGCTGATTGGATTGTTTATGATCAAATTGATGATGTTAAAGAGAAAATTCAAGGAAAGTCTCCTCCATATCCATTCGGTAATTTTCACGATGAAATTGATATAGAAAAAATTGAATTAATAGATAAACAATTTTATTTAACCTTCCAGGATAAACCTATTAAAGATTTCAATTATAGTTATTCACTAACAGTATTTTGGAATGATGAAAACATAGAACTTGATGTTTGGACCTTTGCTAAGTTTGACCATAGTACTAATATTATTGAAACTGTTCATACAGATGAAAATGATAATATAATTCTGGATGGACAACAGGAAGACACTATTACAATTTTAGAAAACAGTTTATTAGTACCTATTGTTAATTACTCACTAATTGAGGAACCATTCTCACCTTTTATTTATATTTCTGTTTTTTCTAGTTATATAGTAAATAGAACTCTCAACTATGAAGATAACTTAGATGATTATAATATTATAAGAACAACTTCACAAGTAGGAAAAGAAATACCAATTATGTCAATAATTGTAATAGTTATGTTTAATATATTCCATTTAAAGAAAAAAAAAAACAAATAAAAGAATTAGAAATACCAAATAAATAACTTTTATAATTAATTTGGTTTCAATTCTTTAAATCTGAAATCAGCGATTTTATACTGAATTCTGCAAGATGTTGGTTTCAGTTTTCGACGTACACCGAGACTAATTAATATTACCGGAATAATTCCTCCTACTGCAATAAGACTTGCTATAGTCATATTGCCAAAAGTTCCTTCAGTAATATCCCAAAGTCCATTGAGTGTAGCACTGAGACCTAAATTGATGCCAAGAATGCTGATTATTTTTGGAACAAAACTCGCAAGTATACCATAAAAGGCTACAAGTCGAGCAAAATTTGGATCTACTACTTTAGCTTCAAAATTAGTTGTGTGAATTAGTTTTCCTTCATTAATGAATTTAATATGACCAACAATTTTTCCTTTTACTCCTGGTGTGACATAGAATGTCACCTCATCCTTTGATTTGTCAAAATCAGTTTCTAACTCTCTAGGAACTACATTACAACCTGGAATAGTTGGACGAATTGTGACAATAGGATCTTTCAGCTCTACTTCCATTTTTGATTGTTGTTGAACCTTTCGCTCTCCGGTTAGAGGATTTACTATAGGTGTTTTTGTAGCTTCAATAATGTCTGAAATACTTAATGTTAAAGGATAGTAATTTTGTGGATTCATTCTATCATAAAATCCCATTGATATATGTTTAACATATTCTTTTTCATCCTCAACAACTTTCTCTTTCATTACTGTAGGGATATCATGTTTTTCTTCATCAGCAATTTCTATACTCTCAATCTTAACAGATTTTTCTCTTTCTGTAACGTCAGACGTCTTTCTTTTTAGGGGAGGTGGTGAAGAGGGAGCCATAGCTTCGGATGTAGCGGGTGTTGGATAACTTATAATATCTTCAACATCTTTTATTCCTTCAATATCTTCAGCTTCTTCAGAATCATCTTTTTCTTCTAGTATTTCTAAATCAGGTTGAATCTGTTTTTGTTCTTCCCTAATTTCTATTTTCTTCTCCATTGAAGTCCTAGCTGACTGAGGGAAACTATGTTCCCTTTTTGCTGCTCTCATTCTATCAGGTTCTATTTCTTTAGGTTGAATTGAAACATCTGAGAAACTGAAAACAATAATATAAAATTTAATTCCGAATTCCGTTTTTACACCGGATTCAATAAACTCAATTGGTTCTCCTTGGTATTCAGCTTCAGATTGTAAGTGATTAATTTCTCTCTTCCAAGTATCTTCTACATCACTGTCACTCAAGAATTTTTCATTGATATAGATTTTCACTTTTACTTTCTTTTGTGTGGAAACTTGAACCGCATCAAAAATCCAAAATTCATCTGTTTCAGTATAGAGATTAGTAATTCTATATTGCTGTTCTAAAATTATTAAATCTCTTTCTGTATAAGGACTATGCACCATTTTTATCACTTTTATCATAAGTATTAGATAATCATTTTATTGGTTAATATTTACAGAATAAATTATAAACTTAGAGTTTGTTGCCAAGTACTTCCTTTATTAGTTTCTGAAAAAAAATTACTATTTAAAAATTAAGAAATCTATTAAATTTAATAAAAATTCAAATTGAAATAACATTTTATTTCAGTACTGCTTTTTCTCAATTAGATTTAGAATAGTTTTTAATACTAGACACATTAGTATATTTGTTTACTTAATTAGATTTCATTAAGAAATCAGATTTGGGATGGAGCTTATCAAATGAAGAAGGTAGGTTTGCCTAGAGCACTACTTTATTACAAATTTTCTGAATTATGGATTACGTTCTTCAAAGTATTGGGAACAGAAGTAATAATTTCTCCACTAACAAACAAGAGTATAAAAGAAAATTCGATAAGAATTGCTCCAAATGAAGATTGTTTTTCAACAAAATTATACTATGGACATGTAATGTTTCTTAAAGATAAAGTTGATTATCTCTTCATCCCACGATTTGGAAGCAAGCATAAAACAAATAGTGGTTGTCCAAAATTTATCGGATTATCAGATGTACTAAAGTCCATGTTTCCTGATTTGCCAGAAATAATTAATCCTTATTATTCTACTGCTAAAGCTGGTCATGGGAAATTCCATTTATTCAAATTAGCGTTTAAAATAGGTTTAATATTCACTAAAAATCCTTTTAGAATTTTGCATGCAATATCGACAGCAATTATATCATATAAAGAACATCAAAAACAAATACATCTTAGTGAGGAGACTTTGAGCAATTGGGAAAACTCAAATTTAATCCTTAATCCAAAACTTACAAATCATAAGGAAGAACAGCCTTTAAAGATTGCACTTGCAGCTCATTCATATATTCTTAATGATCAAATTGCATCTCTTGAAATTGTAAAAAAATTAGAATTATTAGGTATTGATATAATCACTTCTGAACAAATGCCAATTAGTATAATTGAAGAACAAATGAATAATCTGGAATTCAATTTATTCTTTGATTTTGAAAGGGAAATCCTAGGAACAATAATGTATTTTCTAGAACAGAAAACAATCGATGGGATAATTCACATTATAATTTTCAGTTGTGGACCAGATTCTATAGCTGGAGAGATGGCAGCTTATTTTTCAATGGAAAATTATCCAATGCACTTTCTCCAGCTAACTTTTGATGAATTAACAGGTGATGCAGGATTAATGACCAGATTAGAAGCTTTTGTTGATATGATTAGGATGGAAAAACGACCAATTAAAGCTAAAATGCCTGTAAATATAATCTAAACAAAAATAAGATTTAGGGAGAAAAAAATGCCAATAACCTATCCATATTTCGGATCAGTAACAAATGTATTCGAGATAATTATGAATGAGCTAGGAAGGGAAGATATCATCAAACCAAAAAAACCAAGTAAAAAAACGGCTTTATATGGTTCACGTTATTCTCCTGAATTTGTCTGTACACCTTTCAAAATAACTTTGGGTACGTTTATTGAATCATTAGAAAATGGTGCTACAGAGCTTGCTTTTGGAGGATCACAGGGTACTTGCAGATTGGGTTATTATTGGCCTATACAAAAAATAATTTTAAAAAAACTAGGTTATGATTTTAAATTTATTATCTTTGACTGGGATGATCCTATTCAATCTTTAAAATGCTTTAAAAACATCAGTAACGGTTGTAATCTTTTGCAGACAATTCGAGCTCTTAGAATTGGTTGGATAAAACATCGTTACATTGACTTGGTAGACAAATTATTACGATATTATAGAGCAATTGAATTGAATAAAGGAATAACTGAAGCTGTAGCTGAAAATGCTTATCAAATGATAGTTGAAACTAAAGGAATGAAAAATATCCGAAAATTAGACAAACAAATCAGTCATCTCTTTCAAAACGAAGTAGATATTCAGAAGGATTTGAATCCTCTAAAGGTAGCGATAGTCGGAGAAATTTATGTTGTTCATGAACCAATTTTAAATTTAAATATCTATAAGATTCTGAATAATTTAGGAGTAGTATGTAATACTCCAAATACAGTCAGAAAACAATCAGATATAGGACAGAAACTTAATCCATTTATAAAAATGCATTATAAACTGGCTCGCGAAACTGCGAAGCCTTATCTTCCTTATAATTGTGGTGGTTGTGCACAAGATTCTATTGGTTCAACAATTCTTTGTAAAAAAGAAGGATGGGATGGCATGATACACCTTTACCCATTCACTTGTTTGCCTGAAATTATTGCGAGGAATATTATCCCACAGATAAGCAGAAAAATTGACATGCCTGTTCTATCTTTGGTTGTTGATGAGTTAACTGGTGAAGTTGGTTATCAAACTAGAATTGAAGCATTCACTGATTTATTGGAAAGAAGGAGAAACAAAGAGAAATAAAAAAAATTCCAAAAATAGAAAAGGAATTATTATAATTCCTCTTTAAGAATCGTACTATAATCTTCCAAAGTAGAATCATATTTCTTTGATTCTTCAGAATTAATGAGATTAAATTTCTCCATTAGTTCTTTATGATAAGGTGTCCAATCTCCTACTTTTTGATGCATTTCTATATAATTTGTAGGCATTGGGTGTGTTCCAACAACAACCGGTAGTTTTGTTTGTTCTTCTGTGAATTTGATATGTGTTGGAAGATATTTACAAGGTGGATAACCTGCTAGTACTCCTGTAGCAAAATGGATCGCCTCTGCTCCGTATTTCTTCATTCCATTAATCGAATTTTCAATATTTCCCCCTGGACAGTCTCCACAACTAGTATAAGCAACTACCTCTAAAGGTTCATCTTTTGAATATTGTTTAAATGCTCCTTCACGATTACGTACTGCTCGAAAACATTTCCCACCATCACAAGATTTGTAACGTCCACAGATAATAATGCCAATTTTCATTTAAAATAACCAAAAATTAGATGTTTTAAGGTAATATAAGATTATTGACTTATATTACTGTTAAAATGATTGGTTTCTCAATTTACAATCCAAAAAATGATAAATTGCTGTTAGCTCATTACTATTTTTTCCTCTTTTTGTAAATTATAACAGCAACTACAAATGCAAATAGACTAACCAACATTGGATTTAAAATTGTTTCCGTTATTGTTTCACATCCGCGTAAATCATATCCAGCTATTCCCATATAGTATCTAGCCATTTCCAGATCATGGTTATAGCGAATAATATTAGGATTACACCAGATACCCATGTTTGGAAATATCGGGTAATCCCAAATCCCAAATCTCCCACCATGAATTACATTATTCATCTCTACACGATTGATAGCGTAAGCTATTGCTTTTCTTACAGCTAATCCTTTTGAAATATTAGGATTATCAAAAGAGCAAGGTTCACGATTTCCTACTATTTCTCTATCTTCACGAAGGTTAAAACCATAAAAACTAAAAATTGAACTTGGGTAAGAATTGAGTATGAAATTCTCATTGCCTTCTATTTCTAACGCATTTTCATAAGAGAAACTGAGAATATCTATTTTTCCACCAAGAAACTCTGCAAAAGCAGATGTTTGGTAGTAAATCTCTCGTATTTTCAGCTTTCTCAATCCACTTGAATAATTACCAAACCTATTTTCAAAATCCATATCAGTTTTATCTACAGAATCATCTAAATACCAGCAATCATCAAATAGTTCAAGATTGGTTTCCACTCCATCAATGTATGATACAAATTTAAATAATCCAGTACCAAAACAATTGACTGAAAAATATTGCCATGATTTATGACCCATATTAGGAGTTACTCCATCAATTAATTGTGTTTGATTTAAATAATGCTCAGGCAATATATTCATACCTAAATAGTAAAGGAATGGAGCGAACAATTCATTTTCTAATGTACTGGGATCTCCATCTATATAGAAGTCAAAAGTGTAAGGATCAACAATCTTCATATCTTCAATAAAATTAAATAAATATTGATGAGGTGAAAGATTCTTCCAAACATAATAAGTAAAATAAACATCTCTTGCATCGAAATATTCATCAGGATAGAGTCCTTCTGGATCTATTTGCCATTTTATCCCCTCCCTTAAATGAAATCGTACATGGGTGTCATTTAGCATTTCAAAATCTGTTGCTAGATGAGGATAACATTGTTTATCTAATTCCAAATAAACTAAAGGATCCATTGTTGCACCAATTATTCTTGTAGAGTCACCTTCTGCTGCGAAGAGTGGATTAAGAGTTAACCAGGAACTACCTGAAAGGCAAATTTCTTCTTCACTATTTTGTCCGGGGTGCAATCCATCCCAGCTCATTTTTCCCCAGCATTTCTCTAATCCCTCGGAAGTATTATAACCAATCAAATTTGACCAATAGCCATTATAACCAGTAGCTGTAAAAGTTGGTAGCATGGGTACAATTTTATCCATTAAATACTGTTCCCAATCCCAATAGTGTTTAACACGCTCCTCACTATTAGAAGGCATTATTAATCTCCCTTGTTCTAGATACCACTGGCACATACCGTTTTTTAACGTTTCATTCCAATCCATGGTACGATCATAACCAAAGGTATTGTATGCATTTTGATCATTAAAAACATACAACATATCAGGATCATCAGAAAGAGGTGCTAAACCAATAAACATGACATCATAATCATGAAAGAGAAGTACTTCATTTAAAAAAATTGGCCATTCAAGATTAATTATTCTAAGATTAATTCCAATTCTCTCTAAATACTGTCTCAAAAAATTCAAATAATCAGGTCGATTCCCATCAGTATTTGTTTTTGCTACTAATGTAAAAAAGTAATCTTTTTTACTTTCTACTTTAGTTGGTAAAAAGGTTATTGGACTAATAAATATTAAAATTAAAACTAATACTGAAGCAATTTTTCTGCTCAACAATTTTTAACTCCTATTTTTATAATTTCCCCCAAATATTAATCCAAATGGTACATCTAAAGGAACAAGAAGTACAATATTTTTAAAATATTTAAGATTTTTTCACTAAAGAAACTAAAAATCTAAACTTCTTAAAAATTCTTGAGAGCCGTTTTTCTAATTTAATAACTAATTTTCTTCATCCGCTTCCTTTTTCTTCAATTGAATACTGAAAGGGATTTTATTTTACTAAATCTATAATTGTTGATATTGTTACTTGGCAGATTTTAGTTATAAATTCAAAATCCAATTTATCAATGGTATCTGCTCTTGTATGGTAAAATGGGTAACGAAAATCAGCTGTATCTGTAATCATTAAAGCAGGAATGTCTGCTTGCCAAAAAGGTGCATGATCAGAACGTAGCAAATCTCTTGCTAATTTTACAACAGTATTAAATTCTATTGGTACTCTAGCTGCAACATAGGGAAGTTGAATATCTTTTTCTTTACATTTTCTACAAAATGCTTTAACAATACTCTTTGAATTTTTACTTGCTACTATTGTTACAAAATTACCAATTCCTTTTCTCATATTTACTTTATATCGAGGGAATAATTTGAATATAAAGGAAGGAAATCTTTGGGAATGTTTTCTTTTTGAAGTATATCCTATTGTTTCTAGATTGATGATTCCAATAATTCCTTTATTTTCTTTTTGTGCTTTTTCCACCCATTTTTTACTCCCGATAACCATTAATTTACCAAGCCAATCTAAATACGATTCCGTTTGCTGATAGCTCTTCATTCGAAATTTAAAATATTCCTTTTCACTTGGTGTAAGTATATCCTTCAATACATTGAGTGTAAATTCACCTGCTTCCTTTCTACTGTTCCCCTTTGAAATCTGTTTATTAAAAATCCGATTGTATTTTCTCATTACTTTTAATGTGTGATATGATTGATAACGATATGTCTCATCAATTAATCCTAATTCAAGTGCTTTATTTCTTGATTTTATTCTATCAGCAGGATTGAGTTCTTCTAATGTGAAGCTAACAAAACGGATTGTTGTCCCTAATTTTTCTTTTGATAATACTCTAGCAATTTCTAGCATTGCTGCTATACCTGTTCCATTATCATTTGCTCCAGGCGCATTTGGCACTGTATCATAATGGCTAGTAATCAATAATTCTGGACCCTCTCCTTCCCCTAGTTTTGCCTCTATATTTCTGAATGTAAAATCGAAATCTTCTACTTTGAAAGTTTGTTCTGATACTTTTAATCCATAGCTACTAAATTCATTTCTAATATAATCTGCTACTTGGTTTAATTTCTCTGGTGAATCTAAAGCATATTTTTCTCCTTCTATTTCCAAAATATGTTTGTATAATCTTTCGATTTCGACATTGTGATATAAAGTTTCTTCGACCATCAAAACACCCCTAAAAAAATATTCGCAACTAAATATGAATAGTTTTCTAAAAAAATACTCTTTTCAATTTGCTGACTATTAAATAATTCAATTTTATTTAAGAAATAATTTTGTTAGCCATTGTTTTTTCATTTGAGTTTTGAAATGAACTTGATAATTGCTTGGTAGAATTCATCTGGATTAGTTAACATCATATCATGACCAGAATTGCTAATGTATTCAATTTGAAAGTGTTGTTTTATTTTCTTCTCTGATGTAAATTTTCCTTTATTCATTTCACCAAATAAAGGTAATATTGGAATGTCTAATTTTATAAGTTTATGAATCAAAATATCCTCTCTTGAAATCTTTACTAAATCTAATGAAGAAAGATAAACCGTTTTTGCTCCAGCTTTTTCAAAATTATCAGCATAATTTGAAATCTCATAATTTTCTTCCTTTCTTAATTCTTCTAGTGTTTCTGCAAAATTCTTCCTTTCCCAATTTTCCAAACTTCCCGAGGACATTATCGTATTTGAACCAAAGCAATCATTAAAATCGATATTACCTTCTGCATAAATTATTGCTAATGGTTTATATTGTAATAATTCTGCAAGAAGAATAGCAATGGGTCCTCCCATGGAATGAGCTACTATTACTAAGTTTTTATCAAATGATAATTCCTCTAATAGTGAAACAATATTTTTTGCTTGCTCAAGCATGGTATAGGAAAATTCCTGAGGTGTTACTGATTCTCCGTGTCCAATTAAATCGATTGCTAGAAGACTAATTTCTCGCAAATTAGAGTAATTTATTGCTTCTAAAAAATCTTCTTTTGCGGATCCTAAACCGTGCAAGAAAATAATGTTTTTATTATTTATCCCCTTATGATAAAGCACGGAATAATAATATTTGTTTTTTAGAAATACTTTTTTAGATTCCCAATTTAACATCATAAATAATCAATTAAAGTAATTTCTTTATTTATTAAAAATTTAGTTAAAAAAATTTAATTCTTAGAAAAATAATTTCTTCTTAAATTATACACTAGGTGAAAGAACCATGTTAGACTTACCAAAACAAATCGAAACCAAAAGGTTAATCATAAAAAAATATGAGAAAAATGATGGAAAAGCTCTATTAGATTTATTGGAACGAAATGATAACAGATCTTTCCTTATAAAGCATGTTGATGAAGCATCAGATATACAAAATGAAGTTGATGCAGAGAAACGAGTTCAAGAATTGTCTGCTTTTTGGATTAATGGTGATAGATTTGTAATGGGTATATGGTTAAAGAAATCAAATCTTTTTATTGGGAATATTTGGATTGAACCTAAGAATTGGGATGTACCTTCTTTTGAATTAGGTTATTATTTGGATAAAGGATATACTGGTCAAGGTTTTGCTACAGAAGCAACAAGAAGAGCTGTCCAATTCATTTTTGAAAATCTAGGAGCTCATAAAATAATAATTATTACAAGGGATACAAATGAAAAAAGCTATAAACTAGCTGAACGTTTAGGATTTGAAAAGGAAGGACACTTTAAAGAATGTAATATTGAGGAAGACAAGAGATTTGGATTATTATATTATGGATTATTTAGAAGGGATTGGAAATTAAACAAAGAAAAATTAATCGGATCAAAGGGGGAGACCCAATGAACCAATTTTTATTATAAAGCAAATAACATAGAAGGCTACGAATAAAACACAACCAATAATTGAAAGTACTAATGATGTTGTATTTCGTTTGTTTTTTCCTTCCAATTTTCTAGCATTTAACGAAACAAACAAACCAAAAATACTTGCTGCATTGAAAATCAATGTTACTAATCCTACAATGGATAATATCAAAGCAAGTTTTGAATCTCTTTGTTCGGAGATAACTTGTTTTTCATTTTGCTCCTTTTCTTCATTTGGATTAACTAAATCTATCCATTCTGGGTGATAAAAGACTCCTTCAACATCTATTTGTCCTTTTTGCCACCATTTTACCGAAATGTCAAACCTCTTTCTATTCACTGGAATAACATTATTATTAAAGGTTCTAATGAACCATTCGAGAGAACCAATATATTTTATCTTCTCCCAACCTAGTAAAAACAGCATATACACTAATAAAGAAGCAATTATTACTAAAAAGGTTCCACCCCAATAAAATTTGGTGTATGCTACTGGAAAGAATGCAATTGATAAGAGATAAAACATTATGTAATAAATGAATTGATTGTTATAATTTGAAAAAGCTACTATACCAAACCTTCTTACAAATCTTGTTTTATCTGAAAATGCTTTGCTTTTACCTCTAAATTCTATCATTCTAAATAAGAACATAACTAGCATCAAACTAAATCCATTAACTGCAAGAAATTGTGCTAACCAAGAAAATAATGGGATGTAACTAGCATAATCAGGTGTCCAATGCCGATGATAAGGTATTAATTGGTACAATCCTACAGCAGCATCAAAATCTTGACTTATCAGAATTTTTACAATAATAATTATAACTCCAACTACTCCAGTAATAAACATTCCAAGTCCTACTAAAAACATATTTCGTGGAAAATTCTTGCTTATTTCTTCTTTTGGTTTTGTTATTACTATTCCAATAATACTACCAATAAATGAAATAGCTAAATATGGGAATAAGGGTTCCATAGGAGCTGCTAGAGCACTAAAGAATGGTGCAGTAATAATCCGCCACCACCGATCTTCCCCTATAACAGGCGTAAACATAACATTACCTGTATCTGGTATCAGACCAAAAGGATAACCAGGTAAAATTAATTTCACAATTTCCCAAACAGGTTGGGTTAATCCTACAACAACTACTGCTAGAATAGTATAAATAATAATCATTTGTTTTCTATTTTTCCATCTTTCCTTGATGGAAAGAATTCCTTGAACAATTCCATTAATAATTAAACACCAAGCAATTGTGTGAATGGTTTCAAAATGATTCCATCTATAAAGTAATACTTGCCAATTATAATCAATTACTTCTCCCCAGTGTTCAAAATTTAAATTAGGATCATATTGGAAATATTCTGGAATTCTATCAAGATATCTAAAGAAATTACCAAATGCACCATGGTAACCAATCAATGCCTCACAAAGCATAGCGAACACTAAAAGAAGCAAACCACCAACAACTTGCTTGACAACTATACTCCGAACGGAATTACCATTCTCTAGCCCTTTATACATACTAACCATATTTCCTGCAGAGGAAACTAATAAGAAAAATCCCGCTAATCCACCATAAAATGGTATTATTATCAAAGCTATTAGATTAATTAAAGGGAGATTGTTAATATCCGGAAGCATATGACCTATATTTAGAACTAAACTTATTGTATGAAAACCAATCATTAAGAAAATTGCCATTCCTCGAGCAAAATCTAGTGTAGCAAATCTTTTAAACGTCCTTTTAAGAACTGGTTGTTCATCTATTACATTGACTACCATAATTAATCTCCTGTTAAAGATTACTTGAATGCTAAACTTCAAGCTGTATGTTATCCAGATTTAAATATTTTCCGACAAAAAATTTACAAAATATTTTTTTAATTATTTTCTTTGAAAAAAACATTTTTTTTGCTGATTTTTATTTTATTGACAGTTTAAAAGAGGAGAATTTAATAATTTCAATGAGTAATGAAATTGGTTGTTTGAAAAATGTCAGATGAAGCTGAAAAACCGTGGTATGAGGATCCATTCATACAAGAAATGATGGGTCTAATGGGTGGAAGATCAATGCGCAGTGTTATGGCTGGTTTCAAATCTAACCTTATTTATTCAGGTGAGAATGGCATAGCAGATGCTGCTAGATATTTGGATAAATCTCTTTATGAAAATGAAAAACGGATTCTTATAATAGCTGATTCTTTTACACAGAAATTTAGCACTATAATTGAGAAAGGTTTTTCAAAATATAATTTCGAATTTCGAATTTGGGATGGAGCAAAACCCGAAGTTCCATATCCAACTATAGAAGAAGGAGTAAAAATTTGTGAGGAATTTAAACCTGTTGTAATTATGGCTATTGGAGGGGGGAGTGTAATGGATACTGCAAAAGTTGTTAATATAAAATATGAAAGACCGGAACTAAATTTACTTCAGATTGATGTAGTTTCAGGAGCAATTGGTTTGCACCGTAAAGTTAAACACTTGGTAGCAGTTCCAACAACAATTGGTACAGGATCTGAAGCAACTACAACAGCAATTTTAAATGATACTCGAAGAGAACCTCACAAAAAGATTGGTGTTACATGCGATGACATCTTACCAACAATTGTGATATTACATCCTGATTTTGTAAAAAATCTTCCACAATTTCTTATAATAGGGACAGGTTTAGATACTTTTGCACATGCAATGGGTGCTTATGTATCAAATTGGAATAATCCATACACATCAGCAATAAATTTGACTGCAATCAAGGAAACCATCCATTACCTACCTCGATTGGTTAAGTATGGTTCCAAAGATTTAGAAGCATGGGAACATATGCAATGGGCAGCTTTAATGGCAGGATTAGGTTTTTCAAATGCGATGCCTGGAATTGAACATGCTTTAGGTCACAGTTTTGGCGCATTAATGAATACTCATCATGGTTTGTCAGTTGGTTTATTTACTCCACAATCAGTAGCCTGGCAAGCAAAAGTTACTGAAAGATGGAGGGATCTTTGTCCTCTCTTTGATTTAGAGGTGAATGGAATGCCTAGACAACAAGCAATAGAAGCATTAATCCATAAGATTCAGGAATTTATTCGTAAAGTAGATGGTCCTGCTTCTGCAAGTGAATTCAAACATCCTGTAATTAAAAAAGAAGATTATCTAAAAGCAATACAACTAATGTCTGAATTTGCTTTAAATGATATAGCTCACCTAGCATCTTATCGACCATTAAAATTGCATCATTACAAGAAAATGTTCGAAGCTGCTTGGGATTCGAAAAAATTGGTGTACTAAGGAGGTCTAAAAGAGATGAGTGAAATTATTGGATATAATGGAAAGATAGCTTACATTGATTTAACAACACAAAGTGTTAAAATTGAACCATTAAAAGAAAAAATTGCTCGAGATTACCTTGGAGGAGCTGGATTAAGTGCAAAGATAATTTATGACCTTCTTGATGAAGCTGCTTATAATACTCTGAAAAAAGATCCATATTCTCCTATAAATCCCTTAGTATTTGCTACAGGTCCTGTAACAGGTACTGACCGACCAGCTTCTGGTCGATATTCTGTTTGCGCAATTTCCCCTTTAACAAATATCTGGGGTGAATCTACATCAGGAGGTCATTTTTGTATTGAATTGCGAAACAGTGGTTTTGATGCAATTGTCATAACTGGAAAAGCTGAAAAACCAACTTACATGTATTTATCGGAAGGGGAGTTTATCTTCAAAAATGCTACAAAGCTTTGGGGAAAAAACACCTACGATACACAGGAATTAGTTCGATCAGAATTAGATGATCAAAATCTTAAAGTATCATGTATTGGTCCTGCAGGAGAGAATCTAGTCAGATATGCTTGTATTATCAATGATGAAGGACGAGCTGCTGGTAGGTGTGGCATGGGAGCAATTATGGGTTCAAAGAATCTGAAAGCTTTTGCTATTAAGGGATCAAAAGAGAATGTATTCCAAACACCAAATAAAGATGCTATACGAGACCTTCGAAAGCAAATAAATTTCATTCTTGAAGATGACCTTGTTGGGTCAATTGTTCCAAAGATATTCAATATTTTTGGCACTAACACTTACATGGATATGGGTTCATTTGCTGGGGATGTTCCTGCTTATTACTTCACTGAAGCTGAGTTTCCTGCTGAATTATTAACATCTAAAACACTGAAAGAACAATTCCCAATGTTTATTTCAGGATGCGCTCGTTGTTCACTTAGATGTGCAAAACAAACTGTAGTTCCTGATAATGGAAATGAAATTGTTGTTGATGGACCTGAATTTGAATCTATGGCTGCCTATGGTTCACTTACTGGAACTTTTGATTCAAAAAGCGTTATACTTGCACACCATTATGGGAATGTCTATGGTCTAGACACTATTTCTAGTGGAGTTGTTATTGCTTTCTTAATCTATCTTGTTGAGAATAATTTAGCTGTAAAATCAATTAAGAAATATCTTAAAACAACCAAATTAGAAGACCTCCATTGGGGAAATGGTGAAATTATACTTTCACTCCTTAAACTTATTAGTGAACGAAAAGGAATCGGTGATCTCCTGGCAGAAGGAGTCAAAAGAATTGCTGAACAATTAGGTGTTGATCCAGAATTAGCAGCCCATGTAAAAGGATTAGAAATTCCAATGCATGATCCACGCGCTTATGCTGGCCAAGCTTTATCTTATATGACTGCTTGTTGTGGTGCAAATCATCAAAAATGTGATTGGTTCCAAGTGGAATCTCAATCTATATCATATCCAGAATATCAGATAAATCCTGGAAACCGTTTTGATATCACCGGAAGAGAGAAAGGAGTTATTGCTTTTCAAGATATTCGTGCAATAGATGATTCTGCTATTAGCTGTGATTTTGAAACTCCTCCAAAATTCAGTGACATAGCAAAATATGTTTCTCTAGCTACTGATCACAAATACACTCCAAAAATACTTTTACAAACAGGTGAACGAATGACCAACATTAAACGTTTAATTTCATGCAATTTAGGAATCACTCGAGAAGATGATCGATTACCAAAGCTTGTTTTAGAAACGCTGAAAAGTGGTCCAACTGAAGGTGTAAAGCTCAACTTAGAAAAAAATCTCAAAGTGTATTATGAAATTCGAGGATGGGATTGGAAAACAGGGAGACCAACAAAGGAAAAGTTAGAAGAGTTGCGAATCATTGGAGATGATGACGATTTAATTGAAGAGAAAACAGAGCACAGAATTACTAGTGAAATATCTGAGAAAATGGAGAAACTAAAAGCAAAATATATTCCACTTTTACGTGCTCATAGTATTCCCACTGAAGATATGGAGGAATATCTTAGTTTCATTGCGATTTTTGCTTTATGTGAAGAAGACTTCCAAGATGAATTTGGTGGTATTTACGCAACCATTCAACTAGGAATCAAAAGTCTTCCTCAAGAAGAATGGCATTGGTTGAAATTAGATTATGGTAGCTTCTCTTCTGGTCGAGGTAAATTAGATGATACAACATTGACTTTGATGTTTAGAGGCCAACAAGTATATGATGATATTATGAATATGGATCTTAATCCTGTTACTGCAGTACTCTCAAATCGTCTCAAAGTAAAACCAATGGGCAAAGTAAAAATCTTTCAAAATTTCATTGGTCTTTATTTGAATAAATTCAACTTGAAATTCTAAAGAAAGTGAACCATTCACTTTCTTCTTTATTTCAGACCAGTATTCTTTAAAAGTTCACTTCTACTTTTTACTTCGCTAATTTCTCTCTCCTTTTTCTTTTTTTTATATAAAAAATTTTTAACCATGTAAATTTATATCATCTTAGAATTCTTATAGGACTCATTCAAAATGGCATCAAAAAACTTGGAACAAATTAAACTAGAGATTGTTGAGAAATATAAACAAATGACCCATAAATCCCAGGAACTTTTTGAGGAATCCCAAAAATGGTTACCTGGTGGAGGGACTAGAAATATAACTTATTTTTATCCTTATCCTTTCTATGTCACAAAAGGTGAAGGATGTTATCTTGAAGATGTTGATGGCAACAAATACATTGATGTTCAAAATAATATGACAGTCCTTCTTCATGGGCACGCTCATCCCAAAATAACCGAAGTATTACAACATCAAGCAAGTCTTGGAACAGCACATAATGCTCCGACTGCTGGCCAATATGAATTAGCAAAATTGATTTGTGAAAGAGTTCCTTCAATTGAAGAACTTCGTTTTTGCAATTCTGGGACAGAAGCAACAATGTTTGCTATTCGTGCTGCTCGAGTATTTACAAGTAAAAATGGCATTATTCTAACTGATGGTTGCTATCATGGTTCACATGATTATGTAAGTGTAAATTTCGATTCAGCTTTACTGAATGAAGGAATGCCAAAACCAACTACTGAGAAAGGTGTTCCAAAAACACTATTGAAGGATATTTATGTCGTTCCTTTTAATGATTTACATGCAGTAGAAAAGGTCATGAAAAGACATCACAAGAAAATTGCCGCAATGATTATTGAACCCTTAATGGCATATGCAGGTGGTGTTGCTGCCACTCCAGAATATATGAAAGGTTTACGAGAACTAACCAAAAAATATGGGATACTCCTTATTTTTGACGAGGTTTTTACTTTCCGAGTTTCAACTGGAGGTGTACAAAAGATCGTTGGTGTAAAACCGGATCTTACTGCTCTTGGTAAAACGATTGGTGGTGGTTTGCCTGTAGGTGCTTTTGGTGGTAGAAGGGATATTATGGAGCAATTCAATCCTACTAGAAAAGATTTCATTATGCATTCAGGCACTTTTAGTGGAAATGCCATGGTTATGTCTGCAGGGAAAGTTGCCTTAGAGCTCTATAATGAAGCAGCAGTCGAACGTCTAGGTAAACTCAGCGATCGACTTCGAAAAGGATTGCATGAAATGATGGATACTCTAAACATTGATTGTTATATTGGGGGGATGCAATCATTAACTTATATTCAATTTCCAAATATAATTGCTAAGGATAAAAAAGAAATTTCTTTTAATACTATTCCTTATCTCGAACTCTCTAAATATCTTCGAATGGCAATGGCAATAAATGGATTATATGGTATCTCAAAAGGTGTCATAGGTTTCATACTTTCAACAGTTATGAATGAAGAAATAATCGATGAAATTTTAGTTCGTTTCAGAAGAACAATGGAAATGGTTCTACCAATTTATGAAGATATTAAACCATACCAAGGATTTGCAGGAATAATCTACTCAATGTTAAAATCATTAAATGTCAATGAACAATTTGCTAAAGACTTTTCTGAAGATGATTATTCCATTTTATTAATAGCAAAAGATGATTCTAATGCTATTAAATTGGATATCAAAGATGGTAAAATAGCTTTTAAACCAATTAAAAATACCAAAGATGAAATTGCCAAAGTAAAAGATGATTGTCATGGAACAATTATTACAACACGTCCAACGTTTTTAGGTCTTGGTTTAGGAAAAGTGAAACCTCTAAAAGCGATATTTGCTGGTCGTTTAAAAATTAAAGGAATTAAATATGTTCGAAAATTCACTAATTACTTTTCATTACTTCGTAATGTATAATTAAGTTAGTTTAGATCTTTTATGAAAAATCTTACATTAAATTTGGAAACTCATTATTCAATTGATAAACTACCAAATAGATATCTATAGTGAATCAAATTTTAAAATCACGAATAACTGCTTGATTTAGTTTTGAAAGAAATTTAAAAAGAAAAATAACTAGTTTATCTTGATTTTTTTTCGAATAATAATTTTAAATTGACTATTCTTACTTTTTTTTTATATATAAAAAATTTTTAACCTAGTAAATTTATATCTTCTTAGAATTTTTATAGGACTCATTCAAAATGACATCAAAAAATATAGAACATATTAAACTAGAGATAGTTGAGAAATATAGACAAATGACCCCTAAATCCCGAGTACTTTTTGAGGAATCTCAAAAGTGGTTACCTGGTGGAGGGACTCGAAATATAACTTACTTCTATCCTTATCCTTTCTATGTCACTAAAGGTGAAGGATGTTATCTTGAAGATGTCGATGGCAATAGGTACATTGACATTCAAAATAATATGACCGCTGTTATTCATGGTCATACTCATCCTAAAATGACTGAAGTATTGCAACATCAAGCAAGCCTTGGGACAGCACATAATGCACCGACAGTTGGACAATATGAATTAGCAAAATTGATATGTGAAAGAATTCCTTCAATCGAAGAACTTCGTTTTTGTAATTCTGGGACAGAAGCTACTATGTTTACTCTTCGTGCTGCCCGAGTATTTACTGGGAAAGACGGTATTCTCCTAATTGATGGTTGCTATCATGGTTCCCATGATTATGTAAGTATCAATCATGATTCTGCTTTACTAAGTGAAGGAATGCCAAAACCAACTACCGGGAAAGGTGTTCCAAAAAGACTATTGAAGGATATCTATGTTGTTCCTTACAATGATTTACGAGCAGCAGAAAAGGTCATGAAACGTCATCATAGGAAAATTGCTGCTATGATTATTGAACCCATATTAGTTTCTGCTGGTGCTGTTGCTGCTACTCCAGAATATATGAAAGGTTTACGGGAATTAAGTACGAAATATGGGATACTCCTTATTTTCGATGAAGTCATTACTTTCCGTATTTCAACTGGTGGTGTACAAAAACTTATTGGAGTAAAACCCGATCTTACTGCTCTTGGTAAAATAATCGGTGGTGGATTGCCTATAGGAGCTTTTGGTGGTAGACGTGAAATAATGGAACAGTTTAATCCTACTAGAAAAGATTACATCATGCATTCTGGTACCTTTAGTGGAAATGCTATGGTTATGTCTGCAGGGAAAGCTGCTCTAGAGCTCTATAATGAAACAGAAATTGAACGTTTAGGTAAACTAGGTGATAGACTTCGCAAGGGTCTTCGCGAAATAATGGACTCATTAGATATTAGTTGTTACATAGGAGGAATACAATCACTAACTTATATTCAATTCCCAAATGTCGTAGCTAAGAATAAAAAAGAACTTTCTTTTAATACTATTCCTTATCTTGAACTCTCTAAATATTTCCGTATGGCAATGGTAATAAATGGATTGTATGGTGTCGCAAAAGGTGTTATTGGTATCATATTGTCGACTGCTATGAATGAAGATATTGTTGATGAAGTTTTAGTTCGCTTTAGAAAAACAATGGAAATGGTTCTACCAATTTATGAAGACATTAAACCTTATCAAGGATTTGCTGGAATAATATACTCGATGTTTAATCAACTTAATACAAATGAACAATTTGTTAAAGGATTTTCTCAAGATAATTATTCCATCTTATTAGTAGCTAAAGATGATCCTAATGCTATTAAATTGGACATTAAAGATGGAAAAATAGCATTCACTCCAATTAAAAACATTAAAGAGGAAATCAGTAAAGTAATGAATGATTGTCATGGAACAATAATTACAACACGTCCAACGTTTTTAGGTCTTGGTTTGGGGAAAGTAAAACCTCTAAAAGCAATATTAGCTGGACGTTTGAAAATTAAAGGAATTAAATACATTCAGAAATTTACGAAGTACTTTTCATTGCTTCGTATTAACTGAATTCCTTTTCTTTTTTTTATTTTGAAACAATCGTAATTAGTAAATTTAGAAGAAATCTTTTGTAATGTAATGAATATGTATCCATATGAAAGTAATAATGCATAATTCTGTTAGTTTAGATATGTCAATGAAAAATCTTACAGTTGATTTAAAAACACATTATTCAATTGTTGGACAATTTAAACCAGATGTTTACTTATTTGGTTCTCAAACAGCTGTTGAAGCAATCAACAAACCTTCACCTGAAAACCCTGACGATTTTAATGAGCCTATTAAAAAATCTCCATACTGGGTGATTATAGATAGTAAAGGAAAAATGGAGAATCTTCTTCATAATTTTAGAAAGTCTAGTTATGTTGGACCATTAATAATCTTAGTTTCTGAAAAGACTCCTAAATCATATCTTAACTATCTTGAAAAACGAGATTACAATTATCACATCGTTGGTAAAAATTATGTTAATTATAAAGAATCTATGAAGATTCTTGAAGAAAAATATAGCACAAAAACAATCGTTGTAGATAGTGGTGGAATTCTAAATAGCTTTTTGATTGAACAGAAATTAATTGATGAAATAAGCCTATTAATTAATCCAAGTGTAACTGGTGAAAAAAATCTCAATCTTTTCCGAAATATCAAATCCCCCCTAAAATTAGAATTGCTAAAACATGAGAAAGTAAAGGATTTACTATGGACAGTCTATAAAATAATCTATTGAAAAAGAGAAAAGTATAAGTTCACTTATTTCTATTTAATTTTCTAAGAGAAAGATTATTGTTTGACTATGTTCATTACAATAATTAATGGTGAGTGAATTGGAGGATTATTCTACACCTGTTGTTGATCGGAAGGATGTTAAGCAATATCTGAAAGATTTGAAAACTGGTGATAAGAGAGAAAGAGCTATTGCTGCTTATATGTTAGGAACCATGAGTAAGAATGATAAGGCTATTCGAAAATCACTTCTAGATGCTCTAAATGATAAAAATTGGGAAGTTAGAAAATGGGCTGCGTTGTCTTTAGGGGAAATTGGTGAAAAGGATAGTAAATTAGTTCCTATTCTAATAGATGTTCTCAAAAGAGATGATAGTAAGGAATTCAAAACACATGCAGCAGTTATTTTAGGTGAATTAGAGAAAAGAGCAATAACTGCTATGCCTACTCTTCATGAAGCATCTCTCGATGAAAATGATCGTGTTCGTGAATGGGCTTGTTGGGCTTTAAATAAAATTGCTGGAGAACAACCAAGTTTTAAATCAAACAATTATCCCTCTGAGAGACCAAAATTAAGTGATAGAATTCGAATAGTAAGAAAAGAAGCAGTTTAGTTGCCTATATTAATTTCTCGCATTTAATGAATGAATAAAGGAAAAATCTACTTATTTCTTAGACTACTTTGAAAATTACTTCTAATTACAAAGAAAAAAAATTCCCTTATTCTTTCTTTCATTTTGATTTTGTAATTATAATTTTGGATAAAGAGATATTCCAAATAAATCATAGCTAAGATGTATTGCTACTCCTGTTCCAATAAAATCTAAAGTAAAATCATTATCTTCAATTTTAGAATCAGTATTGAGACTCTCTTGTAATTCTTTAGCATCATCAATAACTATTCCATAGAAAATGACACCAATGAGTTCTACATACCCAAATTGATTTCTAATTGCTTTAGTTATCTCTCTAATTGCATCTTTTTTAGTTCTGACTGTTTTGAACGCTTTCAAATCACCATTATTATTTTCATTTTCAATAATAACTGGTTTTAAACCCAGGAGATTACCAAAGAAAGTTGTAACACGTCCAACACGCTCACTTTTTCTGAGAGCGTTTAATGAGTCAACGTAAATAAAGGTGATGTGTTTTTCACAAATCCAATTCATATATTCAATAATTTCTTGTAGACTTTGTCCCTCTTCATCCATTTCCAATGCTTTATTCATCATTAATTTCATCATAGGACCAGTTGTTTTCGTATCAATTAAATGGACATTTTCTGCTTTTGTAGGATTTTCTTTGCGAAGTAATTCTTTTGCCTTTGCAGCATTGTTATATCCTTCACTATATCTTTTACTAATCAATAAAGTGATTATTGGTTTATTGTCAGGTGCAGATCTAAAAGCATTTAGAAAACATTCAACAGAAACAGGTTCACTTCGAACTTTTTTATCTGTTTTATAATTTTGATAAACTTCTGGGAAGAAAATATCTTCGTTATAATTTCTTAAAGGTCCATTATCAACTGAAATAGTGAATGGTATAACACTGATTCCTTGTACTCGACCAGTTTGAGGTAGAATCTCACTAGTAGCATCTGTTATATAATGATTCTGAAGGGAAACTTTAGTTTCAATTTCCCCAAAAATCGGAAAAGCTCCTCTAATAAGCTCATCTTCATCAATATAAACATCAATGATATGTGGTGGATCACCATGTGGATCAATGGTAATTTTTGCTAAACCACCAGAATAAAGGCTTTGTAATTCTTTTTGTGTTATTTCAAAGTTAAAAGTTTCTTTACAATAAGGGCATAGTAGAGAATATTTTTTCAATTGATCTGACAAATTAGTGTTTCTCCTAAATTATAATTTATCTATTAAAAAATGAATTTTATTGTTATTTATCTTACTATTGAGGTAAAAGCAAAATAGAATCGGAAAATAACTTCTCTCGCAAGGTTATCCAACATTTGATGGTGAAATTATTTAATGGGTATAACTTATTTTTTTAGTAGTTTTTTTTACAAAATTCTTTTTTAATTTAGAATAACTTCTATTAGATTTAAAGGAGGTATTAGTATTTCTAATAAAGAATCAAATGAAAATGAAGTATTTAAAACAACAAATGCTGGTAAAGATCTTTCTACAGAAGAGCAAATGTTGAATGAACTAAAGGCTATAAGAGAACATTTTATTCCTAAAGTAGAACCCGCAGTAGAAGAACCAGTAAAGAAGAAAAAAATAAAAGGATTCTATGATGAATTTATTGACTTTCTGAAGAAATACAAAGTTTTTGGTGTAGCAGTTGCATTTATTATAGCTTTATATCTTGGAGGTTTAGTGCAAGCATTAGTTTCTGACATAATTTTGCCAATATTATTATATATACCTGGGTTAAATCAACTCGCTAAAATAGAAGATTGGTCTGCTGGTAATTTTCTCATTGGGCATTTCTTAATTGCATTAATTACTTTCATAATTGTTGCATTCGTAATTTTCATAATTGTTAAAATAGCTACAAAAATTGGATTAGAGGAATAAAATCCCTCTCAATCTTTTTTTTCTTATTTTTTTGAATAATAGCTAAGGTATTATTCTAATTGTGATTTTACTTTTTTTTCTAATACTATTGCTTTTTCGTACAATTTAAGAATATTATCAATATTCATATTGTGATTTCTCTTTAAACAAATGATTATTCTTCTCTAAATTCTATAAAACAAAAATAAATAAGTGCCCATTTTTTTTTCTCTAAAAATAAAAATAATTTAGCGAGTTCCATAAATTGGTTCATTACAATATGGGCATCTATTCGTATTGCCTTTTGTTTCAAATTTTATTCCACAATTACTACAAATATGAAAACCAGAGTTTGTTGCTTCATCATAAAAACTTGTAATTTTGATTTCTGCTCCGGGATTAGTATTAGCTATTGCTTCTAATGCATCATCAATGTTTTGATTAGAAGTGTAGCTTTGTTGAGGAGGAGGAGGAGGTGGCGGTGGTGAATAAGTTGATGGTTGTGTTGTTGGCGGTGGTGGTATTTTAACTGAAGAAATAGTAATTGAAGGTGAAGTAGGAAATCTTTCTTGAAGATATTCTTCTGTTGAATGTTGAACTAGTGGTATTCCACATTTCGGACAGATTTTAGATCCAGCAGGTAATCTTATCTTACAATTCAAACATATTGTTGGTCCTCTTTGATTGATTAACTTTTGATCTACTATTTCAAGAATATCTCTTCTAATTTTATTTGCTCTTTTAAAAATGATAATACTTGAACCTACAACAACAACGAATATTCCGAGACTTACAAAACCTAATATTCGGTTGTCTCCAAAAAATATTCCAAAAATCCCAATAAACGAGAATATCCCAATCCAATATGCAATCCTTGTTGTCCAATCTTGTATAATATCTTGTTTGTTCAATGCATCTGAATGTTCTTTTGACATGGTATGTGTGTGATTTGGACAGAGGCCATTGAAACGGTGCTCCTTACAAACATATTTCCCACAATAAAGACAGGTTTTAGCTCTCTTTACTCTCGTTGCTTTCCCACAAACATAACATAAAGCATACTGCGCCATAATGTTAGTAGAGTTTATTTTTATAATATAAAAAAAGTATGCTGCTATTCAAATGCTGAGTGTGTAATTTAGTAAGAATCTTTTCTGTCTTTACTTTCTGAAAATATCACTTGGAAATGATTTCTTTCCTAAAGATTTTACCATTTCATCAAAATTCAATCCAACAATGGTTGCTGTTCTTCTAAACATCCCAACTTGTCCTTCATTATAAGGTATTCCTTCTTTTGTGGAATATTCTAGTGCTTTTTTTGAACGATCTCCTGGCCATCTTGTAGCAGAACCAAAATATTTTGTTTCGTAATCTTCCATTAATTTTCTAACTCTATTTTGAGCTTCTTCTTTTGTATATAAGCAATCAATTACTTGAGCTTGAAAAGCTAAAGAAATTCTATTATCCTTAGAAGTAATATCTGCTTTTTCTATAGCTCCTCCTGCTATCGAATGTTCAACTTCAATCATTCGTAAAAGAGCATCCCCCTTATATCCAGTATGAGTAGAACCTAGAGGAAATACACTTCCTTTCACAAATTGTTTTCCATCTTTAATACTAATGAATTCTTGTGGATCTAGAGTTGATTTGTAATTTTCATCTGCAACATATTCTGGAATTGTAAGTAATTCTTTTGTCTTATATGCCTTTATACAGTAATTTGCTGCCATTTTTGTTAGAGCCATGTCCATTGTTAATATTCCATCACTATGTGGTACAGAAATCGCAATTGGATTTGTTCCTAATCGTAGTTTCTTACCTGCACCTTTTGTATAATCCAATCCCTCTGGATCATCTCCCATTGTTTTTACAAGTGGAGAAGTTGTACATGTTACTGTTCCAATAAGATCCTTTTCTTTAGCAATTAATTCACTATAAACTCCTGCAGCTCCAAAATGGTTAGCATTATTAACAAACACTTTTGCCATACCATTTTTTCTTGCTAATTTTTTGACCAAATCTACTGCTAGTAAAGATGTTATATGGCCTGGTGCTAAATTACCATTAATAATTGCTATTGCTGAATATTTTCTTGGAAGAATCTTAGGTGTTGCTTCAGGAACTACTGGAGTGAAAAGTCCTGTTCTTCTTACAGCTTCTTCTAATCCAGTACCTCCTACAAGTCCATGTGAAAAAATGCCTCTTTTATCTGCTTCCAATAGAACAAATGCAGTAGCTTTTGCTGCTTCCTCTGGATATCCACTTTTTATTAATGCTTTAATAGCGAATTTTTCTATATCACTAATTTGAAAATGCTCTCTTTCTTTATTATTATTCATCTTTCTCAATACATTGAAGTTATTCATACAATAAATAACTATTCCAGATTCATACTTTTTCCATTTATTAATGTAGTAGATACAATATACACACTTTACCAATTTAATTCAAGAATATGTTAATTTATTAAAGAGCGTGCAGTTTAAAGATGCTTATCATTTTACTTATATTCTATTTCATCTTCCAGAATGACAATGGATTAGCTTTTAGTTGAGTATGAATTATATTACATAAGTCATCTAATTGAGGTTGCTGTAAGTTATATAAAAACAGAAGAATCTTCAATGCTGTTTGACTGAATATCAGTAGAAAATTTGGATTCAATTGACTATAAAAAAAGAAAGAGTAAAAAGGTATAGAAAAAAACTAGGTCTATTCTATACCAGTCCATCCTGCTTTTAGCTCATCAGATTTATTTTTATCAAACCAATTATCCCAATCAGATTGACTAAAATCGCGATGCATTTCAGGGGTAACGTCAGGTACCTCATATATTTCAGGATATTTTTTTTCCAATGATCCAATAAGAGGTCCTCCATTATTCAATAGTTGACGGTGCTGAATATGAACTAATTTAAGATTAGGAAGTGACGTAATCCAATCTGGCCATGGTTGTCCGGGATATCTATATCCAATATTGGTTCCATAAACATCGAGTTCTTCAAGTTCTTTACAGTTTTGTAAAGAATCTGGTAAACGGTTAATAGCTGAAGAAGGAGCTTTCATCCAAGCCATTTTCAATTTTCGTAATTTGGTTAATTTCCCAATACCCTCTAGTACTTGCTCATCGATGACACATTGGCGTAGATTAAGTTCTTCTAAGGTAGAAATCCCAAATATTTCAGCTACTGTTTCATTACTTGCACCTTGAAATGTGTTTTGAACACTTAGATACTTGAAGTTTGGAAGTTCTTTCAATATTCCTATATTTATATGAGCTGATTGACTTCTTATCACAATTGACTCTATTTCTTTACACTCTTTTACTGTTTCAGGGAGTTTTTTCAATACAGGTTTATTTCTATCAGTTCGTTCAATTCGTAATTCTTTGAGTTTGCTTAGTACATTTATATCTTCAGGGAAATTATCAGTTAAATTGCTATTTCTTAAACGTAATGTAGTCGCATGTCCATCCTCGATAAATATATAATTACCACGATCATCTGCAACCGTGAAAATTGGTTCATAGATAATCTCTTCAAGTTTTCTTATAAATGCAACCTCATTTGAATCTAATTCGATTCCTCGGTGTTTTGTGTCACCGTCTTTAGCTTGATCTTCCTCTCTTTTTTCTGCCCCATCCTTCCATAGTTTAATATAATCATTGCTAACACTAAAGGAACCCAGATAGCTCGACATATCTTCTGTTACAGTTCCGCTACCTTTCATTTCTAAGAAATTCCATGTTCCACTACCAATCCATGCATTACATGCTAGACACTTTTGAGAATTCCAAGAATTTTTACATGTTGTGCAGATTAGGTAGGATTTTCCACATTTTTTGCATGTTGCAGTAATTCTTACGTATTCGTTGTTTTGAATCCCACAACGTTCACATTTTTTAACCGTAGACATAGTATAATTCACTCATTCCATATAAAATAAATCCAACTTATATGGAACAGTTAAAACACTTTTAAACTTTATTTTTGGACAACCTTTAGATTTCATTACAATCTAATCATTCATCTGATTCATTGAAGGATTATTCTTGCAAATAAGGATTAATAGTAAATTGGAGATTGAAAGAATATGAAGAATTCAAAATCTGTCAAGTCCAGAGATATTTTGATAAAAGACATAAAAATATCCGATGTATTTTGGGGAGAACGTTTGAAAATGAATGCTACTAAAGCAATATTCTATCAATGGGATCAGCTTGAAAGCACACACAATCAAGATAATTTTCGAGTTCTTGCAGGCAAAAAGGATGGGTATCGTTATGGTTTTTTTTATTGTGATTCAGATCTTCATAAATGGGCTGATGCTGCAGCACGAATATTGGTAAATAATAAGAATACTCATCTCTCCAATTTAATTCAAGAATATATTGATTTAATGCAAAAAGTGCAGTTAAAAGATGGATATCTATTTACTTATAATCAATTTCATTTTCCAGAACAAAGATGGATTAACCTACAAATTGAGCATGAGTTATATTGTTTAGGCCATTTAATAGAAGCTGCTGTTAGTTATATAGAAACAAATGAACCTGAAGAATATAAAAATAAGTTTCTGGACTTAGCTGTGAAAGTAGCTAATCTACTTGTTCAAGATTTTCTTGGAGTTTCACCAGATTTTACACCAGGTCATCAAGAAATAGAAATAGCATTAATCAGATTATTTCGATTAACCGGAGAAAAAAGCTATTTAGATTTAGCTTCTCATTTCATAAATCAAAGAGGAAAAGTTTCTTTTTTTGGATTAAAACTAGCTAAGCAGGCAATCGATCAAGGAAAACGAAAGAAGCTTATTAACGAAGATATGAAAAACAAAGGAATAACTAGCCTAATAGGCACTGGAATTAACCTTGGAGAGATGAATCATAAAAAAGAACCGCCTTTTCTTGGTTTGAGAAGTAATTTTCAATTTCTAACTGGAAGATATAACCAGCAAAATTCTTCTGCAATCAAAATGAAACGACCACATGGTCATGCAGTTCGATGGGGGTATCTTGCAACTGCTATGGCAATGTTATATCAAGAATCCGGCGATGAGAAGTTAGTGAAAGCTCTATTGCGAACTTGGGATCATTTAGTGCAAAAACAGATGTTTGTTACAGGTGGGATAGGAGCTTTAGGACATGTGGAAGGTTTTGGAAGAGATTATGAACTGAATAGTGAGTACTCCTATTGTGAAACTTGTGCTGCAATAGCCAATATTTTACTTAATTGGGAGCTAGCAATTATCACTAACCAAGCGCAATTCTCTGACTTGCTTGAATGGCAATTGTATAATGCACTATCTGTAGGTATTGGTTTAGAAGGGGATTCATATCTATATCGAAATTTGTTAGAATCAGAAGGAAATCTTACTCGAGAATCTTGGTTTGCTACTCCTTGTTGTCCTAGTAATATCTCTCGAGTTTGGGCTACAATTGGAAAATATATTTACTCTTATAATAATGAGGGGATTTCTATACATCAATTCATAAGTAGTTCTACTCAAATTTCTTCTGATACTTTGAAACATGTAAAAATCAAAATGGATTCTGCTTTTCCATGGAATGGAAAAGTGAAAATTGTGATTAGTGTTCCTGGAATACATGAATTCAAACTAAAAATCAGAATTCCAAGTTGGACAGAAAATCCTAAAATAAAAATCAATGGTAAGGAAGAACAGAATGATTTTAATCCTCAACCAATTTCAACCGGAAGTGGTTTTTCACCTTATAATTCAGTCTTTCATTCGATTTCTCGAGAATGGGTGGATTCTACTACTATTGAATTAGATTTTCCAATGCCAATAAAAATACTCAGAGCAAATCCTAAAGTAAAAAGTAATCGAAATAAAATTGCTATCAGTAGAGGACCACTAGTTTACTGTTTTGAATCACCAGATAATCCTTCAATTGGGATACCTAAAGCAACTATTGATCTTTCAAAAAAGATTACTAGTGAATTTGATTCTCAATTATTTGATGGTATTATCAAATTATTTGCATTTGATAAACAAGGTCATTCATTAGTAGCTATTCCTTATTATTGTTGGGCTAATCGTGAACCTTCAGCTATGCAGATTTGGATCACTAATTAAAAAAGGAAAAAAGTGCAAAAGAAAATACTAGAAATTATACTGCCTTGTTTTCTATTGCCAATTCTTTTTTATTATCAAATAATTCTTTATAATTAATCCATTGAATTTTATTTAACACAAATTTGAAATTTAGTCGTTTTGAAGGCTCTTTAGTAGCTAGGCCTGAAAATTTAATTATTAACCATTCAAAACTTCCAACAAAATTAATTTGGGCCCATATCCAAATTATCAGATCATAGAATAAAATGGTTGCAATTGCAAACAAAATTACAGGCCATTCCGAACCTATTGCAAATTTATCAATCATTAGATTCATTGAAGGGATAGTCCAATTGAAAATTGCTCTTGGGACTAAAGACCAGATTTGTAAAGCAAAGATTGACAAAGCTACCATACCCCAAACTCTGAAATATTTTACTATAATATTTTGAGCAAATTTTTCACCTTTTCCTCGCCAATCAATTAACCAAAATAATAAGACTATTATTCCAACTTGCCCCCCCAATAAAAAGAAGAAGAATCCTAAAGTAGGTCTTTCAAAAGTAATATCAAATGGTAATCCTGGTATAAATATACAAATTACTCCAGCAATCAAAATACCAATTGTGAGTAATAATCCCCACAAAGGAAGTCTTTTGGGAGGATTTGGTATTGCTAACGCAATTCCCATTAAAGATCCCAAAAATGATACTGCTAAGAAAGGAAACATAGGATATAAATCCCCTGCAATAATTACACAGAAGAAGCTAGCAAATCCTCTATTATATGATTGGAAAAATTCACTGGGCCAACTTTTATTATAATCCCCCTCAAAATCAAATTTTATGAGTTCAGAATCTGGTGGAATATTCCAAATTGATAAATTATCTATAGCATTCCAAACAAATGGTGAAACAATTAGAATAATTGCTGTTAAAATTGCTAGTATTATGATATTTCTAGTGTATTTTTCTACTCCATTTTTCCTAAATAAGAAATACAAGACAATTGCTGTGAAAATTGTACACCAACCAATTGTTTGAAGAGCTTCCAACATAAAGAATCTCCTCCAGAGAAAGCTAATATTTACAGGATCAATCCAAGGTGCTGTGGTAAAAGTTTCACCTGTTCTGAAAACACGTCCAAAATAACCATAATAGCCAAATGATTCAGTAAAATAACCAGCAAATAATATACCAAAACCTGTCATTATTTGCTTAGCAAAGAGTTTTTTGGAAGATTTACCATTCAACACTTTTTTTGTAAAAGCAAAAGCATTTACAATTGCAGATATTAAGATGAAGTAACCAATCCAATTTCCAAAATAACCTGAAAATGCAAAGAAAATTGAACGTCCTATTCCTAAAGTTGAGAATAAATCATCTGCACCAATATCACCATAATCTATCATATGATTAAAAACATGCAAGAAGACCATCATCCAGATTGCGAGTCCTCTTTGAAAATCCAAGGAAGCTAATCTTTTCATTCCTGATGATTCTTCTTTTTCAATTGAGTTTTCTCTGATAGGTAATTCATTCAATTATATCACCAATTGAATTACAGTTAAAATTTAATTTATCTCGACATAAAGAATAATAAACTTTTAGGAGAAAGGTCCTTTATAAGTTAATAATTAAAAATCACTCATTCTCATCTTTTTTATTATAATCTTTCTCAATTTTTTCTTTTATTTTCCTTGAAATAATTTCTTCTTTTAAATCACGAATTTCTTTCTTCTGCTCTTTCACTTTTTCTTTTCGTACTTTTTTCTGTTCTTTTAATAACTGTGAAGATGATTTGGATTCAATTTCGTTTTCTTTCTTTTCATTTGTTTTTTCTTTTCGTAATTCTTTTATTGATTGTTTCATATCAATTCTTTCTTGTTTATGTTCTTGTCTTAATGATTTTACTGAAGTTTCTTTCTTTAGACCAACTCCAAATAATAATAGAGGTAGAAATTTCAGTGGAACATCTTTTTCTTCAATTCGTTTATCAATTAAATCTTTTTCATCTATATCTCTCTTTAATTCCTTGTTTTGAACGCCCTTAACAGAAATTAGAAATGAAAAAGATATAATGTAACAAATCAATACAAATAGAAATAGCGTGTATAAACCATTAGTACCAGTTATCCGTTCTATTATATCAAATATACTACCTGCTAAAAAAGGACTTAGTATAGCTGCTAGATGCCAGAAAACATAGTAAAAGCTAGTATATGTGGCTGTTTTTCCTTTTGGTGTCATATTCCAAACAACTACCAACATATTGATTGAATTTAAAATCCAACTAAATCCTAAAATCAATATTAAAACAGAGTAGATAATAAACTGCCAGCTTATTGTTAAGTTATTCAGTGTTACAATAGATGCTATTTGACTGGAATTAGTAAGACTGATAATAGCAATTGGTATTAAACACAAAAGAAATCCAATGACTCCTAGTATGCTTGAGTTTAAAGCCCCAATTTTTCTCGCTAATAATCCCGCTGGAAGCGCAAGTGAAATTTGAATTATTACAAAAATACCCAAAATATAACCTGCCCTTTCCTCTGAAAAACCTAGAATCTCCGTAAAATAACTACTGAAGAATGTCTCTGCTACTTGATATCCAGCATTCTGAGAAAATACCGCGAAAAGCATTAGAATTAGTATTATTTTTCTATCGACAAAAATTTGTTTAAGTGCAGATAAGAAATTAATTTTTTCATGTGATTCATCAATTTCTATGTCCTTTTTTTCTCTAACATTAATTAGTAAAATAGCTAAGCAAACAATCATTATTATTGAGAGTGCATAAAAGGCTAATGCATGATTAATAGTATATAGATAAGATGACAACAATAATCCGGTGATATTTGCTACACCACCTACGATATTCATAACTCCATTTCCCTGACTATGTTGTTCTTTTGGTAAAGTATCTGGAATTAAGCTTATCACAGGAATATTATAAATTGCCATACTGATATTGAATCCAGAAATAGCAATCAATAAAAGAAAAAGTGTAGATTCAAAAGTGCCTATTAAACCAAAGAACAAAGCTGCCAAAGGTAATCCAATAATTATAAAAGGTAATCGTCTTCCCAATTTCTTAATCCATGTTCTATCTGAGAGTGATCCAATATATGGTTGTATAAGAATTGCAGCAATATTGTCTAATACCATAATTAATCCAACTAAAGTATAAAGAATTGGTTTATCTCCTAGTAAGGGGGAGAGATTGTTTTTCAGGAAAATAGGAACAAAAATAGAAAAAGTAGACCAAGTAAGATTAATAGTAAAAAATCCCAAACTTGTAAGAAAGGTTCTGAAATAAGGGAAGCGATTGGAGGACATTTCTATTAAATACAAATTTAGAGTTTTTAACAATTGCGAATAGAGAACAGTATTCAAAAACTTAACAATTAACTTTAAAATTTGACAAAAATATATTGTACGAGATAAAGATGAAATTAAAAAATGAAACCGCTATTGTAACTGGATCTACAAGAGGTATAGGTAGACAAATTGCTGAATTGTTATTGAAAGAAGGATGTAAAGTAACTATTTGTTCAAGAAGTGAAGAGAAAGTAAAATATGCATTAGCAGAATTAGAAGAACAATATGGTGATTCTGTAATAGGGTATGTGTGTGATGTTTCCAAACCAGGAGATATCAAAATGGTAGCTGGACAAACAATGAACAATTTTGGTTCAATCAGAATTCTTGTTGCAAGTGCAGGTCTCAATACACTTTATGGTCCTTTTGATTGTATGACACCTGAAATGGTAAAAGAGAATGCTGAAAAAATTCTAAAAACTAATCTAATTGGTGTAATGAATTCTATTTCTGCTGTAATGCCTTTTATGAATGAACAGCAATATGGTCGTATAATAACCCTCTCTGGAGGAGGAGTTGATCGACCGATTGATAATATGACTATTTATTCTGCATCAAAAGGCGGTGTTTACACATTTTCAAAATGTTTAGCTTTAGAGTTAGATCAAAAAGAAGCTGATATAAAAATCAATATCTTCCAACCAGGAATGATTAAGACTGATTTATTATCATCTGTTTCTTGCGTGCCTGATTGGAAAAGTAACGAGGAAATTGAAGAAAGTCTTGATTTTGTTTTACAATATCTTGGAGGAGATATTGAGAAGAGCTGTAAAAGAGTTATCCCTTATGTCTCTCATAATTGCAAAAAACAAGGTAGAGTATTCCGTGGCTACTCTTTACCAAAATTAATCTTTAATGCTATGAAAATGCAGAGAGCTATGAAGAAAAGATAATAGCTCTTTTATTCTTTTTGTCAACTGAAACATTGTACAAAATAGAGCGAAACTATTATTCTCGTACAAATTTTAGTTTGCAAAATAATTAAATATTCCTTAAACATCTTAAATTCTTAATTTTTAATTAAAAGGTGATTAAATCTTGGTTAATAATCAAGAAAATGAAATGGTAGTTGATGTTTCAGAGTATATTGCTAAGCGAAGAAGAGGTTATAAATTAAATCTCATTGTTGGAATATTATGTGTTTGGTTCATCCCTATTGGACCAATGCTTCTTATAGCTAGTATCATTTGGATGAAAAAAACAGATGAAGAAATGATTGCAGTTACAAAGAAAGTTCACGATAAAATTGCTGCTAAAAAGAAAAAAACAGTAAAATATATCAACGAACCTTCTTAATCTGCACCTACTCTTCTTTTTTTTCAATTTTTTAAGAACGTATTTATACAAAATGACACTTATTCCTATGCATAGGAACATATTATTTGTAGGATTAAAATAAGCATCAGAAAATAATTTTGGAGTTATCTTAATGCCTTATGTAAAATCATTTGATGGGAATAATATATATTATGAAATAAAAGGAGAAGGAATCCCTCTTGTTTTCTTACCTTGTGTTGGTGCAAGTCTGGAATATTGGAAGTATCAAGAACCACTTTCAATTAAGTACAAAATGGTTTTAATCGATGTTGCAGGACACGGAAAATCTGATAATAATAGAGAAAATTTCACTTATCAGTCATTAGCAAAAGATGTGATTTCTGTTATTGAAGAAGAACAATTAGAAAAAGTAATTTTTGTAGGGCATTCTTTTGGAGGATGCATTGCGCTAGAAGCTTCAGTTCTATTACAAGAAAAAGTGTTAGGTATTGTGAATGTAGATTCACTCATGCCTTTGACACCTTACTATGCTAGTAAAGCAACTGATGAGGAAATTACAGAAGTGATGAAAGAGTACGAAGGGGATTATAAAGAAAATTATGATGGTCTTTTGTATAGAATGCTGGGTGACAAATTTACTGATGATCAAAAAGCATGGGTGATTTCTGTGGCAGGATATGATCAAGTAAATCAAAGTGATTTACGAAATATGGTTTTACAAATGTTACTTTATGATTTTCATGAAAGCATTGACAAAATTACGTGTCCAATAAAATATATTTTGAGAGGAACATATAATCCTGAATACAAGGAGATTTTAATAAAGGAACAAAAAGGTGCCAAATTTATAGAAAATGTTGGGCATTTAATGAATTTGGAAAAACCTGAGGAATTTAATAGATTAGTAATTGAATGTGTTAAGGAAATTGTTGGAAAAAAATAACTCCTTTTTTTATCAATTAAAATTGAATTATATTGAAAATTAATAGATATTTTCTCTATATGTTTCAGTAAGAATTATTTCAGGTTCATTCATGAAATTATCTGTAATAGTGGTTTTTGTTAATACAATAAATTCATTTGGAAATTTATTTTTCAATATTTTCCGAATATATTTTATTCTAGAGATTACTTTTGCAGCATTATATGTACCTATAGCAGTGTTTCCCGCTATTATTATCATATTGAAATTGTTGTTATAATAATTAGTATCAAAAATGATTATTCCATAATCCTCGATGATATTGTTCTCTTCATCGTATTTGGTTTCATATTCATATTTTCCATTATAGATTAATTTTCTATCTTTAAAATCGATAGGAATAGTTGTATCATTAAAAATTTCTTTAATTAATTCATTTGATGATGGACTGCCAATCAATATTAGATTATAATTCATTAATTTATCAATAGCAAATTTTTCTTCCTGCAAAAAGACGTTCTTGTTAAATTTCCTTAAAATTTCATCTATTATTGATCCGATTTTCATCTCAGAATAAAGCATAGGAATTTTTTCATTTACTATTTCTTTAGTCAGTGTTGGGATAACGATCATTGTTGGATCATTAATGAATTTATTCCAAAAACGACCGAAATTTCTTTTTAAATTTAAAACACTGAAAAATTTATTTGATAAATAACCTAAAAAAAAGAATAGAACAGATGCTGTTAGATTAATCAAGATATCTGTAACAACAGTCATACTAATTACTAATTAGAATCAATTATTTTAACTTGTTTATTTTTTAAACTCCTTTTGATTCTTTTAATAAAATCGACCTACCCATTTTACCTAAGCTTAAATATACAATAATATTCCCAATTTGAATAAGGGATAAAACAGTATAGTTTAGAAAATACAATACAATATCAATTTTATTATTAATTTTTGTAAATAACACAGCACCTAAAATAACAATAATCACATAAAAAACTAGAAAAATTCCTAAAATAATGGGTACAGTATAACCTAAATTTTTCTTAAAATCATTTATCTTTTGTAAATATATATTGAAAAGAATAACTGAAATTATTAATAATATGGTAATCACTAATCGCATTATATCAGTTGAATAAATAAAGAAAGCAAATTCATAATATGTTTCCACATCTGGATATGCATTTCCAATTAGAATGAAATTTTCAGGTCCTTGATGAATTAAAATAACTCTAATTAATCTTAGTATAATCATTATACTAAAATTTACTACTAGTACAATCAAATATTTTCGATACTGATTATGAGAAGAAATTAAAATTAGAATAAAAGCTATCAATATACCACATAAAGCTATCACTTGCAATGAATCAAAGATCTTTGTGAAAGTAGCTAATAAGTCTTTATTAGTTAACAATTCACCTCGATTTAGGAAACCTCCTGAACCATATCCCTCAAAAATAGCATCTGCGATAAGAAGAAATCTCCTGAATAACAAAAAAATGTATGTAAAAACCATTAAACTGGTAAAAATAGTTAGTAATAAACTAGCTACTTTAAGCCGTTTATTTGCTAGTTCATTATTTATATGAGTCAATCCTTAACACCTAAATTTCTATCATCAAATATCAATTAGATAATAAATTACTTTTACTAATAAATTTAATCTGATATTTTATAGAGAAAACAAATTAAAATTTTCTTTTCACTCTCTCCTATAGACTATACGTTTAAGAATCTATAATTTTTGCCAACAGATTTTGAAATATCAGAAAAAATATATCGGTTTAACACAAATCGAAAAGTTAAATTTTGATAAAATGGGTGAACATAATATGAAAGATGATACAAAGATAAGTGCAATTAAAGAAGCAGAGAAGTGTTATAAGAAAGGTTTAGAATATGGTGCTAGGGGAGAAGCTGAAGGAGCAATTAAAAATTGGCAAAAAGCTGTAGAACTTGATCCTGAATTTTTTATTGCATGGTATAATCTTGGGAATGCTTATTATATTGGGCTAGGTGATTTTGAGGAAGCTTTTGAATGCTGGGAGAAAGCATTAAAGCTAAAACCTGATGATATTGATCTACTATATAATCTTGGAAATGCATACAGAGAATTACAAGAATTTGAAAAAGCAATCGAATGTTATCGAAAAGTTACAGAACTAGAACCAGAAGATCATGAAAATTGGAATAATATGGCTAATGCATTTTTTGGAATGGGAGAGGAAGAAAGTGCAATTGAATGCTGGAAAAAAGCTCTTGAGATAAAACCCGATAAGATTGAAACAATGTATAATTTAGCAGTTTATTATTACAAAGTGAAAGAATTCGATTTTTCAATTGAATGGACTAAGAAAGCCCTTGAAATAAAACCTAATTCCTACGAATTGAAGCGTTTATTGGAAGCTGCTGAAGAGGGAATTGAAAGAAATACTAATCAATGAAGATTAAATTCAAAAGATTTGAAAATTTCAGAAAACAAATTAAATATATTTAAATAAACGATTTTATCATCTCTACTTGGGAATTTTAATTGATAGAAGGAAAAACTAAAAATGCCGATTCATTAACAGCTCTAACTTTTTTGAATTATCTTTCAGTTTTAGCTGCAATTGTGCTTGTATTTGGAATTGTCTACGTAATACTCGTAGGTGTTTTCTTTGATTCAATTCAGACAGATTTTAGTTCTTTTGAATCTTGGAAGCAATTATCAATTGGTATTTTCATTATTTGTTCAAGTATAGCAACATTAGTTTATAGTAACGTTCGTTGGGGACGTAAAAGCTAATCTTTACAAAACATTTCTCTTTTTTTCTTTTCTTTAAAAATTTCCTGCTTTTTTTCTAGCACGATCAATTGAAATATATCTGGTCTTGAATAATGACCTACTACATCAAAATCAAATCGGCTTTTTTGAATTAAGCTTAAATCTAATTCACCATATAATATTCCTGTTTCGTCGAAAAGTGGTCCTGCTATGTAATTACCATTTGGATCAATTATTGCACTTCCTCCTCGACTCATTATTTCAGGAGAGCTTTCCAATTCTTCGTAACATGCAAGATCTTTTGGATACATATCTTTTGTAACAAATTGATTACTGGCTAAAACAAAACATCGTCCTTCTAATGCAATATGTCTTATTGTTGCTTGCCATTGCTCTCGAGCATCTGCTGTAGGAGCAACATAAATCTCTACTCCTTTTGAATAAATAGCAGTTCTAGCTAATGGCATATAATTTTCCCAACAAATTAAACCACCAATTTTACCATAAGGAGATTCAATAACAGTTAAAGTACTACCATCACCTTCTCCCCAAATTAATCTTTCAGAACCTGTCGGTTTTAATTTTCTATGTTTTCCGATTAATTTACCAGAAGGATCAAAATAAAGAATTGTACAATAAAGTGTTCCACCACTATATTCCGTATCGCGTTCTATTACTCCAACAATTAAATAGACTTTGTTGTTTTTTGCTATTTTACATAATAAATCAATATCAGTTCCAGGGATTGTAATAGCGTTCTCCCAGTAACGAGCAAAATCCTGTTTACCTTTTTCAGAGCGATTACCAACTTTAGTACCAAAAAATAATCCTCGAGGATATGCGGGAATAAATGCTTCTGGAAAAAGAACTATTTTTGCTCCTTTACTTGCAGCTTCTTTACTTAGTGTATTAATTTTTTTTATACATTCATTTTTTCTCATTATGACAGAAGAATCTTGAACAACTGCTACTTTTACGAATTTTTCTTTAACAATCATTTTACTCGAAAGTAGATTAACTTAATTAAATAAGAAGATTATTACAGAAAATTATTCTGTTATTCAAGTTCAAACTCTGCTACCTCTCCTCCGACAACATGGTAATGAACTGCAATTTGATCATCATCTGAAATTTTTTCCTTTTGCATTTGTTTGTTAAATTTCTCTTGTAATCTTGATAATTTCCCAAACATTTCTGAAATCACTAATAGAATTTCAAATAGTTGTTTTGGAGTTGATATCTTCATATCTATACTAGAAATTGATATACTACCAATTGGATATCGAGCATTTTTTGGTTTTGCTCCGTTAATAACTGCCTGTCCAATTCTTTCTAAATTTGATATCATAAAATTCTCAAGGATATGGTAATAAGAAAGTTTTCTTTTATCTCTTTGAGTAGCTTCTACAATATCAGGATTCTTTGCCAATAATTCATAATAGAATTTTGCAACTTCTTCATCTGTTTTATCTTCAATTAAATTATGAACCTGAGTAAAAATATCTTCCATTTTTTCTGGTTCAGGTTCACTGAAATATTTTTTTGAAAGATCAGTTAGCTTATAGAAAATACCTTTATGTGAATGAGTTGCTTCTTGATCAATCTGAATAAGTTCTGGTTTCTTAGTTAGTTCCTTAATATGATAATAAATCGTAGCTTCATTTTTTCCTAGAATCATTGCTAACTTTTTGATATTTGATGATCCAAAAGTATTGATAGCCAAAATAATCGCGTGGCGTGTTTCAATCTTGAATATCTCATTAATTCGCGCTAAAATTTCTTCACTTTCTTTTCTTTCTTTGAATTTTACCTCTAAATTTTCTATTTTTCGACTCATTATTTATTCCCACTATCAGTATTATCTTATATTACTCTTTGACTCTTTAAAAATTTAATCATCAAATTATTTTGATTATCAAATTATTTATATATAGTGTTGTGCAACATTTAATCATCAAATTATTTTGATTATCAAATCAAAAACGTTGTGAATAATATGATACTAATAAATATTGAGAAAAACCAACTCACTTCTCACAAAGAATCTGATGAATTTATTATGAGACCTCTTAATATTAAGAAAGATTATGATGAATTAATTCCATTTTATGACAAAATCTTCAAAAAAGAATTATCAGCAAAAGGAATTTCAGTAAAAGCTTTTTTGGATGAATTTAAATCACTTTTACCATTTCTTAAGATTATAGGTCTTTTCTCAAAAAATTACCGTCATGTTTTTGATGGTTTTGTATATGAAAATAACCAAGGAAAAATAGTCTCTACAGTGAATATCGGGTATAGTGGAAATTTCTGGGAAATTGCTATGGTAGCTACACATCATGAGTATCGAAGAAAAGGTTTAGCTAAAAAACTAGTTTTAAAATCAATAGAACATGCAAAAAATAATAATGCTAAATTATGTGTTTTGGAAGTTCTAGAGGAAAATGAACCTGCTTATAACCTTTATAAGAATCTTGGTTTTCAGCACTTTGATACCAGATATAAATTAAGACTAGATAAAGGAAATATCTCATCAATTACCCAAAAAGAATTGCCAGATGATTACCAAATACAAAAAAGAAAACAAGACAAACAAACAGGTAAAGAAATGATAGCATTAGAGGAAAGAACCACTCCAAAAGAAGTCTTAGAATTTTTCCCAGTAAATAAAATCAAATATCAGAAATCTTTGATTATACGTTTAATAAGACCGATAATGAAATTGTTTATCAGAAAGAGATCAAATAGATGGAATATTTATCATCATACTAGTTTAGTTGGTATATTGTATGCTGATGTTGGTCGCTCTGAGAATGATTGTAATTCAATTGACATAATAATTGACCAAGAACATCAAGAGAAGCTCACAAATCCAGTAATAAATTTTGCATTAGAATATATCAAACAAAGTACTTCTCTAGATTTAGTTACTATAACTGATGTTAGGAAGAATGACAATCATCTAAAACAAGCATTAGAGAATTTTGGATTTAACATTTATGAAACAGATCATATTTTAGGATTGAAGATAAAAAATAAAATATGATCAATTTTATTTCTTTTTTACTTAAATGACTATTTTTTTCTTCCTTGTTTAGAAATTAAACGCCGATACATTTAATTTTATAATAATACTACTTTCAAGAGATGGTTCCTGTGAAAATCAGAGTAGGTAAAAAAGCACATTCTTTTACTGTTATTGATTTGAAAGGAAATTCTATTTCTCTAAACGATTATAAGAATAAAAAAGTACTTTTATCATTTTATCGATATGCTTCTTGTCCATTATGTAATCTAAGAATAAGTCAAATTATTCAACAATATGACTTGTTAAAAGAAAAGGGATTACATATAATTGCTTTTTTTCAATCTCCTAGAGAGAGTATGGAACAATATGTTGGAAGGCAAAATCCTCCTTTTCCTTTAATTCCTGATCCAGAAAGAAAAATCTACAAAATGTATGGTGTTGAACGATCTTGGTTAAAATATCTAAAAGGAGGAATATCTAGGAAAATGGTAATTGCTATGAAAAGTGGTTTTAAAATAGGTAAAATTGAAGGTCAAAAAAATCTTGTTCCTGCTGATTTTCTTTTAGATAATCTAGTAATAAAGAAAACCTATTATGGAACTAGCATTGCAGATCATATACCCATTGAAGAGATTTTTCGATTTTTAGAAAAATGAAATTCTTTCTTTCAGTATACTATCTGCAAACAACTACTATATACTCTTCATTAAAACCAATAGATGCAATCCTTTCAGAGTTTAATAGCTTAGTATTAATTAATCTGAGATTTTTTTCAGGTAAACACAAAGGATTGATTTGAAGAATCATCTCTTCATTTTGATAATTTTTTATATTGACACATTTAGGATTAAAGTCTAAATTTTCCCCTATTGTCTTTATAGCTGCTTTTTTAGCGGTAAAAATTTTCAATAATAGTTCATTGTTGAAATCAACTTTCATTTCTTCTAGTTTTTCTTTTTCTTCAATAGTTAATATTTCATCAATTGAAGTATCAAAATTCTTGTTAATCTCCTCAAGTGATATGCCAATTTTCTTTCTATAACTTGCAATAGCTAAAACATAATCTTCAGCTTCTGTCAATGTTAGGAAAATTTTTTTTCTCTTCTTCAGAAAGAATGGTTCATTTATTTCATCTCTTCTAATTGTGAAATTTTGCATATTCCCCGAAAATAAAACAACTCTTAATGCTCTTTTCATCGCAAAATACCGTGCAATCAATTGATCACGTTTTCTTTCATTTGTTTTATCAATTAATAACATCTCTTCTTTGTTCAGGAATGTCTTTAAGAAATCAGGATTTTTACTTACTTTTTCTTTTAGTAATTGACGATTTATTACTTCTAACCAAGCCATTTTTGGCATTTTAAAAAGCTGTCTAATTCTATGTGAACGGATTTTTTCAATTGCTGAAGATAAATCACCCAGATTTATTTCTACTGTTTGATAATCAATTATTTTTAAAACAACTTCTCCTTTTTTAGTCATAACAATAAAATCAAATAAAGAACCATTCTTATTATGTGTTTTTTTCCATCCTTTTACATAATAGGGTTTATCTTTAGAATCGTAAAAAGTTAATTTCCCTATTTTGGAAGGCAAACCAGCTTTACTATTTAAAATAAAATCCATTAAACCAATTGCTTGGAATCCTGCTTCAATAGTTAAAGGTTGGACTAGAAATTGCTTGTAAATTCGTCCATAATGTTTTTCTCTTTTGAAATTACAAATCGCAACCACTTCCTTATCTATCTGATTTAATTCAGAAAGAACTTGAAAGAAAGATCCATGGGGTAAAAGCTGATAGATAAATTGTTTATTGAGTAAAGGCATTTTCTTTAAAATTGGTACCTTTTGATTTTCCTTTTCTCTTTGTCCAAAAATGATTTTTGTTTGAAAATGAAGTTTTGTTTCTTTTACATCTTTTTTTATTCTTGTAGATTCAATACTAGCTTCAGCCTCATCTTCATCAACATTAAATTTTATCTTTGTTAATATTTTTCTTGGTTCATCATTCTTCAATGTGATTGCAGAATTAAATCTTACATCAACAAATTCCAGAATTTTTTTTTCAGGTTGAACTATTTTAGATAATTCAGCAAATAGCTCTAATCCAATTACACCAGGCATAAAGGGAACATTATTGAAACGGTGATCATTCAGATATTGATCTTTTTCTAATGATAAAATTCTTTCATTGATTATCATTCCTTTAGAAAAATGTAGATTTTCATTAACAAGGGGAAATATACCAGAATTGAAATTTGTAATTTGTTTTGAACTATCCATCTATTTTCCATCCTTACTAAGAATACCTATCAAATTAAATCAGGATATTAGCTTTATCCATCTTTCTTTTATTAATATTAAGATGAATAATCAAGCAGTAAATAGCTTACTTTAATATTTATAGAAATACTTCTTTTCAAAAATCTTTAATTAAATCAACTTATCTAATAGTAAGACATGAAATCCAATAGTAGACTACTGATTATCAAGAATCAAATTAGACAATTCACTGTACCAGTCATTATTTTCCTATTATTCTGGATACTTGGTATTGTTTTGTTATTTATATTCGAAGAAAACAAGAACTTTTGGAATATTCTCTTAGTTTCTATCTGTGTTAATTCCAACGAATCAAATCGCATTTTTGTTAATATCTATCAATTTCTTTGGCCTTTACTTTTTGAGTTACTTATTCTTGGTTTTATTATTAGTCTTCTACAAGAGGTTTATGGCTATAATCCTATCATGAGAGCTAGAAAATTAGCTTCAGGTCGAAAAAATCATACAATTGTTTTGGGATATAATCATCTTGGTGAGAGAATTGTTGAATATCTAAGAGAAAATAAACATCCTTATTCTGTTGTAGAAATTGATCTCCAAAAAGTAGACGATTTGATAAGTTTAGGTCAACCCGTGGTTGTTGGAGATTATACTGATCTTGAAATTATGAAATATTCAGGAGTAAAAAGATGCAAAGAGGTTATTTGTGTAACTAGGGATCTTCGGAGAGCATTAATTGCTGCTGAGAGAGTGAGAGAGCTTAATCCTACTTGTTCACTTTATATGCGAGTCTTCAACGAACATTTTCGCAAATATTTAACAAGTGAACCATGGAATGCCTTTACCTTTTCACTTTCCAAATGGGCTATGGATTCTGTTAAAGAGTGGTCTGTAGATATAAAAGAAAATGATGAAGTTATTGTATTAGGAAATGATACAATAGTTACTCGTATAGTTGATTATTTTGGAGACATATTAAAAGCTAAAGTATATCTTCTAGACCCGGAAATTGATTCTGAAGTTTACAATGATTTTCCAAATGTTTATCCATTCCAAGAAAAAATACAGTTTGTTGAGAATTTAGAAGAAAGATGCGATATGAATAAAATTTCTCAAATATATATTTGCTGGAATACAGAGGATTTGTTTTCTGATGCAATCATTCTCACGGTAGCTATAAGAACGCAATACCCCCACATTCAAGTTTTCGTTCGAATGTTTGATGAAGAATTAGCTGATATTGCTAAAACTATTGATGCTACTACTTTTTCAACATCTGCATATGCTTTTAGTATGTTGCAAAAGGAAGTAAAGAAAAATTCTGGAATATATCCAATATCACTGGAAAAGAAATAGAAATTGAAAAAGCAATTATTCATTTTCATTTTTATCTTCTTCTAAAGGAATCTCAAATCCTTCTTTTCTAGAATCTTATCATATTTTTTAATTATTTTACAAAGAAAGAAATTTTAAGTTATTATTTGAAAAATAATAGTAATCTTTATCAAAATCTCTCTTAATTTTCAGTGGAATAATTTAATGATAAGTGATATTATATGGAATATATTTGTGGTAATTGTAAATATTATGCAAAAAAGGGCTCGGATGAACATTGTTGGATTACAGGAAGAGCTATTACTTTCAACCAACCTATTTGTACATTTAATTTTAAACCAAAAAATGAAGAAGAATAAATAAAAAAATTGAAACTAAATTTATTTATTTATTATTTAGTTTCTTTGAATGTTTCTATGAATTTTGGTGATTGTCTAATTTTAATTGCTTGTTCAAATGAATAAGCTATTTTGATTATTTTTGGTTCTTGAAATGCTCCTCCAAAAAATGAAATACCTACCGGAAGATCAAAAACAAATCCTGCTGGAACAGTGATATTTGGATAACCTGCCACAGCTGCAACTGAAGAACTCCCACCTGTAAAATGATCGCCATTTATTAAATCTACAGGCCAAGCGGGTCCTCCAGTGGGAGCTATTATTGCATCCAAATTATGTTCAAGTATTAATTTATCAATTCCTTCTTCTCGAGCAAATTTATTACACTTTTCTAATGCTATCTTATAATTTTCATTGGTTATCGGTTCTTTTTCTTCTGCTTGAATAAAATGCTCTTGCCCAAAATAAGGCATAATTTTATCTTTATTTAATTCATTGAATTCAATTATTTCCTTCAATGTTTTATGAGGAATGTTCTTGCCAAATTTTTTCAAGTATTCATTCATGTCATGTTTAAAATCATAAAGAAGGATTTCATATTCCGGTTCTCGTAATTCATTTAAAATTTCTATATTTGTTGGATCTATTATTATAGCACCATTTTCTTTCATAACCTCAATAGCATTTTCAATTACTTGATCTACAAGATCGTTCCTTCCAAAGAAGTTTCTAGCAATACCTATTCGTGCTCCCTTCAATCCATCAGGAATCAAGAAATCAGTATAATCTTCCGGTAATTCGATTTCAGTAGTAACAATACTTTGATCATCTGGATCTTTTCCTACTAAAACATTCAGTAATTCTACTGAATCACTAACCGTTCTCCCTATCGGACCAGCAGTATCTTGAGTATGGGAAATTGGTATTATTCCTGTTCGACTAATAAGTCCAATTGTAGGTTTTATACCTACAACACCATTAACATGTGCTGGACATACAATTGATCCATCTGTTTCAGTTCCTACTGCAGCACTACATAAATTAGCGGTAACTGCCACTGCAGAACCTGAACTTGAACCACATGGACTTCTATCTAAAATATATGGATTTTTTGTTTGTCCACCCCGACTACTCCATCCACTTGTAGAGCGTGTAGATCTAAAATTAGCCCATTCACTTAAATTGGCTTTTCCAAGAATAATTGCTCCTGCTTCTCTTAATCTCTTAATAATAAAAGCATCTTCTGGTGCAATATTTCCTTCAAAAGCTAAAGAACCAGCTGTCGTTTGCATCTTATCTGCAGTACCTATGTTATCTTTAACAATAATTGGAACACCATGTAACTTTCCTCGAATTTTCTTGTTCTTTCGCTCTTCATCTAATGAATCAGCTATTACCAAAGCATCAGGATTTATCTCAATTATTGAATTCAATTTCGGTCCATTTTCATCGATTTCTTTTATACGGGAAAGATATTCTTCTGTAAGTTGTCTAGCTGTTAATTTTCCTGATTCCATTAATTTTTGTATTTCTTCTATGCTATATTCTTTCATCTTTTTTCACTCTAGTTTCTATAAAGTCAACTCAATTGGAAATTTAAAAATATCTAAGAAATTTTGAAAAATAAAAATTAACTAATATTCTCATTTTCTATAATTTCTTTATTAATTCATCCAATTTTAAATTGATTAAATTCGAAGTTGCCTCTAAAGACTCAACTATAAATTCAAATTTTTCTTCAGTTGATTATATTTAGCATGATAATTTTTATATCATAAAGGTAAATTCTAATTGGTTAAAATGTTAAAAAAGAATCCTCAAAAAGCAGATTCGGAAATTAAATTAGAAACTTTAAAATCAATTTTTGATCACAATTATCAATTGATAGGATTAGCAGATAATAAAGCAACTGCTATTTTAACGGTTAATGGATTGATGCTTACAGTTGTTATTGCATTAGTAGGTTTTTTGGGGGATTTTTTTGTCTTTGAAAGTTATCTTGATATTTTAGCTATTGTTTTCTTCGGATTATATTTGATTTCTTGTCTTGTAAGTTTGGTTTTCAGTATTTTAACTATCTCACCACTACAACGTACTGGTATTCCTTCACCAAAACATGTTTTTTACTATGTTAACATTTTAGAGCATAAAGACAAAGAAAAATATCATTTAGCTTTAAGTGAAGTTTTAGATGATTATAATTTGATTGAAGAAGGTTTTGCGGAACAAATTTTTTCAATTTCAGTTGTCAATAGACGTAAGTATAAATTCGTTCGATTATGTATTTGGACTCTTTTGTCATCCTTCATTCTAGTAGGAGCATTTTTGATAATATTGATTTTTAACTAAGTAAAAGAAAACTTTTTCATCTTTTTCTAATAAATCCGATTCAATATTCACTCTTTCTAGGGTGATTTTTTTATATTCAATAGTTTATACTAAAATGGTGTTTGATTTGACTCTTCGAAGAATTATTATTGGAACACTAATTGGTAGCTTAATGAGTATAGGCCTGGCTATTGGATTAATTTATGGCGGAATCCAAGTCAACTGGTGGTTAGCACTCATTCTGTGTGCCATTGGATTTTTAATTGGTGGGTTCACAGCTGGTTTTATCGCTAGAGATATGATCCCTGGCTTTTTTGCTGGTATATTTACCGGCTTAATAGTTTTCCTTGGAATTTTTCTATTTACTTGGCTAATTATTAGAGCTAAAATCCTCAATTGGTTTGCTAGTTTCAATGACATCAGTCAGACTATTAATGCATTTCTCGATTTCATTGGTATTTCAGCAACATCTACTTTAGGTCAGAATATTACGTCCACAATAACTGCAAAATTCAGTGAATACAGCTCTGATATTAATCAACTAGTTCAGAAATATGTTCCTATTTTCTGTTTAGTTATCAGTGCAATCTTTGGTGGTAGTGCTGTTTTTGTTGGTTCTATAGCAGGTGCAATTGGTGGTCGGTTCAATAGAGTGGATGAAATTCTAAATGAATAGATAATTTCATCTTCTTTTCTTATTTCTACTTTTTATACTTCTTTCATTAATTTGTCAGATAAATATATTGCTTCAAATTAACAAAATGAACTACCTTTAAAGATCATATTTTATTACCCTAGATTATTATAAAGGAATAAAATTAATTTTAAATTATTTTTTAAGCTAAATTTTCTTTTCTATTATATTTCTTAACCAAAACTATGATTTATCGATAAATAGGTTTTAAAGAGAGAATGCTTATTGTATAATTAGATGGAAATTCATGTGTTTTTTCTTGTGGCTATTCATTTTTCCAATAAAAATAATAGTCAATAAATGATATCCTTGAATTTCAAAAAAATCTGCTGAAAGATAAGAGTTGATTTAATATTTTAGAATTAAAGAGTGAAAGTTGGACTGTTAGAAAACAAGCTGCTTCTTTGCTAGGAAGATCTAAGGATAAAGATATAGTGTCAAAAGCTATTCCTGATATGATGGAAGCCTTATTACATGATGAAAATGTTGATGTTAGGATTGAAATTGCTTCCTCATTTTCTAAATTAAAAGAAAAAGCAGGTGAAGCTATACCTGCTTTAATAACAGCGCTAAAGAATGATGAGAGCAAAGAAGTAAGAGAATGGTCAACTATTGCTATTGGTGAAATTGGTCCTCTTGCGAAAAAAGCTATTCCTTTATTGATTGATACTATGTGCCACGATGAAAGTGATACTGTTCGCAAAAAAGCAATTTTTGCTTTAGGAAAAATGGGCGGAAATGCTAAAAGTGCTTTACCTGCTCTTAAGAGTTTTCGAGATGCAAATGAAAATTGGTGGGCAAAACCTTTAGTTAATATGGCTATTGAAAAAATAGAGATCCCAAAATAAGGTCTTCTATTTTTTTATTTCTTCAAGTTTGCTATCTAGAACTTATCCACAAGAAAGTTTAGAAGTCAATTTATTATTCCTAGTTAATAATAAAAAAGTTTAATATTTAATGTGCTTTCTGTTTCTTGTGGGGTTAATGGCTATAAGTAATCCTATAGAAAAATCAAAGATTAAAGTTCAGATAATAATAAATATTCTATATTTACTTATTGTTCCTATTCTAACTTTTACTATTTTGCTAGCTTGGTGGTTTTATCCAGAACCATATGAATTGTCTCAAGAGTATATTAGTGCTCTTGGAGCTTATTTTAGTGAAAATGGTTTTCCAAACACAATTTCCTCAATGATAATGACTATTGGCATTAATGCATGTGGTTTTATTACACTCACTATTTCAATGATTTATTTTTACAATCCAAAACTAGATTTTCACAATTTAAAATCATTCTTTAATTTACTTTTAACACTTGGTGCATTAGGAGTAGCAATACCACAAGATCATTCAATTTTAAGAATATATCATGGGATCGGTGCTGCTGTCTTTATCGTTTTCTTTGGTGTCCTAAATTCTGTCACTCAATTAATTCGTTTTGGTCGTAAACATCATCGTCCAATCCATCCTGTAAAACAGTTCGAATTTTACAAAGATCTAACAATGGTAATAATTGTTATTCTTTCTGTTGTTGTATTTATTGTTTCATATATTCTAAGTAAAACAACAGTAATATTAGAAATGGGTATTATTGCGCGTATCTCCCAAAAAGCAGTTCTTGCTGTAGATTGTGTGGCAATTTTCTTCCTAGATGTTGATGATATGTAATGATAAAAATTCAAAGCTAAGAATATTGTATACAATAAAATTGGAGTCTAGATAGTGTGTTGAAAATTAAAAATCATTAATGTTAGTGTTATTAACTAGTATGATGGTATTACAAAAGCAGTCTATCGCTCCTATAAAATCTCTAGATTATTTTCCATACAATTCATCAAGGATTTTCTGGGTTATTCCTTACTGTGATATTACCAGTCACTGCATCAATTTCCTCCTCCACAATAATAACGATTGCCGTTATATTATGGTCAAAATTAAAAAAACAAGAAATCTCAGTATAATTATCGTTTTATCTATTATTGAAATTGTTTTTGGACCAAAATTACTAGAAATTTATTTATTATGTTAGAATAATAACACTATAATTAGAATTTCCTATCGAAACAAATTAATAGTCATTTTGGAGGGATTTATTTGAGTACTAATCTAACAAAAGATGAAGAGCTTTATTTAGAAGAATATAAAATGGTAAACAATCTTCTAAAAGAAGAAAGTGGATTGTTTTGGACAAGATTTAATGTAATATTAGCGGTAGAAGTATTTCTTTTTTATGCTTGTGCCTTTCTAATAAAAGAACTAGGTGTTTTATTTGGAGAAGATACAACTCCATATTTGAAGCCTTGGTTATTCTTAACATTAATTGGACTATTTATTATTATTGGAATTGTATCAACGATAATTTGGTATACAATAACAGAAAAAGGTGCTGGTTTGATTTTATATTTGGCACAAAGATTGTTATATATAGAAAAGAAAATTCCAGTAATAAAAAAACAAACAGATATGCGAGATGTTTTTTACAAAAACTATGAAGAAATTGAAAGTGATTTTGCAAAAAAATTTCACCCAAAATTAAGAGAATCTCAAAAGAAATCAATAACAGGTAATGTACGATATTTGGTTTTATTTTTCTTGCTAATCTGGTTTGTAATGATACCTTTATTCTTTTATATTGTATTTTCTAGTTGGATTATTTCTACAATAATAGCTGGAGCTCTTGGTATAATAGTGATAATTATTGCTCTGAGAGCAGGAATTAATCATTATAAAACAATTAAAAGTTATCAAAAATAAAAGCTATAATTAAAGCAAATAATCTTTTTTTTTATTCAATCTTAAAAAACTAAATTGATGATATCTTTTAAAATCAAGATATTTTAAAAGAAAACTTTAAAAAATTTGGCATTAATTGTAAAGTGGAGGGAAAGAATAATTTTCAAATTTCCTATCAAGTAAAAGGAATTTTGTAATTTTTTTTCTAATAACAAATAGTATTTTTTATTCATGAATTAAAAAAGGTGAAAAACAATGTTTAATCTTCATATAATTCAAGCTGATCATGGTGATTGTTTTGTTATTGAATATGGAAAAAAGAAGCCATATAACTATATTCTAATTGATGGTGGACCTCAAGATAATTATTATAAGAATCTAGGTCCTAGTTTAAATTATTTTAAACAAAAAAAAGGTAAGCTTGAACTGATAATCAATACCCATATTGATTCTGATCATATTATGGGAATAAATGAATTATTAGCTAATAGAAAAAAGAAAAAAGATACTATCGATTTCAAAGATTTATGGTTTAATTCTTTTGAACATTCCTTTAATGTAGAAAAGGGTATAGCTGAAAGATTGAAGAAATGTTTTTTGAGGATTAAGGATTTTGGTATAGAAGGAAATTCCAAAGCCATATATCGAAGCGCAGGTGATGCTGAAGTATTAAAAAAATTAATCGTAGGATTAGATGTTAGTATTAATCCTGAATATGATGGAAAACCTATTTCTGTTAATGAAGATCTTAGAGTTATTAAAAAAGAAGGCTTAGAATTATTTTTAATTGGACCTACAAAATCTCGATTAGATGCCTTAAAGAAATATTGTGATGAATGGTTAGATAAATATGAAAAAAAATTAAAGGCTAAAAGAGGTAAAGAAAAAGAGGATTTAGAGATTTATATTGCAGCTGATGCCAGTAAACCAAATTTAAGTAGTATAATGTTTTTAGCACAATATGAAGGGAAAAAAATATTATTTACAGGTGATGGTCTTGGTGATGATATTATAAAAGGCCTAGAAGAAATTGGATTAAAAGCGAAAGGAGAAATCTTTGAAGTTGATTATCTAAAAATACCTCATCATGGAAGTAAGAGAAATGTGGTTAATGGATTTCTAAACAAAGTCATAGCAGAATATTATGTTATATCAGGTAATGATACTGATGATAATCCCGATTTCCTCACTTTAAAATGGATTGCTGAAGCTCCATTAAAACAAGGCGTAGATATTAAAAAAATATTCGTTACAAATGAGACTAAAAATACAATTAGACTTAAAGAAGAAATTGACGAAATTGACTTTAAATATAGATTAGAAATTATGCCTAAAAACAAGAATTCATGGGAGATTAAAATATGAATTAGTAAAATTCGTATTAAATTTAAAAGCGGTATAGAATTTTGTTTTCAAGCATCTCCTTCAATTTTCTTGACAAGATAATAATTAGAAGCCTTATCACTTTCTAAACCCATTAATGATGGAATATCTTTTGTTTCTCTTTCTTTTGCTGATATAACTGCAAGTGCATCATCATATGAACACTGAACATTATTTCCCATAGCAATACTACTATAAAATTTAATCGAGAATAGGATGGCTATGTCATCAGGAATTGCTCTTTTCATCCCAACTACTATATCTATATATCTCCCTATTTCTATAGCTTGTTCTTCTGAGTGGCATGCATTTAAAACAACACATTTGATGAAATGATTCCTTCTGCCAAAAATTTTAGCTAATTCATCAATCTCGAAAGTTATTGAATTTCCATCTTCATCCTCTAAATATAATTTCCCAGTGAGTTCTCCATGACTAGTGAGATGAACAATTTTTGGTAAATGTTCATCCAAATAATCGGTGAAATCAATATATAAAACAGAAGGCTCAATATCAGGATCGAATTGATAACTATATTTAAATGATTTCAGTTTTTTCTTTATATTACTATATTCCTTTCCATAACTCATTCTATCCTGATCTACTGGACTTGCTGCTAAAAATAAAAATTTACTATAAGCAATACTCTTGTTTTCAAAATAGTATATCTTATTCCTTATTTTATAATTAGCTATATCATCATTATTTAGTAAGAATTCCTCAAATTTCTTTTTATCTTCTTCAGATTTACTATCGAATCCCAATCTTTCCATAAGTTTATCTTCAGATATTGAATCGCGTGTTTTGGAAATTAGAATAAAGATCCTTCTAATTTTACTCTTTAAAATTAATTCAGATAAATTATTCAAAGTATCATTAGCTTTTTCAATTATTTTCCTTTGATGATCTTTAAATAATCTTGTTTCGTTGCATTCTTTAATAACATTTGTTAGAATTTCTTCAGCTTTCTCTTCATTCCCGCTTTTTATTTTTTTTAGAGCAAAAACAATATTAAATTCGAATCCTTCTCTTACTTTTTTATTTCTTCTAATAAATAATAAAATGCCTAAAATAATTATGAGTATTATTAAACAAATTGTTGGTAAAATAATACATAGTATTACACTCAATTCAAAACTATTTGGATCTCTATTTTCGTTCTGAACCTCTATATTATCATTAATTTTATCTCTATCTGTATCCATATCGTTAGGATCAGTGTGATATTGTAAAATCTCATATCCATCTGATAATAAATCAAAATCAGAATCATATAATTCAGTTTTAATATCAAAATATCTCTCTGTTATATCATCTATAAAATCAGAATCACTATCTAGTTGTCCAGTATGGAAAATATTCCCTCTAAATGCATACCATTGTTGTTCTCCAGATTCAGATATGTTTTTTATTTTAATGCAATATAGATTTCCATCCTTACTCCCTACAATTATTTCCAGTTTATTATCATCGTTAATATCTACTATTATAGGTGATGTAGGTGAAGGAATTGCTATTTCTCCTATAATTCCCTCATTTAGATCATTTATTGCTAATTCTTTATCAATACAATAAATCCAACCTGTACTACTACTGACAATAATCTCAATAATACCATCTCCATCTAAATCAGAAAGAGCAATTGAAGTTTGAATTTCTACATCTGAAAGTTCAGCTATTTTACTAACTTTGATATAATTTGAATTTTCGTATTTATTTAGAACATGAATATTTCCCTTAACATCACCAAAAAAAATATCTTTTATTCCATCTAAATCAACATCTGCAATTGAGGGAGGAGTTGCTATGAATATTTCATCTCTTAATTTCCAAGACCATAGTTTAGCTCCTAAATGATTTACACATGTGATATTTCCATTTTGAGAATTAACAATCACTTCTAATTTCCTATCATTATCTAAATCTACTACAGCGGGAGTAAAAGGATTGTAATTTTTAGATTCAAATTCCCATATTTTTTTTCCACTACTATCTAAACAAATTAATGTTCCATTTGTTGTAGCCATTAGTACTTCCATTTCTTTATTGTCATCTAAATCAGCTACTAATAATGAACTCGAACACATTTGATTTGAATAAAAAATCCATTTCTTTTCTATTGCCGAATTAATGCAAAATACTTTTCCATCAATAGTATTAAACAAAATCTCTAATTCTCTATCTCTTTCTAAATCAGCAATAACAGGTGAAGAAGTAATTATTGACTCAGAATAAAATCTCCTATCATGTACTCCATTAGAGTTTATTTGGATTAATCTTCCATCTAGATTGCAACTAAAGATATCCATATAATTATCATCCTTATCTAAATAAGCTGCAATTGGTGATGAAAGATATGCATTACAAGCAGAGCCGCTTATTGTTTTTTCACCATTTGAATTTACAAAGAAATATTTATGATTTTTAGTAAATATTATTATTTCCTTTCCACGATTTTCTTTTTTATCATTAATATCAATTAATAATGGGGAAGAATGAATTTCTCCTTCAGCATGAAACGTCCAATTAATTTCTAAATCTAATTGTGTATTTTTAATTTGTAAACTTGATTCAATTTTTTCTTTAGTTTCTGTCTTTTCAATATTACAAGGGATAATAATTAACAGAAAGAAGATAAAAACAAATATCACTATTACTTTTCTATTAATTTCAAATCCCTCCACATTAAGTATATATAGCTTAAATAGTAAAAAAATTTTTTGTAATAATAAGTATTTTTCTAATTAAAAAATAGTTTTTCGTGAATATTTTTATAGTTTAAATTGGAAATGTATTATTGTGTTTCATATGATTTATTCAGATGAAAGAATTCGGAGGGTGTTAAGATTACTTGTTTGGTTAATTCCAATAATCTTATTACTAACTTTTACTGCTGCAATTATTTTTTACCCAGAACCTTATTATCCTTTTTTTGAATATATAAGTATGTTAAGTGGTTTTTATAGCGAAAATGGTTATGTTAATATTACCTCTTCAATCATAATGATTATAGGATTATGTTTTTGCTCAATTATTTCATCTGTAATTTCAGTTTTATATTTTATAAAAAAAAGCATAAGATATAGATTCACAAAAGCTACTTATTTTACATTATTAGCAATTGGTCTTATTGGATCTTCATTCCCTGTAGATTACAATTCAGTTTTTGCTCTTCTTAATAAAGGGGGTTGGTTTTTATTTTTACTTGGTTTTTCATTTTCTAATTTTATTATTTTATTTTTAAGATTAGCACGCAGGTATGGTACCCGCACTTTCGAAAAAAGCCCGATATTTTTTATTGATTTATCATTTGTAATTTTAATGTTTCTTCTAATTTTGTGGTTTTTAATTTCTTATTTTATTGATTACTTCTTAGCAACTATTAACACTTATTTAATGAGAACATTTACTGAGAAAATTATTTTGATTTGTAATTTTATATTTGTTTTTCTACTTAGTATCGATGATATGTAAAAAATCTTTTAATCTAAAGAGACCTTTCTTTAAAACTTCTATTTTATTTCCATATCCAATTCTTAAATATCCTTCCATTTCAAAACATGAACCTGGTACAAGAAAAGTACTTTTTTCTTTTATTAATTTCAAACAAAATTCCTCAGAAGGTACATCAAGGTGATATTTTAGAAAAGCAACACTTCCCGCTCTTACTGGGATCCAATCAATTAATGGTTCATTTTCAATCCATTCTGAAAGGATTTTAAAATTGGTTCTAATAATTTCTAAATTTCTCTTATAAATTTTATCCACATTTTGCATAGCTAATGCCCCCAAAGCATCATCTATTATTCCGTTGCTTATTGTTGTATATTGTCTATGTCGTACACATTCTTCAATTATTTTTTCATTCGCAGCAATCCAACCAAGTCGTAATCCTGTTAATGAAAGCCCTTTAGAGAAGGATCCAATAGAAATAGCTTTATCATAAATATCTGTTGCAGAGGTAACATTATCATTTTCGTTAATGTAAAGTCCCCTATAAGCTTCATCATAAAGTAAATATGCTCCACAATCCTCGGCTATTTTGCAAATCTTTTTTATAGTATTATT
>Ga0307378_10000341_pt1 | contig 83162 bp, 75 predicted proteins | sample UN1MG_FD_202238 | JGI IMG/M metagenome (GOLD analysis project Ga0307378, IMG submission 202238) | Soil microbial communities from Risofladan, Vaasa, Finland - UN-1 | ecosystem: Environmental > Terrestrial > Soil > Coastal area > Acid sulfate soil | place: Finland: Risofladan, Vaasa | collected... | reverse complement strand
CGTGGGAGTGGGAGTGGGGGTGGGAGTGGGAGTGGGAGTGGGGGTGGGAGTGGGAGTGGGAGTGGGGGTGGGAGTGGGAGTGGGAGTGGGGGTGGGAGTGGGAGTGGGAGTGGGGGTTGGCGTTGGTGTTGGGGTTGGTGTGGGAGTAGGGGCAATAACAACCTCTATTTTCTCGCAGACCGTGTCCGCAAACGCCTGAGCGTCGGGTACCACACGCACCCAGCCACCTCCATTGAAGGGAGGGGCGATGTAGCTGCCGGGCCACACAATACTAGCCCGCAACCATTCGCTGGGTGCACCCTCGATGCCGATGAACTCGGCATCGAACTCATCTTGATCGGGAGACATATCTAATAGGTCTAGAGCATAGTTACGGGCTGCCACGGCACTATCTCTGGCAGCTTGTAGGCAAGCGGGTTCTGTACAACCGATATTACCTATTGCCTCGTAGCCATCGCAAGCCTGACGAGCATCGCCATCCGTGACCAGATTGATGGCCTGCTTGATACTGGGGTTAAAATTCGGCGAGTTAAACACGGTGTAAGCAGCCAGATTGATCCCGCAGGCTATGGGCGTGCCACCTTTTGCCTGATTAATATCCCTGATAAATGATGCTACGCTGCCTACATTGGTCGCGTCAATAATCGTCGGGTATAGCTCGACTTCAGCCTTTGGCAGGTTATTGGGGGTTGTACCAATCCACCATCCGAACTGAATAATCGTCAGCTCCACTGTGCCGTCTCGTGGAAAGCAGTCAGGATTCTCGACTGCAGCGGCCAGCCCGTTTACTATCAGAGTCCAGCCATCATCGGAGATACTGCCCGACCCATCTAGGATGAAGCATAGTTGGGTCTGCACGCCGCCCGCGCTGGTAGAAGCCGGTTGACCCAATCCTATAATTGCTACGAAAAACAATATTGGTACAAAAAGTACAACCGCTACTCTTGATATGTAGTAGCCTCTTTTTCCCAGCATCGTCTTAGCCAGCTTCTCTATGATATCTTCCTCATAAACGATGATTTTCCTTCTGTCCTGAATGTCGAGCAGTTAGTCCGGGCGACGGAATCCCCCTTATACAGATATCATATAAGATGACTAATGTCAACTTACTTAATCTTATTCTTACTACCATTAAGTGCTATCAAGAATCAACAAGAGCCCTACACATACACTTGCTCTCCCAATCCTGGATATATACCTTTTTGTCCGACTAAGGAAGCCTTTGCCCGCCCCGGGGCCTGCTAATTTAAATTGGCGATTCATCCCTGGCACAAACGAGGTAAATCACCCCTAGTCATTGCGAGCGCAGCGTGGCAATCTCCTCATTGCATAAAGCATACATATCTGGGGATTGCCACGGCACTTCGTGCCTCGCAATGACGGGAAAATCTAGGGACTGCCTGCGGCGCGCAACACAACCGTCATTGCCATGAAAATAGCGCCCTGATATGTATGGACAGACTCTACACCCCTGTAATTCCCGCGCAACCCCTGTCATTCCCGCGCAGGCGGGAATCCAGGCCCATCGGTCTCCGTTGCCCTGCTTCCATAGTACTGACAGACAAAGCCGGTTCAAACATGCACCATTTTCATAACTCGCCCCTTGTCATTGCGACCCTGATTTAGGCCGAAGGGTCGGCCGACCTGTCGGCCTCGGGGGTGGCAATCTCAGCGTCTCACCACCGGGGCGTACTTCATCCCCCTGCAAATTGTTCCATTGTTTTAATCTTGAGATTCCGAAACAAGTTCGGAATGACATGAAAAGCGGTGATTTCTTATGGGCGCTCGCAGATACATGGTCGTGATACTAAGTTATAATGGTTGTCTGTGTCTGTGATATAATTCCAGTATACTTGTAGCTTTGGTGACGTTTTCAATGTTGCAGAGCTAATTTACCTCCTCGACCACTGCCGGGTGAAAGAACAAATAGTGAATAAAGGGGAAATAAGGGGGCCTACGATATAGATGCCGATAGAGAATGGGAGTTCGAGTAAGGCAATTTTATGGTCTAATGCTGAGCAATTGCCCATAAGCGTGATTTGCTGCCGAAACCATATGAAATCTGAAATCCGTCAAACAATAGAACGGGTTGTGAGAAATGGTCTCTGTACCGGATGCGGAACCTGCGTGGCCATCTGCCCCAGCTCGGCGCCAGAGATGGTAAGAGACGAGTCCAAGGGGACCTACCTTCCACAGCTAGATAATGAGAAATGCGATGAATGTGGGATATGCCTTGAGGCCTGCCCTGGCTATTACGTTGACATGGCCGGGCTGAACCTGGAGGTATTCGGCAAAGAGCCGGAAGACAGCCTGCTGGGTAACTACATAGGCTGTTACCTCGCCCACGCCACTGATTCCGAGATTAGATACAACTCAGCATCGGGTGGACTGGTGACATCGCTGCTGATCTTTGCCCTCGAGCAGGGCCTCATCGATGGCGCACTGGTGACGAGGATGAATAAATACAGCCCTCTAGAGCCTGAGCCCTTCATAGCCAGAACAAGAGAGGATATCCTTCTGTCCATGGGCTCCAAGTACTGTCCTGTGCCGGCAAACATTGCTCTCAGGGAAATTCTCGAAAGAGATGGGAAATATGCGGTTGTAGGGCTTCCCTGCCACATTAATGGTATTAGAAAGGCCGAAGCTGGCGACGAAACACTGAGGGAAAGAATAGACCTCCATTTCGGCATCTTCTGTTCCCATACGGTCAGTTTCGATGGCACCGAATACCTGCTGAGGAAGCTCGGCATCAGAAGTGAAGAGTTGGCAGAAATATCCTACCGCGGAGGTGGGTGGCCCGGAAGACTGGGGATCAGGTTGAAAAATGGAAGCGAGAGGTTCATACCTAACCTGGGTCCGTTATGGAACAGTATTTTCAGCAGTTCTTTCTTTACCCCATCCTGCTGCCTGTCATGCGGTGACGTGACCAATGAATTGGCTGATATCTCCTTCGGCGACCCCTGGCTGCCGGCGATAGTTAAAGTGGAACGTGAAGGTAAATCGGTTGTAATATCCAGGTCGGAGCGGGGTGAAGCCCTACTGCATGCTGCAGGCTCAAAGGGGGCAATCGGATTAGAGGCCGTGGATGCCAAGGATGTCATCAGATCACAGCGGGTATTCTTGCATTTCAAGAAGGTGAATATCAACTGGCGTAAGGGGCCATCGCATGTCTCTGAGAACCGAGTTGATACGTCTTCAAGGACAGGGGCCTGCTTCTCCAATAGACTGATAGCATCTTCAACACTTATAAACAGCCGTATCGGCTCCTCCAGGGCAGGCAGGTTCCTATTGAGATATATCCCGCTCAAGGTTTTGCGTATGTATACCAACTCTTTCTATAAATACTACTCCAGGGTCATAAATAAGTACTTCGACAAATCAAGGTGAAATGCATTGAAAATTCTAATCTTGCACGCTCACTGGAGTAATCGGGGCGACGAAGCCGCCATAAGGGCGATGATCGATTCTTTGAGAGCAGAGCTTCCCGTCGAGAAGATGTGGATCATGATCGTGGGCTTGTCTGAGCAGTTCCCTTACGGTGATATTGAAATGCTTGAGCTTTATCCAACTTGGTTAGGGTTGGCCCGTCTAGTGGAGCGTCTGGACGCCGTATTCAATATGTTAACATTCGGGAAGTTTTCGCTTACCAGGCGGGGCAGAAGATTTATCCGGGCGGTGAATGAAGCAGATGTGGTGATTCATGCCCCGGGCGGTCCAACCATCGGCGATTTGAATGCGATGGGCGACCTTGGCTATCTGTATCGATTGCTGGTAGCAAAGGTGTTCAAGAAGAAGCCGCTGTTCTTCTATGCCCCTTCAATGGGTCCGTTTTCAGGGAGACTCAGGAACCGGGCCAGAAAATTTGTGCTCAGGAGAGCAGACGCCACAATACTCAGGGATGAAATCTCTTATGGCTATTTAAGGGATCAATTGGGGTTGGAAGCATGGGTAACCCTGGACTCTGCTCTCCAAAACGACGTATCCGAAGACTATATACAAAGATATGATAATCTCAAAGATACGTTAGAGCTGCTTGAAGGAAAGAAAACGGTTGGTATGGTGGTAACGAATCTAAAATGGCATCCCAGGTATAGACACTCTGAAGGTCTGGCGGAGAACATAATGGCCTGTTGCTCGGAGATTGTTAATTATCTGCTTGAGAAAGGATATTCCATATTGCTCATACCACAGATGTTTGGGAAACACCCGGTGATCCAGGGTATGGACATTAGATTACTTGAGAGAATCCGCGAGAAAAGCAAAGGGCAGGTATATATCTGCCCCCCGAATGTAGATTCCTACGGGCAACAGGTATTAATTTCTAAGCTGTTTTGTCTCATAAGTATGCGATATCATCCGGTTGTATTTGCTGTCAAAGGAAACACGCCATTTATATCCATATATTACGAGCACAAAGCTGAGGGATTCGCCCGAAAGGTGGGCTTTACGGATTTTATGCTTAATGTAGAAGATATAAGCGCAGGCGAGATTATCAACAGATTCGAAGTCTTGGAACAAAACTACGACACGGTCAAAGAGCGGCTCATCGCCATAAATCCACTACTGAAAGAGGAGTCCAGAAAGACAACAAGAATCATAGTGGATAAGCTAGTACAACTTGGATGGAAGATTAATTAGATAAGGGAAAAATTACAGGTTAGTGAGAACTTGGATGTAATTCTTGGCAACGATATTTCTAGAATGTTTCAAATACGATAAGCTATTATCGAGCCGCCGCGCTGTCCTTATTGATAAAACAGCCCTTCCGTAAAATAGCTGTTAACTGCCACTGGAAAAACACATGGAGGCTCAAATATGAAGGTCTACCCCGTGCTCAAAGCGCCCATCAGAAAGGTATACCTGGTGCTTTGGGCGCTGATGCTGAAGGGCTACTATTTGCTCTTGGTACCCGTCGATATCTACCTCATCTTGTACTCCACAGATATTCATAATACGTACAGGATGTCAGAACTCAGGAAGTTCAAATTAGGTTTTAAAATGTACCTTAACACCCGCCGCATTTCAACTGGTACGTCGTACAAAGCGCATCTAGCTATGGCTTTGAAGATACTGGAGACTCCGCCGGATGTACCGGGTGATGTCATCGAGTGTGGAACGTGGAAAGGTGGTGCTTCTGCGAATTTATCACTCGTTTGCAAAATAGTTAATCGTAAATTGAAGGTGTACGATTCTTTTGAGGGGCTGCCTGAGGCTGAACCTGGTGATCGACAAGCAAAGCCATCTGCCAGAGGCACCTATCTAGGAACACTTGATGAAGTCAAGTCAAATATTCAGCGATATGGCGCAATAGAATGCTGTGAGTTCGTCAAAGGATGGTTCAAAGACACCCTTCCACAATTGGATTCGCCAATATTGTTGGCTTTTATTGACGTGGACTGGGAAGCAAGTTTACATACTTGTGTTATATACATCTGGCCAAACCTGGTCGATCAGGGTTATATGTTCACAGACGAATCCTTATTTACAGACTATGTCGCTCTATTCTTTTCTGAGAAGTGGTGGCGCAAATACTTCAATAGGACTCCTCCTGGTCTCATTGGGGCTGGCACAGGGTTACCTTTAGGTCAACACTATATCGGTCCCTGGTCAGGCTGGTCGTCGCTCATAAACCACCCGTTGCAAAAACCAATGGCTGTAGCATATACCCGAAAGACTATGTCAGGGTATTGGGCCTATTATCCTGAGGATGAGAACAAATAACGTATACGCGTCATAAACCAATTGGAATTATCAGAACCATCTTTGGTAAGCCTATGGGATTGGAAGCCTTATAGGCGATTAAGAAAACCACCATGACGCCCTTCCAAAAGCTAACCGAGCTTCCTTCATGATATGGAGATTTAATATATCAGCCAATGTGGCGATGCTTAACATCTATTCCCAGCTATAGACAGACCTCAATGAGAGTCTGGCGATTTAGGGGGTTAGCAAGCGTAAGACGTGTTGTGTGCTCTTCCTCGACCAGCTAGATATTCCACGTAGTATTTCCTTGCCTAAAAGGTTTTGATATAATGCTTGAGATCGCCATTTGGAACAGGAGAAGATAAGAATGCGATTCATGGATCGTCTTACCAGGGGGCTAATATATGTGCCGGGAGCAAGTGGTGGGAAATCGCATTGGAATTCCCTGACAAATACATCTCTGTAGTTGCCCCGGGCTTCTTCATCCGAAGGTTTAGGAAACTCTATGGTTATTCCCACGTATGGGGACGCACCTATTGGTTGGGAGTACCGGCCATGAAAATCCCCCTCGATTTCTGGGTGTATCAGGAAATAATCTGGGAAACCAGGCCTCAGTTTATCATCGAAACGGGGTCATATTCTGGAGGCAGTGCTCTGTTTTTTGCTTCTATTTGTGATCTAATTGGGGAAGGGAAGGTTGTCACCATCGATGTTGATGATCTTGCCTCCCGCACCCTTTCCCATCCTCGAATAACGACAATCGTGGGGAGTTCTGTTTCCGATGGAGTCATCAGTCAGGTTCGACAAATCGTCGGCAGCCAAACCGCAATGGTGTCCCTGGATTCTGGCCATAGTAAAGATCATGTTTTGCGGGAAATGGAACTATATAGCGAATTCGTTTCCGTCGGGAATTACCTGGTGGTAGAAGATACGGGAGCCCGGGGTCCCGGCCCCAGCCGGGCTGTGAAGGAATTTCTGCGCAATAGGCAAGATTTTGTGCCAGATGGAACGAGGGAGAAGTTCCTCTATACCGGTTTCCCCGGAGGCTTTCTTAAAAGGATATATTAATGTTTTATAAAATATATGATTTAATTAGGTATTGCTATATCGATAAGGTGAGGCAGAGGTTAATTTTTGATTATTGGCCTATTATAGAAAAAATTAGGCATAATAAATTGACTCTTTTAGAGATTGGAATTTGGAAGGGCGACTCCCTTAGATACTGGGCACATTTTTTCAAGAATCCTGAAACAAAGATTATTGGAATTGACATAAATCTTCCCGACGGTTCTTTCCATAATAAAGTTGTAATGTGTAAATGTAATCAGAACGATAGCGATGGATTAAAGAATATTGCTGAAAAATATGGGGCATTCGATATTATAATTGATGATGGTTTCCATAAAAAAAAGGAAACTGAAAATTGCTTTAATGTTTTATGGAATTATGTTGCTCCCGGTGGTTATTACGTGATAGAAGATTGGACGGCGATGGAAGATGCTGAAGTCATAAAAAAAATATCAAAAAATAAATCCAAGTTAGGGATATCGGAAGAGAGAATTGTTGCGGTAGCCCCGAGAATTATAACTATGAGGCCTTTATACATCGCAATTCCAGGCAAATGTATCGCTTTTTTTAAAAAACAGTAGAACAATTAAAAAATATTATCCAGTCAGATTAAAAATTCCTGAAGCCCAAGTGACCTGCCCCCGAATGTAGATTCCTACGGGCAGCAGGTATTAATTTCCAAGCTGTTTTGCCTCATAAGTATGAGATATTATCCGGTTGTACTTGCTGCCAAAGTAAATACGCCATTTATATCCATACCTTACGAGCACAAAGCTGAAGGATTCGCACAAAAGGTGGGCGTCACAGATTTCACGATCAATGTAGAAGATATAAGCGCAGGCGAGATTACCAACAGATTCGAAGTCCTGGAGTAAAACTACGACACGGTCAAAGAGCGGCTCGGAGCCATGAATCCAGCACTAAAAGAGGAGGCTAGAAAGACGACCAGAATCATAGTGGATAAGCTAGTACAACTTGGATGTAGAATTGATACGATAATAGAATACGATCAATTTCATTAAAAAGAACATTATCTTAGGGGTTCTATTCGCCCTTCAGTGACCTACCTACGCAGATAACGCTATTACAGGCAATCCAGGGAGATATGCAATCTAAAATTCTTGATATCAGTTTGCCGGGAGGAGTAAGCTGGAAATTAACCCCGTTGCGGGCTCCCAGGAACGGGAAATCCACCACCAATCCTATTGCATGATCTTTTGAATCATAGAAATCATGAGGTATCGTTTCGATTACCTCGAAACCGGTCTGCTTCAGGAAGTCTTCCAACTCAGCCTTTGAATACCTGTACTCTATAAAATGGTAATATTTACCTATACTTACTTTACCTCTACTTCTTTTCCCCAGCAATAGGCCCTTTACTGTCTCCGGTAGAATAGCGTTTATTGCGGCACGAATCGAATGGCGCTTCAACCCCCCCCAACACAACCTGAGTTTCACCATAAGTGACCTGGGAACCGTGTTGATTGCATTTCGAAGCGGCCGCCTGACAAGCTTCCTGATGACATTTACAGTTGGTACAGAGACGAATATTAACCCACCTGGTTTCAGGACTCTATAAGCTTCCTTCAAGGCCGGGGTCGGGCCGTCTTCAAAATGCTCAACTACTCCCATAGATATGTACGCATCCAGAGAGCTATCGGGATAATGGATATCCAGTATGTCCCCCAATTCCACCTGGAGGGACTCATCGAAATTTTTAAGTTTGGCAACAGCAAGCTCGCTGTTATCTATACCTACGATGTCATACCCCCGCTGTTTAAGATAATTAACCCATTTGCCCAGCCCACAGCCGGCGTCCACAATCTTGCCTTCTTTAGGCAGATAGGATAGAAACAGCTCTCTTGGAGGCGATTCTATGTCACAAGCCTCCAGTTCCTGTTCAATGGTCCTCACAGTCCACATACCATCCCATATCGTGCATTCGGGGTTGTTATCAAAGTAAAATAGCATCTGCATATTGCTTCGAACCTACTTTATTGTGTTCCTGACGCATTCCGAATTATTGTAACCACTTCTAGAGTTAGAATTGCTGGTATATAGAAGGGCTTTAACGCTTCTGGAATTATTAGCTGAATAAGAAGCTAACTTCTGACCTTCGTAACAGACGGCCTTCGCCGATAGAAGCAGACCAGAATAGCCTAATACTAAGATGGATTGTCACGGCTCCCATATAATGTTATCTCTTATTTTTCTTGCCGGCACCCCGGCAACCATAGTGCGTTCATCGACATTCTTCGTAACAACGGATCCCTCTCCGATCATGGCTCCCTCGCCAACAATTACACCTTTTAGGATACTTGCTCTCAGCCCAATCCAGCAGCGGTCTTTGATAATGACCGGCTTCGCGATATCCTTCGGCTCTTCTCCCGCAACCGCGTGTTTGTGGAGGTCACAGTCTAGTATCTGAACTCCCGCAGAAATTAGATAATGCGCCCCAATTTCAACCCCGGCTTTTGACACGATCCCTGTGGGGCCATTTATGACTGTTCCGTCATGGATAACCACCTTCGAGTTCATTGCCCAAACGCTCAAGCCAGGTCTCAGATCAACATTACCTATGATATGCAATGTAGAATTATATAGACTAATGCGACAGTTATCTCTCACGTTCCAACAAAGTAGGTAAGATAGATAACCTATAGACAGAATACCGTTCTCTACTATTATTTTTGAGTTGTTCGCGAGAAGGATAGTAGAAGGATGTATTCTGGCACCAGCTTCTCCGATGAATTCCACGTGCCTGCTGAAGAACAGCCAATAGTGCAATTTGGCATAGCCAAGGTGCGGTAAACTGCGAAGTCTCCTAGATAATGTAGATATAATTTTACTAATAATACAAAACTTTTTATACGACTTAGCGCGCAAGTGCACCAGGCTGGATTTTACAGTTTTCATTTTTCCTGTTCGCAAATTGGTAGATCAAACACGCATCCGGGCAACTCTTTACTTCAATTTGTGACGTGTAGCCCGTTTTTTAGATCAGTTTTACCTTTAATGGCAATCCCTGGTTCATTATCCACTATGAGGAGGAGCTGACGAAAGAATCTATCCTCTCATCAAAGAATGGGAGCAAAATCAGATCCTACGCCACACCTCAATTCATTGGTGTCTTAATAGATTTAGGGTCAGCAATTCACTCCCTAGGACACATCGAGAAGCGCCCCGATCTTCTCCAGATAGCGCCGTAGTCCATCTTCCCAATGAGGCATAATATCCAGGTTCAAGGACTTCAGTCCAGCATTTTCCAAAACCGAGTACTTGGGCCTTTGCACCTTTGAGGGGAACTCGGAAGGGTCTGCCACCGAAAGTTTGACTTTCGCCCCGGAGAGCTCAAAGATCTTTGACGCGAATTTGTGCCATGAACAGCTTTCCCGGGCAGTGACATGATAGAGGCCGTAGTCATCCACATCGCTCATGGAAACGATCTGCCTGGCGATGTCTTCGGTAAACGTTGGAGTGAGCACCTCGTCATCTACAACTCGCACCTCGTCCCTTTCCTTCGCCAATTTCAGCATTAGTTTTACGAAATTGCTCCCACCCTTGGCACGGCAGGGATTAGTGCCGTACAATCCCGATACCCTGAGAACGAAATGTTTCTTTGCGATAGCGCGCACGAAGTGCTCGCCAGCAAGTTTAGTGTTCCCGTAAATATTAAGGGGCATGGGGCAGTCGGTTTCGATATAGGGTGTCCGTTTGGCGCCGTCAAAGACGTAATCGGTGCTGATATGAAACAGCACAAAATCTAGCTCGTTGGACAGGATGGCCAGGTTCCTGGCCCCTATACCGTTGACGGCAAAGGACTTCGCCGGCTCGTCTTCACAAACGTCCAAATTATGCATGGCTGCGGTATTTACGATTACATCAGCACTGGCTTCCGCAAGCCTGGCTCTGGTGGATTCGAAATCCGTTATATCCAGGACGTCATGATTCAATTGGATGACCTCGCGTCCACTATCCGAAAACGCCGTGCAGACATCGCAACCCAGCTGGCCGTTGGCTCCGATAACAAGAACTTTCATAGGTCCACTCCAGTATCTGGTCTTAAACATAACGAGACTGCTGAAATAGTCTTAATCAACCCCCTATATCCCCCAATCTTGGGGGACTTTTTAAAGCTGGGGGACACCCCCAGACCCCTGGCAGGAAGTATCCTGCACCTCTTTTTCAGCGGTCTCATGACTTATCCTAGTGGGGAACGGCTTTGGCATCGTCTAACATCTTGAAGACCTGAATGTTATAGTATGCTGGATTCTCTATATCCTGGAATCTATCCATATTTTCGATGAGGCTTGTAACAATATCAGCAATTTCGTGTCGAGGCTTGAAGCTCAGAACGTTTCGCGCTTTCTCGATGCTGACCTTGTAGTTCCTGTAATCCGTCATATTCTTGATGTTCAGTTTCGCCTTGATGCCCAGATGCTCCTTTACGCCCTCTTTCACGTAGTCGGCGATTTCACCGACGGTATAATTCCCGGATGCGACATTGAACACACCTGAAATCTCAGGGTGCGCTTCAATAGCCCGTATGTATGCAGAGGCTGCGTCCCGAATGTCCAGAATCGGCCTCCAGATTGCGGGGTTGTTGACCGTGATCACCTTCTCTTTTATAGCATACCTGAACATCGTGTTTACTACAAGGTCAAGGCGCATCCTCGGACTGTAGCCAGACACCGTACCCTGTCTCAGCGAAATTGCGGAGAAGTTTCGGTCTTGTAGCTGGAGGCAGCTGAACTCACCCTGAAGCTTGGAAATGCCATATGGATAACTCGATATGGCAGGGGAGGTCTCGTCGTAGAGCTCGTTGACCGTGTATCCGTACACCGAGCATGAACAGCCAAAAATGTATCGTTTTACCCCTGCGCGCTTTGCAACATAGGCAAGGTATGCGGGCGCTGCGGCATTGCCCACGAAATTACGCATAGGAGAATACTCCGCCATTGGGTCATTGGAAAGCCCCGCTATGAATATGACCTGATCGTAGCCCTTGACGTCATCTTCTGTAATGGACATGATATCCTTTTCGATGACCCTGACCCCATCCGGCAGGTGATTTCCGAACCAGAGCAGGTCGAGCACATCGACATCGTACTCACGTTCTAAGAGATGAGGAACCAGCACGGACCCAATATAACCTGCGCCACCCGCAACGAGAATTCTCATCTGAACCTCCATTTACTCATAGATTTTTTACCAGACGAAGAATGGACGATGCCATTAGGTAAATGCGTTTCCCACCCGCTACCCCTCATAGGTGAAGAAATTGGATTCCTCCCTTTCGAGCCATGCCGCCAGTGTTTGAGCTGTCTGATCTTTCTGAGATACAATAGGGCCTTTAATGGGCCACTCGATACCGATTTCAGGGTCATTCCACAGGACCCCTGACTCGCCCTTGTTATTATATATGCCGGTGCATAAGTACTGGATCTCGGCATAATCGCTTAGCACACAAAACCCGCGGGCAAACCCTGCGGGTGCCCAGACCTGCAACCTGCTTTCGGCAGAGACCTCAATCCCAAACCACTTGCCCAGGGTCGGGGACCCTTTCCGAATGTCGACAGCCACAAGAAACGCTTTCCCGCGCGTCACGCGCATGGCCTTACCCATAGGCGGGTCCCACTGAAAATGAAGGCCACGCAACACGTTCCTGACAGAACCTGAATGATTCAACTGAACAAAAACCTCCGGAAGCCCTGACTCCCTGAACTTGTCCTGCCTATAGATCTCGGTGAAAAAGCCCCGCTCGTCTTCAAATGCCTCAGGTACTATTACAACAAGATCTTTAATTGGCGTTTTTTCAATCGATAATTCCATGGTGCCTCTCTCTCCTTATCAGTTGACCAACGTGGATATTTTGAGATTTCAATAAAGGTGGGCTGATAAATACGCCCTTTTAATTGGGTAATAAGCTATAGCATCTTTAATTGACTGCATTTTAACGCACTATATATTTAACTTCAAGCGTTTGTTCCCATCCAGTTATACTAATTCTGAGCCAATTAAACTCCATCACGAGGAGCGGTTGCAACCATATGTCATTGCGAGGACCCCCGACGTGAGCCGAAGCGTCCCCCGATAGATCGGGGTCGGGGGACGTGGCAATCCCTAGATATATGGTGCTGTCATCTGTGACGGAGCCTTGTTGCTGCACCCAAGTTGAAAAAGCACCGCCGGTAGCGTAGAATACCTAACAGCCACGGATATCAACGTTGGTGTCTCGATAGGGAGCCTCTGGCGTAGCCGTTATGAGCCAGCTAAACGTGACTACAGGCAGAGCGAGCCGGCTTGGCCGTGGAGGGATTGGAAATAGGGAAAATAAACGTAGCAAAAAAGAAAACGCCATATAACCGAACTTGAAGGATACGTTTAGTTTTGAACTAGGTGAGCACCTTGGATACGCATTCACAACCGTCGAGTACCAGTGCTAGGGCAAAGCCAGACTATTCGATGCTCTGGGTCACCAATATGTTATGCAACTACAATTGCGTCTATTGCTCTGCCTCATGCCAAATATTCTCAAAGGATTGTGCCGAAACGGAACCACAACCTCGACGAAGGGAACAACCGGCAGTCGGTAAGTATAGCCCAGAGCATATAGCAAGGTGTTTCGACAGCACAGGCAAGGTTTGGAAAATCTTGCTGATGGGCGGGGGTGAGTGTTTTCTGTACCCACAATTTGTAGAACTGGTCAGGGCCTTGACTCAGATACACTACGTCGAGGTAGCAACAAATCTCTCAACGCCCAATGTCTACCAGTTCGCCGATGTCATTCCATCGCAAAAAGTCCTGAGGGTTGTTGCATCCCTTCATATCATGGAGAGGGAGAAAAGGAGAAACGGTGTCGAGGAATTCATCGATAAGGTCATATGTCTTCAGGACAAGGGTTTCAATGTCAGTGTGCAGTATGTTGTCTATCCCCCTCTCATTCCTCGAGCACTGAAGGACATGGAGTATTTCACATCGCGAGGGATAGACTCCTTTTTCTTCAGGCCATTTCAAGGCATATACGCGGGAGCAACATACCCGGCCTCTTACACCGAAGAAGAAAAGATATTGCTAAAATCACGCGCTTGGGACACACGTGAAATTGATATGATGCACCTCAATGCCTTTGGAAGACTGTGCGGTACTGGTACGTATTCCTTCCACATGGACTATATGGGCAACCTGGGTCGTTGTCTGTCATCGCAAAAGAGGTATGGAAACTTCTTCACCGGGAAATACTATTTCGACGAACACCCTAAACCATGTCCGGTACGAATGTGCACTTGTCCTCTGATTTATCAAGGACAAATATCAAGTACGAAAGGTTCTGCTTCATCGGTGATGGCCGAAATGATTAAGGAAGCGTGGATTCGCTATCCTCCGTATCATCCCAAGGTAGCTGTCGATGGCTTGAGGAGCGAATTCTCAAGTAGAAGGTATAGAAAGGCAAATACGATGTCAATTGAAGAAAGCACTCTCCAAATCAGACAGCGTATTTGAAAACCTGGCGACACGTAGCGACGTTCAGGCCCGAAGATGGCTATGCGAAAGTAGAATGTGACGGACATGATGCTTGCTTGACAGAGGCAAGTATTGGACCGCCCATGCTAACGTCTCCTCTACAAGGTGGCTGCCTCATCGCCGCCGTAGCCTGTGGGCCTAATGACATTAGGATTGAGACTCTACGGATATTCATGGATCCTACGTAGCCACCACGTTGTAGGCCCATGTCAGAGCAGCCTAAATAGCCGCAGGAACTAGAATGCAAAACAGCAGTTGTAAGGTTAGCATCATAATCCCACACTACAATGGAGAGCAATATTTGAAAAGGCTGCTGCCGGGCATTGCAAATCAGACATTCGCTGATTATGAAGTCATAGTCATAGATGATTTTTCACCGGATAGGTCAGTACTGGAGTATATCAAAACATTTATCAAAGACCATGGAAACATGCGGTTGATTGAGAATGGAGAGAACCTGGGTTTTGTGAAGACCTGTAATAAAGGAATTAGACTGGCAAACGGAGAATATATCTGCCTGCTGAACCAGGACACTGAGGTTAAAAGCAATTTTGTGGAGAGAAACGTCGAAATCCTGGATGTCGACGGTTCCATAGGTGCGTTATCCTGCGTGATAGTCGACCAGGACGGAGATAACTGGTTCACCGGAGGGAGTTTCAAAGGGGGGCTTCCGGTGAACCTAAAAGACGATTTTCAGGGAATACGCCCGGTAGATTTCGTCGCTGGAACTGCCCCCTTTTACAGGAAGGAGGTGTTTGACCGGATAGGGCTTTTTGACGAGAACTACCGTATGTACCACGAAGATATCGAGTTTGGCCTGAGACTCCGGGCTGAAACGGATTATAAAGCATGTATGTTTCCCGAAAAACTGGTCGCGCACTATTTAGCGGGGAGCATACCAAGGAGTGAAGTATACTACTTTAGCTGTAGAAATCATATTCTGATACTTAAGAAGTATTACCCGAGATATTTGCCGAAGGTGCTGCTTTGGTATACGTTAGAAATAAGCCGTTTTCTAGTCAGTTTTATATCGAAACCTGGCCCCAGGTTCCTGTTTGTGAAACCGCAGCCGTGGAAGTTGTTCCTCTTTGTGAAATGGAAGCGCTTGTGGCTTTCATGGTCGCTTAACATGGCTGAAGGGATCTTGGCGGGGTTAGTCAACAGGCAAAGCAAGTAAACATGGGCTAACTGAAGCGAAGTACGGGTCATCCCGGGGTCTACGGCTTAATCCTCATCTGGAGACTGCTGAAAAAGAGGTGCCCCGATAAAATCGGGGTGGCTGCAGGAATAGTGAGCCGGCGTGGCCGTGGAGGGATATGATGGAACAAGGCGGGAACAAAGTCAGTGTAATAATCCCGAGCTATAATGGAAAGGAACATTTAAAAAGGCTGTTGCCAAGCATTGCAAATCAGACATTTAACGATTACGAAGTTATCATCATAGATGATTCTTCACCGGATGAGTCAGTGTTGGAATATGTAAGAACATTTATCAAAGACTATAGAAACATGCGGTTGATTGAGAATGGAGAGAACCTGGGTTTTGTGAAGACCTGCAATAAAGGAATTAGACTGGCAAACGGAGAATATATCTGCCTGCTGAACCAGGACACTGAGGTTAAAAGCAATTTTGTGGAGAGAAACGTCGAAATCCTGGATGCCGACGGTTCCATAGGTGCGTTATCCTGCGTAATAGTCGACCAGGATGGAGATAACTGGTTCACCGGAGGAAGTTTTAAAGGGGGGCTTCCGGTGAACCTCACGGATGATTTCCAGGGAATACGCCCGGTAGATTTCGTCGCTGGAACTGCACCCTTTTACAGGAAGGATGTTTTTAACCGGATAGGGCTTTTTGACGAGAACTACCATATGTACCACGAAGATATTGAGTTTGGCCTGAGACTTCGGGCTGAAACGGATTATAAAGTATGTGTGTTTCCCGAAAAACTGGTTGTACACAATAAACCAAGTGTGGACTGTTCAGAAGAGATGCGCATAATAATTAAGGAAGTGTATTACTTAGGCTGTAGAAATCATATTCTGACACTTAAGAAGTATTACCCGAGATATTTGCCGAAGGTGCTGCTCTGGTACACGTTAGATATAAGCCGCATTCTAGTCAGGGCTTTATTGGAACCTAGCCCCAATTTGTCCTTGTTTGTGAAACCGCGGCCCTGGAAGTTGTTCCTCTTTGTGAAAATGAAGCTCAGGTGCTTTCGATGGGCGCTTAATATGGCTGAAGGGATCTTGGCGGGGTTAGTCAATAGGCAAAGCAAGTAAACATGGGCTAACTGAAGCGAAATACGGGTCATCCCAGGTTCTACGGCTTAATCCTCATCCGGAGACTGCTGAAAAAGAGGTGCCCCGATTTTATCGGGGTGGCTGCAGGCGGGGCAAGCCGGCGTGATTGCAGGGGGCAGAATGGAAAACAGCAAGTGTAAAGTTAGCATCATAATCCCACACTACAATCAGAAGGAATATTTGAAAAGACTGCTGCCGAGCATTGCAAATCAGACATTCGCTGATTATGAAGTCATAATCATAGACGATGCCACGCCGGACAGGTCAGTAGTGGAGTACATCAAAACATTTATCAAAGACCATGGAAACATGCGCCTGGTCGAAAACACCGAGAACATGCGTTTCATCAAAACCTGCAACAAAGGGATCGAACTGGCAAAGGGAGAATATATCTGCCTGCTGAATGCAGACACTGAAGTGAAAAACAATTTTGTGGAGAGAAACGTCGAAATCCTGGATGCCGACGGTTCCATAGGTGCGTTATCCTGCGTGATAGTCGACCAGGACGGAGATAACTGGTTCACCGGAGGGAGTTTCAAAGGGGGGCTTCCGGTGAACCTGAAAGACGATTTTCAGGGAATACGCCCGGTAGATTTCGTCGCTGGAACTGCCCCCTTTTACCGGAAGGATGTTTTTGACCGGATAGGACTTCTTGACGAGAACTACCGTATGTACCACGAAGATATTGAGTTTGGCCTGAGACTCCGGGCTGAAACGGATTATAAAGCATGTATGTTTCCCGAAAAACTGGTCGCGCACTATTTAGCGGGGAGCATACCATTGCGTGAAATGTACGACTTAGCCCGTAGAAATCATATTCTGATGCTTAAAAAGTATTACCCGAGATATTTGCCGAAGGTGCTGCTCTGGTACACGTTAGATATAACCCGCACTCTAGTCAGGGATTTATTGGAACCTACCCCCAATTTGTCCTTGTTTGTGAAACCGCGGCCCTGGAAGTTGTTCCTCTTTGTGAAAATGAAGCTCAGGTGCTTTCTATGGGCGCTTAATATGGCTGGAGGGATCTTGGCAGTGCTAGTCAATAGGCAAAGCAAGTAAACATGGGCTAAATGAAGCGAAAACTGCAAGGGGCAGAATGGAAAACAGCATGTGTAAGGTTAGCATCATAATCCCACACTACAATCAGAAGGAATATTTAAAAAGACTGCTGCCGAGCATTACAGATCAGACATTTGGTGATTATGAGGTCATAATCATAGACGATGCCACGCCGGACAGGTCAGTAGTGGAGTACATTGAAACATTTATCAAAGACCATAGAAACATGCGCCTGGTTGAAAACACCGAAAACATGCGTTTCATTAAAACCTGCAACAAAGGGATCGGACTGGCAAAGGGAGAATATATCTGCCTGCTGAATGCAGACACTGAGGTGAAAAGCAATTTTGTGGAGAGAAACGTCGAAATCCTGGATGCCGACGGTTCCATAGGTGTATTATCCTGTATCATGGTAGATCAGGATGGAGATAACTGGTTCACCGGAGGGAGTTTTAAAGGGGGGCTTCCGGTGAACCTGACGGATGATTTTCAGGGAATACGCCCGGTAGATTGGATTGCCGGAACTGCCCCCTTTTATAGGAAGGATGTTTTTGACCGGATAGGGCTTTTTGACGAGAACTACCGTATGTACCACGAAGATGTTGAGTTTGGCCTGAGACTCCAGGCTGAAACGGATTATAAAGCATGTATGTTTCCCGAAAAACTGGTTGCGCATTATCTGGAGCCAAGCATACCACGGATGGAGGTTAACTACTTACTCTGTAGAAATCATATTCTGATACTTAAGAAGTATTACCCGAGATATTTACCGAAGGTGCTGCTTTGGTATACGTTAGATATAACCCGCACTCTAGTCAGGGCTTTATTGGAACCTAGCCCCAAGTTCTTGTTTGTGAAACCGCGGCCCCGGAAGTTGTCCGTCTTTGTGAAAATGAAGCTCAGGTGCTTTCTATGGGCGCTTAATATGGCTGGAGGGATCTTGGCGGGGCTAGTCAATAGGCAAAGCAAGTAAATATAGGCCAACTTACAGAAAGGATGGGTCAACTAAGGACATCCAGCTTAATCATCATCTGGTTTAGAAGTGAAGATAATACTAATGGACGTCTTGATAACGGGTTCCTGGTAGGTTTAAGAACACAATGTGGGAGTGGCCGCGGTGGTGACGGTCTATATGTGCGGGGGCTGGATTCATCTCCTTGACCGCGGCGGTGCGCGAGAACTCATAATGACTAAAGGGAAAAGGGGAATTAATGCGCTAGAGGTCGCACGAGCGGTAGGCCATAGCCGAGCTGGCTTGGCGCTTGACCGTGCGCGGCATCAGTGCTAGTCTAATATCCTGGGACGGTATAGACCTAGAAGCATCGGGTTGAAAGCGGATGAAACAACAGCGATCTGAGGGTGAGGCAAAGACCAGCAGACTGAGAACGATCTGGTTCTTCCTCAGGAACTATAAGGGCCGATTGTTCATGCTGCTGGGCCTTGCTATAATTGCTGGCTACCTCGAAACTCTGCTAATGGCTGTTTTGTTCCCCATACTGCAGGCAACCTTAGATCAGCCAAGCTACCTGAGTGGTAACCCCTTCTTTATCGTCCTAAGCCATATAGCAGGAATTATCCCGGTTGATAGCGTCCTGGTAGCGAACTCCATCGTGTTTATTATATTGACGCTCCTGGTCTTTCTGGTCATGTTGGTGTATATCAATCTATCTGCGAGAACGACTGCGAAGGTGTCGACAGACTACAAAAAAAAGGTATTCCAGAAGTATACCCAGTTCGACTACCAGTTCTTTGTCGATAATAGACAGGGCGACCTACTGTACAAGGCTAAAGGAGCACCTGAATCCATAGCGACTATATTAATGGCAATGACGACATCTCTCGCTGCAATCGTACTGTTAATATCGGTGCTGGCCCTGCTCTTCTCCCTCTCCTGGAAGGCCACGATCGGTGTGTTGCTTGGCGGTATAGCCTACTCCTACTTTACCAGGTACCTGAGTGTTAAGGTTTCCTATGTCGCGGGAAAGGGAATGCTGTTGGCCAGTCAGGACGAAAATGTGGTGTTAAACGAGTACATAACCGGAGCCAAGCAGATTATCACTACCGGGACGTTTTCGAGATGGCAACAACGGTTTAACGAAGCGGTAATGACTCGGTGGCGGTTTTGGGTAAAGAATGCAGTGTGGACAGCGATACCTACACGAGTTCTGGACATGCTGATGTATCTTTCAATTGCAATCTTTATAATTGTGGTCTGGTGGGTATGGCCCTATAGTTTCGCTTCCCTGCTTCCGTTGATCGGTACATTCGGTTATGCGGCATTTAGATTGCTTCCCCGCGTGTCAGGTCTCGGTTCCCAGATAATGGGGATCATGAATGCACTGCCAAATCTGGAGGTAACTTATGAGCTTCTGGAGGATAAAACCTATAGCAAGATTATAAATGGAACCAGGGGGTTCTCCGGGCTTCGGTCGGGAATCGAGTTGAGAAACGTCAGCTTCACTCACAAGAACAAAGAGAGTGTCACTGTGAGTGACATCTCACTCAGAGTAGATAAGGACAAGGTGACCGCAATAGTCGGTCCGTCCGGCGCCGGCAAGTCAACCATTGTGGACCTGTTCCTACGACTGTACGATGTAGACAACGGCGTCATACTGATCGATGGTGTGGATATCAAAGATTACGAGCTGTCTTCACTTCAGAGCGCAGTTGGGTTCGTAGGGCAGGAGACGTTTATCTACAACGCATCGGTAAAGGATAATATCGAATTCGGAACTGAGTATGATTTGGACAAGATAATGGAAGCAACGCAAGTGGCCGGCGCTCATGAGTTTATCCAGCAGCTTGATGCGGGCTATGATACCGTTGTTGGCGATCGTGGAGTGAGGCTTTCCGGCGGCGAAAGACAACGTATCGCCATCGCAAGGGCCATGATTCGAAGGCCACAAATATTGGTGCTGGATGAAGCCACAAGCGCCTTGGATAATATCTCGGAGAGGGTCGTCCAGAAGGCGATCGACAAGGTATCCGAGAGCTGCACAACACTGGTAGTTGCCCACAGGCTGTCAACTATCAGGAACGCAGATGCGATATATGTTCTCGATGGGGGGAGGGTTGTGGAGAGCGGCACACATGACCAACTGCTCAATAAAAAAGGGAAATATTGGGAGCTTTACAGCAGGCAAGAGGAAGAAATCTAGCGCCTGCTAACCGATCCACTTTCATCAAGCGATCCCTGATACAAGGACTCTCAAGGCCGAAATATGGAGTAGAAAATCAGAACTCATTAGATCCATTAGTTGGTCTGCAAGAGCGCTTCGCCGCACCGGGTGACTATTATGGAATGGCACATCAAGGCTAAGCTTTACCGGGCCATTACTCATCCTAGGGCAGCCGCCGGATGGTTTTATCGATATGGCTTGGAAGTTTCGAGGTACTACGTAAAATGGTTGCTCGAGTTGACGCTGTTCCGACTATGGCACCTAGTGATTATAGCCGTTTGTGGCAAACCGGAGATCACGATTGTTCTTATTGGACGTAGTGACCTCTATCACGGGGACCTCAGATCCAGGATTGAGGCCACACTGTCATGGAACCTTCGCTACATAGACGGAGAGGTAATCTACGTAGAGTGGAACCGTTTGCCGGAGCAACGATCAGATGCAGGCTGGCTGGTGAAGCGATTCCCCAATCTGCGCGTATACGTAGTGCCGCCGGAAATACATGATAGTCTCTCTACCAATCCTGACATCCCGGTGATGGAATACTTTGCCAAGAATGTTGGCATCAGGAGAGCAAGGACGCCATGGGTCTGCGTTATGAATCCAGATGTCGTGTTGGGGCCCGAGATAACCAATCGTCTGCACCGTTTGCAAAAAGAATATCTGTATGGCACAAACAGAACCGAGTTTAAGTGGGGTGGCCGGAGACTGTCTCTTCGTACACTTGCCAATCGCAAACTGCACCGGTTAACATATATAATGAATAAGGAACACAACTATATAGGGGATTTCCTGCTTGCTCATAGAGATGCGTGGTATAAGGCGCGTGGCTATGACGAATCGCTGACCGGCAGACGAAGCGGATGCGATCGGCGCGGATTGGCCCAGTTGTATCACTTGGGCGTGAAACCGCGGTATATCGGTTCATATTTTCATCTCGACCATCCGGAATCGATAGTTCATGGGGTGAAGCCGCATCATGGTGAGAGCTTCGACATCTACGGAAACCTGCCATATCAAAACGGCCCCCAGTGGGGGCTGGCGGACACACAGGAAATCCAGGTACAGGAAAGAGTATGGTTGCTGAAAAAAACCGAGTTCTAGATGGGGCTGGCTCAAGCAGCAAATTGAAGTCAGAAGGGCAAGAAATTATTAGATTGGACTTGAAGACTGGCTTTGACCTGCGAAAAGGTAGTCTCGAGCCTTATTCCAATGTTGGTTTATTCCGGTCTCTCGCATCGATAGTTGTCTCCGAAGCTAAGCAGTTTATCCTCTCAGGAGACGCCCAGGCTCGATTACCGGACGGACTTGTTCGGTGAGGGCAATAGAGTCAACGAAATCCTAATTATGAACACAGACTGTCCAGCGCTCCTACGTCGACTATTTAACCGATGCCCGGGGCTGAAAGCGAGGGGTCGTGGCGACTAGTTGGCCAGTGACCCGCCCACGACGAAAACTGAACGCGTTACGGTACATCTTGAGGAGGGGTATCGAAAACCGTAAGTAGCGCTATGTTCTGCGACAGCGTGCTAAGACGCTTTGTCGCGAAGGTAGGCCGGTAAAGGTGGTTATAGGATCTGCTACTCGAACATACGAGGACTGGCTATACACTGATCTTCCCGTCTTAGATGCTTTGAATCCAGCACACTGGAGGAGTATCTTCCCGCGAGGCGGTATAGACCGGATTCTGGCAGAGCACGTTATTGAGCACTGGACCGAAGACAGTTTTCGCTTGTTCTTGAGGAACGTCCAACCGCTTCTGACCAAGGAAGGGTTCATAAGAATAGCCGTCCCCGATGGTTTTCATCCTGATCCGTCTTACATAGACTTTGTGAAGCCAGGGGGGAGCGGGATCGGTGCTGACGACCATAAGGTCCTTTATAATCACGTCACGATTACGCGTGTCCTATCCGAGGAGCAGTACGATCACAACCTGCTGGAGTATTTCGACGAAGCGGGGCAATTTCATCGCTCACCATGGGAGACAAGCGATGGATTTGTAGTACGCTCTGCCGATTACGGTCTTAGGAATAGGGAGGTTCCCCTATCATATAGCAGTCTCATCGTGGATGCTTGGCCAAGAAGGGGTAAATAGGGGGCCTGGATTCCGAATCAATTACACCCATTATACCCAGTTCGTTCGTCAGGTCTATGGCAAAATTGGGTGGGGCAAATCCATGTTTATGTTCAACTGGCCGTAAGATACCTTAAGTCAAAGGACTAATCCAAACGCGATTGAGGACTTGCTTTGAAGATCTCGGTTATTATCACATCATATAACCAGAAGAATTACCTGCGCGAGGCGATTGAATCTGTTCTGAAACAGACGCTCTTACCCTACGAAATCATTATCGTCGATGATTGCTCATCCGATGGTTCCCAGGATATGATTCTGGATTATGCCAGGCGCTATCCCGACCTAATAATAGCATTCTGCCACGAAAAAGGACTGGGCATTCCGAAGAACCGCAATTTTGCCCTGAGGCAAGTGCGAGGGGATTTGATCTCTTTCCTAGACGGTGATGATAGGTTCTTGCCTAGCAAACTCGAGTTGGAGCTTGAGACACTGCAGCGACATCCAGAGGCTAGTACGGTCTTCTCAAACATCTACTACATTGATGAGCATGGGCAGAGAACAGGCCTCTGGGCCGAACGCGATGCCCCTCCTAGTGGATACGTTTTAAAAGAAACCTTTAGCCTTGACTGGCCTAAGGGCCATACATATAGGAATGAACTTATGACTCGTGATGCCCTGGAGCAAGTGGGCTTCTATGATGAAGAGCTTCACATATGGGAGGACTGGGACATGAGGATTCGCTTTACCAGCAGATTCACGGTCGCTTATTGTCCTATCCCCTTGGTTGAATACCGGCAACATCCTAAGGGAATCTCCATGATATCAAGCAGGGATCTTCATATTAGCACAATGAAGATGACCTATGAGAGAAATCGCCATTTACTTCAAAACCTTTCGGCGAGAGACCGCAAAGATGTGAAAAGAAAAGTGTTCGCTATACTTCTTCTACTTGAAGCGCAAGCGGCGTTTGAGAGAGGACGAAGAGGCGACGCACTCAAGAAGTACGTAGCCCTCGCGTGGAATAACCCGTTCGCTGTTGCTGGATGGATGATTTTGCTGGGGTTCTTGCTTGGAAACCGCAGGTTCAGGTTGGTAAGGGCGGTAATCGGTAAGATGCGTAAGAGCAAGCTATCATGAAGGCTACTGTTGGAAATCACTTAAGGATCCTTCAATGGTGTGCCGTGATATTATCTTTGTACTGCTAAAGTTAATACTATCTGGATGACTTGGCGTTGTTACAAAATAGAAATGGCAAAGGTGGACCGTTTTAGGCTTACAAGATTCCGTCATACTGAAGACGCAAGGGTTAAATATGTGAAATCCCTGTATATATTGAGATAGAGACCGCTGAAAAAGAGGTGCCCCGATATAATCGGGACGGGGGTTCTGGGGGTGTCCCCCAGCTTTAAAAAGTCCCCCAAGATTGGGGGATTAGGGGGTTGACTGAGACTATTTTAGCAGTCTCAGATAAATGGAGAACCAAAAATGAAATCGCTAATTAAAGAATTTATTAAGAAGTTATTCTCGCTCATAGGCTTCAGGATAACACGAACTGATGAAGTAATTGCAGGGGATGAATATAAGTTTGCACCATCACAAGAAGACAAGTTCAAATGGATTCAAAACATGAATATCAAGACTATTATCGATGTTGGAGCGCATATCGGTGAATCTGCACTACAGTTTCATGAATTATTCCCCAATGCCAAAATATATTCTTTTGAGCCCTTGCACGATTGTTACATGCAGTTGAATGATGCTATGAAGAAAGTGCCAGATTTCAGATCTTTCAATTTAGCTCTGGGTGATAAAGAAGGGAGACTACAAATACACCGTAGTGAGTTTTCTCCTAGCTCTTCGCCACTGAAAATGGCAAAACTACACGAAGAAACATTCCCCTTCTCGGCAGGTTATACATTGGAAACTGCCGATGTGAGGACTCTTGATAATATCGCGCAGGAACTCGACTTAGAAAACAACATTCTACTAAAGATAGACGTGCAGGGGTACGAAGACAGGGTGATAATGGGTTCTAGAAGCATTTTAGGCAGGGTTAAGGTAATCATCATAGAAACATCATTTAATGAGCTGTACAAGGGTCAACCGCTGTTTTCGGATATCTATGAACTGCTACACGAAAACGGTTTTATCTACGCAGGTAGCTGGGGGGAGTTGAAAAGTCCACTTGACGGTGCCCCTCTTCAGCAAGATAGCATATTCATCAGGAAATAGAATCAATCTACTATGACGTCGCCTAACCATATATTTGCTACACTTCGCTAGATCCTTTCCGAACTTCGCAAACACGCTAATTACTACCTGCAATTACACACAACGCCTTCTTTGAGCGTCTACCCTTTCCCCTGTATCGACAACAATCCGCCTTTAAAAGATATGGAAGAAGAAGGGGTCTACTAAATAACTTCTATAAAAATATGCCACTGAAATTGATTATTTAATGATGGCGGGTAATATGATATGCTATGAAGGAATGCACCCCCATACAGATGTGAAAGTGACCTGGAGAAGCAATCACGCTGCATTTGATGAAAAGGATAACGTGCCCGGTTCTCCTGATATCTTCTGCCTGCAATTAGCTTATAGTAGGCCAACCACTCAGAGGAGGTGTCTATGAATCTAGTAGACAGATCAACGTACCTCGGCTTGATTGGGAGAATTGCAAGGGTAACAGGTTGGCGGCCACCTCCAAATCCATCACCTCCAAATCCATACCTAGAATATCCAGTCAAACCCGTTCCTAGGTATGGACAAGGTAAGCCCCCACATCGTCGGCTATATGAAATAATTGATACGAATCGAACAGCCTATAAGCATACCCTAAAGAGCTTCTTGGATTTGAAAGAATATTTTGTGAGTATCCCTATAAGAAGGCCGACAAATTCTGAAGAACCCTATTGGGCTTGTACATGGCTACCGGCGTTGGACATAGTTGCTCTCTCTTCATTTCTAATCATCAACAATCCAAAGACATACTTTGAAATAGGCTCAGGCTTTTCGACAAAGTTCGCAAGGAGAGCTATATCTCATTATGGTCTTCGCACTAGGATAGTTTCCATTGACCCTTCACCCAGAGTAGAAATTGATTCTATCTGTGACAATATCATTTATAAGCCTGTTGAAGATGTGGACTTAGGCATATTTGATGAACTGGAATCTGGGGATATCCTCTTTGTTGACAGCTCACACCGTTGCTGCATGAACTCCGATGTTACTGTCGTTTTTCTAGATATTTTACCCCGATTAAGAGCTGGTGTGATGGTCGAGTTTCATGATATTTTTTTACCCTCTGATTATCCCCTTGAGTGGAAAGAGCGTTACTATTCTGAACAATATATGCTAGCGGTTTACATGTTGGCAGAAGGTAACAAATTCGACATCGTTATGCCGAACTTTTTCATTAGTTTTGATAAGGAGTTGGGGGGGATATTGCAACCTCTTTGGAATGAAATAGAAACAAATGAGGTAATAACGGCGGGAGCATCTTTTTGGATTCAAACAAAGTAATCTAATGCCTGCAATTAGCTTATAATAGGCCAACCACTATGAAAGCTTGAGAATAAGCTTGACCTTAGGTGAGGAGAAGTTATAGTATTTGAGGAGGCTTCCTGCTTTAGATTTTTACCCAGCCGGTGGGTAGGAGGAAAAAGATGAAAAAGGCATTTATTACCGGTATCACCGGACAGGATGGCTCGTACCTGGCAGAGCTTTTACTCTCCAAGGGCTATGAGGTCCATGGCCTCATCCGAAGGTCGAGCACCTTTAACACCTCCCGAATAGACCATATCTATGTGGATCCTCATGAGCCGGGAGCAAAGTTGTTTCTTCATTATGGAGACCTTTCGGATGGCACTCAACTGACTAACCTGATATATGGTATCAGCCCGGATGAAATCTACCACCTGGGTGCCCAGAGCCATGTAAGGGTTAGCTTCGATACGGCGGAGTATACCGGAGATATAGTAGCCCTGGGAACCACCCGCATCTTAGAAGCTATACGGCAAAGCGGGATAAAAGCCAAATTTTACCAGGCTTCAAGCAGCGAGATGTTCGGCGACTCTCCCCCTCCACAAAGTGAACAAACGCCCTTGCGACCGCGAAGCCCTTATGCAGTTGCTAAAGTCTACGCCTTCTGGATGACAAGGAATTACAGGGATGGTTATGGGCTCTTTGCCACCAATGGCATCCTGTTCAACCATGAATCGCCACGGCGCGGGGAAACCTTCGTAACTAGAAAGATAACTCGCTCCATTGCTAATATCACTGCCAGAAAGCAGAAATATCTCTACCTGGGAAACCTCGAAGCTAAAAGGGACTGGGGCTATGCCCCTGAATATGTAGAGGCAATGTGGCTCATGCTTCAGCAAGACCAGCCCGACGACTATGTTATAGGAACGGGAGAAACTCACTTAGTAAGCGAATTCCTTACGGAAGCCTTTGGATATGCCGGCCTTGATTGGCAGGAGTATGTGAAGACAGATCCCCGCTACTTAAGACCTCTTGAAACAGAGTTACTGATAGCGGATACCTCAAAGGCAAAGGGGAAACTGGGCTGGGAGCCCAGAATCACCTTCAAAGAGCTGGCCAGGATAATGGTAGATGCGGATATGGAGGTCGTAGGCTTACAACCTCCAGGGGAAGGAAAAACGATCCTGGCGAAGTATGGGATGAACTTCATAGATAAGGCTTTAATCGATCCAGGAACAGGGGGAATGTAGGGATGAGCTGGCTTAAGAGGAAAATGATTCTTGTAACTGGAGGAGCTGGTTTTCTTGGCAAACATGTGGTCAAGAAATTAGAGGAGAATGGTTGTAAGGAGATTTTTGTTCCCCAAAGCAAAGATTACAACCTGGTGGAAATGGAAGCGGTGAAAAGGCTATATCAAGAGGCGAAGCCCAATATTGTGATTCACCTTGCTGCCAGGGTAGGCGGCATCGGCGCGAATATGAGAAACCCGGGGAGCTTTTTTTACCAGAACCTTATGATGGGTGTCCAGATGATGGAAGAGGGGAGGCTCTTTGGGGTGGAGAAGTATGTAGCTATAGGAACGATTTGCTCTTATCCGAAGTTCACCCAGGTTCCTTTCAAAGAGGAAGACCTTTGGAACGGCTACCCCGAGGAAACCAATGCTCCCTATGGATTAGCCAAGAAGATGTTTTTAGTTCAATCCCAGGCTTATCGCCGCCAGTATGGTTATAATTCTATCTATCTTTTACCAGTTAACCTCTATGGACCCGGGGACAACTTCGATCCCGATTCCTCGCACGTTATTCCCGCTCTGATTAAGAAGGTCTTTGATGCCAAGGATAAAGGGGAGAGGAGCATTGTGGCATGGGGAAGCGGTAAGGCCTCCAGGGAATTCCTTTATGTGGAGGATGCTGCCGAGGGCATTGTGCTGGCAACTGAGAAGTACAACAAAGCCGATCCAATCAATCTCGGTGCCGGCTTCGAGATATCGATCAAGGAGCTTGCAGGGTTAATATGCGAACTGGCTGGCTTCGACGGGGAAATAGAGTGGGATGTCTCTAAGCCAGATGGGCAGCCCAGGAGGTGCTTGGATACCAGTAAGGCCAAAAAGGAGTTCGGATTTGAGGCCAGGACAGACTTCAGGAAGGGGCTTAGAAGAACTATTGAGTGGTATGATAAGGAAAGAAGGGACAGGTAAAATTCGAGGTTATAAAAATGGAGGTCTTAGCGTTTAAGGAATTACCTTTGGTCTCAAGTGAAGAGATATGGAGACTTGTATTGTAGTGGAAGGGATGCTCGCTAAGTGAGGAATTGCCTTAGGGGGAGATCCAGAAAGTTGAAATTATAAAGAACTTCGGACAGCTCGCAATTCAGTCAGTATTGGTATAGGTAAATATGCGTTGCCCAGTTTTATCACAGCTTCCGGCACCTCCGCGAGGAAAGAAAGGCTGGCCCTGGACGGAAGAAAGCCCGCAGCTTCCGGACGCTATGCCAGATGGCCATCCGTGGCCAAAGATTAGCATAGTCACTCCTAGCTACAACCAGGGGCGATTTATTGAAGAGACTATTCGCTCCGTTTTGCTTCAGGGCTATCCCGACCTGGAATACATCATCATAGATGGTGGGTCGACCGATGGCTCTGTTGATATCATTAAACAATATGAGAAATGGCTTACATACTGGGTCTCAGAACCAGATCGAGGCCAGAGCGACGCCATAAATAAAGGCTTCAAGAAAGCAAGCGGCGAAATCTATACGTGGTTGAATTCTGATGATTATTTATTGGAAAATGCGCTAAGAAACATAGCCATGGCATATAGTATCTCACCGGAAGCTGGAGCGTGGTGCGGTGATTGTATGCGCGTTTACGCAGATGGTAAGCTGCTGTCGGTTGAATCACCCAAGCGCTTGGAGTTGGACGGACTTGCTCAGTGGTTTGTGAATCACTTTTCACAGTCAGCGTGCTTTTTCTCAAGGAAGGCGTGGCAGGAATGTGGTCCTTTAGATGAAACCTTGCACTATGCGATGGACTTTGACCTATGGCTTAAGATTGCAAAAGCGCTCTCTATTAAGAAGGTAGACGATGTAATTGCAGCCGATCATGTTCACAAAGATGCGAAGACACAAAGAGCATGGGGGCAGATGTGTGCTGAGATTATCTTGCTTCAGATTCGCCATGGTTATGAGCATTTTGCTATTAAGGACATTAGTCAATTAATGAACGATTATTTTGAATTGAATAGAAAAATTAGTCGGATATCCCGCTCTCCTTTTCTTCGGCCATTCAGGCCAATAGCGCGAATCTTCTGGAGAAAATTCCTATAACTCTAACATGGATGATATCCTCTAGGTTGAAGTGAACAGTATTCCTGCAACTTCCATGACAATTGTAGGAGTAGCAGAATGCCAAAACCCAGAGATGCTACAATATATTAACAATATTAAAAGGCTGTCAGGGGGATAACTTGTCTCAATCATGGGGCAGTGTTGCTAGCAACAGCTAATTCAATCAAGATTAGACTGCGCCCTGCAAAGTGACGTTATACCCATAACAGATTTACAGCAATAATTAATAAATGAGCAAGCTTCGTCAGATATTACATTCTATTTTTATGGACGACTTGTAGTTCAATAATAATTGCTGTGATTCTAGAATGATATAAAATGGCTTTGAGAAATCCAACGGTGACCGTGATAATACCGACCTACAATAGGGCTCATCTCATAGAGCGATCTATCCGAAGCGTTTTGGATCAGACTTACCAAGACTTTGAGCTCATTGTTGTGGATGATGGTTCGACCGATAATACAGAGGAAATCGTGGCACGCTTTGGCGACGACAGGATCAGGTATATTCGGCGTAACCAAAGCTCGGGAAGTCCTGCTGCTCCAACCAATACAGGAATCAAGGCTGCCCGCGGCGAATATATAGCGATTCAAGATAGTGATGACGAATGGTTGCCCGGGAAGCTTGAGAAGCAGATGCAAGTTTTCGATAATGCATCAGCAAGAGTCGGGATTGTTTACACAGATATGTGGAGGGTTACTGAGGATGGAAAGAAGAAGTATTGGCACTCGCCTAGAATAATGCCGGAGGAGGGTATAGTATATAGGGACGCTTTAGGCTATCGAGTTGCGTACATAGGCACTCAAACATTAGTTATAAAAGGAGAGTGCTTTAATAAGGCTGGACTATTCGATGAAAAACTTCCCAACTTCATAGATACCGAACTCCTTATTCGAATGTCAAGATACTATTACTTTTATCACATTGAAGAGCCATTGGTGAATTATTTTACAACCACTAGCAGCATATCTTTGAACAGAGAGGCCGATATTACGGCACGGAAGTTAATCCTAGAAAAGCACTTTGAAGATATCAAGAAAGATAGAAAAATACTAGCGAGGCATTATTTCGGTATTGGCGCTCTTCTTTGTGTAAATGGGGAAGTCAGGCCAGCGAGGAGTTACATCATAAAAGCTATCGTTACATACCCGCTAAATATCAAGTTTTTATTACTCGCTTTTATCTCTTTGTTTGGTCAATGGCCTTGTAGCAAGACTATAGATAGTTACCAAAAAATCCGAGGCTGGTGGTCGAGGGAATGACGTCCATCTCCAAGGTCTCTATCCTCAGAGACTGGAATGAGAGTGTGGTTTGAGGCTCCAGTTCCTATCACTGGCTGATTTTAAGCCTTTTAATTAGAACCGCCTTTGTTGCTTCCAATAGCCCAAAGTAATGTTCTCCAGCGACACCTCAATCTCCAGTTTATTTCCTTGCGCTTATCTCCTCTAACCCATGCTTGTAGCAGCAAAAAGGCACAAATTATAAAAAAGGAGTCAATTACCAGCATGATTCTGAAAAAGCACCCGCGCATTTTCCCATAGTATTTATTTATAAACCGGTACCTATTTTCGTGTAAATATTTGGACCTGTTATCAGTCTGGTTTATACTTTGAGCAAAATGGTGGATTATTTGTGCCTCAGGGACAAAGTATACTACCCCACCTAATTGCTGAAGCCTATAAAACCAGTCGACCTCTTCCATAAAGAAAAAGTATTGCTCATCGAGTAAACCTACTTTATCTATTGCCTCTCTGGTTATCATCATACTAGCCCCAGATACTCCACCCACTTGTCGGGGTTGAGGGCTATAAGTTTCCTTTTTACCTATTTTCCTTAACAGCAATTTTGGAAGATAGGCAACCAAAAAATCACTACCAATAATTAGAAAGCGGACGAAGTTGAAATTACCCAAACTACCTAAAGTGGATTGCTGGAGTGATCCGTCAGGGTTTAATAGCATTGGTCCCGATGCACTGACAGCACGGTGCGCCTTCATAAAGGCTACCATTTTGTCCAGGGCACCTGAGAGAACAACAGTATCTGAATTAAGTAATAGAATGAATCTGCCACTACTCTGCCTGATGGCTTGATTGTTGGCTCTCGCAAAGCCCAGATTCTCTTTATTCTCAATCAGCTTGGCCCGTGGGAACTCCCTTTTTACCATCTCAGCGCTGCCATCAGAAGAGGCATTATCCACAACAAGGGTCTCGAACGAGGTCGCCTTGGTCTCAGCATAGACAGAGTTCAGGCAATCACGAAGTAAATCCCTGGTATTCCAGTTAACGATTATTACTGAGAGTTCAGGATGGTCTTTTACTGAGGACCTTTGTGGAGCAAGATTGGTCATACCTATTCCTACTTTACCTGCGGTCAAATCATGCTTTATGATACATATTATACAATAGATATCACAGCATCAGGGCATAATCCTAAGGAAATTTCTCTCATATATCTTTTAGCGAATTTTTTAGAAACAATCCGTAACAGCCTAATATAAAAAAGTTGACCTGCCCCCGGATTATTGTAACACCCCTGGATTTAGATTTTCTGGCATGATTTCCAGTTTCATAGTGATTGACAGACGAGAGAAAAAACCTCTTTACCCTCTTGCTTCTAAGCATGATTGAATCAATTTAAAGGCGTGGTGTCCCCGGTTATTATCTCCTCTGTTATAAACAAACCATGTTAGTATATTATGCAGATCTTCCAAGCTTTTCAAACGTATTTATAAGTGTGAACATTGTTTGCTTTGCCATACTACAGGTATAGCGCAGATACAATAACTGGTAATCATCGCCCAGTCCGCAATGCTTGTCGCGCTTTTAGGGGTTTATCTAGATGCGATCAATTAGAATTATTGATGTTATTACTCTATAATGGCGAGTGGCTGGTTAGCGATTATGTTGCTTTTACTTGGAGGTCACATTATTTATACAGGGCAGGCTCGTCGGACTAACCATGGTAATTGGTAGATGATTGCCACGTACGGAGCAGGAAAGGACAGCAATTAAAGTATCTGGCACTGTTAAGCAGGTAATGAAAAGCGGTCTTTGCACCGGCTGCGGAACCTGTGTGGGTATTTGCCCTACTTCGGCTATCCGCATGAGATATGATATACGAAAAGGTATATATTTGCCGGAATTGATTGAGGGCGAGTGTAACCAATGTGGGATTTGTGTTAAGGCCTGCCCCGGATATTTCGTTAACCTGGCCGGGCTGAACCTAGAGGTATTTGGTAAAGAGCCGAAAGACAGCCTGCTGGGCAACTACATCGGCTGTTACCTCGCTCATGCCACTGATTCCGAGATCAGGTACAATTCAGCATCAGGTGGACTGGTGACTTCATTGTTGATCTTTGCCCTAGAGCAGGGCTTCATTGATGGCGCGCTGGTGACGAGGATGAAGAAAGATAATCCTTTGGCCCCCGAGCCCTTTATAGCGAGAACGAGAGAAGATATACTTCTGGCCTTAGGCTCCAAATACTGTCCTGTACCGGCAAACATTGCTATCAGGGAAATTCTCCAAAAAGATGGGAAATATGCGGTTGTAGGGCTCCCTTGTCACATTTATGGTATTAGAAAGGCCGAAGCAGTTAGCAAGACGCTAAGAGAGAGAATAAGCCTCCATTTGGGGATTTTCTGTTCGCATACGGTCAGCTTTGATGGCACCGAATTCCTGCTGAGGAAGCTCGGCATCAGAAGTGAAGAGTTTATAGAAATATCCTATCGCGGAGGAGGGTGGCCCGGAGGAATAGGGATAAGGTTGAAAAATGGAGGCGAGAGGTTTCTCCCTAACCGAGGTTCTTTATGGAACAATATTTTCGGCGGTTTTTTCTTTACCCCATCATGCTGCCTTTCATGCGGTGACGTGACCAATGAACTGGCTGATATTTCCTTTGGCGATCCCTGGCTGCCGGAGATAATAAAAGCGGAGCACAAGGGTAAATCTGTAGTGATATCTAGGTCAGAGCGAGGTGAAGCACTACTACATGCAGCAAATTCTGCGGGGGCAGTTGAATTGGAGGTATCAAATGCCAGGGATGTCATCAGATCACAAAAGGTATTCCTGCATTTTAAAAAGGTGAATCTCAACTGGCGTAAGGGGTTGCCGAAGTTCTGGAAAAGGGAAACATATACGTGTTCAAGGACAGGGGCTAGCCTGCCGAATATACTTATAGGAGCAATAGCGTTTACAAACAGTCGTCTCACCTCTTGCGAGTTAGGCAAGTTTCTGCTGAGAAATATCCCTCTCCGGGTTTTACGTATGTATGTAGGTTATTTCCGTATTCTGTACCACAGGGTGATAAATAAGGATTTTGATAAATATTAAGTGAAATACATTGAACATTCTAATCTTGCGCGCTAACTGGTACAATCGAGGTGACGAAGCCGCGATAAGGGCGATGATTGAGTCCTTAAGAGCAGAAATTCCCGTTCAGAAAATGAGCATCATGCTTCTGGCAGCAAGAGATGCGTGGTTCCCTTACGATGATATAGAAATACTTGAGCCTTACCCAATGGTCTTGTTAGGGCGGCACCGTACAGTGGACCTTGTAGATGCCGTATTCAATATCTTAACATGTGGGAGATTATCGCTTATCAAGCGAGGGAGGAGATTCCTCCAGGCGGTAAATGAAGCTGACATAGTGATTCATGCTCCGGGTGGTCCGAGCATTGGCGATTTGTATGGTGGCGGGTTGCTAGGTGACTCATGTTCTCTGTACTGGCTACTGGTGGCGAAGGTGTTTAAGAAAAAGCCGTTGTTCTTCTATGCACCTTCGATGGGGCCATTCGTGGATAGATTCAGGAATACAGCTAGAAGATTCATACTCAAGAAGGCAGACGCCATAATACTCAGGGAAGAGATTTCTCTGGGATACCTAAAGGACCAGCTGGGATTGGAAGCGCGAGCAACTTTGGACTCTGCTTTCCAAAATGACATACCCGAAAATTACTTAGAGAAGTATGACGGTATTTCGGAGATATTGGAATTGATTAATGGGAAAAGAACGATTGGCATGGTAGTAACAGATCTAAAATGGCATAACAGGTATAGAGATGTTGAAGGAATGGCGGAGAGGATAATGGCCAGTTGCTCGGAGGTTGCTAACTACCTGATTGAAAAAGGATATTCCGTATTGCTTATACCTCAGCTTTTTGGAGAAGTTAACGATACTCAGCTACTGGAGAGCATCCGGGAGTTGGATAAAGAGCGAATACACATTTGCCCTCCAGATATTGATTCTTACGGACAGCAAATATTAATTTCCAAGCTGTTTTGCCTTATAAGTATGAGATATCACCCGGTTGTATTTGCTGCTAAGGGAAATACCCCATTTATATCCATATATTACGAGCACAAAGCTCAGGGATTCGCCCGAAAGGTGGGCTTCACAGATTTCTCCATACATGTTGAAAGCATAAGCGCAGGCGAGATTATCAACACATTCAAAATCTTGGAACAAAACTATGACATAGTTAAGCAGCGGCTCAGAGCCATAAATCCAATATTAAAAGAGGACTCCAGAAAGACGACTAGAATAGTAGTGGATAAGCTAGTACAACTTGGATGGAGAATTGATACTACAGGATAATAGAATCGACGTTATTAAAAGGAACATTAGCTTAGGGGCTCTGTTCGCCCTTTAGTGACCTACCCTTACAAAGAACGCTAGCATAAGCAATCCAGGAGGATACCTTATCTAACGTCCGTAACATCAGTTTGCCTGGGGGAAAAACATGAATCACCCCAAGATCTCTATCACCATCCTTAACTGGACAAGGTCAAGCCTTTTAATTAGCACCGCCTTTGTTGCTCCCTATCCCCCATAGTAATGCTCGCCAGAGAGACCTCACTGTGCCTTTTACTTCGTTACGCCTCTCTCCTTTGGCCAATACCTGTAGCAGTAAAAAGGCACAAATTGTAACAAGGGAATCAATTGCAAACGTGATTCTGAAAAAATACGCCGCCCTTTTCCCGTGGTGCTTCTTTATGAACAGGTACTTACTTTGTAAAAAGTATTTATAGTTGTCGTTAGTTTGCTTAGTACTTTGTCCATGATGGTGGGTTATCCGCGCATTCGGAACAAAGTAGGCTTTCCCTCCCAGTTGCTTAAGTCTATAAAACCAGTCGACTTCTTCCGCGTAGATAAAATATCGTTCATCAAGCAAACCCACTTTGTCTACTGCCTGCCTTGTCATCATAATACAAGCCCCGCTTAACGAACCCACTTGGTAGGGATTAGTGCTATAGGTCTCCTTTTTGCCAAATTTCATAATCAGTTTCTTTACTAACATTCTTAGAGGGTAAGTAGCTAACCAGTCCCCAGGTAAAAAGATGCTGATGCATCGGAACATATTCGACATCCGTGTAGATGGCTGTAGTATCCCAGCAGGGTTTAATATCATTGGCCCCGATGCATCAACAGCGGGATGCTCCCTCATAAAAATGACCATTTTGTCCAGGGCACTTGACAGAACGACAGCATCTGGATTGAGTAAAAGAACATAATTGCCAACACTTTGCATGATGGCTTGATTACTGGCTCTGGCGAAGCCCAGATTCTCCTGATTCTCAGTCAGCTTGGCCTGTGGGAACTCCCTTTTTACCATCTCAGCGCTGCCATCAGAAGAGGCATTATCCACAACAAGGATCTCGAACGAGGTCGCCTTGGTCTCAGCATAGACAGAGTTGAGGCAATCACGAAGTAAATCCCTGGTATTCCAGTTAACGATGATTACTGAGAGTTCAGGAGGCTCTTGTACCGAGAACCGTTTTCCGGCAAGATTTGTCATATCTCCTCCACTTTTACCTGCGGCCAAAGCATGCTCTCCTATATACTCATGGTCGGGGTGATAATAGCATTAGGTTATAATTCTTTATGATGCTCATATATCCGTTCTGCCGCATTTGTGACGCAACCTCCAGATCCTAGAATAGGTAAGGGGTAGCCTCAATAGTTTAACGGATTATTTCCGCGATCTCAACTTATTATAGGATTCAACTGACAATGCTGCGCCATCACCTAAGCCAAGAAGAAGACACTTAATGTATCGCAATAAGTATTTTATTGAGAGAGCTTTTTGCCTTCATAGTATATCAACACTGAACTATAATGCTGGCTCCAAATAAATGCCCACATAACAAATGAAGGGTTAGCTATTATCCGCAGCTTCCCGATCGTCTGTGTGCTGACATGTCTGGCTGCATTTCAACTTCATAATGATTAAGAGAGGGGGGAAATACCTTTTTGATCTACCTTCTTTGCTGATTGAATTCGTTTTTAGTAGGATATCCTCGGTTATCACCTATTCCTTTAAAAATTGCCCGTATGAATATCTTATACAAATCTTTTTAAGCTTTTCAAACGTATTTATGGGGATGAACAGTGTTTGCTATACCATACTGCGAGTGCAATGCAAGATCAAGGAGCTGGCCGCGCTCTGTAGCTTCGTAACCCTTGCCACGCTTCTAGGAAGCTATTTTATTATGTAAAAAGTGGTATAATTCTCCCTGACTATGTCGGGATCGCCGGCATGGGCTCGTTTACCTTTACGTTGCTTTACATATCTTTGTATGGAAACATTTATGCATTTACCCAATCCTCAAAAGGCTGTAGTCGTCTTGGCTGAAAGGGACTAAGATAGACCCAGATATGAAAATGGAAAAGCTTGACTGCACCGCGCTCGGGGATGCGATGGTGGATGTCATCCTGCCACTATCGAAGGATATAGACGAGATCACTCTCGACGGTGTGGTGAACACCAAGGCCACACTGTATGCCGGAGGCACGGCAAATGTGGCCATAAATATCTCTCAACTCGGGGGCCAGGCAGCCTTCATCGGCCGGGTGGGAGACGACCCCTTTGGCCAGCTTTTCCATGATACGCTTGAGCAGACCGGGGTGATGAAGAACGTTTCCCTCAGCCAGACCCACTTAACGGGGCTGGCGTTCACCCTGGTGCGCCCCGATGGCGAGAGATCCTTCATCTCAGACCGCGGCGCCAATGCGGAACTGCGCTACAGCGACGTGGATCAAGACGTTATAAGAAACTCGCGTTTTCTCTACTTTTCAGGCTATTCCTTTCAAGACGATATCACCTCTAAGACTATTCAAAGGGTTATCCAAGAAGTTTCTAGCGGTGAAGTGAGCCTGGTTTTCAATCCAGGCGCACCTAACCTCGCAGCGAAGTTTAGGGAGTTCTATACCGAGATCATAAGACGATATGTAGATATCCTCATTCTCAACAGGGCAGAGGCGCAAAGCCTGATAGGTAGTGTCGTAGAGCTGGAGGTGGCCAAATTTCTTCAAACCCTGGGTCTTGAGACGATCGTCTTAACCAGGGGTCAGGAAGGAAGCAGCATCATAACCGGGAAAGGCGTGTACACTATCGAGGCTCATCCGACAGAGGTGGTAGATACTACGGGTGCTGGCGATGCCTATGCTGCAGCCTTTATCCATGGCCTTTGCCGGGGATGGGGAGAGGAGAAGGTGGGGAACTATGCCTCCAATGTCGCGGCGAAGGCAGTTGCAGTGTTAGGCCCGAGGCTGCAAAAACCCTAATGCGATCCCTCGAGAACGCGTTTTAGTACATCTAGAATATCTGTAACCGACATTTTGTCCTTTAGTTCCAGCTTTTTCGAGCCGTGATACATAAATATTCCCCGGGTTGAGGGCTCTTCAGGAATATAGCCGTGCATTCCCTTGGTCTCACGATCGATAAGGGGGAAGGTAAGCGGTTTCATGAAATTGGGATAGAATTCTATCCCCGGGTCGGCCACGAAGATGAGCTCCCCATACCTGTTGTCCTTAAACCTCAATTTATATCTTCCAATCTCCTCCTCGCCGAGCACATGTCCACATTCCATGCTGTTTAATATGGCAATAATTTCCTCTCTTGCTTTAGCATCGAAGAACCAGAAGCGTGCCAGCGTGCTGTCGAGAAATAGAAGGTAATCCTTTCCCATCCTATAGGGCCTTAGCTTCGACAATAGATCACATTGTCCCCTCACCTCGGTCATGCCGTGGTCGGAGAACACGATCAGGTCGACGTCGTGATGCCTGGACAGAGTGCTATAGGCATTCACTATAACTCTCTCTAAGACCTCTAGCTTGTCCTTGAATTTGAGGGGTCTTGGGCCCTCGATATGCCCCAGGGCATCAATCGTCCCAAAATAGTAGATAAAAACACTCTTGGAGTCACTCAATTTTTCCAGATTTGTTAGAATTCCACCCTCATCGATTTCGAACTTATGGAAATCGAAATAGTAGGGGATGTCGCGTTTTTCTAACAATTCATCAAACGAGTGGTCTAGCTCAATCGGGGGGAATTTCCAGTATTGGATAGGATTCCGGCTAAACATGTGCTCTACTGATTCCGGAATCCCAGGCAAGGTCTCTACCCAGTGGCCTCGCCTCTGTGCAAAGCGCAAAAATGCCCGCTTCATAAGGATTTTTATGTGTTTATTGGGTATTCTGCCAAATATTTTCATCAGCTTATAAGGCTGTCTCGGCGAATAGAAGAACTCGGTCCAAACCCCAGTCTCCTCGGGATACCTGCCGCTCCAGATTGCGGGTATTATCGTAGAGCTGTAGCCCAGGAGCGACGTAGCCGGGACGAACTTGGCACCGAAGCTCTCCAGGAAACTGACCTCCTGCAGATAATCATAGCCCAGGGCATCGATTAAAAATATTAAAAGTTTGGTTTTCATGGCTTTGTCAGAAGCATATCAATATGAGGGCGAACCATGGGCTTGGGTCTAATCTTATAGTCATGCCAACCATCTTCTGATGCCATTTAGCTTAAATAACGCCCTCTCCAAGCTGCTGTCCGTCTCCAGAAATTGAGGGGTCTGCCAGAATCGCTCGGAGATCTCCTCGAACCTTGTTTGTGGGCTGGGTGCTCTAAGCAAGCTTATGATCTCCTTCCAGATAGTGAAGCAGGGCTCTTCAAAGAGAGATCTAATGCGAAACTCCCTTTTCTTCAGTCTTGTAAGGCTATATGTTAGGGCATGATACGGATGATAGAATTTTCTCGACAGGACATCTATATTCTGCTCCAGTGTCCCCTCGCTCTCGGTGTATATCGCCAGAAAGTGTTCCAGCGCCTGGAGCAGGTCTTGTTTGGCTTCGTTCGGTGGCAGTGCAACTTCGCTGCTCTGGCCAAGCTTAAAATGGGTAGCGCGCTCGAACTTGTCGGTGAAATGCTCCACGGCTTCCAGCTCGCATCCGGGTCGAATTTCCTCCAGCCGCTCTTTATATGAGCAGCGATACCTCCCCTCGAACACCAAATAGGCCTCCCCTATCGCCAGATATGTCTTGGCAATGCAATATTCCGGGTTGTCACCCCCATAGAACGCCTGCAACAAATCAAATGCCCTGTTAAACAGTAACCGAACCCCCTCCCACTGAGGTATTTCCTCAGGGCGCTTGATGGGTACATATCTGAAGATATCTTTGTCGCCCCATAGAATATGGGCGGTCTCTCTTGCTTCGTAATATTCTTTACTTCTGTGATTCCTCAGGTTTCTCAGAGGTATGCACCCTACATCTATCCTAAAAGGGATACTGCCGAAGTATCTATCGGTCACCGCCTTGAGCTTAGCGGGGAAGAAGGGGTCAAAACGCCTGGTGATTAAGGCCAGGTCCACATCGCTGACCATCTTCCCATTTAGCCAGGTCTCCTCTCCTCTGGCGGCGGCGCCCATAACCGCGATGGCAAGCAATCTACTCCCATAGCAGCTTGATATTCTTTCAACCAGAGGCTTTATCTCATTGGCAATGTTTTCGTTCATCTTTTTGTGCTTTGCTAATCCTTTAGAGACTGCTGAAATATTCTCAATCAACCCCCTAATCCCCCAATCTTGGGGGACTTTTTAAAGCTGGGGGACACCCCCAGACCCCCGTTAGGAAGTATCCTGCACCTCTTTTTCAGCGGTCTCCTTTAGTAGCTCTCTCCTGTCTGTAAGGCGACCACTTTTTAGCAGCTTTTTACCTCGCTGCTGGAGAGGTGACCTCTGTTCCGCGTAACCTGTATTTCCAATCCATCCCCTCCTTCAAACCAAGCTCTCGTATACATCTACAATTCTAGGGATGACAACATCAGGGGTGTAATGCTCCTTAAATCTTTCATATCCCCGCTCACCCATTTCGGCGGCCAACTCTGGCCTCTCCAGCAGGTGAGAGATGGCTTCGGCCAGTTTGTTAGAATCATTAGGGGGAACAAGGAGGCCGGTCTCCCCATCCAGTACTATATCCTTTAATCCCCCAATATCCGAAGCAATTACCGCCTTGCTCTGGCTCATCGCCTCAAAAGCAACCGTGGGACAAGGCTCTGGCCATATTGAAGGGAAGACCGCAAATCTGCATCTTGACATCGCTTGCATCACAACTTCATGCGGGGCATCCTTAATCACCTTGATTCCTTCCGTGCTTTCATAGCGATAATCTGGGTGCGTGCTGCCGATTAAAACCAACTTCGTCTGTGGATTAAATTTTTGGTAAGCTTCAAGTAATATATTTACCCCTTTGTGCGCAGAGACAGTGCCAACAAACAACATGAAATCCGAAGGGAAAGCTAATGCCGACTGTTCCCACTGTTCCTCTTTGTCAGCGTCATAGAAGTTGGGGATCATTTCCACATCTTCTTGGCTCAACCCCAGATACTTGCAGTAAACCTCTTTGACAAAGGAGCTTACCGCTATGAACTTGTCGACCAACCTCAGCTCTTTCTTGCACGTCCTTGCGGCCACATAGGTAGCTATAGACTTTGCCAGGCCATAGGAACCCCTACCGCAAGCTATGCAATCTTTAGTGAGAGGCTCATTACATATAGCGTTCTTATTCATCAATGTTTTTGTAGGACAAATAAGTGCATAGTCATGAATGGTAGTCACTAGAGGTATTCCAAATCTCTCTTTCAAGGTGAGGGCGGAATAAAGGATCCATCCGTGAACGTGCATAATATCCGGCTTCTCTCGCTCGATTATTTGCGCTGCGCTTCTGGTAATCAACCAATCTTGGGCGGGAGGATGATATCTCTTGGCAGGGTCTTTGTATAAAAAGGGGATTTTCTGGAAGAGACCATTTAACCTGTGTATTTTCACTCCTCCTTGCTCTTCATATTGGGGAAGACCCTGAATCGCCGTGGTGCAAACGGTGACCTGATGGCCCCTTCTGCTTAGCGCGCTGCTTAGTGATTGAACATGCCTTTCCATCCCCCCTAGGATTGGTGGATAGAAATCTGCTAACATGAGGATCTTCACGTCTCCCTCCTCATAGTCTCTAACTGCCCCCTCCTAGTCGATTCTGAAATACTAAAACGGAGATTCTTCTCATACCCTTCCTCTCCAGTAATTAAGTAGATCTTCCATTGTTCTCTCAAAAGGTATCGTTGGCTTCCAGCCGGTCTGCTGTTTGAATTTTGAACAGTCTCCCTGTAGTATCTCGACATCGGAAGGTCTCATCCGAGAGAGTTCCTGTCTTACCTCAATATTTTTATTGGTCATGGATAAAAGTAGATTTAAAACCTCTTGTATCGTCCTCGTTTTTTCAGAGCAGATATTATACACCTCGCCAAATTCGCATTTTTCCAGTGCCAACCAATATGCCCTTACCACATCTCTGACATCGGAGAAGTCCCTTCGAGCATCCAGGTTGCCAACACATATTACCGGCTCTTTTCCTTTCTCGATCTCTGCGATTTGCTTGGCGAAGTTCGAGGTTACAAACACCTCTCCCCTTCTCGGCCCGGTGTGATTGAAGGCACGGGTGACCACAATCTTTAAGCCATAGGATTTGTGATATTGATAGGACAGTTTATCCTGGGCTACCTTTGATACTCCGTAAGTGGAGAGAGGTCTCAAAGGATTCGTTTCCTTAATAGGCAGCTCGTTGGGATAAACCATCCCGTATTCCTCTGAAGTACCTGCAACCTGAATTTTGGGGTCTATCTCCGATTTCCTAATCGCCTCAAACAGGTGTATTGTCCCTATTGAATTGGTCTCCATGGTGTCCGCCGGCGCCCACCAACTCATCGGAACGAAGGATTGTGAAGCCAAGTGGAAAACATAGTCTGGCTTTGACTCCCCTATTACCCTTTCTAATGAATGGCCGTCTCTTATGTCGGCATTGATCAACTGTATGTTGTTTGTGATGTGTTCAATATTGTCTAGCTTGCTTCTCCAGCGCGCTATCCCATACACCTCCACTCCCTCTTTCAATAAATATTCAGCCAGATGACTCCCTACAAAACCTGTTACCCCGGTTATCAGTGCCCTCTTCATTGTATAGTTACCCCCTCTAGTATTAGCAATATTGTAGACACGCGAGTGCTATAAAGCAATTGGCTTTTAAAAAAGGTGGATCTTTCCTCTTTGGTCTGGTGGAGAGATCTCATTCAGATAGATAGTAGATTTATTTGACCACCATCTGGGAAAAATCTCTCAATCCTTCGACCAAATTTCGCGAGTAGATTCTGATACCGCAAGCATACGGCTTCGCGGTCAACATCTTTATTTTCATTCTTTTCCCTTATAAATGCTGACCGTCTCCTCAACAACCTCGTCCCAGTCCCAGAGCTTCACTTCTCCAACTTCCCTGCCAATGACTTCGTATATCGACTTTGCTAACTGGGCAATATTTACTGGATAATCAACCCCGAAGCAGTTCTTATTGTCAACCCACTCTGTTAGGGCCGAGGTATCGGCAACGATGCAGGGGGTCCTGGATGCCAGGGCTTCGGCGACTACGATGGAGAAGGACTCGTATTTTGAGAGCAGCACCAGGAGGCCTGCTGCGGCGTACCTATTGAGTATCTCCTCCCTGGGCAGGTCTTGATAAAAGTCGATCCTGCTTTCAAGTCCAAGCTCCCTGCTAAGTCCTATAAGGTGCTCTCTGTATGGTCCATTGCCTACTATTTCCAGGCGAAAGCCTGCATTAAGCATGGGCAGGGCGTGGATTACATATTGCACCCCTTTATAATCCTCTAATCTCCCTACATATAGAATTGTTTTATGCTTTCCCTCCCCCTTTTCCAAGTTATTGAATTCCTCAAGATCAATCCCTATAGGGATTACGGCAATTTTATCATCAGCTATTTTGAAATCCTTGGCTATGAGGTCTTTTTCATAATTTGAAACCGCGATTACCATATCCGCTTCCTGGAATATCTTTTTCCCAAAGGGTTTGTACAATCTTATAAGAGAATCTCGAACGGGAGTATGCCCATGCCCATGATAATAAGGAGAAACTATAAACCTTTTTTTCTTGCCATATCGGGAAAAGAAGAGGGGAAAGGCATGATAGCTATGACCGTGAACTATATCGAACTCGGACCTCCTGAGCTCCCTCAGCATATCAAAGGAGACGTGATAGGCATCGCTGGGGGAGAAGCTCTTGAATCGCCGGACCAGAACCCCATTTATAGTCTCTTCTTTGGGAAATTCCCCGGAGGGATCAGTGGCAAACACGGTGACCTCATGCTCGCGAGACATCCGCTCGCTTATGTTCCTCACGTGCTGCTCTACCCCGCCGATGGCGGGGTAGTATTTAGGGCATACCTGGAGGACCTTCATTTATGTCCTTTTAACGGCACCAAGGAACCTGTAAAGAAGGACCTGTAGTCTGTATGATATATCATGCCTGACCATGATGCTGGCTTTAATGAGTGCATACCTGGCAAATGAGGAGCTGGTTATTCTTTGGAATCCCAATGGGTGAGGATCAATACATACAGCCTCATTTTCATTTTTATAGTGGCAGATTGAGAGGAAATAGCCCCTTTTGATTTTCAGCCTAAGTCGGGCCAAATCCATTTCAAGTGCATGTCCATCATCTAGCACTTCGCCATTCTTGAATTCATAGCATCTAAGTTTAATCTTTTCGAGCGTACCCCTGATGAGCAGTGAGCAACTCACCGGACTAAGGGTTGTAACACGGCCTCCCCGTAGTGCCCGTAGGCTATGGGCAACTCCACTAATAGCAACATCGCTACCTTGAATCTCCTTCTTCATTATCTGTATGATGGAGGGGTCAAAGGTAATATCTGAATCCAGGGATAAAAGGTATCTGGCCGTAGTTTGGAATAAAACATATTGGCGTATTGCTTCTCTGCCACATGCTATGTTCCATAGTCTACTTCGTGCATAATCCGGCTTTATAACTTCAAATAGTATGACCCTTCCCCTAAGCTCGTAGAAACTGAGACGCTTTTCCAGTTCCTCGACGAAATCACTTTCCTCGGTAGCAAGAACCAGCTCGGATTGAGGATAGTTTTGCTGAATCTCTTTTTGATTTGCTAGAAATTTATCTATGATAAATGCCCCCCGACGGCAAATTGGGCTACCGACTATGACATCCACTGCCTTATTCATGGCTCTTTTCCCCAGGGGCGTTTATTTTTCTCACGTGTTCTTCCAGCCCACCAATGGCTGAGAAGTATCCGGGGCATACCTGGAGGATTTTCTTCGCCATAACCCCCTCACCTCTTCACATATCCATATAGAAACCCTAGGCCAACGCTGATGATGGTTATAGCCAAGAAGGAAAGCTGTTTCATCTCCTTTGAAGCATTTGATGAAAAGATTCCTTTTACCCTGCGGGGGATGTATTTAAAGAGCAAATCCTTGAGGTAGGATTCCTCGGTCGCTAAGGTCTCATGCGACGGACTACGCCTTCTCATTAGTGCCTTGGAGTATCCCTGATAAAAGGCCCTTCTCAGGAGTGTTCGCGGTCTTGTCTTCGATGGGGGGATTTTGTGATAAACTACGGCATCAGGGTTGTAGATTACACCCTTGCCCAGCTCGTTTTTCATCCTTAAGGCAAACTCCGGTTCTGCCCCTTGCATATAAGTGGTTCCTCCCTTGGCAAACCCGAGTTTTTCGTTGAGCAGGCCTATTTCTTCGAAGACCCCCCTTCTAAAACTCATGTTTGGCCCAAAGGTGTTGCGGACTTCTGCGACTTTTTCATCGGCAAACCCTTCATGTGTTATTCCGACCAGCCAGCCAAGCTCCTCAGGGAAATAATCCGGTTTCTTGGAGAGCCAGATAGGCAGGATTTTCCCTCCGACCGAGATAGCATCGCTTTTTTCGTAGATGTCGACCAGATTCTCTATCCATCTTCTTTCACCAACCGCATCATCATCTAGAAAGGCAATGACATCGCCCTGCGCCGCTTTCACACCGACATTCCCAGCGCCAAATGCTCCCAAGCTCTCCTCAGTTAACATAATCTTTACGTTGCCCTGGGCATCATAGATTTTCACGAGCCTCTCGTATAGTTCCTTATTGCCATCAACAACTATGATAATCTCGATCTCCTTATGAGTCTGATTCAGCAGGCTATCAACCGCATCAATAAGATTCTGGAAGTTATCCAAGCTGTGGGTGCATACTATAATGGATACAAGCATGGTGACCTTATTATCTTAACGACGCCCGTTCCCTCAGTGAAACCGCTTCCTTACAAGCGTTCGCCCTATTTTAAAGCCAGTTCTTAGTGCACGGAGCTTGGTAGGGGTTGGCCTTCTTCTGTAATAAATAGGTACTTCACCAATGCGATAACCCTTCTTGGCGATCTCTACTAGCATGCTAACCTCAAGCTCGAATCCGACGGCATCCAGCTTTAAGCCTCTGGCCACTTCCCCCCTAAACCCCCAGTAACCGGTACAGGGGTCGCTTATCCTTGTTCTGTATAAGAGATCGGCCAGTAAAGCAAGCAGAAGGTTTCCTACCATATTCAACCTTGTCATCGCTCCTTCTTCCCTCTGCCCCTTGATCCGTGACCCCAGCACCACATCGTATTTTCCCTCCAAGAGCTTAAGCATTAGAGGGATATAGGTAGCGGGATAGGTGAAGTCGGCATCTATCATGAATACGTAGTCCCCACTAACCGATTCAAAGGCTGTCCTCATCGCCCTGCCTTTCCCCCTGCGTGGTTCCGTTATAACCCGCGCTCCCTTTGCTTCGGCGATCTCCCTGGTCTTATCGGTGCTCCCATTATCAACCACTATGATCTCAGCCCGATAGCCCTTCCTTTCCAGCCCCTCCATAGGAACTTCATCGATGACCTTCCCGATCGTGTCCTCCTCATTCAGTGCGGGGAAGATTATGGAGACCTCTTTCATCGCACTTCCTCTCATGCCAAGGGTAACTGTCTTTTACATAATAGACAGCTAAGCTAGCTATAGCCATGATACCATAAACCTTTCCTGTTAGCTAGATTAGTATAAGGATAACCTATAGGCATTGCCACCTGCCCAGGTCTTTGATTGTCATAGTATTACCTTGCTTCGTATCAACTCCCCCCTAACTGTAAAGAGCATACTAGACACTCTGCAACAGGCATACATGTGCTTGTTACTGCTTAAGCGCTATAATGGGCGAAAAGAGCCAAGCCAGGCGGATTTGGAGGAGGGCAGGCATTAATGGCCAAGACTAAAACAAGAGAAGCTTAATATATACTGAGACTGGTCGGGAGAGTCAATATGTCTACCTTTTTGACAGGCGTTTTGAAGCACGTGACGGCCAAGCCTACACTCGTGGTTTGAACAGGAAGTCATTGACATAGCACTTAGTGTAAACATCGCTCAAGAACGGCTCTTGATGAACTTCATATGAAAATTCCACGTACGGACGCCATTGACCACCGTAAAGGAAAAAAGCCTCGTATCCAAATCCGAGGACCTTCTCAATCACGATGTCCATCGCAAAGTTAAGGTGTCTTTGCTCTATCTCTACAAGCATCAATGGTTTTTCACGAGCTATTGTTATTTCTGCGCCTTTTATCACCTCGAGCTCATGGCCCTCTACATCAATCTTAATAAATGCAACATTAGAGAAATTATAACTGTCCAAAGTACGTACTGGTACGAGTATAGTCCTATGCTCCCCTACGACATTGCTAAATGTTGCAAGACCATGTTGAAGTCTACCCTTAGCAACAGATATATGCAGTTCATTAAATCCCTCTGCAGAGGACAGAGCGACATCGTGAACAGTAATGTTTTTTGCACGAAAAGCCTTTATTTCAGCAGTGCAATCCACAAGAGGCTCGAATACCTCCACTCTTTGAAACAGCTTCGAAAGTTTATAGCTCCATATGCCGAAATTTGCCCCCACATCAATGGCTGTCTGTCCCGTGCCAATCAAATCTTGTAGCATAAAGAGTTCCTCTTCTATTTTTCCAAATACACGGTGATAACCATATCTGGCAGGGAGGCGGAACCGTTTTGGTAATAGTTTGGATAATGTCCGAAGCAACGACTTTGGTATTAGTTCTAATAATGTCCGAAGCAACGACCGTATTTTCACTTTAACCTTCTGATAGCCAGAAATCCTAAAGTTGCCACAGTAAAACATTTCATATAATATGCTTGCGTTAGTCTACTCCTTTTGAATGTAGAATAGATTATTGGCTAATCTAATGTCAAGAATCTCCGTAGATTGCATTTTGTAGCGTATTTTTATGTTTACCCCCAACCGCCAAATCCCTTTTTAAAAGTTCCCCAGAACGACAGCTTTCAACCCAGTGGCGGCTTACGAAATTTCAGGCTATCACTTAAGCGCACAGACCTCGTATACCGCTGCACCATTTCCAATGATTCCCACCGGTCCAGGTCTTTGATAGTCATGGTGTTACCTTGCTTTGATCAACTCCCACCCAACTATAAAAAGCATACTAGGCACTTTGTAACAGGCATATATGTGCTTTTATTGCCCAGCCAGGCAGATTTATGGCGGGAGAACTATCCTATCGCTTCACCAGATTTCCGCATCACACAAACATCACACCCACACCACGGATACTGTAAAAAATGCCGACAATCTCTATAACGAGCATGGTCGAAAGCCCAAGTAGTAAGTGCCTGATTCGGCAAAAGGATTTCCGCAACAAAGACTGCCTGGTTAGGTAAAAATTGAGAGGAAAAAGGCTTCAAACAAAGGTGATTTTATAGCTGGTGAGCCGTGCGGGTTTCGAACCCGCGACACCCTGATTAAAAGTTATTGAGGGGTATTTCCGTAGCTGGAGGAGCCTAAAATCCTGATTTTAACTCCCTAACTCGCTATTTCTTATACTCCTGGATTTCAACCAGTCAGGGACTCATCACTTAGACTCTCGACCATGCTTATTATAACATTGATATCATTTTCTGCAATATCTGCGATGTGGATGTGATGTATATGTGACTCTTTCTTCAGTTATCCTTCCACCCTCTCCAGCACCTCTTGTGTCCTGCGCAGCCAGTAGTCCACTACCCTTTTAACAAAGCAATCCTCGTTGGTTCCGCTTCTAATATCACACATCATCATGACTTAAACCCTACATGAGACTCTTCCCTGCTGGCTCTGCGGCTGGTTATTCCATAGTCTTTCCCCAGCGGGCGATGAAACGCTCTTTAACCTCAGGGTTCACAAAGCCATTGGGCCACTGACCTCTAAAGACGCGGGCCACCTCTTCGATGGGTCGCTGCATTAACTCCGACATTGAGGTATTGGACATTGCTCCCGTATGAGGGGTAATAATGATGTTGTCCAGTCCGAATAGCGGATTATTGGAATCGGGTGGCTCTTCCTCCATTACGTCGATTGCTGCTCCCTGGATAAAACCTTCGGTGAGAGCTGTATGAAGGGCAGCCTCATCCACCAGTCCACCACGTCCAGTGTTTATAAAGTACGCATTGGATTTCATCTCTTTGAACTGCTCCAAACCGAATAGGTGGTGAGTCTCCTCTGTATATGGCACATGAACGGAAATGAAATCCGAATTGGCGAGGAGTTGGTTCAAATCTACTAGCTCAGCCCCTTGCTCCTGGACCATGTCTGCTTGAATGTAGGGATCATAGGTGATTATTTTCATACCTAAAGCGTGTGCTTTCGATGCCAGCGCACGAGCGATACGACCGAAGCCTACCAGCCCCAGTGTCTGTCCCCGGATGTTGGAAAGCGGGAACACAATTCCCATAGCATCCCCTGTCCACTTGCCATTCCGCACAGCCTTATCGAGGCGAAATATCTTGCGATTGAGGGCGAGTATGAATGTAAGGGCTTGTTCAGATACCTCATCGATACAATAATCAGGAACATTGGCAACAATGATGCCACGCTCAGTAGCTGCCCCAACGTCAACATGGTCATGGCCAACAGAAAACTGGGCTATTATTTGGCACTTATCAAGTTCGTCGATGACCCGTTTGCTAAAGGGCTCTATTGCCCCCATCGCTGCATCAGCATCATGACAGGCATTTATGACTTCTTCTTCGGTGGCGCACTGTACTCTTATTATCTCGCCACCCAGACTCTCGGCAACTTCATCGTGGTAGGGAGTACTCAGAATCGGCATAGTGCAAACGATCTTAGGTCCCATGTCTCCCTCCAGTTTATGAATCGGTTATAAACTCGGCCCCAAGCTTGATAGCCTCTAGATCGATGGAAAGAAAACGCTCTCCCTTGGTTCCTGTATACCTGTCCTTAAGGGCTTTCTCAATCGCCTCGAGGGGCAGAGCTTTGGTTACCTCTAAGTATGCACCGAGCAGGATCAGGTTAGATACCATAGCTGCGCCTAACTCGAGGGCCATCTGTGTTGCCGGGATATAGTGCACCGTCACATCGTCCCGAGTAGTCCGCTCAGCAACAATTGAGCTGTCCACCAGCAATAGCCCCCCCGGTTTAACTTGTGCTTCGTGCAGCATCCAGGCTCCGGCCCCCATTAGGATGGCGGCCGAGGGATTCCTAGACGCAATAGAGGTGTTCTCTTTATTGGACAACGTCACTGTGCACTCGCATTCACCTCCGCGCATAGAAGGACCATAATTCGGATGGTAAGTCACATATCGATAGTGTGAGCTACCCGCTTGTGCCAAGACCTTGCCCATGGTGAGCAACCCCTGACCTCCAAGGCCGCTCATAAGAACCGAAAAGCGATTTGGATCCTTCTCTTGCACTGATCACCCCCGATTATCCGCGTTTGACACGGCCGACTCTGTTGATTTCCGGGTCGACCGTATACTCTATTTTGTCTACATTCTTAAACTCGCCGAGTGGGAACTCGCCGATGAGTTTCTCTTCTACGAAACTATTGGCAGCTAGCGGACTCAGGCCCCAGTTGGGGGGGCAGGCGCAGAGAATTTCCACTAAACTATAGCCCACTCCATCCATCTGTTTCTGGAAAGCGGTCTTGATCGCTTTCCTAGCCTTCTGGTAGTTGGCCGGCGTGTGCACGCTCACTCGAGACACATAGGCAGTGCCCAGCATGGTGGCAGCGATCTCGCTTAGGTGGAGAGGGAATCCAGTGCTTTGCACATCGCGGCCTTCAGGAGTCGTAGTAGTTCGCAACCCAATAAGCGAGGTGGGAGCAACTTGCCCTCCGGTCATGCCATATCCGGAGTTGTTAAGAAAGATGGTCGTTATGGGATCGGAGCGCATCATAACGTTAACCATATGTCCGGCGCCAATAGCACCCAAAGAGCCGTCGCCTCCGATATTGAAACAAATCGCCTGAGGCAGCACGCGCTTGACACCTGCCGCTACTGCAGTGGAACGTCCGTGAAGGCAGTGGAGACCATCAACGGCCAAGCCGACCATTAATACTCCGCTGCACCCAATGTCCAGGCAGGCAATAGCTTTACCCTGGATGTCGAGTTCATCGATAACCTCGCCGAGAGCCCGCCAAACTAAAGACTCATGACAGCCCGGACAGAATTTGAACGGCATGAAATCCAATTGCACTGCCTTGGGCTTGCCTACGACTTGTTGCTTTATCACTGCTCCTTTTCCCATTATGCGCACCTCCTGACATTGCCGATACGATCGAATGCTATTACCCCTCTCACAATTTAGCCACGCTTTCCATTTGTTTTATCTCCTCGACTATCCTCTCTGGATAGATGATTCCCGAACTATCGCGCCTATGGGTACCCCAAATACCAAGTAAGTGAACCGGCACCTTTCCTTGGAGAGCACATTCCACGTCCTCGACCAGAAGACCAGAGCTGTGTTCCACCACTAGTACACGACGGGCTCGGGAGCCCAACTCGCGGAGCATATTCGTTGGGAAGGGCCAAAGGGTTATTGGTCTCAGCAGTCCCACTTTCAGGCCCTCTTCTCGAGCAAGGTCCACCGCTCCTTTTGCCATTCGAGAAACGTAGCCGTATGCTACCAGGATCACTTCAGCATCATCCGCGCAATAAGCTTCATACTTTATTTCGTTTTCGGCGATCTCCTGATATTTTTCGTTCATGTCCTGATGATAACCTACATAATCCCACATGTGCTGGTGGATTCTCTGGCGCACCCCTCCACGCGCATCTAGCCCCCTAATGACCCAGTCCTTATCAGGAAGTGCGCCGAAATCCCTGGTTTTTAGATCTACTAGTTCGCAGGATTGACCTATGGTGGCATCGGTGAGAACATAAACCGTCATCTGGTACCTATCGGCGAGCCATAAAGCCAGCTGTACCAGATCACAGCATTCCTGGCTTGATGACGGGGCGAGTACAATACAACGATACCCGCCGTGCCCGCCTCCTTTGGTAACTTGCCGATAGTCGGTCTGTGATGTCTGTGCCATTCCGCTGCCCGGACCGAACCGGCAAACATCAACGATTACTGATGGCACCTTTAAATAAGCCATCAGGGAAACGGTCTCCTGCATCAAGCTTATGCCCGGGGAGGAGGTAGCAGACATTGTTCGAGTGCCGGTCATGGACGAGCCATAGACCATGCTTACAGCAGCGATCTCATCCTCAGTTTGGAGGAATACACCACCCACCTTAGGCAGTTCAGTTGCCAGAAATTCCAGGATCTCGCTTTGCGGGGTTATCGGATAGCCAAAGAAAGCCTTGCACTCTCCAAGAATCGCTCCCCATCCGATTGCCTCATTTCCTGATAACAAACGCCTATCTGCCATAAGACTCTTCCTCCTTAGCTGCCTTGATGGATGTTCGCTTCACTTTCGACATACTTGTACACCTGGATGGCAAAATCAGGGCACATCCATCCACAGATGCCACAGGCGGAGCATTTCTCCGGCGCTGAGAACACTGCTACCGGGAAGCCTTTGGGCCCCAGGCGATTCTCAGGGATCGTAATGCACTTTTTGTTACAGAACTCGACGCAGAAGCCACATGCCTGGCACAGCGTCTCATCTATTACTATCTCTCCTTTGGCCACTTTCTCCTCCCGCTACATTAGACTCAGTTTCTTACTTATTACTTTTATATGTCTCTACTGTCTCCAGGAAGATGTCTATCTGGATTTTCGTTTGAGTCTCTGAGTATGTTCGTATATCCACGATGTCACTCCCTATGAACAGGGTCCTTAATTTGGCATATTTCTGAACAGCGTGCTGGTAGTATATCTGCCCCATGCTGGTAGCCCGGCACGACATGACACCATGCATTACCAGCCCATCGATATTAAACTCAGGTATCAGATCCAAGATGTGTTGCACCCAGAAATCACCACATCCCCTATGAGCTTGTTCCCATCGGTATGTAAAGCGTTCGAAGCTTCGCAACGCCATTAGCTCAATAGGATCGTTAATGTTGTCCGGGATGATAAAAGGATCTGGTGGGGGGTAAGCCAATTGAGCTGGAAATACTGCCCCCAGACTGCCGAAATAGCTGAAGATACCCATGCTATGCCAGGGGGGAAGCCCGCCAGCAAAGAGTAATCGATACCGCTCATTATCCACTACTCCTATTCCAGAGTCCACCCGGTCCTTAAGCTCTTGATAAAGCTCTTTATAGAAGTCCAGAGTGGCTTCCTCACCGATCATGAAATGGTGGGGTACGAAGATGTTGAAGTGATCTCGGGCCGACATGGGCGCGGGAATTGCCCTGCATAGCTGTTGAGCTTTCCACCACCAATGGCGCGCCTCCTCAGCACGATGGATGATGCTCATCAGCCGATCGTGATCCAGCCGGCATCCGGTTGTCTTCTCCAGAAATTTAACCAGTCCTCGGAGCTGCTCAGCCTGGTATTTGACATAGAAATCCTTGATTTCGTGCAAATCCCTATCAACGGGTGGTACGATGACATCAATACAATAGATGGGGACATCCATATAGTGATCCAGTGCTTGGTACCATTTAAAGCGCGTATCACATCCGATACTACTTCCCAAGAACATATCAGGCATCGGCATCCCCCCATCAGGTGTTTGGGGAGCTTCCCCCATCTCGGCACGGAGAGCATCGAAGCCAATTCCGGTGCGAGCATAGCCACAGATCAGATTCGAGTAGCCTTCCTCCTCGGCTTTCTCAAGAAACGGCTGGGCGGTACCCAGGGCAGCGCACAAGCCACCATAATTCTCAGTCCAAACTGGCACTATGTCCATAGCTGCCAATATTTCGTCATACTGGCTCATCACCATGCAATAAGCGACCTTCTGTCCTCGCTCCCTAGCCTGATAAGCCCGAAGGTACATAGACTCAACAAGAGGACGGACGTTTCGTGCGCTCTGGGTTCTTTTTTCCTTCTTTTTATCCGTGTTATCTACCATATATGTCACCTAGCCAAGCGTCTCGACAAAGGCCTGAAATCGCGTTCTGAGCTGGCCCTTGGTAAGTAGAGTATATTCCTCCTCAAGGTGCAATACCGGGAAGCCTTCCCGATTGAGATACGCTTTAAGACCAGGGGCTTCCAGTGCATGGCCATCGCAAAACCGATACAAGTACAGAATGATCCCTCGAACATTGAACTCTCGTGCAAAGTCTACGAGATATAGGAAGCGCTCTTCAGCCTTGCCGGGACGGAACGTGCGGGGACAACGCATATCATCGACATAATGAGCGGCCAGACTTTCCATGGCATTCTCTTGTGGCTTCACTAGTTCCCAGAAGGAACGTGAACCGGTGCAGAGATCATCCATTACCACCGCAGCACCGCATTCCTCGATGAGCTCTATGATTGCAGGGTCATCGACCTCTCCACCATAGATCAGCACACGTGGCTTCTTTTTGCGGGGTTTACTTTCGCGGGTCTGGATCTCATGTATCACCTGAAGTAGCAACTCGTTGAATTCCCCCGCTGGAAGTCCTCTCCCTGCTGCCAGTACTCGGGCGATCTCCGTACCTGAAATCAGCGGAGGATCTGCTTTGCGGTACTGGTATATCTCCCGGAGTAGGGCTCGAGCACGATTATGGGTGTCAATGGCCTCTTTCAGCGCGTCATCGGTAACTTTCCTACCTACGAGTTGCTCCAAGCTTTTCTTGAAGAGCTTCAGTTCTTGTTCCAAGAAGTGGCAGGAGGAAGGCCCTACCATGTGAGGCACCTCGATGAAATAGGTGTAATCCAATGGCCTATGTAACTTCCATATGTCAAGGATGCGCCACATGGCGTCACATGTATGCGGTACTACCAGGCCATGTAGAAAATCGTACTCGCCACGAATAGCCAGATCGAAAGCACTACGGACGTATGAGCAAACACAAGTCTCCAGATAGGCATCTGCTTCTTTAACAGGCTCGTCTATTCGTCCGCCTATCCGGTACGGGACCAAGTCTGAAGCTGTCATGAGTTCCACAGGGGTATAGCAGCAGAAGTACCCGATGACCTTTTTGCCTTTGGCTGCCATCACACGGGCATAACCCATACGGTCCTGACATAATTCCCAGGCACGCTCCAGCCCTCGGCTAGAGATAGTCATCTAGATGACCTCCTCCTCTCTAAGCTTAACGATGTCCTCCCAGGAATACCCCAATTCAAGCAGCACTTCTTCGGTATGCTGACCCAATTCAGGAGCAGGCATTCTCACCGATAAAGGCGTCTCGCTCATATGTATAGGAAAGCCCACCATGTTCACTTTGCCCAGTGCGGGGTGATCATGCTCAGTGATATAGTCATTGGCAGTGACCTGAGGGTCATTGATGAGGTCGGAAATGGAATTTACGCGACAGAATAGCAACTCTGCTTGTTGGAGAACCTCGACCCACTCGTCACTGGGCTTTGAGGCAAAGCGCGATTCCAGGATTGGCACCAGCTCTTTGCTGTTGATAGCCCGCCGAACCAGGTTTTCGAATCGGGGGTCGTTCTCCAGTTTCTCCAGCTCCATCGCCTTGCAGAAATCCGCCCAATATCTGTCTGATTGAAGAAGGCCTAATGCTATCCACTTACCGTCGGAGCACTTGTAGTGACAATACACTGGATTCCATACCTGCGATTTAGCTTGCCGAGGCATCTCCCATCCTGCTAGAAGGCTCGTGTTGATGCTAAGGCACTGAAGCCATATCATACTGCCAAGCAGTGACGCGTTGACTTCCTGTCCCACACCAAGACGATCGCGGGCAAATAACGCCGCCAAGATCCCGTACGCCAGCATAATGGCCCCCATCTGATCAGCGATGGGACTGGCAGCCAGCAACGGTGGCATATCAGGCTCACCTACGGCCGACATGAAACCGGAGCGTGCTTGGCCCATGTAATCGTAGCCGCGCCGGTTACTCTCAGGTCCTTCAGGCCCCCAGGGCGAAGCTGTAGCATAGACAAGGCGTGGATTAATACCGGAAAGCGTTTGATAGTCAAGGCCCCACCGGGCAGCAACTCCCTGACGGAAGTTCTGGACAAAGACATCGGCCTGCTTTACCAACTGGTACATTATTTCACGGCCCTTGTCCTTCCTTACATCCAGCGTGATGCCTCGTTTATTGCGGTTATGCGCTTCGATATAGGCATGGCGGCCCTCGGCGAGATTGAACGAATTCCCACCCGTACCGATGATTCCCCGACCGGGGTCGCCACCTTCACGATTTTCGATTTTAATCACATCAGCTCCTAGGTCTCCCAACATCATACTGGCCACCGGCCCCTGCTGCCATGCGGACCAATCTACGACTCTGATTCCTTCTAGCGGCATCATGATATGACCTCCTATGTACATGCCTCATTTGGAGTGTATATCGTCTTCAAGCTGTAGGATTGCTTGATCAACGCCATAACCGGATAGCTACGTTTTTCTTTGGTTATGGCTGACGGTTCCCTGCCCCATTACGCTTTGAACAAGTCTCGTATCCTCTTACCCACGGCTCGGACCTCCTGAACCAGGGAATCCGGTTCCTCTTTCCCCGGCTCCTCCCACGGCTTGCCCAGCCCCAGGTCACCAGCAACGATTTTGTAGCAATTGTAAGATTCCGATGAGGCAGCCCACCCCCCAGGAGACCAAGCTGATCCTGTAGCATAAAGATTCTTTATAGGAGTTCTGTGGTTGGCCAACTCAGGGGTAGGCCTGTTGGCATCACGCTGGTAAAGCGAACAATCAAGAACGGCCATGTTCCCGTTGGGCCCGAGGTTCTTCATCCGCAAGGCGTCGTAGGGACTGTTAGTGTCCACGCCGATGATATTGTCCCAGGTCATATTGGGCGCATGCCTCTGCCAGACGGCAAGCAGGTCCTGAAGATACTTCCTCTTTATTTCCAGCCATTGCCTCTCGGTATAGGTAGGGGCGGGTAGGCCGAGCTGTTCGCTGTGGGCAACATGCATCCCCGCAGGTGCATAGGCAGGGTCAACCAGACTGTTGCACGTAATAGCAGGGCAGTAGTCCTCTAGCGGAGGAAACCTGCCTAGTTTCTGATAGTGGCACTCCCTGGCTATATGTTCTGGGTCAGCGTCCTCTGCCAGCCCGAGCCAGAAGGTCTCTTTTATATCAGTATTAAAGGCTGCCGCCTCATACTTAGGAGCCTCACGCAAAGCAAAGGAGTACCACATTAAGCACAGGAAGCCGCTTTCCAAAGCCTCCACACGACGCACAGTCCGGTCGTCCAGATACTCTCTGCCTATCAAATCGAAGCAAAGTTGGGCTGGGTTTAAGGTGCTCACCACCAGCTTCCTGGCTGCAATCCGAGAACCATCGGCGAGGCGGATGCCTGTGGCGGTTCCGTTCTCTATGATAACCTTGTCTACCTGGCAATGGGTAAAGAACTTGCACCCACTCTGCACCAATATCTGATGGGCAGCATGAGCTATCTGGTGAGTCCCTCCCCGGGCAAAGCCGATGGTCGGCAGATTGGCTGTCCAACTGAACATCTCTGCCCCGACTCCGGTCTCACTGACATCCCTTTGTGTAAGTACGAATCGCATAATGCAATACTGCAACTCCTTGCTTTCAAAGAATTCCTTTGCGCAACGCAGATAGCTGGCTGCCAGGACCAGGGAGTCAGGTTCAAAGCCAGCTTCTACAAGTTTTGGGTATACAGCCATTTGCCGTTCCAGCACCTCAGGGGCGCTACGCATCTCAGCGGGGCTGAACAGACTGTCTACGACCACCCTCTTCGCCTCGTCACTCTGCAATAACTCCCAGCACTTGAGCCACTTTTCGGCGTCCCTCGGCGAGAACCGGGCGATTTCCCTGGCAGTCCTCTCCTGCGTTGGATCGTGCTTTTCGCTGTAGATAGTCAGGCAGGTGTTGTTGTTTTTGAAAACGGCACCTTCGGCAACAAGATACTGGTCGCTCTGGGCCCCATACTCCCAGAATTTAGGAAAATCACGATAGAGCGGCGCGTAGTAGAGAGGGGTGATTATGGTAGCATGGGTATTGCCACGAAAACCTGGTGCCGAGGTCTCCTCAGTAGCCAGGCAGCCGCCAACCTCATGCCTCCTCTCAAATATACCAACGCTCATGCCACCGTACTTGATCAGATACATGGCAAGGAATAGAGCCTTAGTCCCCCCTCCAATTATTACCGCATCATACGTTGCATCGGGCACCACTACCTCCTTTCAAGAAATTTAGTATCTTTAGGCAATGACCAGCCTTTGGAAAGCAAGCGTTAAAATCGAATTACACTGCGTATTACCTCTCCCTTTTCAAAAGCCTGAAAGGCCTCATTGATATGGTCCAGGCTGTAGTTCCGGGTGATCAGCTTATCAATGGGGAGCTTCCCTGTCATGAACAAATCGACATACTTGGGCACATCCACCGGCGGACGTATGTTCCCCTGGAGAGTTCCGGTGATGGTTTTCCCTATGAGGAATTCAAAGGGGGCAATAGAAATCACTTTGTCTATAGGAGCCATTCCGGCTACGACGCAGGTCCCTGCGTTGTGAATCGAGGCCAAGGCCTGGGCCACAACATCTACATTTCCGATACACTCAACTGAATAGTCCGCTCCCCCTCCGGTTATCTCCATAACACGCTGTGGCGGGTCCTCCTGCGATGCATTGATAACGTAGTCGGCCCCAAGCTCTTTGGCCTTTTCCAGTTTCCGGTCCAGCGTATCCACAGCTATGAGCTTCCCGGCTCCAGCCAGCTTGGCCCCCATCACGGCACTTAGTCCCACACCGCCGCAGCCGTAGATAACTATGCTTTCGCCGGGCCTTAGCTTTGCCCTGTTGAGCACACAGCCTATGCCGGTGGTGGTACCGCAACTCAAAAGGCACACTACCTCCAGAGGAGCATCCTCTCTGACCTTTATCGCGGTGCGCTCGTGAACCACAGCATACTCGGCAAAGGAGGACTGGCAAAAGAAGTGGTTCAGCTCTTGGTTGCCCTTACGCAAACGCTTGGCTCCGCTGGGCAGCGTACCCATCAAGTTGTACACTATCCATTGGCTGCAGCACATGCCGGGCCGCCCCTCAACACAGAAGCGGCATTTCCCGCATGACCAGGCCGCCATAAGCACCACATGGTCACCAGGCTGGAGTGTGGTTACGCCAGGGCCCACCTTTTCCACAATTCCGGCTCCCTCGTGCCCCAATACGACAGGCATGATACAGGGCGCGTCGCCGTGGATATAGTGAACATCAGAGTAGCACAATCCCGTAGCTACCATTTTGACCAGTACTTCCTGGTCACCTGGCTCATCCAGACTCACCTCTTCTACACGGAAGGGGCTATTCACTTCATATAGTACCGCCGCTTTCATGACACCCTCCTCACTTCTTGCTTTATGCTTCTTCGGAAAAACACCCCGGCAATGCAGGTGGCCAGTGTTGTACACAGTTATGTCAAGTACTACCTCTACATCTTTGTGGGAGCATCAGCATCAGCGGTTATCACCCCCTCCACCAGCATGTCAGCTATCTCATCGTCGGAAAAACCCAGGATCTCTTTATAGACATAATCGTTGTGCTGACCCAGACATGGCGCCGGCCTTTTTATATCACAGGGGGTTTGTGAAAGGCGATAAGCCGGGGCATGATAAGAATGGGGACCAATTTCAAGATGGTCAAGCACTCGAAAATGCTGACGGTGCTTTAGTTGCGGGTCATTGAGGAGGTCTTCACCTGTCTGTACCACCCCCGCCGGCACCCCGGCATCCTGCATCATAGTCATCACCTGCTCCGGCGCGTAGTCCTTAGTCCACTCGCCGATGAGCCTGTCTAGCTCGTCTTCGTTCTCCTTCCGGCTGAGGATGGTGGCGAACCTGGGGTCCCTAGTCCAGTCGGGATGGCCTATTACCGGGCAAAAGCATTGCCACTGTTCTTCGTTAGCTACGGCAATGGCCACCCAGCGGTCTGCGCCGCGGCAGGGATAAACGCCGTGAGGGGACATGTAGCGGTCACGGTTTCCCATGCGGGTGACGGCGTGCTCATTGACCGTGTAGTCCAGCAGATGGGGCGCTATAAAGCTCAGTCCTGCCTCGAACTGTGACTGCTCGATGTACATTCCCTTCCCCGTCTGATGCCGCCGTAAAAGAGCTCCGATTACGGCTATGATTAAATACCACGGGGCGATGTAATCGCAGTAGGGGGTGAAGGGCAGGGTCGGCTCGCTGTCCGGCCAGCCGGTGGCAGTGCAAAGGCCGAGTAAAGCGTTGGCGTGGTGCCCAAACCCCTTAAAGCCACTGTGCGGGCCGTATTGTCCCTGCTGGGTGGTGCTGAAGTAGATGACTCCTGGATTTATCTTGCGGCAGCTTTCATAGTCCAGCCCCAACTTGGCCATCGTTCCCACGGCCATGCTGTCAGCGATGATATCAGCCCATGCCACCAGCCTCCTGGCCACCTCCTTGCTCTTGGGGTTATTCAGGTCCAGGCTGATCCCGTATTTGTTGGTGTTGTATGCTGTGTACATAGCGCTGCGGTTGATGCCGGGCTTGCCATCCTTGAAGGGGCCACTCGTTCTCAGCGAATCAAGACGTCGATGGCTCTCCACCCGAATCACCGTGGCTCCATGCTCAGCAAGCTCGCGACCTACCTGAGGCCCAACCGCAGCCCAGGCGAAATCAAACACTTTTATGCCCTCGAATACCTGCCTTGTCATTCTTCTCTCCTACATCCAGAGTTATTCTTAGAGTGTCAAATTATGTTTCGGGCCTTCATAATGGCCATCTGTTCTCTGGAGAATCCCAGCTCCTTTCCGTACACTTCCTCGTTGTGCTCGCCTGCGAGTGGGGCGCGACACTGGATTCTCCAGGGAGCCTTTTCCATCCTCACCGGGGCTCCAGGATAGGCTATGGTTTCCCCCAGCTCTGGGTGGTCTACCTCCTCCCAGAATCCCCTGGCCTGGAGATGGGGGTTCCTGCCTATGTCCTCAGTGATGGCGCAGGGAGCGAGCTTGATGCCCCTCTTGATCGCCTCCTCAAACAGCTCATCTTTAGTCTTGGTCATAAGGAACTCGATGATGGCCTTATATTGCGGGTCCAATTCCTGCTGTGCCATGGTCGATCCGTCCCACTGCCTGAAGTCATAGCCCTTAAGCTCCAGGGCCATCCCTTCCTCGTTGGCCCAGTCCAATAGAGCCTGGGAGGACTGGATCAGACCAGCGGCCCCACCAACGTAATAGATCACCACATGCCCGTCCTTGCAGGGAAAGACGAAGCGCAGGAAGAGCAGGCCATAGGGCTCCGGCCTGGGGTTTATGAAGAACTGTCCCGTACCGATGACGTTGACCTTCATCAGATCGTACACTTCGGCAGCGGTCATAGTGCTCAATGACACCGCCTCCTGCATGGAAACATCGACGTGCTGCCCCTCCCCGGTAAGCACACGGTGGTAGTGGGCCACCATCGAGCCCAGGGCGGCGTGGACGCTAGCCTGGAAATAGGCCTGTGGGTCACAGCTCATGCGCACGGGCGGGCGGCCCAATTCGCCCAGAATGCGTACCAGGCCTCCCATGGCACAGCCGACAAGATCGGTGCTCTGGTAGCGAGCATACGGACCAGTCTGGCCAAAGGGAGTTATGGAGGTCACAATTATGCCAGGCTTGGCTTTCTTAAGTTCCGAGTACCCCAGGCCCAGATCATCCATGTAGCCTGGCTGAAAGGACTCCACTACAAAGTCTGCGGTCTCGACCAACCTCTTGAGTATCTCTCTACCGTCAACCGTTTCGATATTCAGAGTGATACCTCTTTTGCTCGTATTCGTGCTGAACCAAAAAAGGCTCTTCTCCGGATGAGGGATGTCCTTATAGAAGGGTCCGATATTCCGGGAAGAATCACCTCCGGGTTTTTCAACCTTGATTACATCAGCCCCGAAGTCGCCCAGAACCTTCCCGCACAGATGACCTTTTTCATCAGTTAGATCCACAACGCGATAACCGCCAAGCAGACTATCATGCTCCGTCACCATAGCACCTCCAGGTTTCTCCAGTAAGCGCTAATTTACGCTCCGAGCCAACGCCAATATATACGAGACCTCCAAGTAGAGCCTTGTTTCCTTTAGTTCTTATCCAAGGGCGGTGCTACAGCTTGGCAGCAAGATCGGACAGCCCCAAGCTGTTTAGCTTCTCCCTTAATGGACGACCGTTAGCATCAAGACCCCTTGCCTCGTAGTACTCCTTCAACATGAGTTCTACGTCGGGCACCGAGCCCGCAACCGGACCATCAGTATGAGGAATCAGAATTCGCTTGGGCATGCGGTCATCCGCAGCGGTGACGCCCATGAGATTGTTTAGACCTCTTTGTAGCATCCAGATTCGTTCGCCGCATTCCATGATCTCGTCGAGGTCGTAGTCAAATCCGGTTGTAGCTTTCAGCGCATCGGCCAGATCGGTAACAGCGATGGACATGAGCGCGAATCGGCACATCGTTGCTGAATTAGTCAACATGTCTAGGCTTTCGCATCCAATGTTTAACTCACCTTTGCCCTCATCCGCCTTGGCATCGTAGCCACCGGTTATACCAACATCTGACCAGGTAATCCAGTTTTGTTCGACGTAGCCTATGGTAGATGCGACGTGACAGGCACCACGGTTGGACGTCATGAAGCTCAGGCCATGTCCGTGGGCCCCCCGAGGGTCATACTGAGGCATCTCAAGGCCCTTTATCTCGGCTGTACAGCTTTCAGCATCCTTGCCGATTTTCTTGGCGGCGCTCCGGCTGCCCTCCGCCAGCACATCGCCGAAGCCCTGGCGTGTGGCGATCTTTTCTATCATTGCCAGAACATCATCGGGATTTCCCCATCTTAACTGGCCGCCATCGAGATCCTTAGAGGTGATAATGCCTTTCTCAAAGCACTCCATGGCAAAGGCAATGGTGCCGCCACAACTGATAGTATCTACGCCATATCTATTGGCCGTCTCGCCCATCTTGAGTATCGCGGCCAGGTCGTCAATCTGGAGTGAGGATCCGAAGGAACCTACGGTTTCATACTGTGGTCCGGGCCCTTCCTCTATTGCATAGGGACCCTCCGCTACTTTGACCGCTCTCTTGCAGGCAATGGGGCAGGTGAAGCAGGCATGTCGCTTGGTCAGGTACTGTGCAGATATGGCACCTCCACATAGCTTGGGACCATAGGGGCTGCCATCCCCCACGGTGAAATGCTTCACCGGCAGGATACCGATAATGGCGTAATACTCAAAAGCCACGGCTGTGCCGGCCTCAGCAATAGATTGCGCCGATGCGCTCTCCTTGATCTTTTTCAGAACGGTCTTACGTATTTTGGCATAGTCCTCGGGGGAAGCCGGTTCAACTGTACCGGTGCCACGGACGACGACCGCCTTTAGCTTCTTGGAGCCCATCACCGCCCCACCGCCGCAGCGGCCGATGAAGCCCCACTTGCCGTTCAATACGCAGGCGAACTTCACCAGGTTCTCCCCTGCCGGTCCAATCTCCAGCATGTCCGCCTTGGCCCCGTGCCGCTCTATAAGGATGTCGGTCGTTTGGTAGCAGTCCTTGCCCCAAAGGTCGGCGGCGTCTTTGATTTCCACCGTGTCATCCTCAATCACCAGATAGACAGGCTTGCTGGACGTGCCGGATATGGCAATTCCATCGTAGCCTGCCTTTTTCATCTCGGCAGCAAAGCTGCCCCCAGCGGAGGCCTGCCCCCAGATGCCGGTCTGAGGGGACTTGAAGGCCGCCACTAGGCGCGAGGATGTGGGAAAGTTGGTCCCTGACAGCGGACCAGCCATCAGAAAGAGTACGTTCTTGTCGGACAATGGATCAACATCCGGGGGAACGCGGTCGAAAAATAGCTTGGCCGCCAATCCACTGCCCCCGATGAATTTCCGCAGCACATCCTCTTCTATTTTCGTGGTCTTGACGGCTCCGGTGCTTAGATTGACATCCAGTATCTTTCCTCTATGGGTTCCCATCTATACCTCCCTTCTGTGGTACGAGCATAGACCATTAGCTTAATAAATGTCAACACTCTCCATAAGAACTATTGACAAGAGGACGAGAACTGAAATTGAGCAAATACTCCAATAACACTGTTTGCAAACATCATGCCACAAACTCTTGGTTGATATATATAGAGCGGTTACGTCTACAGCTGAGTACTTTCCGAGCACCTTTTGCTCTATATCATTCAAGTGGAAAGATCCTGACGCCATAATCAGAAGTTGTTGACTCTGCATTTTATATCTACAAAGGATAAAAAAGCGATTTAAACAACCTGACTTGGCAACTCGGAAATTCTGCAATTTCCGTGATGGTCATGTGATGAGTATGTGAGCCTTAGGTGATGATAAAATTTAGACGAGTTAGGGACTCTCGAAAGGGAGCTTTTTAGACTCCCTGATTCGAGGAAAACAGGGGTAAAAAGGCATAAAACAAAGGTGATTTTATAGTTGGTGAGCCATTTGAGTTAAAAGCAAGAACCTTTTCCAAGACTTTTGCATTTGTCTATTAGAAAGCGGCCAAGAGAACGGGCAGGGACATCTCGACCTCTCTTTTGAAGCGAAATACAGCAGTTTGTTGGTTGAACATTCTGGACTAACGTTCAATAAAAAGGACATCTTGCGCAATGCTCGATATGGTAAACGCATTGCACCTTAACAACTGAATATGATGGAGCTCCGGCATTTTCGGGGTCAAGAAGGTCTATCCCAGGGGCCAGCTCGTCATAAAGATACTCGACTCCGACGACCCGCCCACCAACCCAGAAAGTCTTGACCCGTTCGGGGACATCGAGCTAACGCTTATTCACCCAGCGTGCCGGTCCCCATTCAGCAGTATCAGGCTCAGTCATTAAAAAAAAGAAGGCGTCATCACAGTACAGCCAGGACGAGCGCCGATCCATATCTTGTACAGCTCTGCAGCTTGCCTTGACCATTGTCAGAGCAGCAGGCCGCATGCTACCGATTTTCCCGGCCATCTCTTCTGCCCCATCCAGAAGCTTATCGGGAGGGAAGACCTGATTGGCTAAACCAATGCGGTGAGCCTCCTTGCCATCAATGACATCCCCAGTACAGCAAAGCTCTATGGCTTTGGCTACTCCTACTTTCCAAGCTAGGTTTGTTGTTCCACCGGCTCCTCCAATCAACCCCAGATTCTTCACATGCATATCGCTAATCTGAGCTGTCTCTGAGGCCAGAATGAGGATCGTGGGCGGCGAAAGGCACTAGCGGCCCTTGAAGACGGGTCTGCGCTTTTCGAGGAAGGCGCGCGGTCCCTCCTTCCCGTCCTCGGACATCAACACCGGCATGCCGTAGCTCAGTTCGATCTCGAAGGCTTTGTCCTCGGGAAGCATCTCGGTCTCGCGCAGCGTCGCCAGGATGCCCTGAACGGCGAGAGGTCCGTTGTCCGCGATGCGCAGGGCGATCTGCTTGGCCCTGGTCAGGGCCTGACCGTCGGGCACCACGTGATTGATCAGCCCCAGCTCGTAAGCGCGCGCTGCCGGTATATCCTCCCCCGTGAGGAGTATCTCGGCCGCCATCGCGTACGAGATCTGGCGCCGCAGCCGCACCGTCGAGCCTGCCAGCGGGAACAGCCCCCGTTGTACCTCGGTGATCCCGAACTGGGCACTCTCTCCGGCTACGCGGATGTCCGTCCCCTGCAGAATCTCGGTACCCCCCGCGCGCGCGTGGCCCTCGACGGCCAGGATTATTGGCTTCTTCGGCCGGTTGACCTTGAGCCAGGCCGTGAATGCAAGATTCGGCGTGTTCAGGGCACGATAGGCCCATTCGTCCAACTCCTCGTCGCCACGAAGCTTCTTCAAGTCTTCCAAGTCCATTCCGGAACAGAAGGTGTTTCCTCTACCCGTGAGGATGCCGACACGGAGATCGTCATCGTCGTTCAATTGGGTCCAGGCATCGTAGAGACGGCACATGGCCTCGGAGTTGATGGCGTTTCTCTTCCTGGGGCGGTTCAAAGTAACGATCAGGATCGCCCCCTCCTTCTCGACAATCACTACAGGGTCGGCCATTGGATCTCCTTTCTTCTAGGTAAGTGCTTTCACAAAACCGGCAGTGTATTTCCGCGATACGGTGCTCAGGGCTTCTCGCTGCCCACAATCCACATTGCGAAGAACTGGGAGGCCCCCCCCAGCGCATGGGCGAGGGCAAGCCGGGCCCCGTCTACCTGGCGCTCCCCGGCCTGGCCTCGCACCTGGAGCGCGGCTTCCGCGAAGCGCAAGGTTCCCGAAGCGCCGATCGGGTTGGACGAGAGCACGCCGCCGGAGCAGTTCCACGGGATGTCTCCCCCCTCCTCTAGCGATGTGGCACCCGAGTCGCTTAGCTTCCATCCTTCGCCAGGATCGGCAAAGCCGAGAGTCTCGGCCAGCATAGGCTCGAACCATGAAAAAGCCACGTAGATCTCCGCGCAGTCGAACTCCTTACGCGGATTGGTGATTCCAGCCTTTTTGTACAGCGCGGAGGCGCAGTCGCGGCCCGCACGCGGGTTGACCTCGTCTCGCCCTGGCATGATTGTGGGCTCGGAGCGCATCTCGGTGGCGTGGATCCACGCCGGCCGAGCGCTCCCGTGATCCGCAAACTTCTCGCTCGACAGCACCATGGCGCACGCCCCGTCGCTCGATGGACAGGTTTCCCCGTAACGAATCGGGTCCCACAGCATGGGCGTGTCACGAATCTCTTCGAAGCAAACCGACGGCTGATGTAGATGAGCGTACGGATTTCTGAGTGCCTGCCGGCGGTCTTTCACCGCCACTTTGATGCCGATGTGGTCCGGCGCGCCCGAGCGACGGATGTACTCCCTGAAGTGAGGTGCGAAGAAACCGCCTGCTCCCGCCATGAGCGGTGGATCGAAGGGTAAGTTGGGCGATAGTGCCCAGGTGATATCCGACTCGCTCTGCTTCTGCCAGCCCAGCACCAGCACCTTGTCGTGCAGACCCGCACCTATCAACTCGGCACCCACAATCGCTGTCGTCCCTCCGACAGACCCGGCTGTGTGCACCCGGAAGAGGGGCTTGCCCACCATTCCGAGAGCCTCGGCCATGTAGAGCTCGGGAAGCATGACCCCTTCGATCGTGTCGGGTGCCTTCCCAATCACGAGGGCGTCGATCTCCTTCCAGGACAGGCGCGCGTCTTCCAGCGCACGATTACACGCCTCGCGAACCAACCCGATGTGATTCACGTCTAGGCGCTTGTCCGTGTGCTTCGTCTGTCCTATGCCGATTACAGCGCAATGGTTGGCCATCACTCTCCCCCCAGAACCCCTACGATATTCTGCTGCAGACAGGGCCCCTGTGTAGCATGGGCCACGCCCCGGTCCGCCTCGCCGTTGATGATACGCGTGGCCACCTCACCGAAGCGAACGAGGCCAGCGCCCATCATAGGATTACCCTGATGAATGCCGCCCGAGGGATTGATAACGGTGCCATCCGGGATCTCCAACTCACGTTGCAGGATCCAGTCCTGAGGAGTGAAAGGAGCATGAAGCTCCGCGATGTCTATCCGGGTTCCAATCGCTCCCGCCGCCTCCGCGGCGAGCCGTGCCGAGTGGGAGCGAGTCAGGTCGCGACGACCCAATGCCTGAACATCGATCCGGTGAGCTATACCTCGGATCCACGCCGGTCGCTTGCACAGTGCACGCGCCCGGTCGCCAGCAGCAAGAAGGACGGCACACGCTCCGTCGGTGATCGGCGGGCAGTCGTGCTTTCGCAGGGGCGACGCGATCGTCGGTGCTTCCAGCAACGCGTCGGGATCCGGCCGACCCGAGAGTTGCGCCAGAGGATTGCTCTCCGCATGCCGCAGATTACGCACCGCAATATCGGCGAAGTCGCGCTCCGTACACAATCCGGCGTCAAGGAGCGCCCGCGCTTGTAGAGCGGCCTGGGAAATCGTATCCGGCCACAGGGGGGTCTCCAGGTACGGATCGTTCATCAGAACCATTACCTCACGAGGTGAGCTCATGCTCTGGCGGCCAAATCCGTAGACGAGGGAAACCTCGATCTCCTCGTGGCAGAGCATCTTCACCCATGCCTCGTAAAGGGCCCATGCCGCCTCGCCCTCGATATGGGATTCCTGGATCGGAGGCCAGGCACCTAGTGCGTCGATGGCCATCACCCAAGAGAAAGAATATCCTGCCAGAAAGTCCGAGGAGCCGGAGCAGGTAAAGTCCACGTCACTGCGAGATATACCAACCCCTTTTAGTACATCTGCCACGACTGGGGCCACCATCTCGGCATCGTTTCGATGCAGCTCTTTTCGCCGGTTCGGCGTCTGCCCGAAGGCTATAATAGCAACCTCACGCATATGACTTCTTCCGGATCTCGTCCATGATTGTCCCGATCGGTAGGTCAGCTTCCCCTGTCGGCTTGAAATATCGGATATTCTCCAGCGACTCGGTCCACTCCGAAGGGTCCTTCCATACGGCCGCCACCCTCATCCCGGGCCGCATCTCTTCAACCGGGCATTCCTGGATCAGGTGCATGATGGCGCTGTCGGCGCCATCCAGAACGATGTAGGCGTAAGCGTATGGAATCTCTAGGACCTGGTCGTAAAACTTGATGTTGACGATACAGTAAGTGTAGACCACACCCCGATCGGGGAGCTCGACGAGCTCGCTCATGGGCGATGCGGTATCGACGGACGTGAGTCGGGGGGGAACGTAGACCTTACCGGTGTCGGGGCAGCGTGACCCCAAAATTCGTCCTTCCCGAATGGCGCGCATGAACGTGCTCGACCCCACCCCAATCGAGTAGTCGTAGTGTACCGCGATAGGTGTCTTGATGGATGTGACCGGTTTTTGTGCCTCAGCCATGCTCATTCCTCCGGCACGAAGCAGGCAATATCGCGTATGCCACCTTGCCGCTCATCACAGAAGCGGGGAACGACTCGCATCCCGGTTCGCATGGCAGACTCGCTGCCAGCGTCTACGGCGTGTAGAAGAGCCGAGTCAGCGCCATCCAGCTTGATGAGCGCCCAGGCGAAGGGGCGCTCCAGCGGATTGCCCGGACGGGGCTCGTGCAGCCAGGTCCAACTCGTGACGCAACCCGCTGGCCCCACCTCCACGAGATCGTCCACCGACAGATCCTCCAGCGAGTCCGGGTCCACTTCTACCGGGGGGCACAGGACTTGGCCCGCAACCGTTTTCACTCCCAAAAGCCGCCCGTGATCGCGGATCTCGGTGAAGAAGCGACCGAGAATCGGTCCCGTCGCCCGTCGGTACGGATACTGGAGGACATGTTCGCCTCGAAGTGCCTCCTCGTGATCGTTCAGTTCCATGTATTCTTCGTCCCTCTCCGTAAAGGACCTTCCCTACTATGGCTTCACCTTGGCTGACTCTTTCAGCCTTTTTAATATAGTTAGCCACATCTGATATAAAGAGTCGGGCTCCTCCTTCCCTGGCTCCTCCCAGGGCTTGCCCAGATTCATGTCCTTAGCGATAATCTTGTAGCAGTTGTAGGACTCTGTCGACCCCGAATTTGCCCCCAGATGCCACGCGGCCCCGGTAGCATAGAGATTCTGTATGGGGGTTCTGTGGTTTGCTAGCTCAGGGAGAGGCCTCTTTTCTTCCATTTGATGCGGGACACGGTCGAGGAGTGTCATGCACCCATCGGGCCCCAGGTTCTTCATCCGGAGGTGATCGTAGGGGGTGCTATAGTCGCTGCCGATAACGTTATCCCAGGTCATATTGGGGGCGTGCTTGTGCCAAATACCCATCAGCTCTTCAGCATACCGCTTCTTTATCTCCAGCCACTCTCTCTCAGTATGGGCAGAGGCGGGCGGACCAAGTTGCTCGTGACCGGCGATATGTTTCCCCGCGGGCGCATAGCTGGGGTCAACCAGGCTATGGCTCCAAACAGTGGGGCAATAGTCCTCCAGTGGGGGAAACTTCTCCAGCCTGGACCAGTAGCATTCTCGGGCTACGTGCATCGGGTCGTTATCCTCTGCCAGCCCAAGATAGAAGCAATCATTTATGTCGGGGTTAAAGGCGGCAGCTTCATACTTTGGAGCCTCATGGAGGGCAAAGGAGTACCACATCAAGCAGCCGAAAACACTTTCCAGAAGATCCACACGCCGCGCCATCCGCTCAGGTATATACTCTCTGCCTATCAAATCGAAGCAAAGTTGCTGCGGGTTCAAGGTGCTTACCACCAACTTTCTCGCCCCAACTTCAGTACCGTCAGCTAGGCGGATGCCTGTGGCAGTTCCATTTTCTATGATGACCTTGTCTACCTCAGCGTGGGTGAAGAACTTGCACCCATTGGCGACTAGAATCTTATGGGCAGCATGAGCTACCTGGTGAGTTCCTCCAATGCAGAAACTTATATTCGGCATTGCGGAGCAGAAACCGAACGTCCAAGCGCCCGCCCCTGGTTGGTTGACATCCATTGACGATCCCAGAATGAACCTCAGATTACAGTACTGCAGCTCCTTACTTTCCCATAATTCCTGCACATTCCGGGTATGGGTAGACATGAGGACCAGCGGGTCTGGCTCCACCCCCGCTCCAACCTCCACCAGCTGTGGATAGACGGCTATTTGCCTCTCGAGCACCCCGGGGTCGGCTTTATCCTCAGCGGGCCGAAACATGTAATCCATCTGCACATGCTGCATCTCCTTCGCTAACCATAGTTTCCTGAGTTTGAGCCACTTCTCAGCATCCCTTTCCGAAAACCGGGCAATCTCCTTGGCAGTACGTTCCTGGCTCATATCGTATTTATCACTATAGATGGTGAGGCAGGTCTGATTCTTTCTGAAGATGCCACCAGCGTTACTGAGATGCTGATCGAGCTTGGCACCGTATTCCCAGAATTCAGGGAAATCACGCCAGAGTGGCAGATAGTAAAACGGCATTTGCATTGTGGCGTGGGTATTGACACGAAAACCCGGGGCTGCGCTCTCCTCAGTGGCCAGGCAGCCGCCAATCTCGTGCCTCCGCTCGAATACGCCGACGCTCATCTCGGCATACTTGGTCAGGTACATGGCAAGGAATAGGGCCTTATTCCCTCCCCCAACTATCACTGCATCGAATGTTTCATCGGGCATGATAACCTCCTGTGAAGATATTTCTTTGCTGGAAGGCTAGTGCTAAAACTTGATTACGGTGCGTACTACCTCTCCCCTTTCAAGTTTCCCATAGGCTTCATTGATTTCGTCCAGGTCGCAGTTCTTGGTGATCAGCTTATCAATGGGGAGTTTGCCATCCATATACAAATCAACATATCGTGGCACATCAACAGACGCCCTTACGTCACCCTGGGTAGTCCCGGTAAGGACCTTCCCCAGGAGAAGTTCAAAGGGAGCGATATTGAGCGTGACGCTGATGGGGGGCAATCCAACTACGACGCACTTTCCTCCGCTATGAATGGAGCCGAAGGCCTGCATAATGGCATCCGCGCTACCTACGCACGGGACAGCGTAATCTACCCCTATACCGGTTAGCTCAAAAGCCTTCTGCTGGGGGTTCTCCTGCGATGCATTGACAACGTAGTCGGCCCCGAGGTCTTTGGCCATTTCCAGCTTTGGCTCCAATGTATCAACAGCTATGATCATCCCTGCTCCAGCCAGCTTAGCTGCCATAACTGCACTCAACCCCACGCCACCACAGCCATAGATAACTATGCTTTCGCCAGCCTTTACCCCTGCCGTATTGAGAACAGCACCTATGCCGGTGCTGGTGCCACAGCCCAAGAGGCACACCACGTCAAGGGGGGCATCCTTTCGAACTCTCACTGCTGAACGCTCATGCACTACAGCATATTCAGCAAAGCAGGCCAGGCCAAAAAGATGGTGCAGTTCTTGATCGCCTTTGTGTAAACGTATTCCCCCCCCGGGCAGGGTACCCATGATCTGGATAGGCAGGTTCTCTACGCAAAGGGTGGGTCGACCCACAACGCAGTAGTGGCATTTCCCGCATGAAAACGCTACCATGAGCACCACGTGGTCACCGGGTTGGAGCGTCGTTACACCGGGCCCCACCTTCTCTACAACTCCAGCACCCTCGTGTCCCATCACGACCGGCATGGAAACGGGAATGTCACCTTTCAAGAAGTGGAGGTCGCTGTGACATGTCCCAGCAGCGGTGAGCTTCACCAGTACTTCATTGTCTTGTGGGTCATCAAGGGTAACCTCCTCTACACGCATAGGAGTATTAACCTCATATGATACAGCTGCCTTCATAGTTTGTGCCATCCTTTCTACAGCAATGGAATATGCTATACTAATATTATCTTGGCAACAAATTACCTATACTGTCATCCCGGTTACAAATCTAAAAAGTATCTACAAGGTGACAATGAGGCTACCATGACGGAACAAGAGATATTATAATTGGGAGTCGGCCGCACAGTGCTGGACACAAAGATGGATTGGTCCCTAGACGGATGGCGAGTTTTTCGCCAATCAATCAGTCGATCAGGTGGCGCCGTATAGCGATGGCGGCTGCCTCGGTACGGCTGGTGACACCCATCTTGCGGAGGATACTGGTGACGTGGAACCTCACAGTGGAAGAGCTAATCACCAGCTGTTCCGCTATCTGGGGGTTGCTCTTCCCCTCGGCGACCCTGGTGAGTACTCTGTATTCACTCTCCGTCAGGCGGTATTTCTTCGCCACTGCCGAAGCCGCCAACTCTTCAGCCCATGCTCTTCCGTCCAAAGAGTGCCTACTGATCTTGTGGACTACAACAATGATGCCCTTGACCGTGGGGTTGTGAAGAAGGTTGTTAGCGACCGCATCAACTACACGCCACGTCCCGTCCTTATGCATCACATGGCATTGCGCATGACTACCTGTGTCCTCTCGATTCTGGATCATCTTAGTGAGCCTGCTGGCTACCCTGGGCATATCTTCTGGGTGAATAACCCCGAACGTATCCTTGCCGATAAATTCTCCCGATTCATAGCCCAGAATTCGAGAGATGGACGGGTTCTCGTACAAGACCTCTAGCTCACTGCCTAAGATCACAATTCCATCAGGAGAATTCTCCACAATTGCTCGAAAGAAGTCTTCCTGTCTCCTAGGCAGCTGCTCCTTAAGCCGTGTGCCTTGGTTATCCGATGCTTCTGATTCAGCAATTCGCCGCTGCAATGTTGATGATTCGTGTGCAGGTGTCTCCTCCCCATTCCTGCGGGATCGTATCATCTTTATCATTCCAGTATCTACATGTGCTAGCAGGTCGGACGGCATCTTTTTAGCAAGACCAAACAGCTCATCCGTGTCCGCCTTGTTTACATCAAGCACCTTGGCTAAGGCCAAGATGATCTTCTGCCTCGGTGAGGGTATGACGCCAGTTTCAAGCTTACTTACGTATGTGGAGCTAATGGCTGTCTTTTGTGCCAGTTCTTCTTGAGTCAAGCCTTTGGCTTTCCTCAGTTCCCTTAGTCGTTGCCCAAACATCATAACAGTGCCGCCTGATACTGTACACTAATACTAGGTATTACTGACTTGATTGTCAAGTACTACCAGATGCCTGTAATTACCCATATCTAATAACAATGACTTTACCAACAGTAGCGGGCAACACCCTTTACTCGCATTGGGGTGCTAGTGTCATTTTATGCAGCTGCCTTCATAGTCTATGCTGCCCTTTCTTCAGTACGAATTTGTCTTATCTATCAAGCTACCCAGCACGATCAGTGAGATAAAAGTCATTGACCAAAGTAATGTAAAAGGCATATTCTACAATCAGATTCATTACTGGAATATGCCATTGAAAGCTTCTATAAGAAGGGATAGAAAACTCTGATAAAAGTTTCAGCGAGGGCATCGATTGTCGTAAAAACTCGCCAGCCGTCTAGGGACTAATCCCTCTTTGTATCCAGCACTGTGTGTAAGATTTCCGATTACAATATACCTTGTCCTATATCGATATACCGTTGAAATCTCTTACAAGGGCAGCGGATAATGGTGATAAAGACTTCGTCGAAGACAAAGGACAGGGCAGATACCGTGAACGCAGTTAACCGCATGTTACATGTTATAATTAATATATACAGTATATACAGTCCCGGCTATAGAAAGGGAGGCATGAGGCAATGGCACAGAAACTGAAGGTAAGAGCAGAGATACCGAAGCCAGGCAGTATTTCCTTCGAGGACAGGGTAACCAAGAGTGTGCCCTATGAGTGGGGTTATGGCTCCACACGCCGCACCGCCGGGCTCAGGGACGCCTTATTCTGGAAAGCGGCGGTGACCAAGGAGTGGATAAACGTAGCTGCCGGGATAGGTAAGTGCAGTTTCCGCGAAGGGCAGAAAATCAAGGTTGACATGGACAGGGCGAGGCTGGTGACCCGGGCCTACAGGGAGACGGAGGGGCAGCCGTGGGCCGTCCGCAGGGCGAGGGCGGTGGAGATGATGTGTGAGGAGATGCCCATCTTCATCAAGCCCGGTGAGCTTATTGTGGGCGACGCCAACGGGGCGCCGGACGAGATAAGATGGTACCCCGAAGCCAGTGTGTGGTTTATGCCTGAGGCGGTTACCACCGGCGGTTTCTCCGAGATGGTGACCGAGGAGGAGAAGAAGGAGATCATCGAGGACATCTGCGAGTACTGGAAGGGAAGGTGCGTGCGGGATCGGATATATGAAGAGATGCCCAGCTTCTTGAAGCCGATAGTAAGTAGCGATCCGACTGCCACTAGCGTTTGCCCCCAGACCTGGGAGGAGAGCCGCGCCCTACCCGGGTACGACTATGAGACGCTCTACAACGAAGGGCTGCAGGCGAGGATTGACAAGGTGGAGGCCAAGCTGAAGGAGCTGGAAGATAGAATAGCGGAGATGGACCCTGCGGAGTACCTGGAGAGGAAGCATGAGTGGCAAGCCATGGCTATATGCGGCAGGGCCATAATCCGCTATGCCCGGAGACACGCCGAGCTGGCCAGAGAGCAGGCCAAGGCAGAGAAAGACGGGGCCCGCAAGGAGGAGCTGGAGGAGCTGGCCGACATCCTGGACTGGGTCCCGGCAAACCCGCCACGAACCTTCCACGAAGCCCTTCAATTCATGTGGATAATCGAGATCGTGGGGCACTTCATGACGATATGCGGGAATGGATGCGGGGTCAGGATTGACCGGGTATGGTGGCCATACTACGAAGCCGACATGAAGGCGGGACGTATCACCAGGGAGAAGGCGCTGGAACTGGTGGAGTGTCTGTGGATCAAGGCTCAGGACATAGGGTCCCCCCCGGAGTGGCCTCCGATCTTCAGTGCCACCTCCGGCTTCGATGTAGGCTGGGCGCCTAACATCTGCGGATCTGATGAAAACGGCAAGGATGCATCCAACGATTTAAGCTGCATCGCCCTGGAAGCGCTGGCCAACCTCCACATCAATCAGCCCCCTATTTGCCTGCTCTACCACCGCGATATCTCGCCCGATGTAATGGAAAGGGCCCTTGACCTTATCCGGACGGGCTCGGGTCAGCCCTCGTTGCACAGTCAGGACATGCTGGAGAAGTGGTGCTATACCAGGGGCTGGTCTACTGAGGATGCCAAGAAGGTGCAGTTAGGGTGCTGCGTCAACCCCCACATCCGCGGCAGGGCGGTAACTGCATCGGGTATTGCCACTATGGGGGCCATATTCGCTGTCAAGCTGCTGTCAGAGGTCCTGGGATTGTTCGAAACCCCTGATGTACCCGGCAAGCCTGAACTCAAGGACCCGCGGCAGATGACATCTGCCGATGAGCTACTGGATGCCTTCTGTGAGCGGCTGTTGTTCTATATTGATATAGGGGTGCACTCCTGGAACCTGGGGCAGCAGATAGTCATAGAGTACAGCCCTGACCCGTGCAACTCCTTCCTCCTGGATGAGGCCGTGGAGAGGGGAGTCGACCTGACCAAGCTTCACAAGGAGCACGATACCTGGCCATTTATGGTCTTTTTAGGAGGGATCAACGTGGCTGACTCCCTGTCGGCCATTCAGAAGCTGGTCTTTGATGATGGGAAGTACACCATGGATGAGCTGATCGAGGCGCTGAGGGCAAACTGGGAAGGCTATGAGGAGATGCGCCAGGATTTCCTGAACGCCCCCAAGTATGGCAACGACGATGACTATGCTGATGAGTGGGCGGTGAAGACCTTGACACGGACACATGGCACGCTCAGGCAGGTCAAGGATGCCTGGGGTTGGCCCGTCACCATTGATGGCAGTACGGCAGCGGCCTTCCAATCGACAGGCCTTATGTGCGGAGCCACCCCCGATGGCAGGCTGGCCGGAACCGCCTTGGCTGACGGCACCGTATCGCCCATGGCAGGGGCCGACAAGAATGGTCCCACAGCGGTCCTTAACTCAGTTGGCAAGATACCCTACATGCACAGCCAGCTCCTCAACCAGAGGTTCATGCCCCAGTTAGTCGAGGGGGAGAATAAGAAGTTGTTCGCCGAATATATTAGAGAATGGCATGAGAAGGGGACCATCCCACATGTCCAGTTCAATGTGTGGGATAGCGGGACTCTGCGGGATGCCCAGGAGCATCCAGAGAAGTACACCGATCTCCAGGTGAGGGTTGCCGGTTACAGCGCCTTCTGGATCGATCTATCCAAGGAGACCCAGGACAGCATCATCGTCAGGACAGAGCAATCCCTGGGTTGTTAGTGCATCCTGAGGAATGAAGCCCGGATACTGCGATTATAGCGTGGAGGTGAAGTCCCCACGCTATAATTATAAGAAATTGGAAAGCGAATAAACTCATGCTGGATAAGAGCGCTGAAGACAGGGGTGTGGTATTCAATGTCCAGCGTTTTTCCATTCATGATGGGCCTGGAATAAGAACTACGATATTCCTCAAGGGTTGCCCCCTCCGCTGCGAGTGGTGTAGCAACCCGGAGTCGATGAGGCTGTCATCCGAGATAATCACCCGGGACATTAAGTGCATCAGGTGCGGCAAGTGCGTCGAAGCCTGCCCCCAGCAGGCAATCACCGTCGTTGAGGACAACCGGATTATCCAGTGGGAGAAGTGCAACTACTGCATGAAATGTGCCGAGGTATGCCCCTCGGGAGCGATAGAGGCCGTGGGGAGATACATGACTGTTGCCGAGGTGATAGACACGGTGGGCAGGGACGCCAGCTATTATCGGCGCACTGGCGGTGGGATGACCCTCTCCGGGGGCGAACCTCTGGTGCAATGGCAGTTCGCCTTGAAACTGCTACAGGAAGCTAAGAAAAAGGGGTTTCATACCACCCTGGATACTTCTGGTTATGCTGACTGGGAAGTGCTGGATGAGGTGCTTAACCATACTGACCTGGTGCTCTACGATGTTAAGCATCTGGACTCGGCAAGACACCGGGAAGCCACCGGGGTGCCGAATGAGCGGATCCTGGATAACCTGCGAAAGACGGTGGGGAAGGCGGCGATCAGGATATGGGTTAGGTATCCGGTTATCCCCCGGTTTAACGACACCGATGAGGAGATGGAGGAGCTATGCCGGTTTGTCCTCGCCGAAGTACCGTCGGTGGAGAAGCTATCGCTCCTTCCATATCACAAATTTGCCGAGACGAAGTATAATGCCCTAGGCAGAGAATATCCGTATAAGGGGATTCCTCTGCAAACTGAAGAGCGTATAGCGGATCTCAAGAAACTCGCCGAGTCCCACGGTCTGAGGGTAGATGTGGGTAGGTAGAGGGAAATTGCCCTTTTCCAATTTCTCGATAAAATCAACCACCTGTTACCTGAATGCATCCCCTTCTTGCTAAATGGATGGGGATTCCAGGACGCCTTCCTCCTTCAGCCTCTTTATCTCCTCTTCAGACATTTTCAGAATCTCGCGGCATATCTCATCTGTATGCTGGCCGAGGAGGGGAGCTGGCGAGCTCGGGGGAAGTGGCATCTCGGAGAACTTGAAAGGTATGCCTGGGTAAATTTTTTTCCCCACTATAGGGTGTTCTATTTCTATGATTGCTCCTCGCCATTTGAGCTGTGGATCCTCAATAGTATAAGGGGCTTTCTGGGCCACCCCAGCGGCTATCCCTACACCTTGCAAGGTTTCCATTACCTCTTGGGCATCGCGATTAGCGGTCCATTCCTCCACCAACCTGTCCAGCTCGTCTACGTTTATCAATCGTCCCAGGATATCAGTGAATTTAGGATCCTTAGTCCAGCCAGGATTGCCGAGGACATCGCAGAATCTCTGCCACTCATCATCAGTGAACACACTTATGGCACACCACTCATCTTCACCCTTACAGCGGTAGCAGCCGTGAGGGGCAGCGTAAGGGTTCCGATTCCCCATCGGCTTTTCAACCCGTTTATTTATGGTATAGTCCAGATAGACTTCGCCGATGAGGGTGGCTGCCACCTCTATCTGAGCCATATCGATGAACTGTCCCTTGCCAGTTCGGCGCCTATAATCAAGAGCAGCCAGGACAGCTACAACAGCCAGCTTACTGCACATATGGTCAGGCAGGGCTGCGTTGGAACCTACAGGATAGGGGTCATCAGGGTGCGCCCAGAGAGAGAGCATACCAGAGAAAGCGGAGAGCATCGGACCATAGGCCTCGTAGTCGCTGTAGGGTCCTCCACCACCAAAACCCTGGCTGCTAATATAGATGATATCAGGTTTGATCTGATTCACACCCTCATAGTCCAATCCAAAGCCCTTCATAACACCGCCACGGAAGTTCTCCCCTATGATATCACTCATCTTTATGAGCCGCTTAACGACCTCCCTTCCCTTCTCCGTCTTCAGGTTTATCCCCAAGCTCCGCTTACTGCGATTCGATTCATTAAACCCGGCACTACTATCGAGAGTTTGCCCCAGAGTTCTCGCGAAATCGGGGTTCCCCCTTGACTCTATCTTAATGACGTCAGCCCCAAACTCCCCCAAAATCTTGCCGAAGTCAGGGATTACAGCGCCAGTACCAAAGCTTATGACCCTTATTCCTTCCAGAGGGAATCCTGGCATTTTAACCTCCTTCCTACACAACACCAGCCCGCCTAAGGACTGACAGATCACCTTTTGAAAATCCCAGCTCCCTGCAATAGATCTCTTCATTGTGTTCACCAAGGCATGGGGCAGAGCGCCTTGTGCTGGCGGGCGTCTCCGTCCATTTATATGGCGGTCCCGGGTAGAGAGCCTTACCTATCACAGGATGGTTGACCTCGACAAAGAATTCTCTTGCCTTAGTATGGGGGTTATTGACGAAACCTGCTATATCGTGAATAGGAATAATGGGAACACCCTCCCTATGCCCCGCTTCAAAGAGCTCAAACATGGTATAGTTGGGAGTGAACTCAACCATAAGAGTGTAAAGATCCTCAGCGTTGCCAACTCGGTAGATAAAATCCTTCCATTCCGGTAAACGCAGCACCTCAGGGTCACCAAGCACCCGAACTAGGGCATTCCACTGCCCTGGGGTTATGGCGAGCACCCGAATATAGCCGTCTTTACAGGGGTATACGGGGTAAATGGCGTCTCCAAGTCGTACATCAGTCACTACTGTTATTCTCTCGTCAGTCAGGGCATGAGAATAGATTGGCACTAGCCAGGGGAAAAGACCTATACGTGAGCTTTCGTGCACTGCTGCGTCAATATACTGTCCCTTCCCTGTGGTGCCGCGATGATAGAGGGCAACGAGTATAGATATGGCAGCAAGCAGGGAAGTCGCATCATAGGCCGGTGTCCCTGGTAAGTTACATGGTACCTTTCCAGAGAAACCACTGCTGATCATGACGCCGCTCATGGCGAAGTCGACGATATCAGAGCCTTTCCAATCCTTATAGGGGCCGGTTTGACCAAACTCGGTGATGCTGGCCATGATAAGGCCAAGGTTTATCTCCTTGAGCACTGGGTAGTCAAGGCTTAGGCTTGCCATATAGCCAGGAGGATAGGTTTCCACTATAACATCCGCTGTCTTGACCAGCTTCTTGAAAATAGCCTTACCCTCGGAAGTCTCCAGGTCCAAGGTTATCCCCCGCTTGTTGGCGTGCCGATAAAGGAAATAGAGGCTCTTCTCCAGATGCGGTATATCATCCACAAACGGTGGGATGCTCCGGGTGGAGTCCCCTTGGGGTGGCTCAATCTTTATGACATCGGCGCCCAAATCCGCAAGCAACTTCGTACAGTAAGCGCCCTTACTATCAGCAAGATCCAGGATGCGGTATACACTCAAAGCACCTTCTTTTTGCTCCGCCACAATAGCACCTCTTACTTATGTATAAAGCTTACCTGCGAGTTCATGGAGACCCAGACTTATTAGTTTCTGTTTTGATGGGCGACCATCGGCCTGGAGACCTCTAGCAGGATAGTACTCCTTGAGCATAAGCTCCAGGTCAGGCACGGAACCCACGGCACCACCCTCTGAGGTTGGTGTCAGGATTTGCCTGGGCAGCCGATCATCTGCTGACGTTATACCCATCAGGTTACTGATACCTCTCTTTAAATTCCAGATCCTCTCACCACATTCCATTAGCTCGTTGAGGTCATAGTCAAATCCACTGGCTGATCTCATCAAGTCGACCAGATCCTCCGCATTTGTTACAGGGATGATTATATAACAGATCACTGCAGAATTGGCAATCTGCCCCAAATCCTGCGAGGTCTTTATTATCCTGCCCATACCCTCGCTTTCCTTTGCAATGACACCGGGATCTAAGCCTATCTCCGGCCAATTCACGATGCCCACTGTCATGCTGTAGGCATAATCACTGGTGTGGCAAGCTCCACGTACTCCTGTGGCATAGGCTAGGCCGAGAGCATGACTAGCACGGGGATCATGCATGGGAACCTCAAGCCCCTTGACCTCCACCGCATAGTTAGAGGCATTCTTGCCTATTATCTGAGCAGCACGCTTACTACCCTCGGCCAGCACATCCCCGAAACCATCGCGATGGGCAATCTTTTCTATCATCTTTAGAACGGCGTCGGCATCTCCCCATTTCAGTGCTATACCGTCTGTGTCCTTTGCACTAATAATTCCATGCTCAAAGCAGTCCATCGCCATGGCTATGGTGGCTCCACAGGAGATAACATCAAGCCCATATTTATTGCAGGCTTCGTTCATCTTAATGACTGCTGCCATATCTCCGATCATGAGCAGGCTGCCCAGACTGGCCGCACCTTCATATTCGGGGCCTGCTCCTGCCATTCCTTTGTACGGACCTTCGGTAATGTGGACTACTCTCTTACATGCAATCATGCAGCCGTAGCAGGCCTCGGTTCCAGTTAGGAATTTATCCCCGCTCAATATACCACCGCCAATTTGCGAAGCCACTGCAGTATTATCACCGACAACCCAGTTCTTAGCCGGCACATCACCCGTTATCATGCCGTAATCCATGCCGGCGTTGGTGCCCTGAGCGCTTAGTACCTGTGTCGCAATATGCTCCTTAACCTTGGTAATTACCGCTTTTCGCCTGTCGGTAAACTGCGTCGGGGAAGCCAACTCAACCTTACCGGTACCTCTCACCACGATAGCCTTAAGCTTCTTCGAGCCCATAACGGCACCCATGCCGCAGCGGGCAGCGAAATCCCGCTTCTTGTTGGCGATAGCAGCATACCTTACCTGGTTCTCGCCTGCCTGGCCGATTACCAGCACCTTAACCTTCTTCTTTCCACCATGCCTATCAATAAGGAGATCTGTAATCTCATAGCTATCCCTGCCCCAAATATCAGAGGCATCATTGATCTCGATCTTGTCATCTTCAATATATAAATAGACTGGTTTGTTAGAGGCACCCTCTATCGAAATGCCGTCATAGCCTGCAGATCTCAACTCCACAGCAAAATCACCACCACAACAGCTCTCTCCCCACATGTTAGTCAGCGGGGATTTCGAGCATACCGAAAACCGTGAGCCTCCTGGCAAACCTGTACCACTCAGTGGGCCTGTCATCATAAAGAGCACGTTATCCGGGGATAGGGGATCAACATCCGGGGATACGCGGTCAAAGAATAGTTTAGCTGCAAGTCCGCTGCCACCTATAAATTTCCGTAGAGTATCCCTGTCTATTTTACTTTTGGTAGTGGTGCCATTGCTCAAATTGACGTTCAGCATCCTGCCTTCGAAACCTGCCATTCTATCCTCCTTTCACGATATATTTATATACTCTCTTATATGGAATACCGTATTAAAGCCAAAATTAAGTGCCCTTCTTCAACTTGTTATCAACAAAAACCTCCAGCCTAGCAATTATATTATTGAAGGTGTCCCATTGCGCGGCTGTGAACTCCCTTGCATATTCAGATGCATATTCCTTAGCCTGCTTTTCAAGCCCATTCCGTGCAACCTCTCCCTTTTCTGTCAATTTTAAGCGGACTACTCTACTATCATCTGAGGCATGTAGCTTCTTTAAGTAACCCCTTCCTGCAAGTGTGTTAACCACCGGAGATGCGGTTCCTTTTGTAATTCCTAAAATATTGGACAGCTCTGTTATATTGATCTCCGGGTTGTTTCCCATAACATCGATAATCTGGACCTCGGAAAAGTACAAGAGGTCTCCTGTCCCAAAATATGAAGGAGACTTTGCCATTCTTGCAATTCTATTTATTATCACTCTAAGGAAAGTCGTTGATGGTTCCCGCATTGTCAATACCCTCCGTAACACAAGAAGCTCAAGAATGTAGGAATATTGTGTGGTAACCTAACAATATTGTCAAGAGGTGTGTGAATCATGGATTTGAACGGGACACTTTAATCAGAAGTAAGGGAGTCTAGATCTATTAGTAAATAGAGCTAGATATTCTATACATCGCTTTCCCTTATATGCCTATTGACAAATAGAACGCTTTGTTCCATTATTTGATTCACCTAAAAAACAGGAGGTTTACCATGCCAGATACAGCGAAGTTTAGGAATCTAAGGATGTGGAATGCAGTGCTGGCTGTGTTACACCTGGCTCAGGCAATTACCATATTTGTACTAAGCAATGATTTTACAGTACCGATTACAACCACCTTCCTCTCCGGGGAGGGCTTCCAAACAGGAACTAAAACGCTGA